>OBUW01000003.1_pt1 | contig 392684 bp, 405 predicted proteins | sample 1475761 | NCBI WGS metagenome assembly OBUW01 (sample SAMEA2579908, study PRJEB22360) | human gut metagenome | biome: human gut; feature: human-associated habitat; material: faeces | place: Denmark | collected 2008/2010
CTACATCATTAGTGCCCCCATAGGATGGTAAACCACCGTGAGCTGCCATACCATTAACGGCTGCTCCCATACCAAATTCACGAACACCAAACCAAATATTTTTACCGTCACGATTATCTTTATCGTAATCTTTAGCATCTTTAACATTTGATTTGTTTGAACCAGCTAAGTCTGCAGATCCACCAAAGAATGATGGCACGTGTTTACTTAACGCTTGAATAACTTCACCTGAGTCAGCACGTGATGCTGCATTATGATCTGCATCAAATTTAGGTAGTTCTTTTTCATAGTTTTGTGGTAATTTACCACTTATTGCTAATTTGAACTCTTCAGCTAATTCTGGATAAGCTTTACTATATTCTTCAACTTTATTTTTCCAATTTTCTTCATGCTCATTAGCACGTTTCAACATTGTAGAGTTGAAAATATCGTACACTTCTTGCGGTACATTAAAACGTTTTTCAGGATCTAAACCGTATGCTTCTAATGTTAATTTACGTTCATCTTCACCTAATGGCGCACCATGTACACCGTTAGTACCTGATTTGTTTGGAGATCCAAATCCAATGACTGTTTTAACTTCAATAATAGTTGGTCCTTGTTGAGATTTAGCTTTATTAATTGCGTTATCTATTTCTTCTAAGTCATTACCATCTTTAACTAAGATGTAATTCCATCCATATGATTCAAAACGTGATTGTGTTTTTTCAGAAAATGCTTTGTCTAAATCACCATCTAATGAAATATCATTTGAATCATATAAAACGATTAATTTGTCTAATTGGTTATGGCCGGCAAATGAAGCTGCCTCATGTGAAATACCTTCCATTAAGTCGCCATCTGACGCAAGTACATACGTATAATGATCAACTACATTGTAATTTTCTTTATTAAATTTACCAGCTAAATGACTTTCTGCTAATGCCATACCTACAGACATTGCAAAACCTTGACCTAGTGGACCCGTTGTTACTTCTACACCATCAGTATGTCTGAATTCTGGATGACCTGGTGTTTTAGAATCCCATTGTCTAAATTGTTTTAGTTCATCCATTTCTAAGCTACCAGATACATGTAATAAGCTATATAATAACGCCGAACCATGTCCAGCAGATAATACAAATCTATCTCTGTTAAAATAATCTTTAGATTGGGGATTAAAATTTAGGTGTCTTGTCCATAGTGTGTATGCCATTGGTGCTGCACCCATTGGTAAACCAGGGTGACCTGAATTGGCTTTTTCTATTGTATCGATACTTAAAGCACGAATCGTATCGATTGCTAATTGATCTTCTTTATTAAACATTATATTTTCTTCCCTTCTTCAAATAATACCTCAAATTAATTATAACTTATTTTAATATAAATTCATAAAGAAAAATCTGAAAAATCCCTCAGTTTTTCTATTAAAATAAATCTAAAATGATAAAATTTCACGCTTATTTTTCTTTCTTATTCTGTTGAATTTTCTTTAATTTTTCAGGAGTAACATCATTACCCTCTGGATCTATCACTTTAGTGTTTTCTAATTGCTTTTTGAACCCTTCTCTAAATGAATCAAGATATTGTTTTCTCAACTTAGATTGCTCTTTGGCTTCTTCGTTGGTTAAACCTTGTTCTTTCTTCTTTTTAGCTAATTCATTAATTCTATCAATATTTAAATCATTCTTAGACATTCAAATTCCTACTTTCATATCAATTATTGTTCAATTATATCCATAGTTAATTTCTAACCTTATATCATATATTTTTATATTCTTATAATAATATAGCGTTTATAAACCTTCCATAGAATATAACAAAAAAATGAGCATAACCAAATCGTTACGCTCACTTTTACTTTTTTATTCTATTTTAGTGGGCTAATGCGAACATAGACCCAGATTTATGTTCGCTGTTCCCGTTATTATTAGGTGTTTGATGTTCATTTTGGTTAGCATTCTGATGAATTTCATGATCTGTCATTTCGTACGTTTGTTCTGAATGTGCGCTTTGATTAACACTTAAGAAGAATACTAAAAAGATAAGGCAAGATACTATAAATACTGCTATATATGTTAAAAATGTCTTTGTTTGTTTTGTTAACATGAATCTCACTCCTAGAACGTTTGTTTGTATTTATAATTTAACAGAACAGATGTTCCATGTCAACACTTTAACGAACAAACGTTTGTTATTTACTATTAGAGATGCTATAATAAACTTAAATAAAACTAGGGAGTGCCTATATATGAGAGAATTAACGAAAAGACAAAGTGAAATATATGATTACATTAAGCAGATTGTTCAATCAAAAGGGTATCCACCAAGTGTTCGAGAAATTGGTGAAGCAGTAGGATTGGCTTCAAGTTCAACTGTTCACGGTCACTTATCAAGATTAGAAGAAAAAGGCTATATTAAACGTGACCCTACTAAACCTAGAGCAATTGAAATTGTTAGCGAACAATTAAATGATAATATTAGTATGGAAGAAACAATTCATGTTCCTGTAATCGGTAAAGTAACTGCAGGTATTCCAATTACTGCAGTTGAAAATATTGAAGAATATTTTCCATTGCCTGAACATTTAACTTCCACACATAATAGCGATATTTTTATTTTAAATGTTGTTGGAGACAGTATGATTGAAGCGGGTATTCTTGATGGCGATAAAGTTATCGTTCGTAGTCAAACAATCGCAGAAAATGGCGATATTATTGTTGCGATGACAGAAGACGATGAAGCGACAGTTAAAAGATTTTATAAAGAAAAGAACCGTTATAGATTGCAACCCGAAAATAGTACGATGGATCCAATTTATTTAGAAAATGTTATTGTAGTTGGAAAAGTAATCGGTTTATATAGAGAAATGTAGTCATATTTTATCCTCATAACCCCCTATATATAAAAAGGATTAGGCATCATGCCTAATCCTTTTTATTTTGATTCTTGTTCAAAACTTCTTTTACTTTTTCTAAGATATCAGGTTGTTGTTTTGATTTAGTTGACATTCTATCTACTTCCTTACAACTAATTAGTACCCCAACATATATTGTTTTAAACGATTAACCAGTATAATTTTCGGTCCAATATGGTTGTCGTTGATCATTAAAATCAACGCCGACGCCTAAAGTTGAGAAGCTATCATTTAGTATATTTTTTCTGTGCCCTAATGAATTCATTAGTCCTTCGTGAGCGTATATACTATTTTGTTGTCCATAGGCTAGATTCTCACCTGCGGCATTAAAGTCATGGTGATCTGCTTTCAATCGATCAAATGGTGATTTCCCCTTTAAATCTGTATGATCAAAATAATTATTTTCCACCATATCTTGGCTATGCTTTCTAGCAGTATTAGAAATGGATTTAGAATAACTTAACGTTGATAATTGTCTTTGTTTTCTCTCTGCATTAACAATATCAAAATCTTGTAATTCAAAGCTTTTTTCCAAGGATTTAGAAGGTGCACCATATTGCTCTTGAAGTCTATTTTCCATTTCATCACTTACTTGATATAACGCTGTGACACCATTCTGTTCATGTTTATCATAGAAGACAGTAGTATATATATGCTTTTTGTGAAAGACGTCATATTCATCGTTTTGTATTTCAAATCGCTTATTCCCTTTTTTCATTTCATCAATAGGTTTACCTAAACGATCTCTCACCTTATTTTTAGGGGTCGCGTATTTTATTTTAGATTGCGAAGAGATTAAGTTTTGATTAGTGTACATACCGTTTACTCTATCTTTAATATAACTAATCATAACGAATTGGTTATAATCATCATCATAATACGTATACCAATGTGTGCCATATTCATTAGAAGTGATGCGTCGTTCTTTACCTAATTTATCTTCCACTTCTTTTTTTGACATATTCATTTGAATATTATTTATGGCAAATTCTTGTTTATTCGGAACATCCAAACTTATATCTTCTTCATTAGAATCTCCAAATGCCCAATGATCTATCTGTTGTCTAACTTCTAATTGAACTTTTTCTAGTGGTTTCCATTCATTCAATGGCAGAAAAATGACTAAACATAAACATGCGACAAAAAATACGAGAAACTTTTTAATTGTAGTCACCTACCATAAGATACTAGTCTCTATCTCCGTTAAAAATTGAATTTCTAACAATGACATAATCTACAGTGCGTAGTGATTTTAAATCTTTTCCACCCGCATAAGAAATAGAGCTTTGTAAATCTTGTTGCATTTCTCTTAAAGTATCTTTCAATGACCCTTTATGTTCTACAAACATCTTTTTGCCTTCAACGTTTTTATGTTCGCCCTTTTGGAATTCAGAAGCACTACCAAAATATTCTTTATAGCGTTTACCTTCTAGCTCAACTGTTTCTCCTGGTGATTCTTCGTGAGCTGCAAAAAGTGACCCAATCATAACCATTGATGCACCGAAACGAATTGATTTAGCAATGTCACCGTGTGTTCGTAAACCACCATCGGCAATAATAAGTTTTCTAGCTGCTTTACTACATAAATTAAGTGCAGCTAATTGCCAACCACCTGTACCAAATCCTGTTTTAATTTTAGTTATACAAACACGACCTGGTCCAATACCTACCTTCGTTGCATCTGCACCGGCATTTTCTAATTCTCTAACGCCTTCAGGTGTACCTACGTTACCAGCTATAACAAATGAATTAGGTAAATATGTTTTAATGTGTTTAATCATATTAATCACAGAATCAGAATGTCCATGTGCAATATCAATTGTTATATATTCTGGTGTTAATTGTTCATTTGCGAGTTGTTCAATAAATTCAAATTCTGATTTTTTTACACCAACTGAAATAGATGCAAATAAGTGATTGCTTTGCATTTTTTTGATAAACGGAATTCTAGCTGCTTCATTGAATCGATGCATGATATAAAAATAATCGTTTTCTGCAAACCATTGCGCTAATTCTTCATTCATAACTGTTTGCATGTTAGCTGGTACAACTGGAAGTTTAAATGAACGTGGTCCAAATTGAATTGAAGTATCACATTCAGATCTACTTTCAACAATACATTTGTTCGGTATTAGTTGTATGTCTTCATAATCAAATATTTTCATATTAATCTAAAAGCCCCTTTATAAAACAATATATTTTGGGATAAATAGCTAAAATCCGAATAATCAATTTAAAATCAGTTACTTTATTCAGAAAATATTATCCTTACTTACTTTACATTGTTTTATTGTTCTTGTAAATGGACTTTAGTACGAGTTTTACCAACTTGATTTTTTCACGCCAGGTATTTGACCTTTATGAGCATGTTCTCTAAATGCAATACGTGACATTTCGAACTTTCTTAATACACCTCTTGGTCGTCCAGTCACTTTACATCTACGTGTTAAGCGTGTAGGTGATGAATCACGTGGTAATTTTCTTAAAGCTTCATAATCACCTTTTGCTTTAAGTTCTTTTCGTAATTCAAAATATTTATCTACTAATTCTTGTCTCTTTTGTTCTTTTGCAATTTTTGATTTTTTAGCCATTTCTTTTACCTCTCTTTTTATAAATCGTAACTATTACGTTTTATATAATAACACGTATTATGATTTTTGCAAACGTGAAATTTCCCTAGCTAAATAAAACCTTAAATTTCATGATTAAGCACAAAAAAAGACCTTTTTCGATTAAGAAAAAGATCTTTTCGCATTTCAAATTGTCGTATTTGAAAGATAAGTGATTATTTAGTTTCACGATGTAACGTATATTTGTTTAATCTTGGGCAATATTTTTTCATTTCAATACGCTCAGGATTATTTCTTTTATTTTTAGTAGTGATATAGTTACGATCGCCACATTCTGTGCATGCTAATGTGATATTTACGCGCACGTTCAACACCCTTTCTAGTTAGGAATACTTACGATTTAAAATTCTATCATATAAATCTTCAGTGCGCAATCTTAACTTTTAATTTTTAAAATTCTCATAAGTTTCGTCTTGCTCACCTTCTAAATCGATTGAATTAATATCAATACCTAATGCTTTTGCAACACCTTTACCATAATCTGGATCTGCTTTGTAGCAATGGCGAATATGACGTCTTTTAACATCCTCTGTTACACCATCCATCGCATTGGCTGTATTAGTAAAGATTCTCTCTTTCGCTTCATCTGATTGTAATCTAAATAACTTACCTGGTTGTTCAAAGTAATTATCATCATCTTGACGTTGATTATATTCATAACCATCACCATCAGCTGGGAATGGCGGCTTTTTAAATTCAGGTTGAGAATCATAAATACCTTGATTATTTGGATAATAATGAGGTCCGCCACCTTGGTTATCATCTAAAATACGCATTTGGCCATCACGACTAAATGGACATAAATTTTCAATTCCTACGCCTTTAGGTTGGTTAACTGGTATTTGCCAATGGTTAACTCCTAATCTATAACGTTGCGCATCACCATAAGAGAATAAACGACCTTGTAACATTTTATCTGGTGAATAGTCTAAACCAGGAACGATGTTTGTAGGTGCAAAAGCAGCTTGTTCAACATCTTGGAAATAGTTATTAGGATTGCGGTTTAATTCAAATTCTCCAACTTCAATTAATGGATAATCACCATGATACCAAACTTTTGTTAAATCAAATGGGTTATCTTTATGATTTCTAGCTTGTTCTTCTGTCATTACTTGAATATACATTTTCCATTTAGGATAATCACCATTTTCAATCGCATTAAATAAATCTCTTTGTGAAGAATCACGATCCGTAGCAATCACGTTAGCCGCTTCTTCATCTGTTAAATTTTCAATGCCTTGTTGTGTTCTGAAATGATATTTAACCCATACGCGTTCACCTTTATCATTGTACATAGAATATGTGTGTGAACCGAATCCATGCATATGTCGTAAATCTTTTGGAATACCTCTATCTGACATTAAAATTGTCACTTGGTGTAATGCTTCTGGTAATCCTGTCCAGAAGTCCCAGTTATTTTGTGCACTTCTCATATTCGTTCTTGGATCTCTTTTAACAGCTCTATTTAAGCTTACGAATAATTTAGGGTCTCTAAAGAAGAATACGGGCGTATTATTACCAACTAAATCCCAGTTTCCATCTTCAGTATAAAATTTTAATGCAAATCCACGAATATCTCTTTCGGCATCTGCTGCACCTCTTTCACCAGATACAGTAGAAAATCTCGCGAACATTTCAGTTTGTTTACCGACTTCCGAGAACATTTTAGCACTTGTATACTGAGTAATATCATTAGTTACGGTAAATGTTCCAAATGCACCGGAACCTTTAGCATGCATACGTCTTTCAGGAATCACTTCACGATCAAAATGTGACATTTGCTCTAAGAAGTAAATATCCTGCATTAATAGTGGACCTCTTGGACCAGCAGTCATACTATTTTCTCTATCTGACACGGGTGCGCCGAATAAACCTGTTAACTTACCGTCTTGTTTAGACATCAAATTTCCCTCCACACAAATTAGAATTATTATAATATAGTATCCATTATAAAGTATCCCCTCTTTTAATGAAACTTAAACCCCTTATCTCAGCCGAATTATCAGAAAATTTTTAAATTTTACTTTAAAGTGCTAAATTACTATTGAATAGTAGGTCTAAAAGAATTAAAATGATGGATATATTTAAAATAGATGGGAGACAGTATATGGAAGATAATAATATGAAAAGAGGTTTAACCTCCAGACACATAACCATGATTGCTATAGGTGGCGCAATTGGAACTGGTTTATTTGTGGCTACAGGAAGTGTCATTTCTGAAGCTGGTCCTGGTGGCGCTATCCTTGCTTACCTCTTAATAGGTATCATGCTTTATTTCTTAATGGCGTCTATTGGTGAATTAGCTACTTTCTATCCAGTATCTGGTTCATTTAGTTCTTACTCTACTCGATTTGTTGATCCATCACTTGGTTTTACCATGGGATGGTTATATTGGGGAATGTGGACACTTGTAACAAGTGTAGACGTCATCGTTGCCGCAAATGTATTAAAGTTTTGGCATGCTTTTAATTTCTTTAGTCCCTTAGCTTGGAGTTTGATATTTATTACGCTACTTTTACTACTAAATATCTTCTCTGTAAAAGCTTTTGGTGAAACAGAATTTTGGTTATCACTCATTAAAGTAGTCACAATTATTGTATTTATAGTTTTTGGTATTTTGATGATTTTTGGTATTTTAGGCGGACATTCTTATGGATTTGAAAATTATACTAAGGAACAAGCACCTTTTGTAGGTGGTATCTCAGGTATTTTAAGTGTTTTATTAGTTGCTGGCTTTTCTGTTGGTGGTACAGAAGTAGTTGCAGTCACAGCTGGAGAATCAAGTGATCCAAGCAAATCAATGCCTAGAGCGATTAAACAAGTATTTTGGAGAATTTTATTATTCTATGTATTATCTATAGCTGTCATCGCTGCAATCATCCCATATACTGATCCATTACTATTAAATGAAAGTCAATCTGTTACTCAAAGTCCATTTACAATCGTATTTGACCGTATAGGTATTGCTTTTGCTGCCTCAGTCATTAATGCAGTTATTTTAACTTCACTATTATCAGCAGCGAACTCAGGTATTTATACAACAAGCAGAATGCTTTATTCATTAAGCGTTGATAAACAAGCACCACAATTTTTCAACAAATTAAATAAAACTACTAAATTACCGATTAGATCAATTCTAACAACTTATTTATTAGTAGTAGCTGTAGTAATATATGCTAATTTTAATTCTAATGCTGTATTTAATTTATTAAATATTATTGGTTCGATGGTTATCATCGTTTGGGGTTCTAGTATATGGGCACAAATTAGAGTGCGTCGTGCTATTAAAAAACAAGGTAAAGATGCTAACGAATTATTACCTTATAAAGCACCATTTTATCCATTCGGACCTATAGTCGTAATTGCTACATTATTGTTCTTATTATTTGGTAGTTCATTCGGAAGTATTGCTTCAGGTGATTGGATTAGTGTTATTAGAAACTTTGCGCCTATACTAATCCTAGCAATTATCTTCTTTGTGCATAAAATGATTAAGAAAACGAAGTTTGTCAAACTTGAAGAAATGGATTTAAGTTCTCATATTTTCAAAAATAATTAAAAGTCATTAAAATGATTAATATTCATTACACCTTTCAATTGATTTGTTTAACTAATTTTAATTGAAAGGTGTATTTTATTTTGTCAAAATGAACGCGCAACAATTAATAAATTACTATTGTTTTATAATTAAAGTTTATTTTCTGAAAACAAATTATCATGTATAATAAAGTTAATAAAAATGGCTCAGAGGTGGTTTCAATGATTGGTCAAACAAATTTGTTCGATGATGTGATTAAAAGTGACGAACGTTTTGTTATCGTCGTGCAATCTTTAGAAGAAAAAAATGGTCAACTCGTTAAAAATACTTTAAGAGAATATCCAAGTTTAAATCACGACCAAATGAATAACTTATTTACACATCTTAAAGAAGTATTTTTAGAAGAAAAGTTTCAAGCAAACCAATCAGCATTTACTATAACTGTTTATACGAATCTTGATTATGCAGCGGATCAAGTTTATGCACATGTTAAACGCTATAAAGGGAAAAACGATTGGACACACACAGCAAAATAATCTAAAAAAAGACTTAGGTAACTTGTCCTTGGTATGCATCGATAACATGTTAGTAAATATGTTATCGCGTTACCATCAAGATACCTAAGTCTATTTAATTATAAAAGACGTTTTAAAGCATGTGGAATGCCATTAGAATTATTATCTAAAGTTACTTCATCCGCAATATTTTTTAATTCGTCACTTGCATTGCCCATAGCGACAGCATGACCAACAACCTCTAACATGGATTGATCATTTAAACTATCACCAAATGCAACCACTTCTTCAAGTGAAATATCTAGTTTTTTACATAATGCTGTAATTGCATTCCCCTTTGAAACATCTCTCGCCATAAATTCTAAAAAGAATGGTTTACTTGTAGTTACATCAATTTCCTCATTAAAGAAACCATTCAAGTCGATACGCGCTTCAGTAATATTACCTACATAATCGACGCCCATAACTTTTGGCACACTATGTGTAATATAAGATTTAATATCTTCCACACGTTTCATCGGTAGACCAGTTAATTCTGATTCAATATTCATGTATTCATGATCGCCATCATAAATAATGTAACCTTCGTCATAAGTTAAGACTAAAAAGCCTTTTTCACGGCAATAATCTACAATCGCGTCAAAATTTTCTTTAGATACGCTTTGACTTACTTCTACTTGTTCTGTAGTCATATTAATTGTTTTACCACCGTTATAACTAATAATAAAACTTTCATGTTCATTTAATTTTAATGTTCTTGCTACAGGTAACATCCCTTCAGTTGGTCTTCCTGAAGCTAAAACAACTTTATATCCTTTGTCTTGAATATCAATAAGATAAGATTGTGTTTCTGGAGATACTTGATTCTCACTATTCATTAGTGTGTCATCCATATCCATTACGATTACTTTATATTTACTCATGTTATTTCGAATCTCCTTTCAATGACTTATCTATATTTTACATCAAAACAAGCTCACTGGTACACTACTTCTTCAATGACACCAACTTCATTGATAGTCACTAATTCTGAGATACAATGTGACATATCTTTCTTTAAAGTTCTTACTATTTCACCACTATGTTCACGGGGGCTCATTGTTAATACTGTAGGGCCAGCACCACTAATGACAGTCGCATAAGCATGGTGTGCTTTAGAAATTTGTCTAATGGACGCAAATTCTGGAATTAAATGTTGACGATAAGGTTCATGAAAGCCATCTTGTTCCATCATTTTTCCAGCTAATTCATATTTGTGTTGTATTAACGCACATATCATAGTATTACTAATTGCACTATTACGTACTGCATTAGAATGTGAAAAAGTATCTGGTAATGCTTGACGAGAATCTTCAGTTTTAAGTTCATATGGTGGAATAGTTAGTATAATATCTACTTTAGGCACATCAATGCGTGCTACATCTGTCACTTTAGTATCTGGATTATAATAACCAGAAATTAACCCGCCATAAATTGTAGGTGCTACATTATCTGGATGACCTTCAAACTCAGTTGCTAGTTGAAGTAATTCATACTGGGATAATTGAATATTTCCGAAATAGTTAGCGATATAAAGTGCACCAACTAACGCTGAAGCTGAAGAACCTAAACCTCTTGCTAAAGGTATATCACTTCTCATATCAATACTTAACGCTGGTAACTCAACATTATATTTATAAGCAACTTTTTGAGCGACCTGATAAATATAATTAGATTTATCCTTTGGTAAGCTCTCTAATTCTTCATTAAAGTAGTTAAATTCCCAAGTATCACCCTGAATTGCTTTGATGTTCATATGAAGATATTTATTTAATGCCATACCAATCGAATCAAATCCAACACCTAAATTTGCAGTAGAAGCGGGAATTTTCAACTTTAACATAGCTTCCATATTATAAAGCTCCTTTAATATACTTAATAATGCTTTCTTTGTCATTAGGAAGTGGTTGTATTGGATTATCTAATAAAGAAATAGCTGTGTCTGGGTCTTTCAAACCGTTTCCTGTTAAAACAGCTACTACTTTTTTTCCTTGTGGTAAGCGACCAGCACGTTTTAATTTAATTAAACCTGCAATAGATGCATTACTAGCGGGCTCACTGAAAACCCCTTCCTTAGATGTCATCATTTGATAAGCTTCTAAAATTTCTTCATCAGTTACACTATCAATTAATCCATTTGATTCTTTAAGTGCATTAGTCGCTTTCTCCCAACTCGCAGGATTTCCAATACGAATAGCAGTAGCAACAGTTTCTGGATTTTTAATGACTTTATTTTGAACGATTGGTGATGCACCTTCTGCTTGGAAACCAAATAATTGTGGTAATTGACTACCTTTTTTCTCATGATATTCTTTGAAACCTTTCCAATATGCAGTTATGTTACCTGCATTACCAACTGGAATCGCCAAAATATCTGGAGCTTCACCATCTAGTTGTTCTACTAACTCAAAAGCGCCTGTTTTCTGTCCTTCAATTCTAAATGGATTAACCGAATTCACCAATTCAATGTCGCCATTCTTAGCAATCTCTTTCACAATTTCTAAAGCTTCATCAAAGTTTCCTTCAATGGATACGATTTCAGCACCATACATTACTGCTTGCGATAATTTACCTAAAGCTATTTTCCCCTCAGGAATGACTACTATTGCTTTCAACCCTGCTCTAGCTGCATATGCCGCTGCTGATGCTGATGTATTTCCTGTTGACGCACAAATAACAACTTTTTTACCCTGCTCTTTTGCTTTAGTTACGGCCATAACCATGCCTCTATCTTTAAAAGAACCTGTTGGATTCGCACCTTCATATTTTACGTATAATTCGATTCCAAGCATTTCTGACATATTTTCACAATAAATTAACGGTGTATTCCCTTCATTCAACGTTAATTTAGGTGTTTGGTCATTTACAGGTAAATATGATTCAAATTCTTTAACTAAACCTTGCCATCTTTTCATAAGTATTAAACCCCTTCTACTGGATAAACTTTATTAACATCAAATCCTGCGTTATTTAATAATTGTTCAGGTGAATGATCTAATCCTAAAATTACTAATGCGTATGTATCTGCATCACGCTTAGTCACTTTTAATGATTTATGGAATGGTAAATGTGATTTAAGTTCTTTTTCTAACTTTTCTTCAGATTGCTCTTGAGACTTAAGCACAACATAAAAGTTCAACTTTTCTTGAACGAGAACGGCTTGTTCATTATCCATCATTTCTCTAGTTTCTTCAGTTTTCAATTCAAAATGAGGTGGTAGCGTATGTAAATTTGATTCAAAGAATAAAGCCACATTCAATAAATCACTCACAACAGCACTTCCTGTAGCTAAACTACCGGCACCTTTACCATAAAACATTGTATCGCCTACAGCATCACCAATGACATAAATGGCATTATACTCATTTTCTACTGCTGCAAGTTGATGCTTTTCATCGATTAACGTAGGTTCTACTGATGCATTGACCTTTCCATTATTATAAGTTCCCTTACCAATCAATTTAATTTTATATCCTAATGCTTTTGCAGCATTGATATCACTTAGTGTCGTATTTCTAATGCCTGTTAATTGAACGTCATTAAGTTTAATCACTTGGTTAAATGATAGGTATGATGTAATAACTACTTTTCTAGCTGCGTCTATACCATCTACATCATCTGTTGGATCAGCTTCTGCAAAACCTAGACGCTTAGCTTCCTCAAGTGCATCTTCGAAAGTTGTTTGATCTTGAGTCATTTTAGAAAGAATGAAGTTTGATGTTCCATTTAAAATCCCCATAAATTTAGATATATTATTGGCATTTAAACCATTATTAATTGCATTTACAATTGGTATACCACCTGCAACACTTGCTTCAAATTTTAAAGCAACACCGTTAGCTTCTGCCAAATCTTCAAGTAATTTTAAATGTACTGCTAATAAATCTTTATTCGCAGTAATGACATGCTTTTTATTCTTTAAAGCACTACGTAACCAATCAACTGTAGGTTCAATGCCTCCCATAACTTCCACAACAATATCAATAGTGTCATCATTTAAAATTTCATTCACATCTTCAGTTAGGTGATATTGACTAATATTTAATGGACGTTTCTTTGATTTGTCACGAACAAGTATATGCTTGATAACAATATCTTTATTAAGTGTATCTTTAATTTGTTGTCTATTCTCTTCAATTATTTTGACAACACCTGATCCTACAGTACCTAAACCAAGTAATGCTATATTTAATTCCTTCATGTCGCTGTACCTCCTTGTTCACTTGAGAAAAACAAATGTATCGTTGAAAAATACCATATGATGGTATAGTATAGAATTATTCTTAATTTTTGTAAAGTTCACAATAATGAAAATATAACTTTATAGTACCATGCTCTACCGAAAAACTAAATAAAATTTTCTGATTTTTTAGAAAGGTTGTTTTATTATGAAAGTAGCTAAATTTGGAGGCAGTTCAGTCTCTAACGCCAAGCAAATTAAAAAAGTTTTAAAAATTGTTAATGATGATCCAGAACGTAAGATTATTATCGTTTCTGCTCCGGGAAAACGTTTCAGTGATGATATTAAAACAACAGACTTGCTCATTCGTTTATACGAAAAAGTCATCAATAACATTGACTATCAGCATAAAAAACAAGAAATTGTTCAAAGATATGCAGATATTGTTGAAGAATTAGATATGGAACGTGATATTCTTACTACGATTGATGAAACTTTGGAAAAATATATACATGAACTTAAAGATAAACCTGCACGTCTTTATGATGCTATTGTGTCATGCGGTGAAGACTTTAATGCACAACTCATCGCAGCTTATAACAATAGCCAAGGTATTCCTACTAAGTATATTTCACCGAAAGATGCAGGTATTTTAGTCACTGATTTACCTAAACAAGCTCAAATTTTAGATTCTGCCTATGAACAAATATATAAATTAAATAATTATAAAGAAAAATTAATTATTCCGGGATTCTTTGGCGTTTCCAAACATCATTTTATAGTTACTTTCCCTAGAGGTGGCTCAGATATTACGGGTGCTATTATTGCTAGAGGTGTTAGAGCATCGCTATATGAAAACTTTACAGATGTATCTGGTATATTCAAAGCTAACCCCAACATTATTAAAAATCCTGAAATCATCGAAGAAATTACTTATAGAGAAATGCGAGAACTTTCATACGCCGGTTTTAGTGTATTTCATGATGAGGCGCTACAACCTTTACATAAAGACCGTATCCCTGTAGTTATTAAAAATACAAATCGTCCTCAAGATAAAGGCACTTTTATCGTACATGATCGAGAAATTAATTCTAAAAATGTAATTAGTGGTATTAGTTGTGATAAAGATTTTACTGTTATAAATATCAAAAAATACTTGATGAACAGACAAGTTGGTTTCACAAGAAAGATTTTAGGTGTTCTTGAAGATTATAATATTTCATTTGACCATATGCCTTCTGGTATAGATAATATCAGTCTCGTCATGCGCTCTGATCAAATCAGAGATGTAGAAAGTCGAGTGTTAAATGATATACAAAAATATTGTGACGTAGATGAGTTAAGTATTGATCACGATCTAGCAATTTTAATGATTGTTGGTGAAGGGATGAATAGAGTTATTGGTACTGCTAGTAAAATTACCCATGCACTTGCTGAATCTAATATTAATTTAAAAATGATTAACCAAGGGGCATCTGAAATTTCAATGATGTTTGGTATCAAACTAGAAGATGCAGAAAAAGCCGTAAAAGCAACTTATGAATTCTGTTATCACGGTATCTGTATAAAAGATTAATTTAAAAAAAGCAACTTTCTAAGTAGAACAAAATCTAGTTCTTTAGAAAGTTGCTTTTAAGCTTCTAATATCTTTTTATTATTTAAAATAGCTTCTTTAATTCTTTTTTCACCCACAACAAGTTTAAGAATGAAAAATTGATAGTAACTCAATGAATCAATTACTTTTTTATAATTAGAGAATTGATGATAGTTTTGGTTATCTAATAAATCATACATCAATACGATTTCAGGTTTAATATAATCCACATCATAATTTAATGAATGGAAATAAATATTATTCTTAGGTAAACGAATTTGAGAATTCAACCTAAATATCCACTCATCATTCACAACATCATATACAAATATCTCCATAATTTGTTGCTCTTCATCATACACATTTGCATGTGTAATTTCTTTTAATGACATGTTATGACTTTCTGAACATTCACCAGCTTTATTAAAAAAACGAACATCAAAATGTTTTGGTATAGCTTTGACAATATCTATTAATTTTTTACGTTCTACACAAATATCTACTTTTGAAGGTAGTTCAAGGTCATCACTTAAAAATAACTGCATTGCTACAACGCCATGAAACTTGAAAGACTGTGATGATGATTGAATTAATGCTTCTACTAAAGTTTGAGTATTTGAATGCTCTTCCATATACATGTACACCACCTTCTTAGTAAACGCTTTCATAACCTATATTATACCTTCTAGCTACATCTTTTTCAATTGATTATTTGTGAACAATTAGTAAAAATTATATTTAATATACTGATAATTTTTTATTATTTCATCTTAATTGGTGGTTACTCCAATGGTTATTTATTAAAAGTGTCTATAACGTTAAATTTTCAAATAATATTCTTAATTTCACTTACAATAGATTGAACATCATTAAATGTAAGTTTATAATCAATATTGAGTTATCAATTGTGTGATTTTGATTATATATATTATTTTCTTTTTCATGAAAATTAATATTTCATATCATTGTCATACATATGTATTACTGTTTAAATCTAAATGGATTCGGGTGAAAATTATGTCAACTTTATCGATAATTCTAATAATTATCATCATTGTTTTGATTATCGCATTTTTCTTGAATCAACAGTATTTAAAAAGTAGAGTTGAAACTGAAGAATATGCAAAAAATCAAATCGTAGCGAAAAATTCAGCTTTAAGTGAGGAAAATCTTTCTTTAAAAAATCAAATGCTAAGTACCAACAAAGGCATTAGCCCACATGCATTCAAAAATGCAAAACGTGATTTACGAGGTATCTTAGATAAATTTGTGGAAAGTGGTCAGTTAAAGGTATATAACATCATAGCAACGAGTAACCTTGCCACAAAACATCCATTATTTGATTATGTAAGATCATTTGATTTTATTATTGTTACTGATGTAGGTTTAATCAATGTTGATGTTAAACATTGGAATCAAAAAACTTTCTACCACTTTGATGTGCCTGATAAGCACATTAATTTAGACCAACAACCTCTAAATAGAGATAAAATTGTTGGACATTATATTAGTGAACAATATCATAAACAATTCAATACTACTCGTGAAGGTGTCTATACATTCATTGAAATGCTTCAAGATAATCGAGTAATATATGAATTTTATGATTATGATCCTTACCAACAAGCTGCTAATAACGCTAAAGCATTAAAAGACCAAATCGAGTCACAGTTCAATTTCAAAATTCAAAGTATCGGTGTGGTTTATTTTAATGATGGAACTGTCAATATTATCGAAGGTTCTGAAGAAAGCGACAAATATGTAGACACAGTTTCAACTAAATCATCACTTGAAAAAGTGATTAATGACGCAGTAAGTTTATCTAAACATCCATTAACTAAAGATCAAGTTGAACAAATTACACAACAATTTAATTAAAAATTATATGATAAAAGGCCGATACAATTATGAAATGATATCCATAATTGTATCGGCCTTCTTATTACATATTAACTCCAAATATTGACTTTATTTTTCTTAGCTTCATTTTGAGCCTTTTTAAATACATCTCTATATTTACCGTTTGGCGCAAAGTACTTCTCTCTTGCTAAACCTTTTTCAACGAGTTCTTTATTATACATATGATCTTTATCTAACCATACATAGGCTAAAGTTCTACCATATCTATCATTTTTTTCTTTATCATATTCAAGATACACATCTTTATTAGTTAAAGTTTTCTTACTATAGTTCGAAGCCTCTTTACCATAAGGTTGAACAGGTGTGTTCGGTTTAACTGTTTCAGGCGTATCAACACCAATTAAACGCACTTTAATATTTTTGTTGCCCTGTTTTGCTACAAACGTATCCCCGTCAACTACTCTATCAATATGAACTTTTTCCTTTCCTTTTAATTCTGTATTAGTATTTTCAGATTTAGATCCACTAAATGGTCCAGTATGATTAATAAATTGAAACAATAATACACAAACAACTATAATGACCAACACAAGTGTTGATAAAGACTTTTTCGATTTCATTGATGTCACCCATTCTTACTTATTTATCCTGACTAATGATAATGAATAATAATCATAGCGTCAATACTAAATAAAAATTTTTAAACAAGCATGACCATGATATAATAATCAATGATAGGAGTGAATTAACAATATGTCTAGTGAGAATAGAGTCACACTTATAGCAGTCATTGTGGCAGTTATAATAGGTATTGTAATGCAAGTTGTATTTAAATTCCCAACTATAGTTTCTGCCGTAGTTGCATTATTTTTAGGAATTTTAGTAGGTTTTATCGTTTATTTAATCACCAATTTCATGGATAAAAGAAAGCGATAGACAATATTTTTTTAAATATCAATATTAAACAAAGCGTGCCATTGAAATCAAATTCAATGGCCTTTTTTAATTTCAAAAAAATATTTATTTTGTAACATTTATGTGAATATTAGAGGAATAATTTGTAAAATTTGTGGTATATAAAAATTAATAAAACAATTAATTCAATAAAATTTTTAGGAGGGGGAAATTATGGAAATTATAGATTGCATCATTGATAGCTATGAAATTACTTATAAAGTTAAAACACCCCAAAATCATACATTTGATCATACATTAAGCATTGAAACACCAACTTATAAAGCAATTGAAATTTTAAAATTACTTTCAGAACATGTTGATAAACAACCAAGCTAATTATATCCCTTTAAATAAATATTTTTATTAACACTATAAGTTGACATAATATTATTATAATAAATAAAAAATCTGCCACATTTAGTGACAGAATTTTTATATTATAATATTGGCGAGATTAACTTAGCTAAATCTTCTTTAATTTTAATTGTTAATGAACGATTTCTATAACTTTCTACTGTTAACTCTTTTGATTTTTCTATATCTTCTTTATAAGCTTGTTTGATTTTTTTAGCTATCTCTTTATCATATACAAATGCATTAACCTCAAAGTTTAATTCAAAACTTCTATAGTCCATGTTTGCTGAACCGACTGACACGACCTCATCATCAATTAAACATACTTTAGAATGTAGGAATCCATTTTCATATGTATAAATATGGACACCACTTTCTAATAATTGTGCCGCATTCGCAAATGTTGCCCAATAAACAAATGGATGGTCTGGCTTACAAGGAATCATTAAATGTACCTCAATACCAGTCGCTGCTGCCATTTTCAAAGCATTGATATATGAATTATCTGGAATAAAATAAGGCGTTTGTATATAAATCGACTTTTTCGCTTTCATAATCATTTTAGTATAACCAAATTCAATTTGATGCCAATCTTCTGCTGGACTACTTGCCACAATTTGCATAGGTACATGTCCATCTTGCACATGTTTTTTCGGAAAATACTTATCGTTATATTCAAATTGAGGTCTATGTGCTTGAGAGTTCCAATCCATCATAAATCGAGTTTGTAAACCATCAACTGCGTCTCCAGCAATTCTAAAATGTGTATCTCTCCAATAACCTAATTTACCTAAACCAAGATAATCATCACCGACGTTGAAGCCACCTATATAGCCAACTTGTCCATCAATGACTACAATTTTACGGTGGTTACGGTTGTTCATTCTAAAATTGATAATTGGTAATTTAGAAGCAAAAAATGCCTCAACTTCTCCGCCTAATTCATTAAAATGTTTAAAATTAGCCCTACCAACTTTTTTAGAACCAACATCGTCATATAATAGTTTGACTTCTAAACCTTCTTTCAGTTTTTCCTCTAATGCTTTGATGATACGTTTACCTAAGCCATCCAATTCGAAGCCAAAGTATTCTAAATGAATATAATCTTTAGCATTTCGAATATCTTCTAACATTTGATCATATAATTCATGACCATCTGTAAAAACATCAAGTTGGTTATTTTCAGTAATAAAACCATCTTGATTCATAAGTAACATTCTTACTAAATCATGATGTTTCACTACTAATTCATTATCGGTACCATAATTGTGTTCATCAAAATCCTTAATCTGTCTATCAATAAGTTCATTAAAGGCATCTAACTCATTACCATTATTTTTATCTAGTTTACGTTTAGACACTGTACGACCAAAGAATAAATAAAGGATAAAACCAATTAAAGGTAATACAAATAGTACAAATAACCATGCCCATGTTGAGCTTGCACTACGTCGATTTCTCTCCAAAAATATAATAATAAATGCTAAAACAACATTAATTACAAAACCTATTGCAAGTAATATTGTAAAAAGCATACCCAAATCATGAGAAAACTTTAATTCCATAAACATATACTCCTAACGACATATTATCTTTTAATTTGACTCATTTTTGACTAAAGTCACAAAAGCAGTGAAATCTTCCTCTATATTTGGAAACTTTTGTTCTTCAGTCTGTTTAATTGTAACATTTAACAAACGATATGTTTCCCCTTCATCTGATTTCAAAAAATCATTTAAAGTGCTTTCTAATTTTTCTAAACTACTTTCTGTAAAAGTTTTAAATTTAATTTGTTCCATGTTCAAATCCCCTTTTCTTTTATTGATTAAATCATACGGCTTTTCCAAAAATAATTCAATAAATAGCGAAACTGACAAAAGGAATTAAATACAGTTCAATATTATATTGCTCGGAATATATTTGAAATAAATTTAAAATGAGATATAATATATTCATCCATCTTAGTTATCAGAATAATCTAACTAATTAAGGAAAGTAATTCATTGTAATATTGGAGGGAAAGTAAATGTTATCTTTTGAAAATGACTATTTAGAAGGTGCACATGAAAAAGTTTTACAACGTTTAATTGAAACAAATCGAATTCAAGCTCCAGGATATGGATTTGATCAATTTACTGATCAAGCTATCCAACAAATTAAACATAAAATCAAATGTCCTGGTGCAACGATTCGTTTTTTAGTAGGAGGTACGCAAACAAATCAAGTCGTGATTAACTCCATGTTAGAAAGCTATGAAGGTGTTATCTCAGCCGAAACTGGTCATGTTGCAGTACATGAAGGCGGCGCAATTGAATATAGTGGACATAAAGTACTGACAATCCCTTCATCAGAAGGAAAAATCACTGCCAACGGTGTTGAAGATTATATTGAAACCTTTAATAGTGATTTTAAACGTGATCATATGGTCTTTCCTGGTATGGTATACATTTCCCATCCTACTGAATACGGTACATTATATTCAAAAAGTGAATTAGAAGCACTATCTAACGTTTGCCGAAAACATAATCTACCTCTTTTTATGGACGGTGCGCGCTTAGGTTATGGTTTAATGAGTGATTATTCAGATATGACTATCGAAGACGTTGCGAATTATTGTGATATTTTTTATATTGGTGGAACTAAAATCGGTGCATTGTGCGGAGAAGCAGTTGTATTTACGAAGCAGAACGAACCCAAACATTTTACGACACGTATTAAACATCATGGCGCCCTTTTAGCTAAAGGACGATTAACCGGCATACAATTTCTTGAATTATTTACAGATGATTTATATTTCAAAATTAGCCGCCATGCGATTGAAATGGCCAATAAAATGAAAGAAGGTTTCCTTAAAAAAGGATACCGACTATATTTTGATTCACCTACTAACCAACAATTCTTCATTTTAAGTAACGATAAAATTAATGAATTAAAACAAAAAGTAAAATTTGCCGTTTGGGAAAAATATGATGATCAACATCGAGTTGTAAGATTTGCGACAAGTTGGGCCACAACTGAAGAAAATGTTAATCGATTATTAGAATTGATATAGATAAGCATTTTGAAAGCATCATTCTTTAAGAGAGTGGTGCTTTTATTATATATTCACGGAAGACATTTTTTAGACTACCTGGTCATCAACATTGTCCACACCAGCTTCTTTAAGCATTAATCGTGTTTCATCTTTCATTTGATTCAAAGCTTTTTCTGCTTTGATTTCTTGATTTTCTTTCAAAACTTTTTCAAGTTCATATTGATTCTTCTGATCACGATTCATCTTGGCTAATTTCTCAGCTTCTTGAACGGCATCTTTAATACGTTCATCTGACTTCTTACGTTCTCTAGCTATACGCTCTTTAATCAATTGCGATACTTCTTCTTGAGAAAATGTTTTCTCTTGTTGTTGTGACTGTTCATCACTGTTGTTTAATTCCTCATTGTTCTTAGGTTCTTCAGTAATATTACTTTGATTATTCTCCATGAGATATACCTCCGTTTATAGTCTGTCGACTGATATTCCATACTTGCTTTTAAATGTCATCAGCACGTTTTGGACAATAAAAAATAACCTTCACATTTGAAGGTTAAAAAAGTGTATAAAAATAGCACCACTTTCTATCTTTTTGTGTAGAAAGGATGCTATTGGGTGATTGTTTGTATTTCTTTAATTTCTGATTCATCAAATGAAAATATTCCTAGGTCATTTTCTAAATAGACAACAATATTTCCTGTTTCACTTTCGAATTCATTTTCATAGTCTGTCACAAATCCTTTATATATATCATTATTTAAAAGTGTTATAACAACATCTTTACGATATGTGTCTACAATTCTCAATATTCTCACCTACTTATTAATGTACGGTACTATATGTGCACCTGTTTTTGAATAATGTACTTTTCCTAAACTAGTTGTAATATAGTGATTATTAATATACACTTTTCCAATTATTTGTTTAAAATCAATAATCTCCTTTCTATCAAATCTTTTTCCACTTAATATTAATTCCCCAGTGGTATTTTTTTCTTTTAATAATTTATTTAATAAATCAATAGGTATTTCTGTATAGCTAGGTAATTTATTGTTCTTTAAAATAGCATTTTTCCTATTTTCTTTATATAGCTTATGACCTAACATATGTCTATTCTGTTTTTCAGGATTAATTTCTACTTTTATTTTACCATTATTTATCATTTCAAGCATTTCTTGTTTAGCTTTTTCTTGTAATTTTTCTTTTTCAGATACTTTATTCTCTACTTGATATTTACCTTTACGCTCTTTAAAGAATTTCTCTCGCCAATTGCCTACATGTGGAACTGTGGTACTTCTACACCATGGATGCATAGGTGGCGCATTTACACATGGAATCATATCTTTAACTTTAAATACTTTGCCGTTTAATGAGTGACATAGTTTTGATGTTTTCTTATCTATTTTAGCCACATATTTATATTCACCATCTTCACCAAGTTCTTTAAGATAAGTTAACTTTTGTGACTCTGCTTGAACACGTGCTGATTCAGTGACTAACAATCGACTGGCGTTATAAGTGGTAGATTGCGTTTGTTTTTTTAAATTCAGATACGAATTCATTTGGATGACGACCACGAATAACGACATGACTTGTCACACGTTCTAATTTAGTCATTACATGAGGACAGATTTCGTTTTGTATGATAACTTGAGACCTTATCGTCTTTTACGTTTAAAAAGACGTATCTAGTTAGATACGTCTTGGGCTAAATACAGTATTCACTTATGGCAATATTTAAATTAAACCATTTCCAAATAGTTCAATGATCATATAGCTTATTCAAACTAAATTAAATATTTTATTAAAAGTATAATTCCAATTAAGAGAAGTGCCCCTTTTAAAAAATCTAATTTCTCTTGTTTTGTCGTTTTCCGTACTGTAATCGTTACTTTCATAATTATTTACCATGACATCGGTTTATATATAATTAATGTCTACCTTTCTTTTATTTTATATTAATTACTTGATATCTATTATCAATCTATTTTTGTGTTCTTATTTTTAAATTATTATTTCGTTCACTAAGACAATAATTGAGTCATACTAACTTTTTATTTCTTGCCTCATTGATATTTATAGTAAAAGTTAATTGTCTTAAGTTCATTAAAAATTCTTTGATTTCATTTTTAACGAGAGAGGTGGACAATAAGTGGACAACAATCTAAACACAATTCTACATAACTTGTATTGTCCACCCCATCAAACAAAAAAGAGCTAAAGCAAAATTACTCTAGCCCTTGATATAACGACATTCCCCAATGTTGTTTAGCGTTTTAGTATTGTTTCATATATTGCTCGCGTTCCCATTCAGAAACTTGAGTTCTGTAATAATCCCATTCAATTGATTTTGAATTGATGAATTGGTTATAGATATGATTACCTAACGCTTTTTTGATTGTTGGATTTTCACGCATTGATTTTAACGCAGTGTATAAAGTTGATGGTAAATCTTGGATACCAACAGCTTCACGTTCTTCACGATTCATTTCATAAATGTTTTGGTTTACTGGTTTAGGAACTTCTAATTTGTTTTTGATACCGTCTAATCCAGCTTCTAAGATTGCTGCTAGTGCCATGTATGGGTTAGCTGCTGGGTCAACTGAACGTACTTCAACACGAGTAGATAAACCTCTTGATGATGGTACACGTACTAATGGTGAACGGTTTTTACCACTCCATGCAATATAACATGGTGCTTCGTAACCTGGTACTAAACGTTTATAAGAGTTTACTAATGGGTTACATACTGCTGTGAATCCACGTGCATTTTTAAGAATACCTGCAGTGAATTGGTATGCTGTATCAGTTAATTCCATTTCGCCATTTGGATCATAGAATGCATTTTCTTTACCTTTAAATAATGATACGTTGAAGTGCATTCCGCTTCCGTTTACACCAAATAATGGTTTTGGCATAAATGTTGCATGCAAGTTATGTTTACGAGCGATTGTTTTAACTACCAATTTGAATGTTTGGATGTTATCACACGCTGTTACTGCATCTGCATATTTAAAGTCGATTTCGTGTTGACCTGGCGCAACCTCATGGTGACTTGCTTCAATATCAAAGCCCATGTCCTCTAATTCAAGAACGATGTCACGACGGCAGTTTTCACCTAAATCCGTAGGTGCTAAGTCGAAGTATCCACCATCATCATTTAATTCTAAAGTAGGTTCACCTTTGTCATCTAATTTGAATAAGAAGAATTCTGGTTCAGGCCCTAAGTTGAAGTCTGTGAAACCTAAATCTTCCATTTCTCTTAAGATGCGTTTTAAGTTTGCACGAGGGTCACCTTCGAATGGTGTACCATCTGTTTTGAATACGTCACAGATTAGACGTGCAACTTTACCTTGACCAGCTGTCCATGGGAAGATAACCCAAGTATCTAAGTCAGGGTGTAAGTACATATCTGATTCTTCAATACGTACGAAACCTTCGATTGATGATCCGTCAAACATCATTTCGTTATCTAAAACTTTTTCTAATTGACTTACTGGTACTTCAACATTTTTAATTGTTCCTAAAATATCAGTGAATTGTAATCTTAAATATCTCACGTTTTCTTCTTCAGCAAACTTACGAATATCGTCTTTTGTAAAACTACGTTTTGGCATACTTGAAATCCTCCAAATTTTATTTTATAAATCGGGATAAATCTCCTCGATTTATCGGCAATGTTTCACCGTATGGTTTTTGAGTTGCATCTACAATCATTTTCTTTCTAGTTTCATGTTCGTCTGATGATAAGTGATTCTCTTGATTATGAATAATTTGTTTAATACCTTTAATATTAAAGCCTTTTTCAATTAAAGATTTAATTTCTAATAATCTTTCCAAATCATTCAGTGAAAATAATCTCTTATTTCCCTCAGTTCTTTCCGGCTTAACAAGTTCATGTGTCTCATAATAACGAATTTGTCTTGGACTTAATTCCGTTAATTTACTGACTACACTCATGGAGAATACAGCCATGTTTCTTCTAATAGAATCATTAGACATCGCTAACATCTCCTCCACTTTTGAACTTGTACTTAATTTAGCATAGTTTAGCTCAGATTACAAAAATATGTTAGGTTTTCTGACATGATAAGTAAAACCATTGATATGACTGCATTTTAGGAGCATTGAAATACCACCACGTAACAACATTCACAAAAATTTCTGAATAAATTTTAAAATTTTCTGATAAAACAAGCTGAAACAGGGTGGGACAACGATAAAGAAATACTATTTCTTATGCATGTGTTTCACTCATGTATTTCTATTTTAATGTACACATTAGCTGTGGCTAATGCGTAAGAACCACTACATATAAGATTAGTGGTTCTTTATGATTTCTGTCCCTCTCCTAATATCAAATTAAACAAGTCCTTGTTCTTTTAATTGAGTGACTGCACGTGTAACAGCTAATTTAACATGTTCATATGTTAAACCACCTTGAACATATGCTTCATATGGTTCACGTATAGGACCATCAGCAGACAATTCAATTGATGAACCTTGAATGAAAGTACCCGCAGCCATAATAACGTCATCTTCATAGCCTGGCATATAACTCGGCTCTGGGCTAAAATGTGCATTGATTGGTGATGCATGTTGGATACTTTGACAAAATGATATCATTTGTTCTTTTGTTTCAAATGTCACAGTTTGGATTAGGTCTGTACGTTTAACGTTATACTTAGGTGTTGTAGTCATATTTAATTTTTCAAGTAACAGACTCGTAAATAAAGCCCCCTTTAAACTTTGGCTGACGACGTGAGGTGCTAGGAAAAATCCTTGATACATTTCTTGTAGTGAATTTAAAGATGCGCCTGCTTCTTTACCAATACCTGGTGCAGTTAATCTATAACCACAACGCTCAATTAAATCCTTATTACCAGCGATATAGCCGCCTATTTTAGCTAATCCACCACCAGGATTTTTAATGAGTGAACCTGCAATTATATCAGCGCCAACTTCTGTAGGTTCTTGTTCTTCAACAAATTCTCCATAACAATTATCGACAAAGATAATGACATTCGGATATTGTGCTTTAATTGCCGAAATCGCTTCTTTAATTTCATCAACAGGTATTGAAGGTCGTTGATCATAACCTTTGGAACGTTGGATAGCAACGACTTTAGTTCGATCATTAATTGCATTTAGAACGCTAGGTATATTAATTTTACCCTCTGCTAATGCTACTTCATTATATGAAACACCATGTTCCTTTAAACTCTCAATGCCATTGCCGTTTACTCCGATAACTTCTAATAATGTATCGTATGGACTACCCGTGATATATAATAATTCATCACCGTATTTCAAATTACTTTGTAAAGCCAAGGTAATGGCATGTGTTCCAGAAATAATTTGAGGTCTTACAATGGCATCTTCTGCTTTAAATGTTCTTGCATAAATTTCTTCTAAATGATCACGTCCAAAATCATCATATCCATAGCCAGTTGTTCCTAATAAATCACTTTCTGTAGCTTTAACTGCATGAAACGCATCTAATACCTTTTCTTGATTAATCAAAGCAATGCGTTCAATATCTTTAAAGTACGGTGTCAATGTAGATTCTACATCTTCAATAAGACTTCTCATATCTGTCATCTTGCTAACTTCCTTTTTATATTTTTTTATATCCTTTAATTTCATAAGACTCGTCTTTTTCATTGAAATTGAGTTCACTGACGAGTGTATGTTGTTTTAAGAAATAAAGTCGATCTGCATCCGAACTTGGTACTGTCTCCTCGTAATACGTTAAACTATGCTTAATTTGATTGATTAATAAATTTTTCACTTTATCTTTATCTGATTCATCTCTACTTGAAACAAATACATAAGGTTGTTCAGAAACTGGTAAGTCCATATTACTTGGACATTGATCCTTTTTATTAAAAATCACTGATTGTGGAATTTGATTCATATCTAGCTGCTTAATAAGTTGATTGACAGTATCGTATTGAGAGCGATACTCCGGATGACTAGCATCTACCACATGTAAAAGTAAATCTGCACCTTTAGCTTCTTCTAAAGTTGATTTAAATGCAGCTACTAGCGTTGTAGGTAATTTTTGAATAAATCCAACTGTATCCGAAATTATTAAATTAAATCCTTCATTGATTTGTATCTGGCGAGTTTTAGGATCTAATGTTGCAAACAATTGATTTTGTTCATATGTTGTTTCATTGGCTAACACATTAAACCATGATGATTTACCAGCATTAGTGTATCCTACTAATGCAATTTGAAAGACTTGATTCTGTTCACGTTTACTACGGTATCTGTCTCTGTGCTCAACAACAGTTTGTAATTGATGCTTGATTTCATTCATTCTTGTACGGATATGTCGACGATCCATTTCTAGCTTCGTCTCACCTGGACCACGTGTACCAATACCACCACCAAGTCTTGATAAACTACGACCATGTCCCTGTAATCGTGGTAATAAATAGTCTAATTGTGCTAATTCTACTTGTAGCTTACCTTCTCTACTTTTTGCTCTTAATGCAAAAATTTCAAGGATTAACTGTGTTCTATCGATAATTTTTATGCCCAAATTGCCATTTAATGTTTTAGATTGAGCTGTCGTTAATTCATCATTAGTCACAACGACATCTATATCATGGAATTCTATAAAAGCTTGAATTTCTTCAATTTTACCTTTACCAACATAGTATTTGTGATCAACTTGTTCACGGTTTTGAGTGATTTGACCTTTAACATTTAATTGGCATGTCTCTGAGAGCGCTTCTAATTCTTCCATAGTAGATTCAAAATTAAATTCATTATCGTTTTGAGCATGTACACCGATTAGTACAGCCGTTTCTAATTTTTTCTTTGTATCATGTGTTGATAGCTGTGCCATGATATACATCTCCTTTTATTTTAGTTCTTAAATATTTTATCATAGTGCCAATATAAAGACTATTCGTCAATATTATGTTAAATTGTAATTAATTCGAAAGGGTGATCTTATGGAAAATATATATGACTTCGTTGTTGAAAAGAATACAGGAGAAACATATAAGTTAGAAGATTATAAAGATTATGTGATGTTAATCGTAAATACTGCAAGTGAATGTGGTTTCACACCACAATTTGAAGGGTTACAAAAGCTTTATGAAAAATATAAAGATCAAAAATTTATTATTTTAGGCTTCCCTTGTAATCAATTTGGTGGTCAAGAACCTGGATCGGGTGAAGAAGCTGCTCAAAACTGTAAATTAAATTACGGTGTAACATTCCCTATCCATCAAAAAATTGATGTTAAAGGAGAACATCAACATCCGTTATTCCGCTTCCTTACTGATGCACAACAAGGGATGTTTAATGAAAAAATTAAGTGGAACTTCACTAAGTTTTTAATAGATCGTGACGGTAATGTAGTTAAACGTTTTTCTCCGCAGAAGAAACCTGCACAATTAGAAAATGAAATCGAAAAACTTCTATAAAATATCAAACTTGAACTAATAAATTTAACATGAAAAAGCTTCATTTAAAGTGATGAGCAAAGGCGACAAGATAAACGCGAATGCTTACTTTAAATGAAGCTTTTTTGAATTACAATCTTTAATACGATAAAGCACTAATTAGAACCAATAAATCTTTTTCTCTTCTATGTAACTATTGCGACGTTCATTTTGATTTGTGCTTTACTGCACTTCAATTATGTCTTATTCTTCAGATGTTTCTGATGCTGATTCGTTTTCATCATCAATCATGAAAGTGCTGATCGCATGTTTGTAAATCAGATGTTGTTTTCCTTGTGAAACTAAACGAATCACTTGGCTGTCGAAATCTTCAATTGTTCCTTTCATTTGGAAACCATTTAGAAAGAACACAGTGACTTCTGTTTTTTCTGATTTAAAGTTCTCTAGTGCTTGATCTTGGATGTTTTCGTTTGCAATCATGTTCAGTACTCCTTTTATTTATTTGGGGTGTAATCTCATCTAACATCATTTGAAGTGACATATTTTCTCTATCTAACCAGTGAACGTTCATTTTATTCTTAAACCAAGTCAATTGACGTTTCGCGTACTTTCGCGAATTCTGTTTTAACTTATCAATAGCTGACTGTAAATCCATATTCCCTTTTACAACAGGTATTAATTCTTTATACCCAATTGCTTGCATACTTTGACTTGACTCATAGCCTTGTTCAACTAAGTGTTGCACTTCATTAAATAATCCGTGGCTCAACATAATATCAACACGTTTATTTATTTTTCCATATAATGTTTCACGCGACATTTCAATCCCTACTAATAATGTATCATAATTTTCAGTGAATTGTTGAACTTTCTTGCGATAACTTAAAAGTTTTTTTGTTTTTAAATAATATTCTATCGCTCTCAATACTCTTTTTCTGTTATTAGGGTGTATATTGTCGGCTGATTCAGGATCAAATGAATTAAGATAATCATGTAATTCATTATTATTTAATTTTGCTAATTCATTTAATTTAGATTTAACCTCTTTCATTTTTTCTTCTGAAACGGTTTCATCTTCAAATTGATAATTATAAAGTAAAGATTGAATATATAATCCAGTTCCACCAGCAACAATAGGTGTCTTACCTCTATCTCTAATATCATTGATACACTTTTCTGCTCGTTGTTTGAAATCATAAGCAGAAAATGTGTCATCAGGATTCAATATATCAATCATATGATGGGTAATACCGTCCATTTCTTCTTTTGTAACTTTAGCAGTACCAATATCCATTTGTTTATATACTTGCATAGAGTCACCACTAATAATTTCTCCATTACATCGTTTTGCTAATTCTATGCTTAATTCTGTTTTTCCAGACGCCGTTGGTCCTACAATTACAATTAGAAATGGCTTATCTGTATTACTCATCTTATTCACTCACTTTATTTTTCTTTAATATTTGCTTTTTAATCCATTCAAACATATGTTGCCAAGTTGTTAAATAATCATCTTCAAATAATATTTCATGGCGTTTATTTTTATATAATTGCACAGTTATGTGTTTGATTCCTGCTTTTTTATAAATCTTACCTAGTTTTTTAACACCTTTACCATATTCTCCAAAGGGATCATCTTTGCCTGAAATTAATAGTATAGGTAGATTGTGATTCATCTGCTTTAGTGATTTAACATTGGCAGTGTCCATCATATATTTAACTGTTTGATAAATCAGTTGGTTAGATACTCTGAATCCACAATATTCATCATCGATAAATTTGTTCACTTCTTCTCTTTTGGTAGATAGCCAGTCACTTTCCGTTTGAGGTTGATCAATCTTTTTAGTAAATGATTTATTCATTAATTGGTTAACCCATTTAACTCGACGTCTTTTACCTAAAATAATAGTGATTAATTTCAATAAAACCATAGTGGGTATGCCTTTCCATTTAGGAAACATACCTGTGCCTGTTAATATGAGACCATTTGCAAATTGAGGGTATTGTTTTACAAATAGTCTTGCAATGATTGACCCCATTGAATGACCTAACACAATATAAGGTAGTTCAAAATGGCTATCATAAATGGTTTCTACTATTTCGTATGCATCGTCAACAACCTGTGTCATATCATTGAAGTGGCCTCTTTCATTTTCATCTATATTTTTACCGTGACCTCTATGATTATGTCTGAGCACATCATATCCTTGTAAATTTAATGCTTTAACTAACTCATTATATCGATCCATATGTTCAGCCATACCATGAAAAAGATGGACAATACCAATCGTTTCATTATTAGCTTTATCTATTTTCACTTCAATCATTGTTCCATCTTTGACTGTAATGTTGAATTGACTTTGACTCACGCATATACCCCCAAAACTTCTTATCTTCATTAATCATGTTTATTAATATAAACATACATATTATATTCAATATACCTTTTGATAACATCGGAATCAAATTGTATGCATATTGAGTTAACAATTCACATTCAGATATATTTTTTGGCTCATAAGCATGTATGACAAATATAACATTTCATATAAAAAAACTACTAACATTGAGATAAAAAACTCAATGTTAGTAGTTTAAAATTAATTTTAATTATTCTTTAACTGCTGGTTGGTTGTTACCAGATTGTGCTTCATCAATCGCTTTATTCACTTCATCAGTATAAGCTTGTTTTTGACCTTCACTATATTGAAGCATATCTGCTAATACATCGATAACTGCATCTTTATATTGTAATACATCATCAATATTGAAGTATAATTTACCTGATCTACGTACAAGGAAGTCAGTTGGTTTAAATACCATTTCTTGTTGGATACCATAAATTAATTCTACATAGATTTCTAATGGTAATTTACTAGTATGGTATTGCGCAGTTTGAGCAATGTTGAATAAATCATCAACATTTGAACCGTATTTACTTGCTAAACGGTATGCTACATCTTCATCAATACCAAAACCTTTAGCAGCGTCTACTTTTTGTTTAACAAAGTGGTCAAAGTTTTTACTACCACCAACGTCACCACCAGAAATTTTCAATTCTTTAGTCGCACATGGTTTGAATGTTAAACCATATTCTTTTTTTAGACGTTTAGCTAATAAATCAACAATTTCTAACGCCATATGACGGTATCCTGTTAATTTACCACCCGCGATTGTTAATAAGCCAGACTCGCCTTCCCATACTTCGTCTTTACGAGAGATTTCTGAAGGGTCTTTACCTTCTTCTAAAATTAATGGACGTACACCAGCCCATGTTGATTCGATGTCTTCATCTTTTACATCAACTGTTGGGAACATGTAATTAATCGCATCTATTAAATAATCTCTATCTTCTTGCGTTGTTAATGGTGTCGCTTTTTCATTATCATAGAAAGTATCTGTAGTACCTACATATGCTTTACCTTCTCTAGGTATAGCAAATATCATTCGACCATCTTTTTCTGTATCAAAGTAAACTGCTTGTTGTAATGGGAATTTAGATTGATCGATTACCACGTGAACACCTTTTGTTAAACGTAATTGTTTGTTATTACGAGCATAGTCACCGCTTCTTACTTCATCTACCCAAGGTCCTGAAGCATTGATTACTTTTTTAGCTTTGATAGGATATGTTTCATTATCAATCATATCTACTACTTCAATACCATTTACTTTTTTATTTGAGTCGTAAGTAAAGTGTTCTGATTTTGTATAGTTAATGATTTCAGCACCTTTTTCAGCTGCTTTTTTCATCACTTCAATAGTTAATCTTGCATCATCTGTACGGTATTCAACGTAATAACCGCCACCTTTTAATCCATCTTGCTTCACTAAAGGCTCTTTATTAATTGTATCTTGTTTAGAAAGCATTTTTTTACGTTCAGATTTTTTAACACCTGCTAAACGATCATACATTGTTAAACCAATGGCAGTTGTAAATTTACCAAATGTACCACCTTTATGCATAGGTAATAACATCCATTCTGGTGTTGTTACATGTGGACCATTTTCATAAACAATTGCACGTTCTTTACCAGTTTCAGCTACAACGCCTACTTGTAGTTGTTTTAAATAACGTAACCCACCATGTACTAATTTTGTAGAACGTGAACTAGTCCCTTGAGCGAAGTCTTGCATTTCTACTAAAGCAACTTTCATGCCACGATTACTAGCATCTAATGCAATACCTGCACCTGTAATTCCGCCACCAATAATAACAACGTCATATTCTTCATTCTTTAAATTTCTCTTAATGTGATCCCTTTTTAGTGTTGATAAACCCATAATTTAACGCCTCCTATTTAGTATAAAAAAAGAGAGACTTATCCCACAATTACCATTTAATTGTACGAATAAATCTCTCATTTCTCGATTTCCTTATTAACTTATTTCAAGTATAACATAAATAAGAAAATCTAGTCTATCTCATGCTTACAATTTATTGATTTGCCAAAGACTAATCTTCTAATTTAAATACTTGTGTAGCTTCTACAGCCTTTTTCCAACCTTTATAAAGCTTAGTACGTTGTTCTTCTTCCATTTTTGGTTCAAATTCTTCTTCAAGTTTCCATCTGTTAGCAATGTCATCTTTACTTTCCCAGAATCCAACTGCTAAACCTGCTAAGTATGCAGCACCAAGTGCCGTTGTTTCTTGAATTTCAGGTCTTTCTACAGGTGTATTAACAATATCTGCTTGGAATTGCATGATAAAGTTATTTTTAACTGCGCCACCATCAACTCGTAAGTTTTGAACTTCGATACCTGAATCTTTAGACATTGCTTCCATTACATCGCGAGTTTGATAGCATAGTGACTCTAATGTTGCACGAATGAAGTGTTCTTTTTCAGTACCACGAGTTAATCCAAAGATAGCGCCTCTAGCTTCAGAATCCCAGTAAGGTGTACCTAATCCAACAAATGCTGGTACAACGTATACACCTTCAGTTGAGTCTACTCTAGTCGCATAGTTTTCAGTTTGTGGTGCTGAATTAATCATTCTTAATCCATCACGTAACCACTGAATAGCTGAACCTGAAACAAAGATAGAACCTTCTAAAGCGTAGTTTACTTTACCATCAATACCATATGCGATAGTAGTTAATAATCCGCTGTCAGATTTAACTGCTTCTTCACCAGTGTTCATTAACATGAATCCACCAGTACCATAAGTATTTTTCACGTCACCTTTGTCGAAGCATGCTTGACCAAATAAGGCAGCTTGTTGGTCACCAGCGATACCTGCAATTGGTACGTTTTGACCAAAGAAATGATAATCAACTGTATGTGCATAAACTTCACTTGATGGTTTCACTTCAGGTAGCATACTTTCAGGTACTTCTAAAATATCTAATAATTCTTTATCCCATTTTAAGTCATGGATATTGAACATTAATGTACGACTTGCGTTTGTATAGTCTGTGATATGTGCTTCTTTACCAGATAATTTCCATACTAACCAAGAATCAATTGTTCCAAATAGTAAATCGCCATTATCAGCTTTTTCACGTGCACCATCAACATTATCTAAAATCCATTTGACTTTTGTTCCTGCAAAATATGGATCTAATAATAAACCGGTTTTGTCACGGAATAATGCTTCATGACCTTGATCTTTCAATTCTTGGCAAATACTTTGAGTTTGACGAGATTGCCAAACAATTGCATGGTAAACTGGTCGACCAGTATTTTTATCCCAAACAACTGTTGTCTCACGTTGGTTTGTAATACCAATACCTTCGATTTGTTCTGCTCTAATGTTATGTTCGTTCATTACTTCTGCCATAACAGATAACACTGAAGTCCAAATTTCATTCGCATCATGCTCTACCCAACCTGATTGTGGGAAGTGTTGTTTAAATTCTCTTTGTGCTACACCTTTAATTTCGCCATCTTTATTGAATAAAATAGCTCTTGAACTAGTTGTTCCTTGGTCTATTGATAAAATGTATTTTTCCATAGGTATTTGACTCCTTTTGATGTCTTCAATATTATTTAAAGTATTTTAATGATAATTACTTATATCATATATCAACACATCATGTTAATTTATATGCAATTTTTTAATATCACATGCTAAAAATAAGATATTTCTTATCTTGATTAATAGATTGATTCAATATCGTTACTTTTAGAAGTTCTATTTAAAACCACACCTAATACTAATGTAATGATAACTAAAATAATACCAACTACACAACTTACATTAAATGTTTGTTTATAAAATACTTCATAAATGACTGCACCTAACATACCACCAGCGATTGGACCTAAAACAGGTACAATAGCATATGACCAGTTTGAACCACCTTTACCAGCAATTGGTAAAATGGCATGTGCGATACGTGGACCTAAGTCACGAGCAGGGTTGATTGCATAACCTGTTGTACCACCTAAACTTAACCCGATTGCAATAATTAAAGCACCAACAATTAATGGATTTAAACCATCGGCGATTTTATTTACACCGATGAATAAAATACCTAATGTTAAAGCTGTTGTACCAATAATCTCACTTAAAAAGTTTGCGAAATAATTTTTAATTGCAGGGGCTGTTGAGAACACGCCTAATTTTGTTGCTTGATCTTCTGTTGCTTTCCAATGTGGTAAATACATTAACCATACTAGGGCACCACCTACGATACCTCCAAGCATTTGGCAAACGATATATCCTGGAACTTGTGCCCAACTAAATCCACCATCCATTGCTAACGCGATGGTAACTGCTGGATTTAAATGTGCACCTGAAAATTTACCAACTGCAAATGCACCCATTGCAACGGCTAAACCCCATCCTGTAGCGATAACAATCCAGTCAGCGTTATTACCAGCACTACGTTTTAAATTAACGTTAGCACAAACGCCGCCACCAAAAAGTATAAGGATGGCCGTACCTAAAAACTCTGCTAAATAAGCATTCATATAACTATTCCTCCCAAAATAGATAGGGAGACCCCTACAACGTTATAAAGCTGCAGAAATCTCCCCTTCTCTGTTCTAATATTAACTTTTAATAACTTGGTTATATATTACAGTTATGTTGTAAGCGTTGTCAATATTTTTGTTAAAAATTTGTCAAAATTATTTCATTTCAGTACTCATTACTCAACTCATTTTTGGCATATAAAAAGGAACCAGTGACTCATAAGTTCGACTGATTCCTTTACATAATAAAAGTTGCTATTTTATTGTTACCATAATTTTTGATTACTTGTTGTAATATATTCTGCACCATTATTAATGGCCTCTTCTACTTCAGATACTTCACTAATCAATCCACCTGCAATTACAGATGTATTTGTCTCTTCTTGAATACATCTTACTGCCTTATGTGCGATGCCTGGTAGAACTTCAACGAAATCTGGTTGTACCTTTTGTATTAATTCAATACTTCGGCTCAAAGCTTGACTATCAATAATAAACACTCTAAAGATAGTTAAAGTATTTAGTGACTTTGCTTTTTTAATCACTTTAGTCTTAGTTGAAACAATGCCTTTAGGTTTATACTGTTGAATAATATATTCACAAGAATATTCGTCATGACTTAAACCTTTAATCAAATCAATATGGATATAACATTCAATACCTTTATTTTTTAACAGATCTAATATACTTTTAAGATGACCGATATGCATATCCAACAGTACACATGATTTATATTCGGTTTTAATTAGCTTATCTAAATCTTTCATATTTCTAATTGCTGGGAGTATATTTTCTTTCAAATGATTGCTCCTCTCTACATTACACGTTTAAATAATTTTTCTAATTCATAATTCGAAAAGTTAATGATAATGGGTCTTCCGTGCGGGCATGTAAATGGATCTTCCATTTCACGCAATTGATCAATTAAATCTGCCATCTCATTATTTTTAAGATAATGATTAGCTTTAATCGACTTTTTACAAGACATCATTATTGCTGCATCTTCACGCATTTTTTTCACATCAATTTTTTTATTTTCTAATACGAGTTCTATCATATCTTTGATGATTTCTTCCGCTTCTGCTTTTGGAAACCAAACTGGATAACTATTAACAATATAATCATGTCCACCGAAATGTTCAAGGTGTACGCCAACTCTGTCTAATTCCTCTTGATACTGATCGATAATGAATTGTTCATCTTTTGAGAAATGAAATGTCATTGGAATTAACAAGTTTTGAACTTCATTTGTTACTTCCCCAATTTTTTCTCTAAAATATTCGTATTTGATACGTTCTTGAGCAGCGTGCTGATCTATCATAAACATGCCATTTTCATTTTGAGCAATGATATATGTTCCATGAACTTGTCCGACAACTTCCATATATGGTACACGTCGTCGTGTTGATGCACTCACTGCCCCTTTAATGTCATTTTCATTTCGATCTTCTTCTTGTTCTAGTGTCTCATTTTGATTATCTAATTCATTTAAAATATCTTTTTGATTATTGAAGTAATGATCATCATGATTACGTTTAATATATTGAGAGTCATTAAACAAAGTACTTTCATTGTCTTCATTCACTTGTGAAATATTTTGATTATTATCTTTTTCAAATGCCGATCCACTTAATTCATCTTGTTTTTCATCTTCAGATAAATGTGAACGATTTGGGTCTTCAATTTGTTTACGTTCAAAGTCTAACTTTTGTTGCTCAAAACTATTGAGTACTTTATTTTTCTTTGGATGAGTATCTAAATCATTTTTTGGAATAAGAATTTTATCTTTAAATGCTTCTCGTATTTTTTCTACTATCAAATCATATAGTTGTTCTTCTTTAGATAATCTCACTTCTAGTTTAGTTGGATGCACGTTGACGTCTACTAAAATAGGATCCATTTGAATATTGATATAACAAATAGGATATCGACCAATTGTTAGTAACGTATGATAACCTTCTACAATAGCTTTATTCAAAACGAAATTTTTAATATATCTACCATTGATAAATATAGAGATATAATGTTTATTACTTCTAGAATGTTCAGGTCTAGCTACATATCCTTCTAAATGGTAATCACTTGTATCACCTGTGATATGTACGAGATCTTTTGCCACTTTCATACCATAAATTTCTGCCATTACTTCATTTGTTTTCCCAGAACCATTCGTTTTGAGTAGTGTCTTGCCATCAGAAACAAGAGATATCCTTATATCTGGGTGACTCATTGCCATGCGATTTACAATATCAGTTATTTTCCCTAGTTCTGTATACAGACTTTTAATATATTTTAATCTGGCCGGTGTGTTATAAAATAATGATTCTACAAGGATATCCGTACCTTTTTTCGCTTTAGCTGGTTTTTGGTTAATAATTTCACCATTCTCAGCATATATTTCATGTCCATTTTCATTATCTGTACAGGTACGTAACGTTACTTTCGATACTGAAGAGATACTGGCTAATGCTTCACCACGAAAACCTAATGTTCTAATATGAAATAAATCATCATCTGCATCTAATTTACTTGTCGCGTGACGATGAAATACCAAACTTAAATCATCAGCTTCTATTCCTGTACCATTGTCTACTACGCGTATCGATGCAACACCAGATTGTTCTACTTCAATATTTATTTCAGTTGATTGGGCATCAATGGCATTTTCCAGTAATTCTTTAACAACCGAACTAGGTCTTTCGACTACTTCGCCAGCTGCAATTTTATTAGCTAAGGAGGTTTGTAGTTCTTTAATTTTTCCCATTTACAACACCTCTATTTTAATTGATTTTGTAATTCACTTAATTTTACCAATGCTTCAATTGGTGTCATATTTGATAAGTTTAATGACTTAATGTGTGCTTCAACCTCACTTTGTTGAGGTTCCGATTCAAATAAGTTAAATGACGCTTGTTCGAATGGCGTTTCTTTCTCTTCATACTTGTTTTGATTTGCCTTTTTATTAGGTGCCTTAGCTTCTTCAATTTGATATGATTCAGATTGAACAATCTGAGGTTCAGGACTATCAGATTTTTGTTCAAAATCATTCAAAATAACTTGCGCTCTTTGAATGACTTCATCAGGTAAATCTGCAAGTTTTGCTACTTGAATACCATAACTATCATCCACCGCACCATCTTTAACTTTGTGTAAGAAGATAAGCTCTCCTTTATATTCATTAGCAGCAACGTGTACATTTTTTAAACATGGTAATAGTTGATCTAATGTCGTAAGTTCATGATAATGTGTTGAGAATAGCGTTTTAGCATGTGATGTTTGTGCGACGTACTCTATCATCGCTTGTGCCAACGCTAAACCATCATACGTTGATGTTCCTCTTCCTATCTCATCAAAAATAATCAAACTATCCTCAGTAGCATAGGTTAATGCTTTTTGAGCCTCTAGCATTTCTACCATAAATGTACTTTTACCTGAAACTAAATCGTCTGCAGCACCAATACGAGTGAAAATCTGATCAAATATTGGTAATGTCGCAGATTCACAAGGTACATAAGCACCCATTTGAGCCATTATACTAATAATTGCAATTTGTCTCATATAAGTCGATTTACCAGACATATTAGGGCCCGTTATCAGATAAATAAATGTGTCATTATCTAACGCACAATCATTAGGTACGTAATCATTATAATCCATGACACGTTCAACAACTGGATGTCTAGAATTTTCTAATTTTAATGTTTTATCATCACTAAAATGTGGTCGAACATAATTATATTTTTGAGCTATTTCAGCGAAACTTTGTAAACAATCTAGTTCCGATATGATTTTAGCCTGTTTTTGAAGTCTCTCAGTATATTCTTTAATATGTTCTCTTAATTTGACAAATAATTGATATTCTAACTCTATTGCTTTATCTTCAGCACCTAATATAATATCTTCTTTTTCTTTTAACTCATCTGTTATAAAGCGCTCAGCATTAGATAATGTTTGTTTACGATTATATCCAAACTGCGCTGGTTCAAAGCCTTGCAAGTTAGCACGAGTAATCTCGATAAAGTAACCAAATACTTTATTAAAGCTTATTTTCAGAGATTTAATACCAGTACGTTCTCTTTCTTTCGCTTGTAATTCAGCGAGCCAAGATTTACCGTTACGTGATGCTTCTAAATATTCATCTAATTGTTGATTAAATCCGGATTTAAATAGGCCACCATCTTTGACTGAAATAGGTGGTTCTTCAACCAAGCTATTTTCTAAAACTTCGAGTAAGTCATCAAGCGGTTCGAGTGCATCAAATTGAGTAATCTTATCACTATCTAATTGACTTAATAATTGCTTTATATTAGGTATTTCACTAATTGAATGTTTAAGTTGAAATAAATCACGTGCATTTACATTTCCATAACTTACACGACCTACTAGTCTTTCTATGTCATACACTTGATTTAAATAGTTTCTCAATGTATCTCGTTCGATAAAATGATTAATAAACTCATCAACGATATTTAATCGTTCTTCAATTTGTTGTTTATATATTAACGGACGGTCTATCCACTGTTTTAGTCGTCTTGCACCCATCGGCGTCTTCGTTTCATCCATCAACCATAAAAGCGTGCCTTTTTTAGATTTTAATCTAATGCTTTCAGTTAATTCTAAATTTCTTTTGGCATAGAAATCCATCTTCATAAAATCAATTGCAGCATATTGTTGTACATCTTCCAAGTGTGATAAATCTCTTTTTTGTGTATGTTGTATATAATCTAACAATAATTGCGTTGATTGTTGCATGTGCTGATGTTCAATGTTATTCACTTCAAAATATTGACTTGAAATCTCATCTCGAACTGTAATGGTTTCTGTAATCATATTAATTTGTCGTTGCATATTTTCAGATAAAGGTTCACAAATGACTATTTCATTAGGATTGATAGTCGTGATTTCATTTAATAATGTAGCTTCATCTTCAAAATGTGTGGTTTTTAATTCACCTGTTGAAATATCACAATAACTTAATGCATATTCTTGTGGCGTTTGAATAAAACTCAAGATATAGTTATTTTGCTTTTCATCCACGCCGCCTTGATCCATAACTGTCCCTGGCGTTACGATTCGAACAACTTCTCTTTTAACCATACCTTTAGTTTGTTTTGGGTCTTCCATCTGTTCGCAAATCGCTACTTTATACCCGTTATTAATTAGCGTCTCTATATAACTATCTGCTGAGTGATAGGGAACGCCACACATAGGTATAGGATTATCTTTTTTGGCATCTCTTTTTGTTAAAGTAATTTCTAATACTCTTGATGCTTCTTTAGCATCGTCGAAGAACATTTCATAAAAGTCTCCAAGTCTAAAGAATAACAAGCAGTCATCATATTCTGATTTGATTTTTAAATATTGTTGCATCATTGGTGTCACATTTGACATAAAGTTCTTCACAACCCTTATTTTATAGTCTTTTTCTTTAAATATTTTAATCATTTTATGTAATTTTTTACGTACTATTTAACTCATCTATTTTAACATATACAATCATATCTAGCCCATTATCTAAAATGAACCAAAAAAATACGCACAGTCCTATGTGCTTAAACATAACAGTTACACATTAGACTATACGTACTCAATCATCATTTTTGAAAACGATCTAAGAGACCTCGTCGTTTTAATATTATTAATATAACATAACTAATTGCTGCACCTATAATACTAGATACAATGAAAGCAGTCATAAGCGGTTTTACAAAGAAATTTTGTAAGTTAAGTACCCATGCTAATGGAATACAAATCAAACTTCCTATAATACCTGTTCCTAATACTTCACCAACAGCAGCCATAAAGATATGCTTACGATACATATAAAATAAACTAGCTAAGAATACACCAATCATACTGCCTGGAAATGCAAACACACTCCCTGTACCAAATGTTACGCGTAAAATGGATGATATTAAAGCTTGTGCTAATCCATACCAAGGCCCTACAAAAACTGCACAAAGTACATTAACTAAGTGTTGCATAGGTGCTGCTTTGATTGGACCAAGCGGAATGACAATGATACTGCTTAAGATGACATTAATCGCTATCAATAGCGCTGTTATGGTTAATTTTCTAATACTCAATGCATTGTCTCCTTATCCAATTTATTTGTCGTGGTAGTTCTCATTATGCTCATTTAAGCGATTTTCCATCGTTTTAATCATCATTTGTAATAGATCATTAGCTTCATATTGTGACGCACGAAATTCTTCAACAATTGGTAATTCATTGATTTCATTTTCTAATTGATGGATTTGATCCTCTGATTGATGAAACGCCGTTTCTTTACCATAATTTTGTAAGTTAACTGATTGTTTTTGTTGCTTTTTTAATTGATTCATTTTATTTTCAATCGCTTTATTATTATGAATTTGAGATTCAATTGATTGATATTCTTTAATCATTTCTAAATTTTTAATCTTCTGTGCTAATTGATCCGCATTAGAAAGTATTTGTTTTTTATTATACATTATTATTGCATCACCAATTCTCTTTGATGTTCTCCTATAAAAGTACCATTTAAAGAATATTGTTTAGCTTCATCAATTTTAACATCTACTAACTTACCAACCATTTCTTTTGGTGCTTTAAAATTAACTAATTTATTTTTTGAAGTATATCCCGCTAAAACAGTATCATCTTTTTTACTTGAGCCCTCACATAAAACTGTAACAATTTCATTTTCATATTGGCTCATAGCTTTTTGAGAGTACTCTCCGACCTTTTTGTTCAAGCGTTGTAGACGTTCTTTTTTAACATCTGTAGGTACGTTGTCTTTCATTTTAGCAGCAGGTGTACCGTCTCTTTGAGAATATAAATAAGTATATGCATGTTCAAATCCTACTTCATCATATAATGTTAAAGTATCCTCAAATTGTTCTTCAGTTTCATTAGGGTAACCTACAATAATATCTGTCGTTAAGGCAATATTGGGAATGGCTTCTTTTATACGAGATACTAAATCTAAATAACTTTCTCTCGTATATTTTCTACCCATAATTTTTAATACTGCATTATTTCCTGACTGCACTGGCAAATGAATATGCGGAACAATATTACCTCCATTAGCAATTACTTCAATCATACGATCTGTAAAGTCCCATGGATGACTAGTTGTAAATCTTACTCTTGGAATATCAATTTTAGAAATATCTTCTAGTAAATCGCCTAAACCATAGTCAAGTCCTTCAATGTCTTTACCATAAGAATTAACATTTTGGCCTAATAATGTAATTTCTTGATACCCTTCTCTTGCCAATTCTCTCACTTCATCAATAATGTCTTCTGGTCTACGACTACGTTCTTTACCTCTCGTAAATGGGACGATGCAATATGTACAGAATTTATCGCAACCATACATAATATTTACCCATGCTTTAATATGACCATCACGAACTTTAGGGAGATTTTCAATAACATCTCCTTCTTTAGACCATACTTCTACAACCATTGCTTTTGATAAGTAGGCTTCTTCTAAAATTTCTGGTAGACGATGTATATTATGAGTACCGAAAATCATATCGACATTTTGATATGATTTTAATATTTTGTTTACAACTGATTCTTCTTGAGACATGCAACCGCATACCCCAATTAAACAATCTGGTCTTTCCTTTTTTAAATGTTTCAAGTTACCGATTTCACTGAACACTTTATTTTCTGCATTCTCACGAATTGCGCAAGTGTTGATTAAAATAACATCAGCAGTGTTAATATCAGTCGTTGCACTATAACCTAAAGCTTCTAAAATCCCCGCCATCACTTCAGTATCATGTGCATTCATTTGACAACCGTACGTTTTAATTAAAAATGTACGTTCTTTACCCATGCCACGATATTTTTCATCTATTTGAAAGTCTCTATTGTACTCAACTTCTTGTTTTCCACGTTTTTTTGCTTCTTTTAAATTCGGTGGTTGATACACATGTTCAAAATATTTGCTATAATCTTTTTCTTCTTTACGATTACGTTCTGCTAAAATATCTATCGTACCAGCTTTTCTCTGCTCTTCATTCACTATTAAAAATCCTTTCTATATGCCCATATATCATTTCTACATTATATTAAATTTAATACAAAAGTGCAAAAAGCGTCACCATTCATTCATACAAAAAAAGGCTAAAACCAAAGCTACTAGCATCATTGTCTAAACGGATAATATGAAAGAAAAGCTTTCTTTCTGACTACATTAAAAATTTGTTAGCTACAATAAACATAATTGAAATGAATTTATGCTTTGTACATATAACTAATTATTATCCGATTGGAATACCATCATTTGCCACTCAAAACAGTAAAGCTTTTGGTTTTGCCTTATTTGTCCACTATCATTTCTATAAATTTTATAATTCGTTAGGAATTGCAGTAAATCATTTTAATTTTACTCTGCATCATATTTTCCTGTTAATGTTTCTATTTCAATACCTTCAGGGACATGATAAAACTTAACTTGACTTATTGTACTTGGACACTCTAGTTCAACCATTCGTTGATTTAATTTTTGTATTAAAATTAGACATTCATTCATGTCTCCTTGGACTGTTGTCTCGAGAGGACCAACACGGTAATGTAATCCAGATTGGTCAATGATTTTAATTGCTTCATCCACATAAGGAATAACATCTTCATTGTTTGGTGTTTTAGGTATAATTTGAATACTCATCAATGTATCGATCATTTTTTGCACCTCAATTTATATTATATATCGTTTTATATGCTTATTTACATTCTTATCTAATTTTCCACTTTATCAAGTGCTGTTGCAAGTGCATTAGCAAAATCATATAAAAAATCATCCCAATTGCTTTTCTCTTCTCTACTTTTCCGACCAATTTTTCCATCTTTAAAAAATTGCTTTCTTAAAGATTTCGTCAATTCAAGTTGAACGCCACCCTTAATACGAGTTTGATTCACAATATTCTCTTTTTGCTTACCAGACATTGTAGAAGGCGCATGCTCCACATTCACACCAATTTTATCAAGTTCTGATGTGATAAGTTCAATTAACGCTTCATCTTTCCCACCGATGTAAACGACTGATTCATGTCCAGTACATCCATGTATTGAAATAGCTCTTTTACTTTTTTGAGTCAATTGACAAGCCGTATCATTATCGTAGTGTATAGATGTCACATGTAATTCATTATTACCTTTGCTTCTATCCCCTTTAAACGTAAAAAAATTATAATCATTGGTTTGCGCAGTGACTAATGCTAATTCGCTAGTTGCAGGTTCGATACCACCGCCATGAATAGCTAGAATAGTAACATCATGATGATTATCTATGGATTCGATATGCCAATCTTTATTTTCATTAGTATATTTTTGTAATTCATTCATCGTACTATATTTATCCATACCTAAACCTCCTCAGTTGATCTTTACTATTCTATTCCACAAACATTATATATTTAATGCTAATTTACAAAATCATTATAATACTAACAAATTTATAAAAACGAAAATGCCCTTTTCAAATTATAAAATTGGATATGTAGTTAGTTAAATATTTCTTATGATTTCAAACTTTAAATGTATAAGTCAAAAATATAATTAGCCTGAGACATCTTTTATGCCCCAGGCTAAATAATCAAAGTTATACAAATTGCTTAGTTAAATCATTAAATGTTTCTTCAGAAATGTGAATGTCTTTTTTAGCTAATGCTTCGCCTTCCATTTCTTCAATTTGTGACTCATATGAAGGTGTCTCAGTATCTTGATAAACAATACCTTTAACTAGTGATTCGTGTTCCAACACAGTTTGAATGGCTAGTTGTTTATTAGTTGGATCATAATTTTCAATATCGTCAATACTAATTAAGTTTTCTTTAAACCAGTCATACGTATTAATTTTATTATAAGTCACACAAGGTGAAAATACATTCACAAATGAAAAGCCGTCATGGTTGATTGCATCTTCAATTAATTTCGTTAGTGCTTTGATATCACTTGAAAAACCTTGAGCTACAAACGTTGCACCAGATGATAACGCTAATTCTAAAGGTGCTACATTTTTCTCAATATTTCCTTTTGGTGTTGATTTTGTAACAAAGCCTACAGCTGATGAAGGTGATGTTTGTCCTTTAGTTAAACCATAAATTTGATTATCCATAACAATATAGGTCATATTCATATTTCTACGTAAAGCATGAATTGTATGTCCCATACCAATAGCATATCCATCACCATCCCCACCAGAAGCGATGACAGTTAAATCTTTATTAGCCATTTTTACACCTTGTGCAAGTGGTAATGCACGACCGTGTATCGCATGAACCCCATATGCATTAATGTAACCAGATAATCTACCTGAACAACCAATTCCTGTAATGAGTGCAACTTCCTCAGGTTCTAGTCCTACATTTGCTGCTGCTTTTTGTATAGCAGCTTGAACAGAGAAATCACCACACCCAGGACACCAGTTTGGCTTAACATTATTTCTAAAATCTTTAAATGTAGCCAATTAGACCAACTCCTTTAATTCTTTGGCAACTTCTAAACCTTTATCTTCAATTTCATGTGGTAAGAATGGTGTGCCATCATATTTCGTTTGATTCACCAATTTATCTTGAATATTAACGTTCATTTTAATAATACTTGCTAATTGCCCTTGATAGTTATGTTCTGCAATAATTACTTTTTGAGCTTTATCAATTGCATTTTGGATCGTTTCTGTAGGGAAAGGATGCAGTTGTCTAATTTGTAACGTATTAACAGCAACATTTTGATTATTTAAACGTTGTGCACCTTCTTGAATTGCCCCTTTACTAGAAATAAATCCAATATATAAAATATCTGCTTGTTCATGATTTTCAGTAAGTTCTACTGGATTTTCTATTAGAAGATTTTTCGTTTTTCTCATACGTTTATCCATTTGTTGTTGACGATTTGCAGCAGCTTCACTTGTCTTACCTTCTTCATTATGTTCAACACCGGTAATGTGATGAATGCCGCCTTTAGTACCTGGAATAGGTCTAGGTGAAATACCGCTTCCTGTTAATGCATATCTTCGGAAGTATGTTTTGTCATCTTCTTCTCGTTCTATATCAGATTGAATGAGTTCTCCGCGTTTAATTTGAATTCTATTATAATCTAGATTTTTAACAGTTTGTTTACCTAATGATAACTGTAAATCGCTTAATATAATTACAGGACATTGGTATTCTTCTGCTAAGTTAAATGCTTCCATGGTTAAATAAAATGCATCTTCTGCATCTGTTGGCGCAACAACGATTTTAGGAATATCGCCATGTGTACCGTATATCATTTGCATTAAGTCTGCTTGTTCTTGTTTTGTAGGTAAACCAGTTGATGGACCACCACGTTGTGTATTAATCACGACAAATGGCGTTTCAGTCATACCTGATAAGCCTATTGATTCCATCATTAATGATAATCCTGGACCTGCGCTAGCTGTAAAACCTCTAACGCCTGCATAATTTGCACCAATGGACATCGTTGCAGCTGCTATTTCATCTTCTGTTTGAACAACTGTTCCGCCCACTTTAGGTAAATTAGCAATCATGTACTCCATAATCTCAGATGCTGGTGTAATAGGATAGGCAGCCATAAATCTTGAACCTGCTGAAATAGCACCTAATCCAATAGCATCATTACCAATCATATAAAGATGTGGTGCTTCATTACTTTCCTGTAATTCAAAGTCACCATTGATATCGGTTAATTGTTCTTTCATTAGCTGATATCCTTGATTTAATGCTTGAATATTCATTTCAACTACTTTGTCACCTTTTTTAGTGAACATATTAGTAATTAAATCTTCAAACGTAGATGTTTCTAAATGCATTAATGCTGATGTAGCACCGATTGCCACCATATTTTTCATTAATGCAGTACCTAATTCTTTTGCAGTACTTGTAAACGGTAAATCTATAAGTTGTGCCTGACAATTTTCAGGTTTAACTGGTTTCGCTTTTGAATCGGCGATAATAATACTATCTTCACGCATCTCATGATGATTAACTTCAATAGTCTCTTGGTCAAATGCTATTAAAATATCTAAATCATCACTTATCGCATGTACTGGAGATGTAGACACACGAATTTTATTGTTTGTGTGTCCACCTTTGATACGACTTGAAAAGTGTCTATAGCCATATAAGAAATAACCTTTTCTATTCATTGCCGTCGCAAAGATTTCACCAGTTGATTCAATACCTTCACCTTGTTGTCCGCCCACTTTCCATGATATTTGTGATTTCATATCATAAGCCTCCTGTGGTTTTAATTCATATTAAATGATAACAAAAAGAACCACTGTATTACTATGTAAACAGTGGCGTGTTTTTAAATTCATACTAATGGACGATAACTAATTGTAACTGTTATGTCACATGTCTTTTACTATCATTTCATAGGATTATCGTCATTAATCAGTATTCTTTCAATGTTTGTCGTTTTACCATTTTTATCAATATCAATGATAACACCTGATAACACACTTCGACCATTGTCAGGCACTACATGACGTTGAGGTAAACTTGTAATAAATCGTTCAATTACTTCATCTCTATTAATACCTAATATGCCATCGTAAAATCCAGTCATACCTACATCAGTAATATATCCAGTGCCACTAGGTAAAATACGATTATCTGATGTTTGGATATGAGTATGTGTACCTACTACTGCACTGACTCGACCATCTAAATACCATCCCATAGCATTTTTTTCCGATGTTGTTTCAGCATGAAAGTCTACAAAGATATAAGGCGTCACCTTTTGAGCTTCTTTAACAAGTTCATCAGCTTTTTTAAATGGATCATCTATATCTTGCATAAAAGCTCTACCTTGTAAATTAATAATCGCTAATTTAATATCATTGATTTGAATAATTCGCATACCAACACCAGGTGCTTCACTCGGGAAGTTAGCTGGTCTGACCATTCTTTTAGCTTCATCGATAAATTCATAAATCTCACGTTGACCGTATGTATGATTGCCCATAGTCATAAAATCAACGCCTTCACGAAGCAATTGCTTATATATTTTTTCAGTCAGTCCTTTACCATGTGCTGCATTTTCTGCATTTACGATGGAAACGGTAGGACGATATTCTTGTTTTAACTTGGGTAAATATGTTGAGATTGCATTTCTACCAATCTTACCAACGATATCTCCTATAAATAATATTCTCATGCCATGTTCATCCTCTCATACAAATAAGTTTAATAGATAGATAACTTTATTTAAAGTACTCTTTGAAAATTATTTATTTGAGTATTAACTGTCTTTGCTTTTTTATCAACATATATTATGTTAATATATGTTTATCAAAAGTTTAGGAGTTGTAAATAATAAATGTCTATTAATATCGATCCTGAAAAATTTGCAGAATTAGTAGTAAGTTCTAACCCATCTAAATCAGAAGATGTGGAAGATATCGCAAAAGATAGCTTAAAATTATATATCAACGCATATCGCTTAGCTGAAAGATACGCTAACATTGCTACTAACTGTTATGACACAGCTGAAATTATCCAAGAATTGAAAAAAACAGATTTACAATTAAAATAAACAATTTTAATATTAACACAATACAAATATCAGTGCTTATTGATTTTCATCAAATCAATAAGCACTTTTTTCTTTATATTAAAAGCCCCTAATCATCAATACGATGATTAGGGGTAAGAAATTATTTAGCATATTCTACTGCTCTAGTCTCTCGAACAACTGTCACTTTGATATGACCTGGATATTGTAATTCATCCTCAATTTGAGTTTTAATATCTCTAGCCAATCGGTATGATTTTAAATCATCTATTTCTTCAGGAGATACGACCACACGGATTTCTCTTCCTGCTTGAATTGCGAATGCTTTTTCAACACCATCATAACTTTCAGAAAGTGCTTCTAAACGCTCTAAACGACGAATATAATTTTCTAATGTTTCTTTACGAGCGCCAGGACGAGCTGCTGATAATGCATCAGCTGCTGCAACTAAAATTGAGATAATAGATGTTGGTTCAACATCACCATGATGAGAATGAATAGCATTAATGATTGTTTCATTTTCACCATATTTTTTCGCCAATTCAACACCTATTTCAACGTGACTGCCTTCAACTTCATGGTCAATTGCTTTACCTACGTCATGAAGTAAGCCAGCACGTTTCGCTAAGGTAACATCTTCACCTAATTCTGCTGCTAACATTCCTGATAGATGTGCTACCTCAATTGAATGTTTAAGCACATTCTGTCCATAACTTGTACGATAATTTAAACGGCCAAGTATTTTAACTAAGTCAGGATGCATGTTATGAACATTTATTTCGAATGTTGCTTGTTCACCAGCGTCTCTAATGATATCGTCTACTTCTTTTCTAGCTTTTTCGACCATATCTTCAATGCGTCCAGGGTGGATTCTTCCATCTGAAACTAGGTTAACTAAAGCTGTTCTAGCGATTTCTCTTCTGATAGGATCAAAACCAGATAAAATGACAGCTTCTGGTGTATCATCGATAATTAAATCGATTCCCGTAAGTGTTTCAAGTGTTCGAATATTTCTTCCTTCACGTCCGATTATTCGACCTTTCATTTCATCATTTGGCAAGTTTACAACTGAAACAGTTGACTCAGTTGTATGATCTGCTGCTAATCTTTGTACCGTAGTAGCTAACAATTCTTTTGCGGTTTTATCTACTTTTTCTTTAGCTTCTCTTTCTTTTTCCTTAACAAGTATTGCAATATCTTGTGACAGTTCTTCTTCAACTCGTTGAAGTTGCTCTTTTACAGCTTCTTCTTGAGTGAGACCGGAGATGCGTTCTAATTCTTGTTCATGCTTCATTATTAATGTTTGAACACTACTCTCTTTTGCATCTACTTGTTGTTGTCTTTCTTCAATTTTTGATTCTTTTTGCTCTAAAATCTCATCTTTTTTATCTAATAGATCAGATTTTCGCTCTAAGTTCTCTTCTTTTTGAAGAAGTCGGGTTTCTTGTCTTTGTAATTCACCACGTCTTTCACGTAGTTCATTTTCAGTTTGTTCTCTTAAAATTTGGTTTTCTTCTTTTGCTTCAAGCAACTTTTCTTTCTTAGTGTTGTCTGCTTCTTTGTGTGCTTGATTAACAATGTCGTCGGCTGTTTGTCTAGCCTGAACTTGTTTCTGATGCAATAAATTTCGGGCAACAACATACCCTACAACAACGCCTAGAATTATACCCAGCAAAATGAGTAGGAGGCCTAATAAATTCACATAAACACCTCCTTTATCTAGGGTTTGCTCTGTATATCAAAATCAATATGATTATATGAAATTATATAAGAATCATACATACTAATTGTACGGTTTTACACTTATAAGTGTCAAGATATCAATTTGAACTTATCAGTATCATAAATGTATTAAATGCGTATATTACAAGATTTAATTTTTAACTTTTAAATTTCTATATAAATAAAAAAGAGGTGAAGACATAAAGTTTTGGTACTCTGGAGAACCGATAACCGGTATCCCAACAGTAGGATTTATCTACAGTGCTATTAGTTTTCATATAAAAAAACCACCTAACACTGCATGTTGAGCAATAAAATTCTTATGATTCAACAAACATTTAAAAAGTAAGTTTGCTCATCATACAGTTCTGCTCATATCCTAAATACTTTTGTCTTGACCTCATTCAATCAATACATTAAATTATTTTATTCTTCATCAAATAATGACTTCGGTGCGTCTTCTTCTTTTTCTTCTACATCACCATCAAAAATACCGAGCTTCTCACGTAGCTTTTGATCGATTTCATCTTTAATTTGAGGATTTTCTTTAAGGTAAGTTTTAACGTTTTCTTTACCTTGTCCCATTCTTTCACCATTATATGAATACCAAGCTCCAGATTTATCAACGATTTCATTTTCAACACCAAGATCAATCAGTTCGCCTTCTTTAGAGATACCTTGACCATACATGATATCAACTTCTGCAACTCTGAATGGTGGTGCAACTTTGTTTTTAACTACTTTAATCTTAGTTCTATTACCAACAATCTCTTGTCCTTGTTTCAATTGTTCAGCACGACGAACTTCTAAACGAACAGAACTATAGAATTTTAATGCTCTACCGCCTGGTGTTGTTTCAGGGTTACCGAACATCACACCTACTTTTTCACGAATTTGGTTAATGAAGATGGCAGTCGTATTTGATTTGGAAATAGCTCCAGATAGTTTACGTAATGCTTGTGACATTAATCTTGCTTGTAAACCAACATGAGTATCTCCCATTTCACCTTCAATTTCAGCTTTAGGTGTTAATGCAGCTACTGAATCGACTACTACGATATCGACTGCACCACTACGAACAAAAGCTTCAGCAATCTCTAAACCTTGTTCCCCATGATCAGGTTGTGATAAATATAGATTATCAATATCTACACCTAGTGCTTGAGCATAAACAGGATCTAATGCATGCTCAGCATCAATAAATGCAGCAACGCCACCGTTTTTTTGTGTTTCTGCAATAGCGTGTAATGCAACTGTAGTTTTACCAGAACTTTCTGGTCCATATATTTCAATAATTCTTCCTTTAGGATAGCCACCTACACCTAATGCGTTATCTAATGTAACTGAACCACTTGATGTACTTGAAACTCTGCGACCTTTATTATCGCCTAATTTCATTACTGCACCTTTACCAAATGATTTTTCCATATTTTTTATTACTGTATCGAGAGCTTTTTGACGTTCGTTATCCAAAGCGAGACCTCCTAAATTGAGAATGTTTTCTGTTTAATATCTTAATTCATACTATACAAGCTTTTAAATCAAATTACAAGCATTTTGCGAATATTTGTTCGTGTTGTTTCGAGGCTTAGTTACACAAAAACGAACAAACGTGCTATTAATTCCAACAGTAATTGATTTATTTCGATTGTTCTAACCATTTTAACAATTTAATTAATGCATAATTTTGACTTCTGCTTCTAAGTAAATTTCTGTTTTGATACATTTTAAATGATTCAATTTCCAATTCATCTCCAACAAGTTTTCCTAAATAAACTTTATTGTCATCGTGCAATAATGTCATACCCATTTCTACTTTAAACAAATCTTTGACGTATTTAGCACTCTCATATATTTGTTCATTAATATTTTGTTTTACATCAATAAATTGTGAAGAATGTGGTAATGCACCTTTTAATAATTGACTGTCATCTACATTTTTCAACCGAGTATATAATGCCCCATTCGTGACGCCATCATATATTGCAAATGAAGTGCTCATATATTTCATCACTGATTCTTCTATACTGATATCATCAGATCCAAAGTAATATTCGCCAATTCGACTTAAAATTTCATTTTTAATCGGTTGAATTAGTTTCTGACATTGTTCTATAGTTTCTGTATTTGCAGTTAATCTAATATATACTTCATGTGTCCCAGCAAGTGGCGCAATAGTAGGATTAGTTTGTTGGTCAATTAAATCCAATAAGATCGTCTCAACTTTAGACTCACCTATTCCCGCAAATTTAAGTTGTTCTGAGAAGATTACTTTATCATCATCTAATATAAGTGGTAATAACTCATTTTTCGCCATTGGTTGCATTTCTTTAGGTGGTCCAGGTAATAATACTACCTTCTTCTCTGCAATTTCCACTAACATACCTGGTGCCATGCCATTTTTATTTGGAAGTACAGTAGCTCCCTCTATAACAAGCCCTTGTTGTTTATTGTTTGGCGTCATCACTTGTCCTTGGTCCTCGAAATAACTTTCAATATATTGTAAAGAAGGCTCATCTATAACTAATTCTTTATTTAATACTTTTGCAACAGTGTGCTTTGTAAGGTCGTCTTTAGTTGGACCTAAGCCACCAGTTAGTACAATCATATCAAATCGCTCTAGTCCTTGTCGTATAGTGTACTCTAAACGTTCAGGATTATCTCCAATTACAGTATGTTCAACGACGTTTTTACCTACTCCGTTCAATAATTTAGATAAATATTGACCGTTTGTATTAGCTATTTGACCTAATAATAACTCTGATCCTACTGCAATTATTGAAATATTCATAACATATTTCTCCCCTTTTGATACTCATATATAAGTAATATCACTATTATAAACGTTTGAAAAATTAAAATCTAAGAATGAGATTACTCAATAGCTAGACATTTCAAATCAACCTATAAATCCAAAATAAAAAACGAGTTGAAATAAAACGCCATTCCAACTCGCTAATATATTAATGTTTAAATACATCTCTACCTTTATAAAAGTATTCAATACCAGATAAAATAGTGAAGAATACACCGATATATAATAATACCTGTCCAATTGGGAATCCAATCCAAGTTGCTAAAGGATCACCTAATAAAATCCAAATAATGGCAACCATTGTAACTGCTGTTTTGATTTTACCTAATTGACCGGCTGCACTGACAAATCCTTGTTCAATTTGTAATAATCTAAGCCCAGTCACTGCAAATTCTCTAGCAATAATGATAATAGCAACAACAGAATTGGTTAAATCAAGTTGTACCATCACAATTAATGCACTAGCAACTAATAATTTATCAGCTAATGGATCTAAAAATTTCCCCATGTTTGTAACTAATTGCCATTTACGAGCTAAATAGCCATCTGCGAAATCACTTAATGATGCAATGATAAAGATAAAACCACTTATTAAAAGTTCTATTTTAATATCATATCCGCCTAGGAATGATATTTTCCCAAAACCAAAATTGACTAATGCAAATAAGATAAATACTGGTATGAGTACAACTCTAAATACCGTTATCTGATTTGGTATATTCATTTAAAATCCTCATTTCTAATACTTTTTTATCTAAAATAATAGTACTGCTATAATCCACAACATAAGTGTAACCAAAATCACTAACCCAATAATTACTGCTACTTGTATGGATTCCTTTGACTTTCTTCTATAAGGAGGTGCTTCTCTATTAGCAAATGAATGAATCGCATCATCTAATTGAATACGATTATCCGGTATTTCATCTTGATGAACTTCAATCAAATGATTAGGTTCAATATTAACAACACTGGCATACTTTCTAATAAAACCTTCAGTATAGTTACTGTTTGGTAATTGATTAAAGTCATTATTTTCAATTTGTTCTAAAGTATGACGTTTGAGTTGAGTACGTTGTTCTAATTCATTTAGAGTCATACCTAACCTTTCACGTCTACTCTTTAAAACTTCACCTATTGTTTTCAAAATGATGCCTCCTTAAAAAACTATTCAAAGAATCCAAAACCTCCACCAAATGGGTCACCAAAGTCTAAATTATTTTTACTTTTAGTTTGAACCGTTTGCTTTTTCATCTCTTCATATTGAATTTCTTGATTTTTATTTTCACGTAATTCTATGATGTAATCAAAATCATCCATACTATAATCACATGCTTCTACAAATAAATCAGGATGTTCTACTACTTTTACTGAAGGAAGTGTCATGATTTCTTTGACTAAATCTTGATGTTTCATATTAGATTCACGTGCTGTAACAGCGCCATCAATAATATAAACATGATTTGAATCATATTCACCTTTAATCAATGAACTTCTAACTGTTTGTTTAATTAAAGTTGAACTAATAAATAACCAACGTTTGTGTGCACAGACACTGCCAGCAACAATTGATTCAGTCTTCCCAACTCTTGGCATACCACGAATTCCTATTAACTTATGTCCTTCTTCTTTAAATAATTCTGCTAAGAAATCTACTAATAGTCCCAGGTCTTCTCGTTCAAAACGGAATGTTTTTTTATCGTCTGCATCTTGCTCTATGTAGCGACCATGTCGGACAGCTAATCTGTCACGCAATTCAGGTATACGTAATTTAGTAATATCAATTTCATTAATTTCTTTAACTATTTGTTCGAAGCGTTCTACTTTTTCTAGTTTGTCTGTTTTAATTAATAAACCACGTTTACCTTGGTCAACACCATTAATCGTAACAATACTAATTCCTAGCATACCTAATAAACTTGAAACATCACCTAACAAACCGGCACGGTTCATTGTAATTTCATATTCGAGATACCATTCTTTTCTTCTCTCTGCAACTGACACCAATACCCACCCCTTGTTTAAACACAACTAAAAGTTCAATTTCAATGATTAATAATAATCACATTATAACATCGAATTGAATATCATGTACTAGAGAAATCACGTTTTATAGTTAATACTATTAATTGAAATGATTATAAATACCATCCACCATTCACTTTTTGTATGGTCCCTGTAACACTTTTAGCCCTCGGATCATATAAATAGGCACAAGTGTGTGCTATTTCGCAAGGTTCTATCATGCGATGTTGAGGGATATCATCTAGAATCTCTTCTAATTCTTCTTCTGACCACTTCTGGCTCATATTACCTGAGACAAATCCTGGTGTAATTGCATTCACTGTCACTGTTGTTTGAGCTAACTCTTGACTTAATGCTTTTACAAAACCTATTTGTGCACTTTTCATTGCTGAATAAATAGTTTCCATACTAGCACCCATTTCACCCCATATAGATGAAATCACTATAATTCTACCATTTTCACTTTGTCTTAAAGTATCAACAAAAAACCTACTTAGTCGAATGAATTGTCTCACATGGATATGGTAAGATTGATCAACTTGACCATCTGTTACATCTTGTATCATGCCATACAATGCTGTACCTGTTGCATAAATCATACAATCAAGATGATTGATATGACCAAAGAACTTATCTAAATTGATATCCTTAGATAAATCACATTGTATTAAATTAACAGGTTGATTTAGATATCGTGTAACTAACTTTGATTTATCGGCTGAAAAAAATTGTAAATCTACTTCATAACCATCTTCTAATAACCGATCAACAATTGCAGTTCCTATTGACCCTGAACCACCTAATACTAATGCTCTCATTTGTTTTTAAGCTCCAAACGGCTATCTACCATCTCATCTAAATCTAAGCATAACTGAGACGTTTCATTGACACTTTCAAGCGTGATATTTTCAACGATGTTTAACATATCAAATACACTAACGCCTTCAAAATATAACTTTGCGTATTGGTTAGCAATGTATTCAGGAGAATTAAGACTTGAAATAAATTCTCCTATAAATTGTTTTTTCAATAAATCAAATGCTTCAACGTCAGTAAGATTACCTTTGTTATCCTTTAATTGTTTGATAAGCAACTGTTTTAATTGATCTGGATGATTGGTTGCACTAGTAATAATTGAAAAGCTATAAGTTGGCTCTAAAACAAATTGATAACCAAATGTTTCATCAATTAAATCATCATTCAATAATTCTTGATAAAACTCTGTTTCTTCTCCAAAAATAAGTTCATAGAAAAATGTCATTTCTAAATCACGTTGAACATATTTTTCTGGTGATTCATCTAAAGGTTGATTTTTAAATCCTAGCATTAACTTAGGAGATTGTAGTTTCATTTCTTCAGATACAACATGTTGATTCACTGATTTTGGTTCATCAATCAATGCACGTTCAATTTTAGGTTGATTCGTTTTATCTCTAAGGTTTTCATGTTCTTCTACAATATCAACAATATACTGTGGTTCTACATCGCCTACTACGAAAAGCACCATATTAGATGGGTGATAAAATGTTTCATAGCAAAGATATAAATCATCTTTTGTAATATCATAGATACTTTCAACACTACCTGCGATATCAACTCTAATAGGATGTTTTTCATACATAGCTCTTAATGTATTAAACATGAGTTTATATCCAGGTTGTTCTTGATACATTTTAATTTCTTCAGCAATTATACCCTTTTCTTTGTCTACAGTTTCTTTTGTAAAATAAGGTGTTTCAACCATAGTCAATAACCGTTTGATATTATTCTCAAGATGATCTGTCGCACTAAATAAATAACTTGTGCGGTCAAAACTAGTAAAAGCATTGGCTTGTGCATTTTCCTCAGCAAATGCAGTGAATAAATCTTCTTCTTCTTTTTCAAATAACTTATGCTCTAAGAAGTGTGCAACACCATCCGGTACAGTTACAAATTCATCTTTACCTAGCGGTTTAAAACGACTATCTAGAGAGCCAAATTGAGTAGTATAGGTAACAAACGTTTTTTGAAATCCTGGTTTTGGTATGACAAATAAACGCAGTCCATTTTGTAATTCATGTTCATAAACTGTCTCATCTATGACATCATAATAATGTTGTTTCACTACTCATTCCCTCCTTTAGTAAGTACATAAATTGTATCTAATACTGCTTCATTAGCTAATTTTATAATATCTTCTTTAGTCACTTTATCTATTTCATTTAAGAAAGCTTCATCACTTTGAGGCTCATCTAACAAAATTTGATTATGTGCTATTTCAATAATACTCTTTGGTCTGTCTGCAGATTCATGTCTTTGAGATGTAATAATTTTTTTAGCTAATGCAAGTTTATTTTCGTCAAATTCACCTTTTTTGAATTTATCAAATTCTTCTAAAATCGTTTGTTTCGCAGTTTCATATTTATCTGCTGATACGCCACTTAGCACAAATAAAAATCCATTTTTACCATCAATTTGAGAATGTATAGAATATGCTAAACTTTGACGCTCACGTACTTCATTAAATAATACTGATGATGGATCTCCACCGAACATGATATTAAACACAATAAAAGCATAATAATTACTTTTACCATAATGAGTTGGGAAACGATAACCTAAATTAAGTTTAGCTTGATCGACATCATCAGTTTCAACTATTGTCTTTGGCAGTTGTTCAATTTTATTGTCTAATTTTTGTGCTTTATTATCAGAAACTTCAAAAGTAAACGGTTTAATTTTGAACTTAGTTTGGATTTGATTATAAACCTGTTGTTTATCAACATTACCAACAACATAAATAGCACAGTAGTCGTTTTCAATCATAGATTGATATGTATCATACAGTGATGCAGGTGTTACATGTGGCACTTGTTCAATTTGACCAGTTGCTAAATATTGATATGCTTCATTTTCAAACATGTTTTCTAATAATTTTAAAAATGAATATTGTGCTTTGTTATCAATCATCGCTTCAATCTTTTTACCTAACAATGATTTTTCTTGTTTCACAAATTTGTCGTCAAACTGTTTATTATGTATTAAAGGATTCCATATTAATTCATTTAATAAATCTAATCCATGCTCAAATAATGGTGTTTGATCTTTTAAATATCGTTCATTGACTATTTCTAAAGAAATAGTGATGACATGTTTATCTTTAAATTTCGAAACAAAGCTATTTACATATGCGCCGTAAAGTTCAGATAAACGACGGTTCAGTGCTTTATCGTCCTGCCATTTTTGAGATGCGCGAACAAGTACTTTGCTTAATACTGAACGTGCTGTTATTGTTTCATATTCAAGTGGTGCCATAAATTTAAAAGTAATCGTTGTTGTTTTAAATTTCTCGGTTGGCAACACACGTATATGATTATTTTGATTTTCGTTATGCAACTGCAATACCTCCATTAACATTTTCCATTATTTTTCTCTTGTAATTCTAAATTTGACTAAACTACTCTTCATATAATTTAAAGAATATAAAATTGGATTATTTTGTTCATCAAAATGAGTAACCTTAAGTAACATTAATCCTTCATGTGGTGAGGCATTTAGCATTTCTGAAATATGTGGTTCATAATTAACCGCTTCTAAATCAGTTTCAGCATAAGTGACTGTATGTCCTGTAGCATGTTTAATTGCATTTAACATTGATCCATTACTTTCTTGATATCCTGTACATGTTAAATAGTCCTTTGCAATCTTGTCTAAACAATAAACTACTGGTTGATGATTAGCAGTTTTCAATCTTTCTATAATAGTTACCGGTTGTTTCTCATTAATGCCTAAACGTTTAGCATCTAATAATGTTGCAGGTTGTTCATCAAAGTTTAAATATTCTGTACCACATTGATAACCAGCACTATTAATCATTTCAGTAATACTAATTAATTCATTTAATGGATAAAAGAAAGGGGGCAGTGATTTGACACTGGTACCCTCTTCAAAATTATCTACAACTACTTGTTCAGTAATTAATTCTCCTATACCTTCATAAACATCGTCTGTTTTAATATTGAGTTCTCGAGCAATAGCTAAATTACTAGGTAGTTTACTACCAAACTCTAATTCTCCAGACTTAATTTTGTTTAGAATATATTGTTTCACTCTATAAATAGCATTCATTTCCGCCATAATTACACCTCATCTTTATCAATATCAACTAAAATTTGTCTTGGTTTACTACCTTTTTGTGGACCAATCACTTGGTTTCTTTCAAGATCATCCATCAGTCGTGATGCTCGGTTATACCCAATTCTAAACTGTCTCTGTAATAAAGATGTACTTGCTTTTTGTTTTTCAATTACAAATAAATAGGCTTCATCATATAAGGCATCTTCACTTTTCATTTCTGACTTATCTACTGGTGCATCAGGTTCCATTTCTTTGACATAATTTGCTTGTTGTTGCTCAACAACATAGTTAACTACATCTTGAACTTCTTGGTCGCTTAAGAATGCACCTTGTATTCTTGTTTTAGTTGAATCTCCATTTCCAACGTACAACATATCACCTTTACCTAATAATTTTTCAGCTCCACCAGATCCAATGATGGTTCTTGAGTCTGTTTGAGAACTTACAGCAAAGGCAATTCTTGATGGAATATTATTTTTAATAATACCTGTGATAACATCCACTGATGGTCTTTGTGTTGCAACGATTAAATGTATACCCGCTGCACGAGCCATTTGTGTAATACGTTGAATTGCATTTTCGACTTCTTTACCAGCTACCATCATCAAGTCAGCTAATTCATCGACAATGACTACTATATAAGGTAACTCAGCTTGTTTTTCATCTAATTCTTTATTTTGTTTTCTAATAAATTGATTGTAACCCTCAATGTTTCTAGTTGATGAATGTTGGAATAAATCGTATCGTCTCTCCATTTCAGCTACTATTTTTTCCAATGCTTGTGCTGCTTTATGTGGATTAGTTACAACTGGTATTAATAAATGTGGAATACCATTGTATACATTTAATTCTACCATTTTTGGATCAATCAGCATAAGTTTTACTTCATGCGGTTTCGCGTTTAATAACAAGCTTGTAATAATTCCATTGATACATACTGATTTACCACTACCTGTAGACCCTGCTACTAACAAGTGAGGCATTTCATTTAATTGAATGGTAATAGGGTCACCTGAAATATCTCTACCCAAACCTACTTCTAATTTATCATTAGAAGGAAATTTTTCTTCTAAAACTTCTTTGAGTGCCACAAGAGAAATTTTATCATTTGGAACTTCAATCCCCACTGCTGAACGACCTGGGATTGGTGCTTCTATTCTTACATCTTTAGCTGCTAACGCTAAAGCAATATCATTATGCAAGTTTACTATTTTATTGACTTTCACACCTTGCGCGGGTTGTACCTCATATTGTGTTACTGCTGGACCTATTTTAATTTGCGTCACTTTAGCATCTACACCGAAGTTTTTCATCGTAGATTCTAGAACTTGTCCTTTTCTTTTCACTTCTGCTTTTGAGGTCGATTGCTTATGTGTAGGTTGGTTTAATAATGATAATGGTGGTACTACATAAGCTGCATTCATTTCTTCTCCAGCTTCTGAAATAGAATTTTCATTATCTTCATCACTAGACTGTTGATGATTTTCTGGCTCATCTACTGTTGATGGTTGTGAAGTGTTCTGAATGTCGCTTGCCTTTGGTGACATTTGTTCTGAATCATTACTAAATGATCGTTTTTTTCGTCTAGATGGGGTAGGTTCTTGCTCAGAATCACTGTGCCCATAAATAGGAATATCACTATCTTGAGGTACTTCTGGTAAATCTGAGACATCTTTGATTTCTTCTTTATCTTTTGTACGATGTCGTTTGTCTATTCTTTCAGCTTTATCTTTAGCTCTTTGTTCTTTATTTGATTTTTTGACTTCACGTTTTTCTTTTAAATTTTGAGTGGCTGAAATACTCGATGTTCTAATATTTTCAAAAACTTTTTTAGTTACATCTCTATGGCGTAAATTAAATAATAAAATAATACTTGAAGCAACAAGTAAAACAGTAATGATAAATACGCCAATAATAGAAATAAGTGGAATAAATAACTCTAATAAATAGTATCCAATTAAGCCCCCACCAAAATTAGGAAAGTGACTATGTTTGTATGATTGATAAACGTATGATAAAACGGGTTCTCTTTCAGATACGACACCTTTACTAAAGTGATAATATAGTTGAGAAATAAGTAATAATGCTACTTGTAAAGTAATCGTTCCTACCGTACGTCTTGTTTTAGGAATTTTTTTAGAATATGTGATAAATCCTGTTGCTAATAATATTAATATATATGTTAAATAACGACTCATTCCGACAAAATAATTAAAGAAACTATCTATCATTCTTCCAACGATGCCTAATTGAAAAGCACCTAAAATGACTAAAATAACCACAATGATAGCAACAATATATCTTAATGGACTCTCCGTTTGCTTTTTCTTTGTGGTTGATTTCTTTCTAGTTGTATTCGATTTTTTCTTTGTCGGCGATTTTTTCTTTGCTTGTGGCAAATTCGTACACCTTCTTTTTTTAATCTTTCGTATGTATCGTATTTATTTAAAGTTTTATTAAATAAGATGAAAGAGGTAAGGACGTCACATAATAGAACATCTGTATGATACAACGAATCTATCTTGATGCAGATTCGCATTTCAACATTTGTCTATTGAAGTCTGTAGTGATTGACATACTTAAACTACAAACAACGTGAGTTTGTCCCAACCTCTTTAGTTTATTTTATAATGATTATATTTCAGATATAACTGGAATAATCATTGGACGACGTTTTGTACTTTCGAAAAGTAATTTACTAATTTTATCTCTCATGTTTTGTTTGATTTCTGACCATTCAATTCGTTTTTCTTGTAAGCCAGCTTCTACAATTTCTCGCACTTTTTCTTCAGCTTCTTTTAATAATTCTTCGCTTTCTCGTACATAAACAAAGCCTCTTGACTGAATTTCAGGACCAGCAGCAATTCTACGGTTTTTAGGGTCCAGCGTTACAACAGCAATAAAAATACCATCTTCAGCTAACAAATGACGATCTCTTAATACAATATTACCGACATCTCCTACACCAATACCATCAATTAATACATTGCCAGAATGTACTTTTTCATTTAATACCATATTCTTGCCATCGTAATTGATGACATCCCCTTTTTCAACAAGGAAAATCTTTTCAGGAGCAACGCCTGCTTCAGCAGCTAACTTAGCATGTGCAATTTGCATTTTGAATTCACCTTGAACTGGTACAAAGTATTCTGGTTTCATGATGTTGATCATCATTTTTAACTCTTCCATGCAACCATGACTTGATGCATGTATTTTTTTATTATTTGGAATAATATGCGCACCAGCACGTACTAATTCATTTAATGTATCAGCTATAATGACTTCCATATTGGCAGATGCAGTAATCGCTAAGAATACTGAATCACCTTTTTCGATGTTCATAATTTTATGTTTTTGTTGAGCCATTTGACTTAACGCTTCTACAGGTTCGCCTTGCATTCCTGTCGCAATAATGATGACTTCATTTTTCGGATAATTTTCGACTTCGCTAATTGGAATAAGTAAGTCTTTAGGAATATCGAAATATCCCATTTTGCGTGCGATATTAAATGAACTTTCTAATGAACGACCTAAAAATGAGACTTTTCGATTCAATTGGCTAGCAATATTTAACACTTGTTGAATTCTTATAAAATTCGATGCATAACATGATACAATCAAACGACCTTTAACTTTTGCAAATGCATCATACATATGATGTTCGATGACATTTTCAGGTGTATTGTATCCCGGCTTTTCTGCTTCTGTAGAATCACTAATTAATGCAAATACGCCTTCTTCACCAATTTCCGCCATACGTTTGAAATCTGGAGAATATTGTCCTCTTAAACTTTGGTCAAATTTAAATTCACCAGTATAAACGATTGATCCATATGAAGTATGAATACAAATACCTAAACTATCAGGGATACTGTGTGTAGTATTAAAGAAACTAATATTCACATTTTTAAAACGCATCACAGATTCATGATTGACTGAATAGTAACGTACTTTTTTATTAATATTTCGAGACTTCATATTCTCTTTAACAAGTGCAATTGTTAATTTTGAACCATACACAGGTGCATCAACTTGTTCTAAAATATAACTTACAGCACCCATTGCATGCTCGTGACCATGAGTAAGGAATATCCCTTTTAACTTTTCTTTATTTTCAATGACATATTGAATGTCTGGTATTACTATATCTACACCTAACATTTCATCTTCTGGAAACATTAAGCCTGCATCTAGCATAAACATTTCATCGTCTACTTCAACGATATACATATTTTTCGCAATTTCTCCAACACCACCAAGTGGTATGATGCGAATGTCTTTGTTTTTTTTCTTTATTAAACTCAAAATGTTACCTCCTATAATTAATCCCCGTCCATATATAAACTCACCATTTATTATAAGTTAAAATTTGCTTGATGTACACTATTAATGCACGTCATGACTCCATATTATAATAGGATATTTGAATTCTTTGTATGAACTAAAAAAGATTGGAAACCTTTATTGGGTTTCCAATCTTGTAAGATATCATTATTTTTCATTAATTGCTTTGTGAGATGCATTAACGCGGCCTTGTTTATCAATTTCAGTTACTTTAACTTCGATTGAATCACCTAATTTTAATACATCTTCAACTTTATTAATACGCTCAGTTGAAATTTGTGAGATGTGTAATAATGCATCTTTTCCAGGGAACAATTCTACGAAGGCACCATATTTTTCAATGCGTTTAACTTTAGCATTATATACTTGACCAACTTCTGCTTCACGTGTGATTTCTTCAATAATTTCACGTGCGCGATCAATCATTTCTTGATCCACAGCACCGATGAATATTTGACCATCTTGTTCGATATCTAATTTAACACCTGTTTCATCAATAATTTCATTGATTTTTTTACCACCAGGTCCGATTAAGTCTCTAATTTTTTCAGGTTTAATATTCATAGTAACCACTTTAGGTGCATATGCACTTAATTCGTTTCTTGGTTGATCAATTGTTTGTAACATATGATCCATTATCGCTAAACGGCCTTGACGCGCTTGTTCTAAAGCTTCTTCAATTACTTCACGTGTTAAACCATCAATTTTAATATCCATTTGGATTGCAGTAATACCATCTTTAGTACCTGCTACTTTAAAGTCCATATCACCTAACGCATCTTCCATACCTTGGATATCAGTTAAAATAGTATAACTATCTTCACGTGTAACTAATCCCATTGCAATTCCGGCAACTGGTGCTTTGATTGGTACACCGGCATCCATTAGCGCTAATGTTGAACCACAAATTGAAGCTTGTGATGATGAACCATTAGATTCTAATACTTCACTTACAATTCGCACTGTATAAGGGAAGTCCGATGTATCTGGAATAATATATTTAAGTGCTCTTTCACCAAGGGCACCGTGCCCAATTTCACGACGTCCTGGTGCTCTTACAGGCCCAGTTTCACCTACAGAGAAGTTAGGGAAATTATAGTGATGCATGAAGCGCTTTTCTTCTTCAGGTCCTAGACCATCAATTAATTGATAATCTCCTAGAGCACCTAGTGTTAAAACAGACAATGCTTGTGTTTGACCACGAGTGAATAAGCCTGAGCCGTGCGCTCTTGGTAGAAGTCCTACTTCCGATTCTAACGGACGGATTTCATCAGGTTTACGACCATCTGGACGTATTTTTTCGTCTGCAATCAAACGTCTAACTTCTTCTTTAACTAAATCATTTAAAATAGCATATACTTCTTTAATTAACGCTTCATTATCAGGATCTTCTTCATCAATAAATTCAGCAATGATATCTTCTTTCAAAGCGTCTAAATTAATGTCACGTTGTTGTTTATCAAAAGTTAATACTGTATCTTTTAATCCTTTAGCTTCAGTTAATGATTTAACTTTTTCAACAAGTTCTTCATCTCTTTCAACTGGAATAAACTCTTGCTTTTCCGGTTGAATATAATCAATGATTTCTTGTTGGAAAGCGACTAATCGTTTAATTTCATCATGACCAAAGAAGATTGCCTCAAGCATTTCACTTTCTGTGATTTCACTCGCACCAGCTTCAACCATATTAACTGCATCTTTATGGCCTGCTACTTCTAAATCTAAACGCGATACTTCTTTTTCAGCAACAGTTGGATTAATCACATACTTGCCATCTACATATCCTACATTCACACCTGCAATAGGCCCCAAGAATGGAATATCAGACACACTTAAAGCCATTGAAGAACCAATCATAGCGGCCATTTCAGGTGAACAATCAGGGTCAGCACTAAGCACAATATTCATAATTTGAACATCATGCTTATATCCTTTAGGGAACAATGGTCGTATTGGTCTATCTATTAAACGTGCAGTTAATGTTGCGTCATCTCCTGGACGTCCTTCTCTTTTTTTAAATCCTCCAGGAATCTTACCTGCAGCGTACATTTTTTCTTCATAATTAACTGTTAATGGGAAAAAGTCACCATCACGTGGTTCCTTAGAAGCTGTAGCAGTTGATAAGACAACTGTATCACCATAACGTACTAAAACAGCACCGTTAGCTTGTTTGGCTAATTGTCCTGTCTCAATTGTTAATGATCTGCCAGCCCACTCAGTTTTAAAAACTTTCTTCTCTTGAGACATTATGAATCTCCTCTCTAAATTCTATTATCTATATCATATCATTTATTACATTTAATTTATATTAGTTCTTATTTGTTAGACAATAAAAAAAGGAAAGTACCAATCGAATGGTGCTTTCCTAATTTATTATTAAGATTAACGACGGATACCTAAAGATTTGATTAATTCACGGTAACGTTGAATATCTTTACCACGTAAGTAGTTTAATAAATGTCTACGACGACCAACCATTTTTAATAATCCACGACGTGAATGGTGATCTTTTTTGTGCTCACGTAAATGTTCGTTTAATGCAGAGATTTCTGCAGTTAAAACAGCGATTTGTACTTCTGGAGAACCAGTATCTGTTTCGTGAGTGCGGTATTCTTTAATTAATTCATTTTTACGTTCTTGTGAAATTGCCATTGTCAATTTCCTCCTTTAATTTGTATACTCCTTTATCCGAGTTAGGCGTCGGAGTCTCGACCTACTAAGAAAAAGGTTGTCTCTTAAACAAGTCTGTCTTGTTTTAATCAACTTTATATATTATATGATACATCGTCTCCAAAATCAACAGATAATAAATATTTAGCACGAGCTTTGTCATCATTCATCTGCTCTACTAATGGATCGATACCATCAAATTTTATTTCAGGGCGTAAGAAATGATGCCAGTATACCACTACTCGTTCTCCATAAATATTTTCATCGAAATCAAAAATATTAACTTCTATGACAACTTCTGCCTTTGCTGGATCATGGAAAGTGGGTTTAACACCAACGTTTGCAACGCCGCGATATAATTTTTGTTCGGTGCCAATTTCCATACTTACTGCATAAACGCCTTTTTTGGGTAACAAATAATCATCACTAGGATGAACATTAGCAGTTGGGAATCCAATTGTTCGTCCACGTTTTTCACCTTGAACAACAGTACCTTTTATTTTATATAAGTAACCTAATTCCTCATTCGCTTTTTGCAATTCACCGCTTTGTAATGCATCTCTAATCGCTGTAGTAGAAATTTTTTCATCGTCTAATTCTTGTTTGCCCACTATTGTCGTATTAAATGAATCAACCTCATTTAACACCGTCATATTACCTTTACCAAATTTACCAAACGTAAAGTCAAATCCAGCAATAACTTCTTCGACGTTATTTTTAATAATATATTCTTCAATAAATTCTTCAGATGTTACATTTGCAAACCTAGATGAGAAATTAATAACGATACAGTAGTCCACATCATGTGAAGCTATCATATCAATTTTGTCTGAAAGTGGTGTTAAGTAAGTCGTTCTTTTGCGTTCAGGATTTAACACAACAGATGGATGTGGATCAAACGTCATAACAGCCTTCTTCAGTCCACGAGATTGTGCCTGTTGATCTAATGTTTGAAAAACTTTATCATGCCCTTTATGCATACCATCAAAGAAACCAAACGCCATCGCAACGTTTTCATTTATTCGTTGGTCATCTTGAATTGGATGGGTAATTTCTATCACTTTCATAATAAATCTCCTTTAATTAAATACTTTTTTAGGTTTTAATTCATCTGGTTTATCTGGATGTACAATGTATATTGCCATTGCTTTTTGTGTAGAATCATCAACAAATACAAATTGATCATTCGTTATATTTTGAAATTGTTTTTTATAAAACTTTTGACCATTCAAAATGCGTTGTTTGATTTGTTCATTATCTATATTGATTTGCGGTAAACCTTTCAAACCATATTCTATAGGAAACAATTTATCTTGTAATGCATCATGCTCATGTAATGAACGTATATCTTCAAGAGTCAGACTTTGTTCGAGGTCAAATCCCCCTGATTGGACACGTGTTAACAACGACATATGTGCTGGCAAACCTAATTTTGCACCTATATCCGTCGCTAATGTTCTAATATATGTTCCCTTACCACAATTTACTGAAATATCAAAATGACATTCTCCGTCTTTGAATCGTAAAGGGGATGTACGTGCAATATGTTTAATCGTTACATTTCTCACTGGTCGTTCCACAGTTTCATTATTGCGTGCATACTCATATAACCTTTTCCCTTTAACTTTAACCGAAGAGTACATTGGTGGAATTTGTTCTATCGTACCTTCAAACTGTTTGATAATATCGTCAACTTGAATGTCAGTTAGTTCATTTTCTTCTATTTTTTGATATTCAACTGTTTCGCCTGTCTGATCTTCTGTAGTTGTACTTCTACCAATTGTTACAGTTGCTTCATAGGATTTACCCATTTCCATAACATAATCGCTCACACGTGTTGCTGAGCCAATACATATAGGTAAGACGCCTGATACTTCAGGATCCAACGTACCCGTATGACCAACTTTTTTAGTTTTAAGTATCTTTCTTAGTTTAAAGACCACATCATGACTGGTTAATCCTCGGTCTTTATATACTGGTAATATACCGTTATACATGGTTTCACACCTTTTATTTTTCAAAATTGATATACTTATTTATTATAACATTTAACTATGAAATGGATGATATTGTTCATACTTTAATATTAAATGATTTTGATATGTATATAGCCTGAGAAACATTTTCCCAGGCTAAAATAAAATGATTATTATTTATCTTGTTTGTGTAAATCTTGGATCATACGTTCGATTTTATTACCATATTCTATTGATTCATCATATTCGAATGATAATTCTGGAATAATACGTAATCTCATACGTGAGCCAAGTTCAGATTTTATAAATCCTTTAGCTTTTTCCAATGCTTTAAAAGTATTATCTACTTCTTTTTGATTGCCTAGAACTGTTAAATAAACTTTACCTTGAGATAAGTCATTTGTTAATTCAACATCTGTAATTGTAATAAAACCAACTCTAGGATCTTTCACTTTATTATTAACGATATCCATGATTTCTTTTTTCATTTGTTCGCCAACACGTTCTGCTCTCATATTACTCATTTATTGTCACCCCTCTTATTCTTTAATTTTCAGTTTAAATAAGAGGTGAGACAAAAGACAATTATTTATTAGAACATTGTTTACCGCTCTAATATATATCGCCTGTCTCAACCTCCAAACTTCATCATAATATTAACGATTATCTTTTGATTTCAACCATTTCGAATGCTTCAATAATGTCGCCTTCTTTTAGGTCATTATATTTTTCAATCGTAATACCACATTCATAACCTTGTGCTACTTCTTTAGCATCGTCTTTGAAACGTTTTAAGGTATCTAATTCACCTTCAAATTGAACGATGCCATCACGAATGACACGTACGCCTGCATTACGAGTAATTTTACCTTCTGTAACATAACTACCTGCAATTGTACCAACTTTAGATACTTTGAATGTTTGACGTACTTCTGCTTGACCAATGACTTGTTCTTCATATTCAGGGTCAAGTAGACCTTTCATAGCTGATTCAATCTCTTCAATAACGTTATAAATAACACGGTGTAAACGCATATCTACGTTTTCTGCTTCAGCTGCACGCTTAGCACCTGCATCCGGACGTACATTAAATCCGATGATAATACCGTTTGATGCGTTGGCTAAAGTAACATCAGATTCGTTAATTGCACCTACTGCAGTGTGAATAATACGTACATTTACACCTTCAACATCTATTTTCATTAATGATGCTGCTAAAGCTTCTACAGAACCTTGAACGTCACCTTTAATAATAACGTTTAAGTCTTTCATTTCACCTTGTTTCATTTGTTCAAACAAGTTATCTAATGTAACGTTTTTACTTTCTTGACGTTGTTGAATAACACTTTCTTCATGACGTGCTTCACCAATACGACGCGCTTGTTTTTCATCTTTAAATACTACAAAGCGATCGCCAGCTTGTGGTACATCATTAATACCTGTAATTTCAACTGGTGTTGATGGACCAGCAGTTTTGATTCGTTGACCTAAGTCATTAACCATCGCACGAATACGTCCATACGTATTACCTACAACAATTGAATCTCCTTGATGTAAAGTACCATTTTGTACTAGTAATGATGCTGCAGGGCCTCTTGATTTATCTAATTCAGCTTCAATCACAGTACCTACTGCTTGTTTTTCAGGATTTGCTTTTAATTCTTGAACTTCTGCAACTAATCCAATCATTTCTAGTAAACTATCGATACCTTCACCACTTAATGCTGATAGTGGTACGAAAATAGTGTCGCCACCCCAGTCTTCTGGGATTAAACCGTACTCTGTTAATTCTTGCATTACACGGTCAGGGTTTGCTGTTGGCTTATCTATTTTATTAACTGCAACAATTGTAGGAACATTCGCTTCTTTAGCGTGATTAATCGCTTCAATTGTTTGAGGCATAACACCATCGTCGGCAGCTACTACAAGAATTGTTATATCTGTAACTTGAGCACCACGTGCACGCATTGTAGTGAATGCTGCGTGTCCAGGTGTATCAAGGAAAGTAATTTTTTTACCTTCATTTTCGATTTGGTAAGCACCAATATGTTGTGTGATACCGCCCGCTTCGCCTGCAGTAACTTTTGTATGACGAATTGAATCTAATAACGTTGTTTTACCATGGTCAACATGTCCCATAATAGTAACAACTGCAGGACGTTCGATAGCATCTGGATCTTCAGTTTCATCGTCGAAGTAAATAGATAAATCTTCTTCTTCGATAATGACTTCTTCTTCAATTTCAACACCGTAATCATCTACAATTAACTCAAGCGTCTCTTGGTCTAATGATTGGTTAATATTTGCAACAATACCTAATAAGAATAATTTCTTAACTATACCTGAAGATTCAACATTCAATTTATCTGCTAATTCTCCTACTGTGATGCCTTCTTGATAAGTAATTTTAGATGGCATTTCTTTAGGCTCTGCTTGTTGTGGAGAACTTTGCTTTTGATTATTCTTTTTATTATTTTTGTTGTTTTTGTTATTTTTATTATTCTTCTTATTGTTGTTGTTATTTTGATTATTTTGTTGTTTACCTTTATTGTTATTATTCTGCTTGTTTTGATTATTTGATTTATTATTATTTTGTTTTTGGTTATTTTGTTGCTTATTTTCAGATTTATTGTGATTATTTTGAGTATTCTTTTGTGTTTCGTTACTTTGTCCTGGTTTGAACTTTTTGTCTAAAGCTTTAATTTGGTCATCTTCTAAAGCTTGCATATGGTTCGACACTTCAACGTTCATACTCTTTAATTCATCTATAATCTCTTTACTCTTTAGATTTAATTCTTTCGCATATTCGTAAATTCTTTGTTTACTCATATAATCACTCCTCACGATATTCATCTATCATAGATAGCAACTTTTTGGCAAAACCTTGATCTGTAATGCCAACGTTGACTCTCTCGCCTTTACCAAGTGCTATCCCTAATTCTTCTCTAGTTCCAAATACCCTTAAAGGCACTTTATAACTCGAAGTTTTATTCTTAATTAATTTCGTAGTGTTTGGAGAAGCATCATTAGCTAATATAACTAATTTAATATTGCCCTTTTGCATATCATTGACAATAACTGATTCACCCGTTTTCACTTTACCTGCTCTCATCGCAAGACCTAAAAAATTAAATATCTTCTCATTAATCATTTTGTTGGAATCTCTTCTCTATAAATTAAACGAATAACCTCTTTATATACAGGCTCTAATTGCTCTTTTGAAGCTTTAAAATATTTTTCTAAAACCTCTTTTTGTTGTGCTTTTTCTACTAATTGAACATCTTTTGAAACATAGGCACCACGGCCTTGTTTTTTACCAGTAGCATCAGCAAATATTTCGCCTTCTTTATTAATAACAACTCTAATCATATCTTTCTTAGGATGCATTTCATTAGATATGATACATTTACGCATTGGAATTTTTTTCTTTTTCATGTTCAATCATCACTCCAACCTATTTTTCTGTATCTTTATCTTCAGTAGTTACTTCATCCGTTTCTTCTAACGATTCATCAGTTTCTGCTGCTAATTCTGCAGTAGTTAAATTTGATTCCTCTAAATTCACATCATCAAATTCAATATCCTCATCACCTGAATTTACAACTTCATCAGCGATTTCTTCTGATTCAATAACAGGATAAACGCCTGCATCACGTGCATCACTTTCAGATTTTATATCAATTTTCCAACCAGTTAATTTAGCTGCTAAACGTGCGTTTTGACCACGTTTACCAATTGCTAAAGATAATTGATAATCTGGAACGACCACTACTGTTGATTGATTTTCTTCATCTACGATAACCTCTAACACTTGTGATGGACTTAAAGCATTTCTTACAAACACTTTAGGATCTTCGTTCCATTGAACAATATCAATCTTTTCACCACCAAGTTCTTCAACTACCGCTTCAACTCGAGCACCTTTTGAACCCACACATGCACCTACTGCATCGATTTCAGGGTTTTCAGAGTAAACACTGATTTTAGAACGATCGCCTGCTTCACGTGCAACTGATTTAACGATAACGGTACCATCAAAGATTTCAGGTACTTCTTGTTCAAATAATCGTTTTAAAAGGCCTGGATGACTTCTTGACACGTAAATTTGAGGTCCTTTAGTTGTTTGTTCAACCTTATTAACGAAGACTTTAATTCTTTCGTTAGGAATATAGCTTTCATTAGGACTTCTCTCTGCTTCAGATAATACTGCTTCAATACGACCTAAATTAACATAAACATATCTATGGTCTACACGGTCAATCACACCAGTTAAAATATCTTCTTCTTTATCGATAAATTCATCATAAAGAATTTCTCTTTCAGCATCTCTTAAACGTTGCATGACTGCTTGTTTAGCTGCTTGAGCACCAACACGTCCGAAATCTTGTGGTGTCACATCTTCTTCATATATGTCACCAATTTCATATGCTGGATTTTTAACTAGTGCAGTACTAATATCAACTTCTTCTCTATCATCGAATACTTCTTCGACAACTTCTTTTCTCGCAATTACTTTGAAAGTACCTTCATCCATATTAAGTTCTACCCTTACATTTCTGGCACTATCATAATTTTTCTTATAAGCAGTAATTAAAGCTGCTTCAATGGCATCAATTAATACTTCTCTCGGAATTTTCTTTTCCTTTTCTAAATATTCAGTAGCTAATAATAATTCATTACTTGACACGGCTCTTCCTCCTCACCACGTTATAGCATTACTGCATGACGTGCTTTTGCAATTTTATTGCGTGGTATCTCTATCGTTTTTGTTTTAGATTTCTCTTTGATTTCTATTAATATAATATCCTCTTTGACTTCTTTTAAAATACCTAACCATTCTTTTTCATTTTCGATTGGTACATAAAGTGAAATAAAAATGGGATGTGATACTGCATTTTTAAGCGCTTTCTCATTCTTGATAGGTCTTTCTGCGCCTGGTGATGCTACATCTAAGTAATACATTTCAGGTATTGGATCATTTGCATCCATAGCTTCGCTTATTTTTTCTGAGGCTAACGTACAATCATTAAGATCAACGCCACCTTCTTTGTCTATTGAAATTCTTAAAAAATGATCTTTACCTTCTTTAACGTATTCAATTTCAACTAGTTCAAAGTTAAGCTCATCTAATACGGGTTGAATAATAGGTTCAACTTGTTCAGCTATTTTACTCATACAGGCCTCCCTTTTAGGCAAATAGAAAAGAGCGGGTATATGCCCACTCTTTTGCCTGAGTTACTAATTTTTTAAGCAAGTTAAGTATACCATAAGTTATGCAAGTAAACAAATCACACCCTAACAAATGGGATCTTAACTATATTTACATAAAAAATTAAATCACTTATTTGTTTTTACATTACATATCAAAAATAGATAATTGTGCTTTATCAGGTAATCCTGGTAATGAACCTAAATCATCTAAGTATTCAATAACTTTTTGTGATAAACCTGCTTTTTTGTTTAAATCTTCTTTAGATAAAAATGGCCCTTCTTCTCTTGCTTCAACAATTCGTTTGGCAACATTTTCACCAAGTCCTGGTACGGCTATAAATGGTGGAATCAATGTATCACCTTCAATAATGAAATCAAACGCTTGGCTTTTTTCTAAACTAATCGGTTGCATACGATAGCCTCGATGTGCCATCTCATTCATTATTTCTAATACAGTTAATACATCTTTTTCTTTTTTACCTAAATCCATATAGCGAGAGTACATATCTTTTACAGTGTTTTTAATACCTGTTTTATCTTTAATCATAGTAATTAAATCAAAATCAGATGCTCTAACTGTAAAGTAAGACGCATAATAATATAAAGGATGATGTACCTTAAAGTATGCGATACGGACTGCCATTAATACATAGGCTGCCGCATGGGCTTTAGGGAACATGTATTTGATTTTACGACAAGAATCTAGATACCAATCAGGAACGTCATTTTCTTTCATAGCTTCAACCATTTCATCAGTTAAGCCACGTCCTTTACGTACGAACTCCATTGTTTTGAAGGCCATTGATGGTTCTAATCCTGCATACATCAGATATACCATGATATCATCACGACAACCAATAACTGATGATAAATCACAGATACCTGCACGGATTAATTCTTGTGCGTTACCTAACCAAACATCTGTACCATGTGATAGTCCAGAAATTTGTACTAATTCAGAAAATGTTGTTGGTTTAGTATCTTCAAGCATTTGTCTTACAAATCCTGTACCAAATTCCGGTACACCAAATGTCCCTGTTTTACATAAAATGTCTTCTTCAGTCACACCTAAACTTTCTGGACTACTAAATATTTTCATAGTTTCTTTATCGTCGACAGGAATCGTTTTAGGATCAATGCCGGATAAATCTTGTAGCATACGTATCATAGTTGGATCATCGTGTCCAAGTATATCGAGTTTTAAGACGTTATCATGGATAGAGTGGAAATCAAAGTGAGTTGTCATCCAAGCAGAACTTTGATCATCTGCAGGATATTGTATAGGCGTAAAATCATAAATGTCCATATAATCTGGAACTACGATAATACCACCAGGGTGTTGTCCAGTTGTACGTTTAACACCTGTACAACCCTTAACTAATCGATCCACTTCTGCACCACGTTTATGAATACCTTGGTCATTTAGATAACCTTTAACAAATCCAAATGCGGTTTTTTCGGCAACTGTACCAATTGTTCCTGCACGGAATACTTTATCTTCACCGAATAATACTTTTGTATAGTTATGTGCATTAGGTTGATACTCACCGCTGAAGTTTAAGTCGATATCTGGTACTTTATCTCCTTTAAATCCTAAGAACGTTTCGAAAGGTATATCTTGTCCCTCTTTAATCAGTTCATTACCACATTCAGGACATTTTTTATCAGGTAAATCGAATCCCGAACCTACAGAACCATCGTCGAAAAACTCACTCGTTTTACAATGCGTACAAATGTAATGTGGGGGAAGTGGGTTAACTTCAGTGATTTCTGTCATAGTCGCTACAAAGCTTGATCCTACAGAACCACGTGAACCTACCAAGTAACCATCATCTAAAGATTTTTTAACCAAACGTTGTGAAATAAGGTATATAACTGAGAAACCATTCCCTATAATACTATCTAATTCTTTCTCTAGACGATCAATTACAATTTGAGGTAAATCCTCACCATATAACTTTTTAGCATTGCTATAACTTAATTCTCTAATTTCTTCATTCGCACCATCCATTCGTGGTGTATATAATTTATCTTTAATTGGTACGACACGTTCAATTCGATCTGCTAAGGCATTAGTATTGGTTACAACTAACTCATAAGCCTTTTCTTCACCTAAGAAATGCAATTCATCCAACATTTCATCAGTTGTTCTAAAATGTGCTTCTGGTAAAGTTGAACGATTCAATGGATTCCCCGGTTGAGAAGCAATTAAAATTTTACGAGCAATAGCATCATGCTCATATAAATAGTGTGCATTACCAGTTGCAATAACTGGAATATTAGCACTTTTACCTGCTTCTATTAAACGGCGATAAATTTCATGAAGTGTTTCTGTATCTCTAATGAGTTCACGATCAATAAGGTCTTGGTAAAGCGCAGGAGGCTGTACCTCAATAAAGTCATAATACTTCGCTATTTTTTCTACTTCTGATTGATCTCTTTGCATGACAGCTGTAAATAGTTCACCTTCATCACATGCCGTTCCGACTAGCAGACCTTCTCTATATTCATTTAATAAAGACCTTGGTATTCTTGGCGTTCTATAATAGTACGTTACCAATGATTCACTCACGATTTTGAATAGATTTTTTAAACCTTGTTGATTTTGGACGATTAATGTGACGTGTGATGGTCTAGCACGTTTATATGCATCTTCGTTAGATAATTTTTGATTAATATCTATATGATTAGTTACCCCAAGTTCTTTCATTTGTTGAACCATTTTGATAAAAATGTACGCAGTAGCTTCAGTGTCATATATCGCTCTATGATGTTGTGTTAAGTCGACACCATATTTTTTGGCAAGGAAATTCAATCCATGCTTACCATACTCTGTGTTTATAGTACGAGATAATTCTAATGTATCAATTACACCGTTTGTTGAAGGACCAAATCCAAGGCGTTCATAACCCGTATCAATGAACCCCATATCGAATGATGCGTTATGCGCCACGAATATGGCATCTCCTACCCATTCTTTAAAATCAGTAAGTACATCTTCTATTTCAGGAGCATCAGTTAGCATATCATCAGTAATATGCGTTAAATTAATAATTGTTTCTGATAATTTCTCATGAGGATTACTAAACCTTTCAAACTTATCTATGATTTCTCCATTATGTACTTTGACAGCTGCTAATTCTATAATTTTGTCATATTGATTTGATAAACCAGTCGTTTCTACGTCAAAAACAACATATGTAGCATCTTTTAAATCACGATCTGTAGGTTTGTAAGCGATAGGTACACCATCATCCACTAACATACCTTCCATACCATATATCATCTTGATACCGTGTTTTTCAGCCGCAGCATGAGCATCAGGAAATGCTTGAACAACATTATGGTCTGTAACAGCAATCGCTTGATGACCCCATTCAGCCGCTTGTGCTACATAGCCACCAATATTGGGTATACCATCCATTTGGCTCATTGATGTATGTAAATGAAATTCAACCCTTTTATCTTCTGCCTTATCTTTTTTAGGTGATTTTTTAATTTCTTCAATATCGGACATCATCATCACTAAATCTCTAACAAACGTATCTTCTTCAATACGGCCTTGTGCACGAACCCACTTTCCTACACTTAAGGCTTTAAAATGATCTAAATCATTTTTATTTTTACGAGTAAACATTTTTAACACTAGTGAATCTGTATAATCTGTCACTTTTAATTCAACGATATGACGTCCACTTTTCAATTCTTTTAAATTAATATCAAAAATAACACCTTCAATAGCTACTTTAAATTCTTCTTCTATAATCGATTCTATAGATCGTAAATTTTCAACTTGAATTGGTTTACCAATTTGACATTTATCTACATCGCTCTCGTTATTATCTTGTTGTTTTGCTTTTTCTGCTTTCATTTTTTCAAGTTTTTCAGTAGCTTCACGCGCACTTTGTTCATCTTCTTCTTGAATATGTGCTTCTAAAGATGCTAAATCTTCATCATGGTTAGTATTATCTGTTTCAAATACTACTTTATCGATTTTAAATCCACATTTTTTAAAAGCAGCTACTAAACTACCATTACATGCTTTATCAAAATGGTTTCTTTCAATATCATTAGAAACCATAACTTTTAGAACATTACCTGACATAATCAAGCGCTTTTGTTTTAACTGCCCTTTTACTTTAGGAGATAAGGCAGTTTGATCGATACAATGTGCAAAATATTTAATTGCCTGTTCATCTTGATTATCAGTGTTTTCAATCGTGAAATGACAACTTACATCGGCTATTTCTTTAAATTCTTCCACAATCGCATGATTAAAAAGTAAATAATCTTCATGAGATAAGAAATATGGCAATGTAATATGAAATTCCCATGTTCTATTTTTACTTGAGACATCAATTCTAGTTAGTTCACCTTGCGCTAATATTTCTGAATCTAATTGATTAGAAATTTTTATTTGATCAGCAAGTACTTTAAATTTTTCTTGATTTGTCATTGCCAATGTGAAAACCACCTTAAATATATACTTCTTTAACATTATTTGAACTAGTCATTTGAAATTATGAAATCAATTATACAAATTATACTGATGAATCATTCGAAGTTCAAAGCAAATTTATATTTTATTATACGCTTAATTGGTATAGATTTCATCGATATGAATTAAATACTTTTTACGAAAAATAAGGAGCGGACAAGAATTCGTATTGAATCCATCATCGCACTCCCAATACATGAAACCTATAAGGTCAAATGCTCATTTTTAGTTTAAAGTTAAATACAAATCATTAATATAATTTTCTAAATCGTCAATATGAATCTCTTCACTTTCACCTGTTGAACGTTGTTTAACTTCTACAATACCTTCTTCAGCACGTTTACCAACAACAACTCGTATTGGTAATCCTATTAAATCCGCATCGTTAAATTTAACACCCGCACGTTCTTGGCGATCATCATATAGTACATCATAGTTATTCATTAACTGATCATATAATTGGTTACCTAACTCACGTTGGTCCTCTTTTTTAGGATTAATTGTAATTAAATGTAAATCAAATGGTGTAACAGATTTAGGCCAAATAATACCATTATCGTCATGATGCTGTTCTACTATAGCACTTAATGTTCTAGACACACCAATACCATAACAACCCATAATAAGTGGTTGTGCTTTACCTTGATTATCTAAGAACGTCGCATTCATTGTTTCAGAATATTTAGTTCCAAGTTTAAATACTTGTCCAACCTCAATCCCTTCAGCGAATTGTGCATTTCCAGAACCATCACTTAATGGTTCACCTTTTAAAATAAATCTAAAGTCTCCAAACTCGTCAACTTTAAAATCACGATCTAATTGTGCATTTTCGAAATGATATCCATCTTCATTTGCACCAATCACAAAATTATTTAAGTCTTGAACAAAATTGTCAGCATAGATTTTGATATCTTTATCATGAATAGGACCTAATGAACCTGGATGTGCTCCCACAATATTAATAATCTCATCTTGGTTTGCCATTTCAATTTGGTCTGTACCAAAATAAGCTTTTAATTTCACATCATTTAATTCATGATGTCCTCTTATAAGTACCATGATAAATTCGCCATCAACTTTGCAAATCATTGTTTTCACAATTTCATCTAACGGACGTTTTAAGTATTTAGCTACTTCTTCGGCAGTTTTAATATTAGGCGTTTCTACCTTTTTCAATTCAGCAACTTCAGTATTTTTAGGGTTAGCTGTATAAACCACTTCTGCTTTTTCAATGTTTGCAGCATAATCACTTTCATTACTATAAACGATAGTATCCTCGCCAATTTCACTTAACGCCATAAATTCATGTGTATGGTTACCGCCTATTGCACCTGAATCTGCTACAACAGGACGTGCATTGATGCCTACACGTTTAAAGATACGATCATACGCGTTATACATATCTTGATACGTTTCATCTAATGATGCTTCATCCGCATGGAAAGAATAAGCATCTTTCATGATAAATTCCCTACCACGAAGTAACCCAAAACGAGGGCGTTGTTCATCTCTAAATTTAGATTGGATTTGGAATAACGTTAGAGGTAAACGTTTATATGACTTTAACTCATCTCTAACAAGTGATGTCACCACTTCTTCATGAGTTGGTCCTAATGCAAACTCACGTCCGTTACGGTCTTTTAAACGCATTAATTCTGGACCATATGCACCCCAACGGCCTGATTCTTCCCATAATTCAGCTTGTTGAAGCGCCGGCATTAATATTTCAACCGCATCTACTTTTTCCATTTCTTCACGTATAATCTTAGAAATATTATTAAGAACACGTGTAGCTAATGGTAAGTAGCTATATATCCCACTTGTACTTTGTTTAATTAAGCCTGCTTTCAATAATAAACGATGACTTAAAGCTTCAGCTTCTGCTGGCACTTCTCTCATAGTTGGTATAAAAACTTTAGATTGTTTCATAGTTACATTGCCTCCCTATTTATAAGAAATATCTTTGAATATCGTTCCATGTTACTAAAATCATAATGATAACTACAAAGATTGCACCGACTGCAATAATACCTGTTTCTGCCTTTTTATTAATAGGCTTTCTAAATATTGCTTCGTAAATTACAAATAAAATTCTTCCGCCATCTAATGCTGGAATTGGTAATAAATTCATAATACCTAAGTTAACACTTAATAAGGCCGTATATGTGATCAAGTTAATAATTCCTGATTTAACTACAGAATCCACATTATGATAAATACCTACTGGCCCATTCAACATGTCTAATGAAAAACCACCTGTAAAGATACTCGCAATCATGCCAACGACTGCTGTAAATATTAATGTACCTGCTTTAAAGAACTGTTCAACACCAGCGACAAGCGGCTTAAATACCGTATGTTCTGCTTTCGGTTTAAATCCAATTTGATAAACTGTCTCAGTTTTATTCTTTGTTTGTTTGATTTCAGTTTTCTTAGGTTCGATATCGATTGATTTCATCTTACCGTCTCGCTCAACTTTAACAGTTGTTTTTGCCGATTTATTTTTATCTAAAATATTTGAAATATCATTATAGTCTTTGACTTTGTGGTTACCAATTTGTTCAATTTTATCGCCTGCTTTCAAGCCTGCTTTTTCAGCAGGGTAACCTTTAGCTAAATCACCTACAGTTGTTGTAGGTGTACCATGATAATATGCTAATCCGATAAACAATACGATGGCTAGAATAAAGTTAAATAACGGTCCTGCAAATAATGTTAAAAATTTGGGTAACGGTTTCTTATGTGTGAATTGACGTTCTTTCGGTGCTATTTGAATTAAGCTACCATTTTCAACAAAATATGCTTTCTCAGCAATATTAAAATGGTGACGCTCTTCATCATATGATGTAATACCCTCAATATATAAATCGTCTTTAAAATCACATTTTTTAACTTCAATAGCTTCAATTTGTTGGAATTTATGTTGATCATCTAAAATGATATGTGTGATTTGATCTTTATCATTTAATTTAATTTTAACGTTCATACCTGGTTCGACAGGTGGCTCTTCAAGACCATCCCCTGCCATACGAACATATCCGCCTACTGGCAAAATACGAATTGTATATAACGTTTCATCTTTTCTAAAACTAAAGATTTTCGGTCCCATACCAATGGCAAATTCTGGACACATAATGCCCGCTCTCTTAGCAAAAAACATATGTCCATATTCATGTACAGTTACAAGAACACCAAAAACGATGATGAACGCTAATATTGTTATTAATGAGCTCACTCGCTACACCTCTATTTTAAGTAATATTTCTAATTTCTTTCGATTAATTATAAATAAGATAATATAAGACATTATATTACGATTGACTTAATTAGCATATTAATTTGGCTAATAAAGTTCGTTATATTTTTATACCTGTAAAAAATTATGTATAAGTTATGAAAAGGAGTTAAGAAATGCATTGAGCATCTCAATAACTCCCCCATTATAACATTTTATTTATAAAAAAATGCTTTATGATATTAAATTTGAATTAAAAGAATATTTAACAATGGTAACACAAACATGAAACTATCAAATCTATCTAATATACCACCATGTCCTGGTAAAATTCTTCCAGAATCTTTCACACCAAAATGACGTTTAAATCCGGACTCTACCAAATCACCTAATTGTCCAAACATACTTAAGATAATGGTTACAATTAACAATAACCACACATTTAAATTAAAATCTACAAAAAATTGCATAACTAGTGGTACAAGTAAACTACAGAAAATACCACCAATAAATCCTTCAATCGTTTTGTTTGGACTTATAACCGGCCATAATTTATGTTTCCCCATTAAACGACCAAAAATGTATGCACCAGTATCAGTTAACCAAACTATTAAGAATGCATATAAAATGTAGTGTAATCCTTCTGAACGTGTTTCATAAAAGTACATAAAACCAATTCCTACATATGCAACGCTCATTAAACAAAATGCTGCATCCATAAAACTAAATCTATTTTTCGATAAAACAGTATAACTGAGTACTATAAAACTCATTGCGACTAAACTTTTCAACTGTATGACTTGTACCCAATCTCCGGCATCTTGAGGAAGCATAATAATAATTAAACCGATTGCACTTATTATCCCGGGAATTGAAATAAATTTAATCATATTCATATTTAAAAGTTCTTTTAATGCAATTAATGCTAATAAATAAGCAAAAAGCATTAGTACTAATCCACCCTTTAAAAGGATAGGCAAGAAAATTAATAAAGCAATAATCGCTGTCAATGTTCTTACTTTCATACTTTACTCCTCACTCAATCCTCCAAAACGTCTTTGGCGTGATTGGTAAATTTTTAAACAATTTTTCAATTCGTCACCATCAAAGTCTGGCCATAATTTTTCATTAAATATGAATTCACTATATGAAACTTGCCAAATTAAAAAGTTGCTTATTCGTTGCTCACCAGAAGTTCTAATTAATAATTCTGGATCAGGATAATTCTTAGTCATCAAGTGTTGATTAATTAAATCTTCGTTAATATCATCACTACTCAATCCTTTATGTTGGAGTTCATCTACAATCGTTTTAAAACTTTGAACGATTTCAGCACGGCCGCCATAATTGATGGCAAAAATCAATCTTAATCCTGTATTATTTTTAGTTTTTTCTTTGGCATGATCAATAGCTTCGATTGTTGATGTCGGTAACCCTTTTTGAAAACCAATTGTTTCAACTTTAACATTCTTCTCTATCAATTCTGGTAGAAATGTTTTTAAAAAGTTAACTGGTAAATTCATAATATAGTTTACTTCACTTTCAGGTCTAGACCAATTTTCAGTGGAGAAAGCGTATAAGGTAAGATATTTAATACCGATATCACTGGCTTCTCGTGTGACCTTCTTGATTGTTTGCATACCTTCATAATGTCCTTTGATACGAGGCATTTTACGTTGTTTAGCCCAACGGCCATTACCATCCATGATAATTGCAACATGTTCAGGTATATTATGTAAATCTAAATTATTAAATTGATTACTTTCACTCTTATTATTATTTCTAAGCTTTTTAAACATGGTCTTTCCTCCGAGCCTGATCATCTCTGTATTATTGTATAGGTTGTTTAAACAATCATCTACCATTTTATCATACTCATTTATAGCATTGAATAAGCAAATAAAAAAACTGTACCAAAGTCTTACTTGGTACAGTCTAGACTAGAATGAATATTGAATCATTTTGTCTTACATTAACACTATATAAGTGCAATCTACAATTAGTTAATACTATTTTCAATTTGTCAGAAGATTATACTGACATAATGTCTTTTTCTTTGTCATCAACTAATTGATCAATCTCTTTAATTGAATTATCCGTTGCTTTTTGAACGTCATCTGTTTGACTTCTTAAATCATCTTCAGTAATGTCGCCATTCTTTTCATCTTTTTTAAGTTGATCGTTAACGTCACGACGAATGTTTCTAATTGAAACTTTAGCATCTTCTCCAATTTTTTTAACGTCTTTAACTAATTCTTTACGACGTTCTTCTGTTAATGCAGGTACAGAAATACGAATCACTTCTCCATCACTAGTAGGGTTAACACCAAGGTTAGCCGCATTAATAGCTTTCTCTATATCAGCCACTGAAGATTTATCGTAAGGAGAAATAACAAGTAATCTTGCTTCTGGAACATTAATACTTGCTAATTGTTGTACTGGTGTTGGCGCACCATAATAATCAACATTTACACCATTTAATAAATTAGAATTCGCTCTACCTGCACTGATATTAGCTAATTCTTTAGATAAATTATCGATAGATTTTTGCATTCTTGCTCTAGTATCTTTAATAATGTCACTCATTTTTTACACCTCATATTATTTTGTAATTAATGTACCAATTTTTTCGCCCATTACAGCTCGTTTAATATTACCCTCTTCCATAATAGAGAACACATTTAATGGGATATTGTTATCCATACAGAATGAAGAAGCTGTAGAGTCCATGACTTGTAAGCCTTCTTGAAGCATTTGAATGTGTGTTAAATGTTCATATTTAACTGCATCTTTATCTACTTTAGGATCTGCAGAGTAAACACCATCAACATTATTTTTACCCATTAATATAACGTCTGCTTCTACTTCAGCCGCTCTTAATGCCGCTGTTGTATCAGTAGAGAAGTAAGGGTTACCAATACCTGCTGCAAAGATCACAACACGTTTTTTCTCTAAATGACGAATGGCACGACGACGAATGTAAGGTTCAGCAACTTGTTTCATTTCAATAGAAGTTAATACACGTGTATCACATTCTAATTGTTCAAGACTATCTTGTAATGCAAGTGCATTCATAACAGTAGCTAACATTCCCATATAGTCAGCAGTTCCGCGATCCATTCCTAAATCGCTTCCTGTTTTACCTCTCCAAATGTTACCGCCACCAACAATAACAGCAATTTCGCAATCCATTTTTGCTACTTCTGCTACTTGTTTAGCAACACTTTTAATAATCATAGGATTAATGCCAAATCCTTTATCACCTGCAAGTGCTTCACCACTAAGTTTCAAGACTACACGTTTATATTTAGAAGTTTGAGCCATTTTCTTATCCTCTCTATAGTAGAAATATGTAAAAGTATATAAGTAAAGAAGACACGGATGTCTTCTCTATATTAAAAACAAATGCTTTTAATCTGAGAAAACCTTTCAGGTGTCTTCTTTCTTGTTAACAATATGACTTATTATTTCATTTGTCCTTTAACTTCATCAGCAAAGTTTTCTTCGCGTTTTTCCATTCCTTCGCCTACTTCATATCTTACGAAGTCAACAAGTTTACCACCTTTAGATTTTAAGAAAACTTCAACTGTTTCATCTGGGTTTTTAACGAAGTTTTGGTCAACAGCACAAATTTCTTGTAAATATTTACGTAAACGACCTTCAACCATTTTTTCAACAATGTTTTCTGGTTTACCTTCATTTAATGCTTGTTGTTTAAGTACTTCTCTTTCATGATTAATTTCATCTTCACTTACTTGATCAGATGAAACATATTTAGGATTGATAGCAGCAATGTGCATAGCTACATCTTTAGCAGCTGCTTCATCAGTAGTACCTTCAATTACAGTTAACACACCGATACGTCCACCCATGTGTAAGTATGCACCAAATGCATCGTTGTCAGATTTAGTTCTTACTGCAAAACGACGGATGCTTAATTTTTCACCGATTGTTGAGATAGCTTCTTTCATTTTTTCGTCAACAGTTTTACCGTCTTCGAATTTAGTTTCCATTAATGCTTCAACTGATTCTGCTTTAGTAGCAAGTACTTGGTTAGCAATTTCTTTTACTAAGTTTTGGAAACCTTCGTTACGAGCAACGAAGTCTGTTTCTGAGTTGATTTCAACGATAGCTGCTTCGTTACCATTGATTTCAACATGTACAAGACCTTCTGCTGCGATACGATCAGCTTTTTTAGCTGCTTTAGCAATACCTTTTTCACGTAAGTAATCGATAGCTTTGTCCATATCACCATCAGTTTCAGTTAGCGCTTTTTTACAATCCATCATGCCAGCGCCAGTTTTTTCACGTAATTCTTTAACAAGTTTAGCTGAAATTGCCATTAATTATTCCTCCAGTATATATAATTCTGTTACAGATATATTTAAATTTTACCATTATTCCTAGTAAAATTTCCAATACTCTATACTTTTAATTTATTTTTTAAAAAAAGGTGATAAGCATTAGTATCTTATCACCCATTTAAACTATAACTTAGTTTGATTCAACAGAAGTGTTTTCTTCAGTTGTTTCTGCTTTGTCAGATTCTTCTTTTTCATCTAAATTGATGTTTTGTTCTGCAGCTACTTCTTCGTTTGATACACCTTGTTGACCTTCTAAAACAGCGTCTGCCATTTTACCAGTTAATAATTTAACGGCACGGATAGCATCGTCGTTTGCTGGGATTACATAATCAATTTCGTCTGGGTCACAGTTAGTGTCAACAATACCCACGATTGGAATATTTAATTTACGTGCTTCAGCAATTGCGTTGCGCTCTTTACGAGGGTCAACTACGAATAATGCTTGAGGCATAGTTTTCATATCACGAATACCGCCTAAGAATTTAATTAAACGGTCGTATTCTTTTTTAAGTTCAACAACTTCTTTTTTAGGTAATACTTCGAATAAGCCGTCTTCTTCCATTTTTTCAATTTCAGAAATACGTTTGATTCGTTTTGAGATTGTTTTGTAGTTAGTTAAGATTCCACCTAACCATCTTTGGTTAACGTAGAATTGACCAGCACGTTCTGCTTCAGCTTTAACTGAATCTTGTGCTTGTTTTTTAGTACCTACGAATAAGACTTTACCGCCATCTTCAGATACTTGTTTGATGAAGTTGTATGCTTCTTCAACTTTTTTCACTGTTTTTTGTAAGTCAATGATATAAATACCATTTCTTTCAGTGAAGATATATTTTTTCATTTTTGGGTTCCAACGACGTGTTTGGTGGCCGAAGTGAACACCAGCTTCTAACAATTGTTTCATTGATATAACTGCCATTATAAATTCCTCCTATTGGTTAATTACCTCCATAACAAACTCATATAAAGACAATAATTAAATATTGCACCCTCTATATTTGCATTTATTATGTGCGTATTGGCTTTATAGCCGAAAATAAATATATCATAATTCGACGTTGATTGCAATGCCTTTTGAATAATAAATGATTGATTAAAACAAACCCTATCTAGTGTTATTTATTATTTATTTTTGATTGCTAAAGTGTTACCAAATATCATTTTCAATTTCTCACAAAAATTAAGGTTTAGGCACCTCAATAGTCGTCCCTAAACCTCAATAGTTTTATTTATTACGTTCTAATTCATCTAAGAATTTTTCTTTTTTAACTTTGATAAATGTACCTTTCATACCTAAAGAACGTGACTCGATGACACCAGCGCTTTCTAATTTACGAAGTGCATTTACAATTACTGAACGTGTAATACCGACTCTATCAGCAACTTTAGAAGCGATTAATAATCCTTCATTACCACCTAATTCATCAAAGATATGTTCGATAGCTTCTTTTTCTGAATAAGATAATGAATTGATTGCCATTGTTATTGATGCTTTATCTCGTGCTTCTTTTTCAACTTCATTGTGCTTTTCACGTAAAATCTCCATACCAATGACTGTTGCAGCATATTCACCTAAAACTAAATCATTTTCATTGAAATCATCTTGAACTCTTCCTAAAACTAACGTACCTAATCTTTCTCCTCCACCTAAAATAGGGAATATTGTTGTTCTACTATTAACAAACACTTCTCTATTTTCTGGTGGGAATACCGTTAAAACATTATCAATATCAATATTAGATTGCGTTTCTTTAACATCCATTAATTGATCTGTATATTCTGCTGGGATATGTCTGTCTTCAAGCATATGAATAATACGATCACTTTTAAGTAATTCGTTTAAGCTCGACCCTAAAATTTTACCTCTTCTCGACACAATAAATACATTAGTTACTGTAACGCTACTAATCGTTTGTGCAACGTCCTTAAAATCTACTGCGATGCCTTTGTGTTTCTGTAATAACGTGTTTAACTCTCTTGTTTTAGATAATAAGCTCATAATTTTTCTCCTTCTTTTTATTTTTATAGAATAAATGCACTTAAATCTTTATTCGTTGAGATTGATTTTAATTTATCATCAACATATTGTGGTGTGATATCAACAACCGCATGTGGCATATTTGGTGCTTCGAAAGATAAATCCTCTAACATTTTTTCTAAAATTGTGTGTAATCGACGAGCACCAATATTATCAGTATCTTGATTGACTTGATATGCAATTTCAGCTAATCGTGTAATGGCTTCATCTGAGAAGTTAACTGTTACTTCCTCTGTTTGTAGTAAAGCTTCATATTGTTTAACTAGTGATAATTTAGGTTCTTTAAGAATTCTAACGAAATCTTCTACTGATAAACTATCAAGTTCGACTCTAATTGGAAATCGTCCTTGAAGCTCTGGAATTAAATCACTAGGTTTAGACACGTGGAATGCACCAGCGCCAATAAATAGCATATGTTCAGTATTTACAGTACCATATTTAGTTTGAATCATGCTACCTTCAAGAATTGGCAAGATATCACGTTGAACACCTTGTCTTGAAACATCTTGACCACTATTTTGATTATTTGTTGCCACTTTATCGATTTCATCGATAAAGATAATTCCCATTTGTTCAGCTAACTCTAATGCTTCTTGATTAGCTGTTTCTTGATCGATCAATTCATCTGCAAAGTCATCGGCAAGTATTTTACGTGCCGTCTTAACAGGAACTTCACGTTCAACTTTCTTTTTCGGCATAAGTTGATTCATCATATCTTGCATTTGTTGGTTTTGATTAGTACCTAACATTCCTAAAGCACCAGGATCTTGTTCAACTTTGATACGCACTTTTTCTTCTTCAAGTTTTCCTTCTTCAAGTTGCTTTTTGATTTCTGAACGTTTAGTTTTAATTTCCTCTGTTGGTGGTTCTTCCTCTTCTTCATTATTTTGATTGAAGTTTGGAATTGCTCCACCAAATAAAGACTCTAAGGGATTATTGCCTTGAGATGCTTTTTTCTTCATACTAGGAACAAGTAACTTCACTAATTTATCGTTAGCTTTTTGTGTTGCTTCATCTTTGACCATTTCTTTCTTTTCGTCTTTAACTAATCGCACTGACACATCAACTAAATCTCTGACCATACTCTCAACGTCACGACCTACATAACCAACTTCTGTAAATTTAGTTGCTTCAACTTTAATAAATGGTGCACCTACAATTTTGGCCATTCTACGTGCGATTTCTGTTTTACCTACACCTGTTGGTCCAATCATTAAAATATTTTTGGGTGCAATTTCTTGTTTTGATTCTTCATCTAATAAGCTTCTTCTGTATCTATTACGTAAGGCAATCGCTACTTTTCTTTTCGCATCATCTTGCCCTACAATATATTCGTTTAATTTAGATACAATATCTTTCGGTGTTAATTTTATACCATTTGTATCCATATATGGATGACCTCCAATTTTCTTACTTTCTGAAATCAATGTTATTTATATTTACTACAAATCAATTTGCTCGATTGATTATTGATACTTATAATGTTTCAACTATAATATTATCATTTGTGAAAACACAAATGTCAGATGCCACCTTCAAACTCTCGTAAGCCATTTCTTCTGCTGACATTTGTCCTGCGTGTCGTTTAAGTGCTCGACCTGCACTTAATGCATAATTTCCACCTGAACCTATAGCTATTAAATCATCATCAGGAGCTATTACTTCTCCAGTACCGCTGACAACTAAGATTGCATCTTTGTCCATAACAATTAACATTGCTTCTAACTGACGAAGCTGTTTGTCGCCTCGCCACTCTTGTGCAAGTTCAACGGCTGCTCTTTCAAGATTTCCACTAAATTGTTGAAGTTTTGTTTCGAACTTTTCAAAAAGTGTAAACGCATCGGCAACGCTACCTGCAAACCCTGCTAGTACCTTCCCATCGTATAAACGTCTTACTTTTCTTGCTGTTTGTTTCATAATCACTTGTTGTCCTAATGTGACTTGTCCGTCACCGGCCATCGCTGCGCCACCATTATGTCTTACAGCATATATCGTAGTTGCATGTAATGAGTTATCCATCATTCATTCTCCTTTTTTGCTCGAGGATGTGCATTAAGATAAACTTTCCTTAATTGTTGATTAGATACGTGTGTATATTTTCCTGTGGTTGATAAATTAACATGACCAAGTAATGATTGCACTGTTCTCAAATCCGCACCTTGATTTAACAAATGCGTTGCAAAGGTATGTCGTAATTTATGAGGGTGAATGTTCGTTACACCTGACGTACGTTTCACCACATCATTAAGTACGTATCTAACTCCTCTTTCTGTTATTGGTTGACCTTGCATATTTACGATTAAATAGTCATGATCAACATGTTTTAAAGGTTTAAATTCCTTTAAATATCGTTCTATACTTTGCTTACAAAATTCGCTGAAAGGAATAAATCTTTCTTTATTACCTTTACCCAATACTTTAACACCAGGTAACTTCATATCTAAATCTTGTGTTTTGATGTGCACCAACTCAGAAACACGTATACCTGTTGCATATAATAGTTCAAGTATTACTTTATCTCGCATACCTTTTTTACTATCAGTCTCTACTGTTTTAAATAAAGCTTCCATTTCTTCTTCATAAAAAAATTGTGGTAGATACTGTTCTTTCTTAGGGTGTACAAGTTGAACAAATGGATTAACAACTGACTCATCTTGTGTCATCCAATATTCATAAAAAGTACGTAACGTAGAAATTTTACGTGAAACTGTAGTTCTTTTCAAATTTTTCGAATATAAAAAACTTAAATAATTTCTTGCGTCTTTATATTCAAAGTCATTTAAATCTAAAGATTCCTGATATAAAAAATCATTAAATTGCACAATATCATCACGATATGATTTAAGCGTGTGATCAGAAAAATTTCGTTCTACTTTTAACATATAGAGAAACGCTTTTTGAATATCATTCAATAAATTTCGCCTCCATCATATTGAATTGTAGCATATCCGTGGTAGGGCTTACAGTGATTTGATATTCAATTCAAAATCTTTCGAGAATTGTAACATATCCCTTTATCAATCATAACCAACAAAAAACTAGATAGCATAAGCCACCTAGTTCATGTTCTTAAAAATTATAAAGTCTTTTTATAATTTTCAAGATATTCTAATGCACGATTTGCTTGTGTTTCATATCTTTCTTTTTTATCTTTAATTCTCTTTTCTAATGATGGTAATAAACCAAAGTTGGCATTCATTGGTTGGAAGTTCTTTTCATTTTTAGCATGTGAAATATAATAAGCCATACTACCAATCATTGTTTCTCTAGGGAAAATAACTTCACCTTTATCTAGTAATTTATGTGCTAAGTTAATCCCTGAAACTAATCCACTTGCTGCACTTTCAACGTAACCTTCCACACCTGTCATTTGTCCTGCAAAGTAAATATTTTCATGACCAATTAATTCATACTTTTCGTTTAAGACATCTGGTGAATTAATAAATGTGTTTCTATGCATTACACCATAACGTACAATATCTACATTTTCTAATCCTGGGATTAATTTAATAACTTCCTTTTGCGCACCCCATTTTAAATGTGTTTGGAAACCAACAATATTATATAACGTGCCCGCTGCATCATCTTGTCTTAATTGAACAACCGCAAATGGACGTTTACCTGTTTTAGGATCTTCTAATCCAACTGGTTTCATTGGCCCAAAAAGCAATGTTTTTCTACCGCGTTCTGCCATGACTTCAAACGGCATACAGCCTTCAAAATATTTTTCTTTTTCAAATTCATTAACTGGTGCGACTTCCGCTTCTAATACAGCATTATAAAAACGATCAAACTCTTCTTCGGTCATCGGACAGTTTAAATATGCTGCTTCTCCTTTATCATATCTAGATTTTAAATAAACTTTATCCATATCTATTGAATCTTTTTCGATGATAGGTGCTGCAGCATCATAGAAGTACAATTGATCTTTGCCTGTAATATCTACGATTTCTTGTGCTAAATTTTCTGTAGTAAGTGGTCCAGTAGCAATGATTGTATATCCTTCTGGAATACTGTGAACTTCCTGATTTAAAACTGTCACATTGGGATGATTTCTAAGTGTGTCAGTGATATAACCAGCAAAGTCATGTCTATCAACTGCAAGAGCGCCTCCTGCTGGTACTCTAGCTTTATCTGCAGCCTGTATAATTAAAGAATCTAAGCGTCTCATCTCTTCTTTCAATACACCTACAGCATTTGTAAGTGCATTACCTCTTAATGAGTTTGAACATACTAACTCTGCAAATTTATCTGTATGATGCGCAGGTGTTTGTTTAACTGGGCGCATTTCTATTAAATTAACTTTAATTCCTCTTTCTGCTAATTGATATGCAGCTTCAGAACCAGCTAAACCAGCACCAACTACATTGACTGTTTGTGTCATGCTTATGCCTCCTGTAGACTTCTTTTGGTTATATTTTAACGATTTATGGTCATTATTTAAACTATAAAAATAGCTCGCACAACTTGATTGTGTAGCTATTTTTATATAAGTCATATCTATTTTTGTACTTCTTCTTTGTAATCACAATTTGAACAAGTGACTTGGCTGCTTCGACCTTTTTTCTTATCAACGAGATAATGATTACATTTTGGACAATCTCTACCTACCGGTTTATCCCATGAAATGAAATCACATTCTGGGTAATTTGAACAACCATAAAAAATTCTATTTTTCTTAGATTTACGTTCAACTACTTCTCCATCTTTACATGTAGGACACTTAACACCGATAGTCTTCACGATTGCTTTTGTATTTCGACAATCTGGGAAGTTGGAACATGCCATAAATTTTCCGTATCTTCCCATTTTGATAACCATTGGAGAGCCACAAACTTCACAGTCTTCTCCAGCAGGTTCATCTTTTATCTCGATTTTTTCCATTTCTTCTTCAGCACGTTCAACATCTTGTTTGAAACTATTGTAGAAGTCACCAACAACTTTTCGCCAATTCATGTCACCTTCTGCAATTTTATCAAGTAATGTCTCCATATTAACTGTGAATTCAACATCGATAATTTCTGGGAAGTATTCTTTCACTTGTTCATAAACAATTTCACCCAATTCAGTTGGCATAAAACGTTTACTTTCAAGTTTAACGTAGTTACGTTTTTGAATTGTATCTATCGTTGGTGCATACGTCGAAGGTCGTCCAATTTTTAATTCTTCTAACGTTTTAACTAATCGTGCTTCCGTATATCTCGGTGGTGGCTGTGTAAAATGTTGTGCTGGTTCAATTTGTGTAGCTGTGACTTTATCACCTTGCTCTAATTTAGGTAATTTATTTTCTTTATCACTGTCTTTGTCATCTTTAGTTTCAACATATAATGTCATGAAACCTTTAAATTTTATTGTCTGACCATTAGCTCTGAATTTAATATCATTTTGAGTGACATCTAAAGCAATAGTATCTAGAATAGCTGGAGCCATTTGACTTGCCACAAAACGTTCCCATATCAATTTATATAATCGATGTTGATCACGTGTTAAGAACGATTTCATTTCTTCTGGTGTTCTTAATGTGCTTGTAGGTCTAATAGCTTCATGGGCATCTTGATCCCCTTGTTTACCAGATGCTTTTCTTTTAGATACGTATTCATTGCCATACTTATCAATGATATAATTTTTAGCTTCTGATTTAGCTTGATCTGAGATACGTGTTGAATCAGTACGCATATAGGTAATTAAACCAACTGTTCCTTGTCGCTTCAAATCAATACCTTCATAAAGTTGTTGCGCAATCATCATTGTTTTACGCGCTTTAAAATTCAATTTACGTGCTGCTTCTTGTTGAAGCGTAGATGTTGTAAATGGATTAGCTGGATTACGTGTTTTTTCTTTTTTATTAACGTTTGTTATTTCAAACTCGTCTCCATCTAGCGCTGCAGTAATCTTTTCAACATCTTCTTTTTTATTTAATTTATATGGTTTATTTTTATAATGAAGGAATTTGGCAGTAAATTTAGACTTTTTATATCTAAACTCACCTTCAATTGTCCAATATTCTTCTGGTTTAAAGTTTCTTATTTCATTTTCTCTATCAATAACGAGTTTCAATGCTACAGATTGTACACGTCCTGCTGATAAACCTTTTTTAACTTTCTTCCATAATACAGGAGAAATATTATAACCTACTAATCTATCAAGTATACGACGTGCTTGTTGCGCATCTACTAGATCCATTTCAATACCTCTAGGGTGTTTGAAACTATCTTTGACTGCATCTTTTGTTATTTCATTAAATACAACTCTGTTTTCTTTTGAATCTTCTAATTCTAATATTTTTGACAAATGCCAAGCAATCGCTTCACCTTCGCGGTCCGGGTCACTAGCTAGAAAAACTTTTTTAGCTTTTTTCGCATGCTTTTTCAATTCTTTTACAACAGGACCTTTACCACGTATTGTTATATATTTGGGTTCATAGTTATCTTCAGTGTCCACGCCCATTTGACTTCTAGGTAAATCACGAACGTGTCCCATTGAAGCAATAACTTTATATCTTTTTCCTAAATACTTTTCAATGGTTTTAGCTTTTGCAGGCGACTCAACTATGACTAAATTATCTGCCAAAGTGATTTCCCCCTTGCTAATCTAATTACTAAAGATAAATGATAAACGTTTAATTTTGTTTTTGTCAATGTTTTAATATTTTATCAAGCATTTTGTTTTAACTTTTATTTAATTTTCCATTCATTTCTTTAATGATTTTAATCCATTTTCTTAAAGTCTAATTGTCTCACACTAACTATTTTATCAATTTAAATAGTCTTGTAAAATGTCTTCAGCACTAACGACCATAGAAGCTCCTTCTTGATGCAATAATAGATTTCCTTTTGTTTTTGAATCAAATAATTTACCCGGTAAAACATACACATTTCTATTTTGTTCTAATGCACAATCAACTGTGATTCTGCTACCACTTCTTTCATTTGATTCAGTTAATAATACACCTTTTGATAATCCACTAATAATCCTATTTCTTTCTGGAAACTTATACTTAGCAATTGGCGAAAATGGTGGGTACTCCGAAATAACTAACCCCTTTTCTTCAATATTTTTTCTTAATGAAACTAAGTTTCTAGGATAATAATAATGGTGACCAAACCCTAATACTGCAATGGTTGATAAATCGATTTTCAAGGCTTGTATGTGTGCTTCACTATCGGCACCTTCTGCTAACCCAGAAATAATCGTAATATTTTTTTCTTTAAATGAAGGAAAAAGATATTGTAGTGCTTCTTGCGTATAATTTGAACATTTCCTAGCACCAACAATTGCCAAAGTTTGATTACTTAAAAATAATTTCTTATCTCCCTTATAAAATAGAACAAATGGATAATCATAGATTTCTTTTAATAAATAAGGATAATTTTCGTCGAAAAAAGTGATATATTTTACATGTAATTGTCGAAGAATTTTCATAATTTCTACTATATTTATTTGTTTATATTTATGAAATTTTGATAGAAGCGTAGGATGATGTTGAGTAATCCAACATAATAATGAAGTTTCTTGTTCATTAGAAGTCATTTGGAAAATATGAGGGTGGTACCGATAAAATTGATGGATTTGTGAGGTTGTAAAATGTGACCAGTATAATTTAAGTAAAAAGTGTTCGTTCAAATTCATTACTCCTTTAGCTCAATTATACAAAGAAATAACTCATTAAAACATTACAGTTAACAAACATCTTAATACGATTTGTAATGAACTTTTAAGAAGTAAAATCATCATTTCTTTATACATCTGAAATGAAATATGGCCGTAAAATGAATAGTAAGAATATAAATTTAATACGCGCACAAAAAAGCTTAGACACTCATATAAAGTGCCTAAGCTCATTACATACATTATTCGTACGATTATTTTACAGTTAATAATTCGTCATAAATACCAGCTTTTTTAGCTGCTTCGATTAATGTTGTACCAATTTCAGAAGGTGTGTCAGCAGTTTCTACACCACAACTATTTAAAGTTTTAATTTTTTCAGATGCAGTACCTTTACCACCAGAGATAATCGCACCAGCATGGCCCATACGTTTTCCTGGAGGTGCTGTTTGACCACCAATGAATCCTACTACTGGTTTAGTCATATTAGCTTTAATCCATTCAGCTGCTTCTTCTTCAGCTGTACCACCGATTTCACCAATCATAACAACAGCTTTTGTTTCTGGATCTTCATTGAATGCTTTTAATACATCGATGAAGTTAGTACCGTTAACTGGGTCGCCACCGATACCTACAGCAGTTGTTTGGCCAATACCTTCTTCAGTTAATTGGTGAACTGCTTCATAAGTTAATGTACCTGAACGAGATACAACACCTACGTGACCTTTTTTGTGGATGTAACCTGGCATAATACCAATTTTACATTCATCTGCTGTGATAACACCTGGGCAGTTTGGTCCTACTAAACGTGTTTTTCTACCTTGTAAATAACGTTTAACTTTAACCATATCTACAACAGGAATATGTTCAGTAATACAAATAACCATGTCTAATTCAGCATCAGCAGCTTCTAAAATAGAGTCTGCAGCAAATGGTGCAGGCACGTAAACTACTGATACATTAGCACCAGTTTCTTGTTTTGCTTCTTCTACAGTATTGAATACTGGAACACCTTCTACTACTTGTCCACCTTTACCAGGTGTTACCCCTGCGACAATTTGTGTTCCATAATCTAACATTTGTTTTGTATGGAAAAGGGCAGTAGACCCTGTAATACCTTGTACCATTACTTTAGTATTTTTATCTATAAATACACTCATCTTAGTGTTCCCATCCTTTCCTTATGATTCTTTCACAAGTTTAACAATTTTTTGAGCGCCTTCAGCCATAGTAGCTGCTGGTTCAATCGCTAAACCTGAATCATTTAAGATTTCTTTACCGCGTTCTACGTTAGTACCTTCTAAACGTACTACAAGTGGTAAAGTTAACTCTACTTCTTTAACTGCTGCAACAATACCTTCAGCAATGACGTCACATTTCATGATTCCACCAAAGATATTTACAAAGATACCTTTAACATGTTCATCACCTAAGATGATTTTGAATGCTTCAGTAACTTTTTCTTTAGTAGCACCGCCACCAACGTCTAAGAAGTTAGCCGGATTTCCACCAAAATGATTGATTGTATCCATTGTAGCCATGGCTAAACCTGCGCCATTAACCATACAACCAATATCTCCATCTAAAGCAATATATGATAAATCATATTTAGATGCTTCGATTTCTTTTGGATCTTCTTCTTCTAAGTCTCTTAATTCCATAATGTCTTTATGTCTGAATAAAGCGTTATCATCGAAATTAAGTTTAGCATCCAATGCTAAAACATCACCGTCACCAGTAGTTACTAGTGGGTTAATTTCAACGATTGAACAATCTTTTTCAATGAATACATTGTAAAGTGAAATTAAGAATTTCGCTGCTTTATTAATTGATTCTTTTGGAATATTAATATTGAAAGCAATTCTACGTGCTTGGTAAGGTGATAAACCTACAACCGGATCAATTGTTTCTTTAAAGATTTTTTCAGGTGTTTTAGCAGCTACTTCTTCAATTTCAGTACCGCCTTCTTCTGAAGCCATTAAAGTCACTTTATCAGTAGCACGATCAATTACAAAACCTACATAATATTCTTTTTGAATATCGCAACCTTGTTCGATATATAAGCGTTTCACTTCTTTACCTTCAGGTCCTGTTTGATGTGTAACTAATTGTTTACCTAATAATTCATTAGCGTAAGTTTCAACTTCAGATAGTGATTTTGCAATTTTAACACCGCCTGCTTTACCTCTACCCCCAGCGTGTATTTGTGCTTTAACCACATATACATCTGAATCTAATTCTTTCGCTTTTTCCACCGCTTCTTCAGCAGTAAATGCTACTCGTCCTTCTGGAACGGCTACGCCCATTGAACGAAATATTTCTTTACCTTGATACTCGTGGATATTCATCTTCCATCCTCCTGTTTCTTAGGTTAAGTTCCCTTTTAATTATAAAAAATGAAAGCGTTATTGTAAACTGATACACCATCTTTTTTGCAATTAATTTAAAATTCAAACTATTGTAAGATTGATTTTATCGGTTCAAAAGTTTTACGATGTTCTGATATGACACCATTTTGAGTAATACCTTCAAGATGAGCTTTAGTACCATAACCAACATTATTTTCAAAATCATAACCGGGATATTGTTTCGCTATATCCTTCATATAGTTATCTCGGTACTCTTTAGCCATAATACTTGCAGCTGCAATAGATACACTTTTAGCATCACCTTTAATAATCGACGTTTGATTAATCTCATTATCTAAAGTCATCGCATCAATTAATAAATGCGTTGGTTGAACCTTTAATTGATCAATGGCACGTTGCATAGCCAATCGTGTTGCTTGATAGATATTCATTTCATCAATTTCTGCTGATGTAGCAATACCATATGCATAATCTGTCACACCATCTATTAACTGTTGATTCAAGACAGCTCTATTTTTAGCAGATACTTTTTTAGAATCGTTAAGACCTAAATATCGATGGCCTGGATTTAAAATCGCTGCACATGCCACGACTGGTCCAGCTAGTGGACCTCTTCCGACTTCATCTATACCGCATATAAATGCTTTGCTATTTTGAGCTAAAATATCATTTTCATACAAATTCATTTCTTCATAATTTCGAATTAATGTTAATTCTTTTTCTAATTGTTTTTTTCGTGAGGTAATTGCTTTTTGAACACCTTTACGGTCATCGTTATTACATTCGTGTTGTTCAAGGACCTCTAACGAGTCAATTTGATCAATAATTGATTTTATTTCTTTAATTGTTTTAGCCATGTTCAATGTCACGCTTCATTTCTTTATATATATCAAAACAATATGTGCCAATTTTAGCGTTACGGATTTCATATATAATAAGTTCAATAACTGCTTCATAATCCACTTCGTTACCCTTTTGTAAAAGACCCCTACGACTACCAATCGCATCAAACCATTCCAATATTTCAGCTTCTTCATCTACATCAATATTGTAATGCTTTTTTAATCCTTCTAAATCTTTTTCAATCAAAAATTGAAGACCATAAATAGCTACTTCGTCTAGATGAACAATGCTATCTTTAATTGCGCCGGTTAAGCTTAATTTTTTACCTACCTCTTCATCTTCGAATTTTGGCCATAAAATCCCTGGTGTATCTAACAATTGTAAAGAAGTACCTACTTTAATCCATTGTTGTTGTTTGGTAACACCTGGTTTATTACCAGTTTGTGCAATACTACGATTTGCGAGCTTATTAATGAGCGTTGATTTACCAACATTAGGTATACCAACAATCATTGCACGTATCGCTCTTGGTCTTAACCCTTTTGCTTTTTCACGATCAAATTTTTCTTTAGTAGCTTGTATAGCTGCTTTCTCAACATCTTTTAAATTTTTACCATGCTTCGCATCTACAGCAACTGGATAATACCCTTTCTCTTCGAAATATTGTTCCCATTTTTCTAGTTCTTTTAAGTTTGTCATATCTTTTTTATTTAAAATAACCACTCTAGGTTTTTGTTTAATTACTTCATCAATCATTGGATTTCTTGAGCTATACGGGATACGAGCATCGACAAGTTCAAACACTACGTCAACTTTTTTTAATTGCTCACTTACTTCCCTTTTGGCTTTAGCCATATGTCCTGGATACCATTGAATTGCCATCGTTATCACCTTTCGTTACTATCAATTTTTCTAAAATACATATTGTTCAAATTATACGCTAACATCTTCATCTAGACTAGGTTTAGTTTAACACGATAAGCTTGTTAGACCATTTTACTTCATATTTTATATTTTAAGATTTTGTAAAATATCTTAAACAAAAGCATAAATACTTTTCATCATTCTTGCTATCACATACAATTTGATAATAAGCATGACTTTAAACTAACATATAAACCAGTTTGATTTTGGTAGTGTAAAACATGCTTATGTTATATATATGCAATTAGGAGTAAGACATGAAAAAATCACTTAAATACATATTCATATTCGTACTTTTATCACTTGTTGGTCATAGCTACGTTATATATAAATTTTATCATGATGGCATACTTTTTACCGGACCTAATGATGGTATGGAACAAATGGTTCCTATCCAAATGTTTCTATTCAATCAATGGAGTCACGGTAACTGGTTTTATTCATCAGATTTTGGATTAGGTGGCGACTTCTTCACCGATTTAAGCTATTACTTTTCTACAAATATACTTTTTATTATCAACGCATTAGTCATTATGTTGTTAAAGTTAGTTATTCATTTAGACACATCTCAACTATTATTTTGGATGAATAACGCACTTATCGTTTCAATTATCAAAGCAAGTATTGCACTTTATTGTACATATTTATTTGCAAAGCACCTGACAAAACATCATCTTATTAGTCTACTCATGGCCTTTTTATTTGTGATCTCACCCTTATATTTTAGATTCACCGTATATTGGCCATTTTTCAGTGATGTTTTTATTTTCATGCCTTTGTTACTTTTATCTATTGAACGATTTTTAAAAATGAAAAAATTAGGCTTATTTATTGTAACCATGTCGCTCATATTGATTAACAATTTTTATTTTGCCTATTACTTACTCATTATAGGCGCAGGTTATATCATTCTTAGAATCATCTTTAGACACCCTAACGATCTAGCCAGTCGTAAACAAGCGTTATTCATCTTTGGTATCAGTGGATTTTTATCGTTAGGTAATAGCCTGTTTATTTTTTACCATAGTGTTCAAAGTTATTTAAATAATCGTAGAGCGCCATTCTCTGGTAAAGTACCTAACTTCGAACATCTAGATGCAAATACAAATTTATTTTTTGATAATTACTTAATCGTCATTTTATTTATAACTATCCAAGCTATTTTAAGTTTCAAATTATATAAACATTTTTATTATCGACTTTTTGCCATTTTAACAATTATATTTATATGTTTTAATTTCATTCCATTTATAGACCAATTATTTAATGGATTTTCTGCACCTCAAAAAAGATGGCATTTTATCATTGCATTTAACTCAGCAATTCTCATAGGCCTTTATGTAAAATATTTTAAAACTTTATCGATTAAATCCTATCTCATAACTAATCTATTGGCTCAAAGTACTATATTTATTAGTGCAATTGCATATCATACATATGTTGCATGGATTATCTTGGTACCTATCGTATCTATCATTGGTTTATGTATTTTAATTCTAAACGATAGAACGAGTCGTACTAAATTGACTTATCTATTTATCATTGCCATTTCATTACTTAATGTGATGGTGTCGTTTGTTTTTATAAAGAATCAGATATACTTTGAAGATCATAAAGATAGAGCAAATACGTTCTACCTTAATTCCAATATGTATAGTTCCGAATTACAACGTGCATTAGTTAAGCAAATGAATCATTCTAAACGTAATGATGAGCGAATTGATTGGCGTGTTAATGAGCAAGACAACACACCTATGTACCAACATTTCAAAGGTTTAAGTTTGTATTCAAGTATCTTCCATCACAATATCCTCGATGATTATTATGATGATTTAAAGATTAACTTGGCTGAAGAATCACTGAGTCGTTATCAATCAACGAACGGTAGACAAAACATTGCCAGTCTATTTTCTATTAGATATGTCATGTTGAAAGATTATCAACATAATATTCCTAGTTACTTTAAAAAGGTGAAATCTGCAGGTCAATATTCAATTTACGAAAATACACTTAACCTACCTTCAGTTAAAGTTACAAATCATATTTATGATAAGGGATCTTTAAAGACACCTATTGATAGAGAGCATGCAATGTTAGATGGAGTCGTATTAGATAATAAAGGGGCAAATTATAATCAAAGGGCAAAAAATTTGTTAAATCAAGTTGATATATCGAGTCAAAACATTGTTAAATTAAATAAGCATCGTATTAAAGTAACTCAATCTTCAGGCAAAGTTAAGCTTCATTTACCTAAGAAATTACAAAAACGATACACTGATTTTTATTTAACGATGAAAATTAAAAGAGGTTTACCTGATAGTAATTATACGGTGAATATTAATCAATATAGTAACAATCGTCTGTACAATGATTCTGTTTATAGAATTGGCGTCGATACACAACTTTACCGAACACAACCTGATAAGAATGGTGATATTACGATTCAACTATCACCAAAAGGCACTTTCGATTTACAATTATTGAACCTAAATGGTGAAAATTATGATACGCTCAAAAAAGCACATCAATCCGCAAACTTTAAAATGACATATCATGATATTAAAAACGGCGTTAAAGTTAATTTAGATAAACATTCCAAAGGTATGGCAACCATTAACATTCCTTATCGAAGCGGTATGAAAGCCTTTGTTGATGGAGAACAAGAAAAAGTTTATAAAGCCAATGGCATGATGACAGCAGTACCAGTAGATAAAAATGCAAAAACAATAGTCATAAAATATCAACCACCATTTTGGAATACAATGATATTCATTTCGATTTCAAGCATTTTTATAAGTTGGTTATTCGTTAAATACATTTATCCTAAAAAGAGAAAGAAGAGGACACATAGTGTTTAAAAAAATTGTTTCTAAGCCATTCTTATTATTAGCTTCAATTATTATTTTAAGTTGCATCTTATCATTATTCATATACATTCCATTCATTTACCGTTTCATCACTCAAGGCGTTGTCTTTAGTGGTGAGGGTGATGGCTTTAGGCAAATGATGCCTTTTCAAATGTATCTATATGAGCACTTCACACAATTCAAAGGATTTTATGATGAATCTTTTGGATTAGGTGGAGATTATGTTAAGGGTCTAGCATATTATTATTCCATGTCACCTTTAATGTGGTTAAACTTTTTAACGATATGGATATTAGAAAAAATTGGATTAGCACACCCTCACGATATTAGTTATTGGCCAGCTAATCAGCTCATAATGGCCTATGTTAGAACAGTTATTACATTTGTCTGTACGTTTTATTTCTTTAAATATATAAAGTTAAAACCAATAGCAGTTATAATGGCAACGATAATGTATGGTATGTCGACAGTAGTTCTCTACTATAACTTTACATGGTCATTTTACGGTAATTTATTAATCTTATTACCGCTTTCATTATTGGCTATGGAACGTTTCTTTAGAGAGAAGAAAATCGGGTTATTTATCTTTGTCATAGCTTTAACTTTATTTATGAACTTCTATTTTAGCTATTATCAAGCGATTGTGTTGGGCTTTTATTTTATGTATAGAGTCATTGTCATTCACCCTAAAGATATCGTAAATAGATGGCAAAAATGCTATCTACTCATCATAGGGGTTTTATTAAGCGTAATGAGTAGTATTTTAGGCTTATATACTGGATTGTCGTCATTTTTTAATAATGACCGAGCGCAAAATCCTAAACTTGAAACACCACTCTTTACAGATCTTGTTAATACTAATTTTAATATTTTTTCAGATGGCTTTTATATAACCATTACCTTTATTACTATTATTGCTTTATTTTCATTCAAATTATATCGTCATTATTATTTTAAATTATTTGCGATTGTAACTTGGATATTACTTATTGGTTCTCTATCTCAATATTTTGATAGTGCTTTTAATGGTTTTTCAATGCCACAAAGACGTTGGGTATACGCTTTAACTCTATCTTCAAGTGCTTTAGTCGCATTATTCATTCAACATATCAGTGAGTTATCTCTTAAAAGATATAATCTCATTGCTATCCCTATTACAATTTATGGAATTGTTTATTTTGTATTAGCTGAAAAAACAATATATTGGATTCCAGTGTCTATCGTGTTGATATGTTTATTAGCTATATTGATTAAGAAACCACAACTTCAATCAAAAAAATGGATGCAAATCGCACTCGTATTAATGATTTTCATACAACAACTTGGAATTGAACATATCACAATCAAAAATACCATTGAACCGTATCAAACTACAATGAAAACAATTGACGATCCTAGCTACCGAGGTAAAGTATTAAATAAAACCATTCAAAATATCAAAAATTCTCAATCTAATCCACTATCACGAATTGATTATATGTCATTTTATGGTTTGAATTCACCATTTATTTACCACTATAATGGCATCTCACTCTATTCAAGTATATTTGATGGAGGCATATTGAAATATTACGATAAAATGATGCAAATCAATATGCCAGTGGATAAAAACAGTACCTACCGCTATTTAGGCAATCGAGCCAATTTAATGGCCATATGGGGTGTGGAAGATCGCCTTAGACACCCTAATGATTTAAATATGCCTTATGGTTTTGAAAAGAAAAAGCTAATCAAAGATAAAGGTGATCAATGGATTCATTCTCATAATACGATTAATTATCCAGCAGCACATGTCACAAATAAAATTTATGATTCAAGTGATTTAAAATCACCTTTAGATCGTGAACAAGCTATGATTCAAGGTATTGTATTGAATGATAAAAGTTCAAAACCGAATACATCGTTTAAACGAAATCCTAATCTTTTATCTCATGCTGACATTAAATTAAATCATGCTAAACAAATCAAAAATCATCAAATAGAAGTTACTAAAAATAATGGTGGTATGCAGCTTCAACTACCAAAATCTTTTACTCAACGTTATAAAGATTTATATATAGAAATGGATGTTGAGTTATTAGCACCTGACAAGAATCATCGTGTTAGTGTTAATGAATATAGTCAAGATAGGAATCCTCTTACTTATAAATATCGTAGATTTGTTAGTCCTGTCACTATGAGGGTAAAATCATCAAATCTATTAAATATCAAGCTATCGCCAGGTAAATATCGTCTTAAAGTTAACGGTATTTATGGCGAAAACTATCAAACTTTACGCAAATCAGAGAAGCACTTGAAAAAAGTGGATATCCATAAACAAAGAAATGGATATATGATTAAAAAAGATAAAAAAGAAGATGGCTATTTAGTCATGCCTATTCCTTATGCCAAAGGGATGAAGGCAAGTATTGATGGTCACGCAGTGGAAGTTAAAAAAGCAAATGGTATTATGACAGCTATACCTGTTAAAAAAGGCCAAGAACTGATTCGATTAACATACACTCCACCACACTTTTATTTATTAATTGTTATCTCAATTGCAGGTATTATCATTAGTATGATATTTGCTAGAAGTATTAAAAAGAATCATTAAATTATTGATAAATAGTTGGTCGAAGGGCACAATAATGAGTCCTTCGACCATCTTTTTTATATAAAAATAAATAAAAAAAGCATTAAACTGTGTCTGAAATGACAACAGTTTAATGCTTTATGATTGAATCTGATATGATTCAATTTTATTGATCGAATTGGCTGATTAACGAATTTCTTGAATTCTAGCAGCTTTACCACGTAAATTACGTAAGTAGTATAATTTAGCACGACGTACTTTACCGCGACGTTTAACTTCAATTTTTTCGATTTTTGGAGTGTGTAATGGGAATGTACGTTCCACACCTACACCTGAAGAAATTTTACGAACTGTGAAAGTTTCTGAAATTCCTCCACCACGGCGTTTAATTACAACACCTTCGAATACTTGGATACGTTCACGTGAACCTTCAATGATACGAACGTGTACACGTAAAGTGTCACCTGGACGGAATGAAGGTAAATCTGTACGTAATTGTGATTTAGTTACTGCTTCGATTAACTTATGATTACTCATTATAAATTCTCCTCTTCAACCTATGTTCTTGCCTAGACAAATGTATAGCAGCGGATCATAGTGATTTTTAGTGTTTTTTCACACTTAAATTATGTTAGCACAACGTTAGTCTTTTTTCAATTGGTTTTTGTATGTTTGTATTATTTTTTTATCTTTATCCGATAAATCATATTGCTCTAATAAATCGGGTCTCTTGTTCAAAGTACGGATTAATTTTTGTTCATGACGCCATTGATCAATATGAGCATGATTTCCAGATAATAAAACATCTGGCACTTTCATTCCATTATATTCACGTGGTCTAGTATATTGTGGAAATTCTAATAACCCATCAGAGAATGAATCATCTTGGTGTGACTGTTCGTTTCCAAGTACACCTGGAATTAATCTAACAATAGCATCAGTCATCGTCATTGCAGGTAATTCCCCACCTGTTAATACATAATCGCCCATGGAAATTTCGTCAGTTACTAAATGTTCTCTTATACGTTCATCATAACCTTCATAGTGACCACATATAAACACAATATGTTTGGCTTCACTTAATTCTTGAGCAATGTCTTGCGTAAATGGACGGCCTTGAGGGCACATTAATATAACGCGAGTATCATCGGTCCTATTGATGTCTTCCATCGCATTAAACACTGGCTCAGGTTTCAATACCATACCTTGACCTCCGCCAAAAGGATAATCATCTACTTGATTATGTTTATTTACTGAATAATCCCTAAAATTGATAGTATTCACATTTATAATATCTTTGTCTTGCGCTCTTTTTAAAATAGAATGATTTAATACCCCGTCAAACATTTCTGGAAATAAAGTTAAATAATCGATTTTCATTAATCTAACAATCCTTCCATTGGTGTGATGATAACTGTTTTATTTTCTACATCCACTTCTTTAACAACATCTGCTATGTAAGGAATTAAATATTCTTTGTCCCCTTTAACAACCCACACATCATTAGCACCAGTTTCAAATATACTAGTGATGCGACCGATTGGTTGTTGTTCATCGTCAAATACAGTACAACCTATAATATCTGAATAATAAAATTCATTTTCTTCAAGTTCAATGTCTTCATGATCTCGTTCTTGATATAATAAAGCACCTTTAAGATATTCGATATCATTGATGTTATCGATACCTTCAAATTTCAACATATGAAATCCTTTGTGTGTACGATAAGACGTCACAGTTAATTCTTTTTCTTTTTGATTTAATTTTGCTGTTAACACTTCACCTGGTTGAAAACGTGTGTCAGTAAAATCTGAGTTAGATTTTACTTTAACTTCTCCTTTGATTCCATGGGTATTGACGATTTGTCCTACTTCGACTTCCATAATGACTAACCTCCTTATATATTTATATATTGTTAATTAATGGTTTTACTATATCATTGATTAATATGTTATACATGCATTTTTATCATTCTGTTAAAAATAAAAAAGGACACCAATATATGGCGCCCTTTCAACTAAATATATAAACACATCACAAGTGACTATGATTATTTAGCGTTTTTTTGGTCATCGAATTTTTTCAAAATACCTTCTCTTGATAAGATATTATGAACTGTATCAGTTGGTTTTGCACCGTCTTTTAACCATTTTAATGCTAATTCTTCGTCAATTTTAACTTCTGGAGCATTAACGTGTGCTGGATTGTAAGTACCGATTTGTTCGATGATACGACCATCACGTGGTGAACGAGCATCTGCAACTACGATACGATAGAATGGATTTCTTTTTGAACCTAAACGAGTTAAACGAATTTTAACTGCCATTATAAAACTCTCCTTTAAACATTTCAATTTTTAATTTCTACAAGAATAAATAATAACAGGAATATTAAACTTTGTAAAGACATTTTGCTTTACCAACACTTTTTTCTTTCAGAAAAATTAGTGTTGGTTATGCTTGAGCCTCGGTCTCAAGCGTTTCATCTTTATTAAATTCATGGAATGAATTGTAGATTTGGTTATGCATTAGCCTTAGCTAAGGCGTTCCCTCCCTTTCAGAAAAATTAGTGTTGGTTATGCTTGAGCCTTGGTCTCAAGCGTTTCATCTTTATTAAATTCATGGAATGAATTGTAGATTTGGTTATGCATTAGCTTTAGCTAAGGCGTTCCTTCCCTTTCAGAAAAATTAGTGTTGGTTATGGGAGTGAGACAGAAATAATAATTTTTATTTCGATGTCTCACCCCGGCAAGGCTGACTAGGATAGAAAATCGTTTTGAATAAGCGTATTTTCTTCCAGTCAGCTACTGCAATATATAAATTTAGTCCATGATATTTATCTCAAGCGGTTCATTTTCATTAATCTCACGATAGGAATTGTTTTTTAGTTGCTAACTTAAATTTTATTAAGTAAGTGGTTCTTTCTTATAAAAAGAAAAAATTCCAACAGACGTATATCTGTTGGAATCACAATATTATATTAGAAAGGTAAGTTCATACCTTTTAACATATTTTCCATCTGGCTACGTTTGGCTTTCTTACCTTTACCGCCACCAGTAAATTGTTTCATCATTTTCTTCATGTCATTAAATTGCTTCATTAAACGATTGACTTCTTGTAAAGAACGCCCTGAACCTTTTGCGATACGTTTTTTACGAGAAACGTTCAACATCGCTGGATTCGCTCTTTCACTAGGTGTCATTGATTGAATGATAGCTTTAATATGATCGATTTGTTTATCACTCATATTAAGTTGATCTAAGCCTTTCATCTTATTCATACCAGGAATCATTTTCATGATGTCGTCTAATGGCCCAAGATTTTTAACTTGATCAAGTTGTTCTAAGAAATCATCCAATGTGAAAGAAGAGTCTCTCATTTTCTTTTCTAAATCTTTAGCTTTGTCTTGGTCAACATCTTGTTGCGCTTTTTCAATTAAACTTAAAACATCACCCATACCTAAAATACGAGAAGCCATACGTTCTGGATGGAATAATTCTAAACCATCAAGTTTTTCACTCATACCTACAAATTTAATTGGTTTTTGAGTTACTGAACGTATAGATAATGCAGCACCACCACGAGTGTCACCATCTAACTTAGTTAATGTCACACCCGTTACATCTAATTGTTCATCAAATGATTGTGCAACATTAACCGCATCTTGACCAGTCATTGCATCGACAACCAACATAATTTCATCTGGTTTAGCAATTTCTTTAACTTCTTGTAATTCATTCATTAATGCTTCATCAATATGCAAACGACCTGCTGTATCGATAATGACAAAGTCTAAATGTTCTTCTTTAGCATGTGCTAATGCATTTTGAACGATTTGTTGTGGTTTAACTTGATCTCCTTCACTATAAACAGGAACATCTAGTTGCTTACCTACTGTTTGTAACTGATCAATGGCAGCTGGTCGATAAATATCACCAGCAACTAACATTGGTTTTTTATTATATTTTTTACGCATTAAAAGTGCTAATTTACCTGCAGTTGTAGTTTTACCTGCACCTTGCAGACCAACCATCATAACAACTGTTGGTGGTTTGTTAGCCATTTTAATTGTAGAATTTTCGCCACCCATTAAATTCGTTAATTCATCTTGAACAATTTTAATCACTTGTTGTCCAGGTGTTAATGACTGCATCACATCTGAGCCTAATGCTCGTTCTGATACAGTTTTGACGAAATCCTTTACGACTTTAAAGTTAACGTCGGCTTCTAATAACGCAAGACGAACTTCTCGCATCATTGCCTTGATATCTGCTTCTGTAACTTTACCCTTACCACGCATTCTTTGCATTGATGCCTGTAAGCGATCCGACAATCCTTCAAATGCCATAATTATTCCCTCCTCTTTTTATCACTATTCTAATTCTTCTAATTGATCTATATATTGCTTTAATAATTCTGGTTTATCAAGAGATTGTTTCATTTTGTCATAAATATCTCGTCGTTGTTCAAACCTTTTGTATAATCCTAATTTAGTTTCATAATCTTCTACTAAATCGCCAGTTCTTCTTATATTATCATAAACTGCTTGTCTACTCACATTAAAAGTATCAGCAATTTCACTTAATGCATAATCTTGTAAGTAAAATAATTCTAAGTAGTTTCTTTGTTTATCAGTCAGCAAAGATTGATAAAAATCAAAAAGATAATTCATTCGTAGTGTTTTTACTAAATCATTTTGGCTCATGAGATGCATCTCCATTATCAGATGGAGATTCTGCTAATTCATCTGGAATCTCTTCATTTTGTTCAATCATATCAGCAAATAATCCATAAACATAGCTTTCTGGGTTGAATGGTTGTAAATCATCTAACTTCTCACCTAAACCTACATATTTAACAGGTATTTTAAGTTCGTTTCTGATTGCTAATACGATACCACCTTTAGCAGTACCATCTAATTTAGTTAATACGATACCAGAAACATTCGTTACTTCTTTGAATGTACGAGCTTGTGATAATGCATTTTGACCTGTTGTAGCGTCTAAGCAAAGTAATGCTTCATGCGGTGCGTCTGGAACAGCTCTACCAATAACACGTTTTACTTTTTCTAATTCTTGCATTAAATTAGATTTATTTTGTAAACGACCTGCAGTATCACAAATTAAAATATCTACTTGTTTATTTTTAGCAGCATTGATTGCATCATACATTACAGCGGCTGGATCTGAACCTTCACTTTGACTTATAACTTCTACGCCAACTCGTTCTCCCCAAACTTTTAATTGTTCGATAGCACCTGCTCTAAATGTGTCACCTGCAGCAAGCATGACTTTTTTACCTTCCATTTTGTAACGGTAAGCTAATTTACCAATCGTCGTCGTTTTACCTACACCATTAACACCGACCATTAAAATAACATTTAAACGTCCATCTTCAAGATTCATTCCTTCTGATTTATCATCTTCTTGGTGATAAATTTCGACAATTTTTTCAACGATAACTTCACGTAAATCTTCAGATTCTTGAATGTTACGACGTTGTGCTTCAGCACGAAGTTCTTCAGTTAATTGCATCACTGTATTAAAACCAACATCGGCTGTAATTAACATCTCTTCTAATGCTTCGAAGAATTCTTCGTCAACTTTTCTATATCGCGCTATTAAATTGTTTAACTGTTCTTGGAAATTTTCTCTAGATTTTTCTAAACCAGCTTTAAATTTCGCACCAATTTTTTGTGCTTCTATCTCTTCAAAGTCTTCAATCGAAATTAAGCCATCTTCATCAAAATCCGCTTCACTTAATTTTCTAGGTTTCTTTTTAGGTTTATCTTCTTCTAGTTCATGTTGAGATGTATGTTGTTCCTCATCCATCTGTTTGGAAGGGTCATCTGAAACCTCTTCACTAGATAATTCCTTTTCAATGTCTTCTTCTCTTGGTCCTGAAAATTTATCTTTTAAGCGTTTAAAAAAGCTCATGCTTCTTCCTCCTTCATAACCTCATCTATTGTATTTAGGTTAACACTCACTAACTTTGATACTCCTGATTCTTGCATTGTTACACCGTAAAGTCGATCTGAAAATTCCATCGTGCCTTTACGATGTGTAATAACGATAAATTGTGTTTGATCAGATAATTCATTGAGGTATTGTGCGTATCGAATCACATTGGCTTCATCAAGTGCCGCTTCTACCTCATCTAATATAACAAATGGTGCAGATCTTACTTTTAATATAGCAAATAATAAAGCAATTGCACTTAATGCGCGCTCTCCACCACTTAATAAAGATAAATGTTGTAGTTTCTTACCTGGAGGTTGGACAATAATATCGACACCCGCTGCTAAATAATCATTTTCTGTTAATTGTAATTCAGCTTGCCCACCACCAAATAGTTGTTTAAAGACATCACTAAAGTGACTTTGAACAGCATGGAACGTTTCTTTAAATCTGTCTTCTACTTCTTTATCCATTTCATTGATAATCTGTTCTAAAGTGGATTTAGCTTCTCTTAAATCTGTTCTTTGATCATTTAAAAATGTATATCGTTCATTTAATTCTTCAAATTGCTCAATCGCATTCAAATTAACAGGACCTAATTCGTCAATTGACATTTTAGTTAGTTTAACCTTTTTACGTAGCTGATCAATATCGTCTTCATTGTCATAGAGCGAACGTGCACGCTCAACAGTAAGTTGATATTCATCATTCAAATGATCAATCGCATGATTAATGAGTACATCTAATTTAGATTGATTAGCTTTAATATCTTGATAGTGATTTTCGATAGATAATAAATCTTGATGACATTCTTGTAGCTTACTATCATTGTCTTCAATCATCTGATTTAAGTCAACTCGTTGTTGCTTCATTTGATCAAGTTGTTCATTTAATTCAGAGCGTGTTCGTTCTTTATCAGCAATTTGTGACTTGATTTTATCAAAAGCTTGTTCACCCATCATTTCATCTGAATTGAATAATTGAATTTTCTCTTTAACTGTATCAAGTTGTTGTTCTGTACTTTCCAATTGTTTATCTAAGCGTTCGATTTCTTGCTGTTGTCCTTTAATTCGTTCTTTGACAACTGCTAGATCGGATTGCTTTTGATGTAATTGTTGTTGAGTTTGAGTCGTCGTTTCTTTTCCTTCTTTAGATAGCTTGGTATATTTTTCTATATCTTCTTCTAAATGTTTAAGTTGTGCTTGAATTTCTGAAAGATGATGCTGTTTTTGCTCAAGTGTTGCTTTACTTTTATCACTTTGATAACCATCATTTTTTTCAAATTCAAACTCTTCATGTTCATCTTTTAAATGCGTTTCTTGTTTCTTCAAACGATCAAGCTCTAACTCATAGCCATGTGCTTTTTCCTTTAAATTATTATAACTTTGACTTAACTCAAAGTATGTTTCACTTAACTTTTCAGATTGCGCTTGATGTGTTTGGAATTGTTTCTCAAACTCGTGTGTCTGCTTCTGATAATCTTTTAATTGGTGACGCATAGTTGTGAGCTCATCTTTTTGTGTTAAGATGCTTTTAGTTTTGCGGGCACCCCCACCAGTCATGGAACCACCTGGATTAACAACATCGCCTTCAAGTGTCACAATTCTTGTGCGATAACGAATCGATCTTGCTAAATCATTCGCATGTTTTAAATCATCTACAATAATAGTATTACCTAGTAAATTTTCTACGATATTTTTATATTTAGAAGATACTTTTACAGCATCTGAAGCAATGTTAACAAAGCCCTCAGAAGCTTGTGCTGTTGATTTAATATCTGTAGCCAAATATCTAGGTTGAATAACATTTAAAGGTAGGAAAGTGGCCCGCCCTAAACTACGTTGTTTTAAAAATTGTATCGCCTGACGACCATCTTTTTCATCTTCTACAATGACATGTTGTAATGATGCGCCCAAAGCAGTTTCTATCGCTTGTGTTAATTGAGAAGGAACGTCTATAATTTCCGCAACTGCACCGTGAATACCATTTAATTCTTTATCTTTAGCTTTAAGTATATGTTTAACACCATTAAAGAAGTAAGTGTAATCTTCTTCCTGAGTAGCGAGGCTATCAATTCGCGATTTTAACTTTTCATTATATCGATACGCTTGATACAATTTATTTTCGAATTCTGTTTGAAGTTGCTTTGATTCAGTTAATTGTTTTTCGATATTTTTAATTTGTTGTTCAGTATTATGCATGTCTTTCTGAACTTGTTGATATTCTTTATCGGTATTTGAAATATTATTTTGAATATCTTTTAATTGATTAAATGCTTCAACTAATCTGGAATCTAAACGCGATTTTTTCGCTTCGTTTTCATTAATTGTATGTTCTAAAAAGCGTATATCATTATTGACATCTGATTGTTCGGACATTAACGTATAATATTTATTTTTAATTTCTTCTAATTTCTCATCATGTTGTTCATCGGAAACATATAGCTTTGATTCTAACGCTTGTATCGTTTTATTTAATTCTTTTTGCTTTTGTTTTAGCTGGTCTAATGTTTGTATAGCTTGGTCTTTTTCGGATTTTAGATTGTCTAATTGAGACATTAAATTGTCTTGTTCTTCTTCAAACCTTGCATTTGTTTCAGATTGGTTCTTTTTTCTTTCCTCAAGCACATTAAGTTGACCAGAATACTTCTCAAATTCTTCAGTAGCTTTTACTAAATGATAATTTAATTGTTCTATATTTTGATCTAGTTCTTGTCTTTGACCTTTATACTTTTGTAACAATTGGTTAATTTGACTTTGTTCAGCCTCTTTATTCGCTTGCTTACTTTTTAAATCATTGAGTTGTTCATCTAACTGACCATTATCCTGTGTATATTGATCAATATCATGAACAGTCACAATCACATCGCTTTTTTTCATTTCAGATGACAATTGTTTATATTCTTTGGCAATCGCTGCTTCCTCTTTTAAAGGTTCAACTCTTCCTTCTAAATCATAAAGAATATCCTCTACACGTGACAAATTATCTTCAGTTTGATCTAATTTTTGCACAGATTCTGCTTTCCGTTTTTTATATTTTAAAACGCCTGCTGATTCTTCAATAATCTGTCTACGATCAATCGGTTTAGCATTTAAAATCTCATCCACTCTACCTTGAGATATGATTGAGAACGCTTCTTTACCTAAACCAGAATCTAAAAATAAATCAATGATATCTTTTAAACGAGCACGATCATTATTTAAATAGTATTCACTTTCGCCACTTCTATAAAGACGTCGCGTAACCTCTACCACTTCTGCATCTATTTGTAATTTCTTTGAATGATTATCTAACTTTAATTTTACTTCTGCAAAATTTTGAGGTTTACGATGTTCAGCACCTGAAAAGATAATATCTTCCATTTTAGAACCACGAAGTGATTTCGCTGATTGTTCGCCTAATACCCATTTGATTGCATCCGTAATATTACTTTTACCGCTACCATTTGGACCAACAATAGCTGTTACGCCTTTATCAAACTGCACATCAGTATGGTCTGCAAATGATTTAAATCCTACGGCGTCTATTGATTTTAAATAAACCATGTTATTCTCCTTATCCAAATCCTAGTTGATCCATATCTGTACAATCAACTTAATATATGATGCAAAGTTATTAACGTTACATCTTCCTTTAAAGTTTAATCTTAATTGATATTAATGATTTCAATTAAGACGATATGTTAATTTATAAATTACTATTTATTCTTCATTTGTTTATAAGCACGTTCAGCTGCCTTTTGTTCAGACTCCTTCTTAGTTTTACCTTGTCCTTCTGCAACAGCTTGCTTTTCTAAAATAACTTCTGATGTGAATAAACGGTGGTGTGCTGGACCTTCTTCTTTGATTAAGCGATAAGTAACATCACCTTTATTTTGTCTGTGCACAAATTCTTGGAACTGTGTTTTAAAATCGACTACACCATCTAATTCATCATCTTCTACATATGGGAATATAATTTTTTCTGCAAAGTCCCACACTATATCTAATCCTTGATCTAAATATAAGGCGCCAACGAATGCTTCAAATGCATCAGAAATAAGTGAAGGTCGTGTTCTACCACCTGTCTTCTCTTCACCTTTTCCTAATAAAATCAGCTCATTTAACTTTATTTTATTTGCAAATATTACAAGTGAAGGCTCACATACGATAGTTGCTCTCATCTTTGTTAAATTACCCTCAGGTAAATCTGGGTGTTTATCAAATAGATAACGTGAGACCGTCAATTCTAATACCGCATCACCTAAAAATTCTAATCTTTCATTATGGTCTAAGCGATCCATATTAAAATCATTAATAAAGCTAGAATGAGAAAATGCCTGTTGGTACAATTCTATATTATTATATTCAAAACCTAGTTCATGCATTTTCTGTGCAAATTGCTCTCGAAAACGGTTAATCATTTCTGTCTTTTTATGATTGGTCATTAAATATACCTCCTTAATTTATGATATGTTAACTCTAATTTTACGTGAAATCGCACCAAAACAAAAGAAAAAATCTGAGCCGACACAATGACGACTCAGATATAGGTTTATTATTTTTCAAGACTATTGATATACTTAACAGCATCACCAACAGTGTTGATTTTTTCAGCTTCTTCATCTGGAATTTCAGTACCAAATTCATCTTCTAATTCCATTACTAATTCAGCGATATCAAGTGAGTCAGCGCCTAAATCATCTTTGAAAGATGCATCTTCTGTTACTTTATCAGCGTCTACACCTAAACGGTCAACGATGATATCTTTTACTTTATCGAAGTTTTCCACGTCGATTCACCTCCTTTAAAAGCGTCTATCCATAGACTATTATATTTTCCCATTTTAGAATATAAAATACAAGTAGAATTTTAGAAACACTATCATTAAAATGATTAGTGTTTCTTATGCATGAGCTTTAGCTCAGGTAATCCTTTCTTTAAAAGCCCCAACTTGCATTGCTTGTTGAATTTCTATTTTTGAAATTCTCTTTGTTGGGGCCCCAGCACCCGCAAGGTTGACTAGTTCAATCATGGCTTTTGACATGAGTGGACAGTCAACTGCTAGATCCTGTACATTCGCAACATGTAGGTATTCTCCTACATGTACATACCGCCATTTACATGAATCGTTTGACCAGTAATGTATTTTGCTTTTTCTGAAGCTAAGAATGCAACAGTATGAGCGATATCCGTATCTTCACCAAAACGTGATAAAGGAATTTGATCTAACATTTGTTCTTTCAACTCATCACTTAAAGCATCAGTCATATCAGAAACAATAAAACCAGGTGCAACAGCATTTACAGTAATCCCTCGTGATGCTAATTCACGTGCAGCAGATTTAGTTAATCCTACCACACCTGCTTTAGTAGCTACATAGTTCGCTTGGCCTGGATTACCAACCGCTCCTACTACGCTTGATAAATTAATAATTGAACCACTACGTTGTCTTAACATTTGAGGCGTAACCTTTTGGATACAATTGAATACACCTTTTAAGTTAGTATCAATCACATCATCCCATTCTTGTTCTTTCATACGCATTAATAAATTATCACGTGTAATACCTGCATTATTAACTAATACATCAATAGAACCAAATTGACTCACAACTTCTTTAATCATTGCTTTTACTTCGTCACCGTTAGCAACATTCGCTTGAATCGCAAAGCTTTCGACACCTTTTTCTTTAATTTCTGAAACGACTGCCTCTGCTTTATCTTGATTACCTGCATAATTGACTGCAACATTATAACCTTCTTCAGCTAATTGAATTGCAATACTACGACCAATACCTCGTGAAGCACCTGTTACTAAAACATTTTTAGCCATTATTCATTCCATCCTTTCACATCTTCAAGTGTTTGAATTGATGTTAATTTTACGTCTCTATTAATTTTTTTAATTAAACCAGATAATACTTTTCCTGGACCAATTTCAATAAAGTGATCCACACCTTGTTCGATTAACCATTCAGTTGATTTGATAAATTGAACTGGTGAGTATAATTGTTTTACCATATGGTATTTGATAACCTCAGCATCCGTTTCGCCTTCAGCATTGTAATTTTGAACGACTGGGAACTTAGCATCATGCCATTCAAATTGATTAATATATGCCGCAAAATCTTCTTCTATAACATTCATCATTGAAGAATGGAACGGTCCAGAAACAGCTAATGGTAATACACGTTTTGCACCTAATGATTTACCTTTTTCAACTAATTCATCAATTAATGTTTTATGACCTGAGACAACGATTTGACCAGGTGAATTTATATTAGCTGGCTCAATTAATTGGTCTTCTGTTGATAAATCTTTACAAATTTTATCAACGTCATCAAAGTCTAAACCTAATACAGCAGCCATACTACCTACACCATTAGGGAATGCTTGTGCCATAAGCTCACCACGTTTACGAACAATCTTAACGGCATCTTCAAATGATAAAACACCGCTTGCCACTAAACTTGAATATTCACCTAAACTATGACCCATAGTATAATCTGCATCGATATGATTTAAAGCTTCTAATAATGCAATACTATGCGTTAATAAAGCTGGTTGTGTATTTTCAGTTTCACCTAATTTACCTTCTTCATCTGTAAACATAGTTTCCAATAAATCAAAATCTACTGATTCTTGTGCTTTATTTAATACTTCTGTAGCTTTTTCATCTACATTATATAAATCTTGTGCCATTCCGACTTTTTGTGCACCTTGACCTGGGAAAATAATTGCTGTTTTACCCATTAGTTCCACCTACCGTTTCTCTCATTGTTTGTACAATTTGTTGTTCTCCCGCAATTTTAGCCTGACGGATAGCTGAATAAAACGCTTTAGCATTTGAACTTCCATGTGCTTTAACAACTGTACCATCTAAACCTAATAATACTGAACCACCATACTCTGAGTAATCCATTTTTTGAGAGAATTGATTTAAGTCTTTTTTTAGTACTAAGGCAGCTATTTTATTTTTGAAGCTACTAAGTAATGTTTCTTTTAACATTTTACCAATTGATTTAGCAGTACCCTCTAAGTTCTTAAGAACCATATTTCCTGTAAAACCATCTGTAACGACGACATCTACGTTACCATCCATTAAAGTTTTTGCTTCTACATTACCAGTAAAATTAAAGTCATTTTGTGCTTCCATTAACTCATAAGTTTTCTTAGTTAACGTATTACCTTTAGCTGCTTCTGTACCAATATTCAATAATGAGACTGATGGTTGTTTGATACCTCTAATTTTTTGTGCATAGATATTACCCAACTGGGCATATTGTAATAAATGTTCTGGTTTAGCATCTGCATTTGCACCTACGTCTAAGAATACAAACCCTTTACCATCTATCGTAGGTAAAGTAACCACTAGTGCTGGTCTTGATACACCTTTAATACGTCCAACAATGAATAAACCTGCTGACATTAATGCACCTGTATTACCAGCTGATACACATCCATCCGCTTCGCCAGATTTAACTGCTTCGGCCATTTTAACCATTGAACTATCTTTTTTACGTTTAATTGCACGTACTGGTTCATCTTCCATTTCGATTTTTTCAGTGCAATGTCTAAAATCGATGCGTCCATGATTTAATGTATATTGCTCTTGATCACCGAATAAGATGATTTCTAAATCTTTAAAATCGTCAACAGCTTTTTTAACAGCTTCAAGTACGATTCCAGGTGCGTCATCTCCGCCCATCATATCTACTGCAATTTTAACCATTTAATTCATCCTCACTTATATAGAACATTTTAAATTTACCATTAAAAACTAATTTATCTTTCACATAAGAGTTTACTTCTATTAAATAATGTTTGTTCGTTTGATTGATTACATTTGCTACTGCTTTCACTGTATCATTTAATTTAACTTTATCCAGAAATTTAACATCGCTTTCTTGTGTTAATACCGTCGGATTATGTATAAGTGCGACACACAAGGAATTTGCCTGTGCAAATAAAATGTGGCCACGCGCAATTTGTGATTTAGAGAAAACGGAATCGCTTGTAATTTCAATCATCGAAGTAGCTGTATCATTGGGTTTCAATTGAACTAAATCACCTATAATTTCATTAGCCTCAATCGATTTAATTTGATCATAATTATGTTCTGCTACTAATTTTACTCGTTTTCTTAATTCTGGAATATTCAGATGTGTTCGATCAAGTCGAATTGTTTGAATACTCACTTGGAACATTTCACACAGTTCATTGTCTGTGATAAAGGGGTTGTTTTCAATGGCTTGCTGAATCGCCTGTCTACGTTCATTTTTCTTTAATTTCACTTTCTCACCCCTCATTTTAGTACCAAGTCTTAAACATTCCTCACATATCATAACACTTTCTATTTCAATCCCTCAACAATTAACTATAATACATATATAAATTTATTTATTGCTAATTAAATTCCTCATTTTTAAAAGGAAGAATTCTATCAATCAAAGCTCATATCAAGTAAATTATCTTCGATAAAATGTCTGAGATGATCATAATTGGAATTGAAAAATTCACCCGATTGAATTAATTCACCAGCTTCGTCTCTTGCTACTTCTAACATTCGATAATCTTCCACAATGTTCGCAACTAAGAAATCTGGTAAACCACTTTGCTTTACACCGAAGAAATCGCCAGGTCCTCGCATTTCTAAATCTCGTTCACTCAATTCAAATCCATCTGTTGTTTGAGTCATAATTGTCATTCTTTCGATTCCAGTTTCAGTTTTGGGTGAAGCAATCAGTACACAATAACTTTGATTTTCGCTTCTTCCTACTCGTCCACGTAATTGATGTAAAGTTGATAACCCGAAGCGGTCCGCATCATAAATCATCATAAATGTTGCGTTTGGTACGTTAACGCCTACTTCAACCACTGTTGTTGAAACTAAAATATCAATCTCATGTTCACTAAAACGGTGCATGACTTCATCTTTTTCTTCATTGCTTAGTTTACCGTGTAATAGACCTACTTTATTTTCACCATAATATTGTTGTAAAGATTCAAATAGTTCTACCACATTCTGTACATCTTCTAAATGTTCTGAGCTCTCAATAAGCGGACAAATAACATATGCTTGTCTTCCTTTTTTTAGTTCATTTGTCATTTGAGTTAACACTTGTTCATATTGCTCATGCTTAGCCCAACTCGTAATAATTGGTTTTCTACCTTTAGGTAACTGTTTAATAGATGAAACGTCCATTTCTCCAAACACTGATATTGCTAAAGTTCTAGGAATGGGTGTTGCCGTCATAAACAAGACATTGGTCATTGCACCTTTTTCTCTTAATCGTTGACGTTGATTCACACCGAAACGATGTTGCTCATCTGTAATCACTAAACCTACATTATCAAAGGTAACATCGTCTTGTATTAAAGCATGTGTCCCAATTAAACAATCAATCGTTCCATTTTCAAGTTGTTCTAATAAAATACGACGCTTTTTACCTTTTACTGAACCTGTTAATAAAGCAACATTCATTGTGTCACCAAATAATTGAATTAAACTTTCAGCATGTTGTTCGGCAAGTATTTCTGTCGGTACCATAAGTGCTGATTGATATCCTGCTGTTTTTAAAGCATACATACAAATCGCAGCTACAACCGTTTTGCCTGATCCTACATCTCCTTGTAATAATCTATGCATGCGAATAGGTGCTTTTAAATCTCTAAATATTTCATTAACACTCGTCTTTTGGGCATCCGTTAATTCGAACGGTAGACTATCAATAAATGCTTTTACCTTTTGAATATCATACTCAATTTCTATAGCATCGTCTGACGCCTTTTCTAGACGATTCAACCATTGCATGCGTAATTCAAACATAAATAATTCTGTAAATGCATAAGTACGTCTTGCTCTAAGCAAGTCTTGTTTACCTTGGGGATGATGTAGATGATTAAGTGTGAATTCTAAAGTTTCTAATTTATACTTATTTCTGAGCTCATCTGATAACCATTCATGTATCACCACATCATTTAAAGACTCACGAATATGATCACGCAATTGTTTTTGTTTAATACCTTCTTTAATACGGTAAACAGGCTCTAATTGGGTATCGTTAAGATTGTCCTGTTGATTAAAGAACATTCTATTGCCGTTTATTTCTTGTTTTGAACGATTCCATTTTCCTTTAACTGTCACAGTACCATGTAATTCAATTTTCTTTTTTAAATAAGGTTGATTAAAAAAGACGCATTTGACTGCTATTTGATTTACCATAATATGTACGGTTAGTTTAGATTTGTTTCTACCAAAAAATGCTACTGTTGGTGAGGAATAAACTTCACCTTGAACAGTTACTGTACTTTGATCTTCTGCCTCGTTTAAATCTATTACAGTATTGTCCTCATAACGCGTTGGTAGATATAGTATGAGATCTTCTACAGTATTAATATTTAATTCTTGTAATACAGCTAAACGCTTTGGTCCTATCCCTTTAATTTGATTCAACGGATAAGGACTTTCTATTAAATTGACTTTCGCCATATTCGATCACCTTATTATGTATTAATCTTTAATATGTTACGTTATTTAAATAATACATTCATTCTACCATTTAGTTACTTCATTGGTTGATTAAAACGCTTTGGAGTTTTTAAGTTAACATCATTATTTTATAGACACTAAACTAATGATTCTCTATGTTTTGATTATTAACAAAAATAAAACGAGATAGAAGTAATCAGAGTATCCTTCTGATTATACTTTCAATCTCGTCTTATTTATGAAATATATTTATTCAACAGCAAATAAATACTGATAAATAGGTTGTTGACCGTTATGATTTTCAATTTCAACATCTGGATACGTAGATTCTATCCATTCAACAAGTTGATTTGTAGTTTGTTGATTTGCATCTTCACCAGCAATAATTGTTAAAATCTCACTATCTTCAGAAAGCATTGCTTCTAACAATTGTTTAGTAGCGGTAAATTGATCAGCATCACTTGTTATAATTTTATCTTCTGCAAGCCCCATAAATTCATCTTTTTTAATTTCAACACCATCAATTTTAGTGTCTCTAACTGCAAATGTAACTGAGCCAGATTTAACGACATCTAGTGCAGTAACCATATGACTCTTATTATCTTCTAATGATGAACCTTCGTCATATTGGAATAAAGCTGCAATACCTTGAGGAACAGACTTAGTAGGAATCACTACTGCTTCTGCGTCAACGATTTCTGTGGCTTGTTCACTTGCCATTAAAATGTTTTTATTATTAGGTAATATAATCGCACGCTTACATTCTGATTGTTCTATGACTTTTACTATATCCTCTGTAGACGGGTTCATTGTTTGCCCACCACTGATAATATGTGTAGCACCCATTGATTTGAATAAATCTGAGATTCCATCTCCCATAGAAATAGTAATAATAGCTGTTTCTACAGTTTGTGGCTCATCATTTTTATGATTATTTGCTTCTTTTTTAATTACTTCGCGATGTTGCTCTCTCATATTTTCAACTTTAAGTTTAATTAATTCACCGTATTGTTGACCATAATTAAATACTTGTCCAGGATACTCAGTATGAACATGTACTTTCACAATCTCATCATCATTAATCACTAATAATGAATCTCCAAATTCGCTCATATCTTGACGGAATTCGTCTTCTTTAAATTCTTTCTTGTCTTTACCAAAACGTACCATCATTTCTGTACAATATCCGTATACTATATCTTCTGTATTAATTACACCATGAAAATCATGTTCGTCATTAACCAATGTATCTGTATCTAATTTAGGCTTACTAGCTTCAACCGTTTCACCGTTTAAACCTTTTAAGAATCCTTCGTAAACAGATAATAGTCCTTTACCACCACTATCAACAACACCTACTTCTTTTAATACTGCAAGTAGGTTTGGTGTATTGTCTAATGATTTCTCAGCAGCTTCAATCGTCGCTTCCATGATTTCAACACAGTCCTTTGATGACTCAGCTTTATTCATAGCTGCTTGCGCTGCATCTTTAGCAACGGTTAAAATTGTCCCTTCAACTGGTTTCATTACAGCCTTGTAAGCTGTCTCAACACCTGCTTGAAGACTTTCAGCTAACTGTTGTGCATCAATTTCAGATTCTGTCTCGATATTTTTACAGAATCCTCTAAATAATTGAGATAAAATAACGCCAGAGTTCCCTCTTGCACCCATTAATAAACCTTTGGAGAAAGTTTTGCCTAGTTCTCCAATGTTTTGAGATAAATTATTTTCAACTTCTTCACGACCAGAAGTGATTGTGAGATTCATATTTGTCCCTGTATCTCCATCTGGAACTGGATATACATTAAGCGAATCCACTAAATCTGCATTATTAGATAAATTTTGTGCCCCTTGTATAATCATATCGGCAAATAATTTACCATTGATTTTGCTAATCATTTCACGTTGTCCTCCTAAATCTTTTTGCCCGTTTGGTTTAATCTAACACCTTGTACAAAGATATTAACTGAATTCACTTTTACATTAAGCGTTGACTCTAATGTATATTTAACAGTTGACTGAACATTGTTCGCCACTTCTGAAATTTTCACACCATAACTTACTATAATATACATGTCTATATCAACATTTCCGTCCTCTTCACGAACTTTAATGCCTCTTGCATAATTCTCATGGCCTAAAATTTCTGCGATGCCATCTCTTACTTGCTGTCTAGATGCCATACCAACAATGCCGTAACATTCAACAGCTTTTCCACCTACAACTGAGGCGATGACTTCATTCGAAATATCAATTTTACCGTAATCATTTGAAATTTCTAATGTCATATTAATATTCCTCCTGAAAAATAAAGTTATGTGTTTCTTAACTTATATAGATAAGCAATCTCTTTGCTAGTCTGCATTAATTATTATTACTAATTCATTCGAATTTTTAATGTTTAAATTTCCTATTTCTTTAAAGTATCATACTATATTACTCCACAGCTTACAATTATATCATAATTTATCAAGCGTTTGCGTATATAATTCATGATTTATATAATTATTTATTGCCAATCCTAAACAATTGTGGTATCTTAATAAAGTATATAAGTAGTGACGTGTATTTATATTTATTAAAGGAGGTACTTTCATGGGTAAACAATGTTACGTAACAGGTCGTAAAGCTTCGACTGGTAATAATCGTTCACACGCTTTAAATGCGAACAAACGCAGATGGAACGCTAACCTTCAAAAAGTTAGAATTCTTGTTGACGGAAAACCTAAAAAAGTTTGGGTTTCTGCACGTGCTTTAAAATCTGGTAAAGTTACTAGAGTTTAATAAATATAATGCACATATAAATAGTCCTTATGTGGAGGACATATTTTAAAAGAACTTAAAGGATATCCTTTAAGTTCTTTTTTTATACTACAAATCTTTACTTCTAATTTGTAACACAAGTCCATTCTGAATTTCGATATTTGCATTTGGATTTTCAACTTCATTAGATATAGTTAATGTAGATCCTCTTACCAACTTTTCCTTATCCAAATTATATTTAAATCCTGCCAATGATAATACAGGTTCTCCACTCACAGGTATGAAAGAAACATATTGATAATGAGTATGTGGTGAAATAGTGTACATACCAGAAGTCAGTAATATAATTTCATTTTGCTCATCAATTATTTTAAAATTGATGCCTTTATGAATATATTCTGATTTTAACAAAATTTGAACCACACCCATAAAATGATCTAATCGACCACCAGTAGCGCCATATATATGAATATCTTGATACCCTTCTTCAACAGCTTGAGCAACACCTAAGCCTAAATCTGTATCATCTTTTTCAGCTTTAACAGGATGAATATTCAATTGTGTTGCTAAAAGTTGACGCTCTTGATCATTAACAGAATCAAAATCCCCCACAGAAAACACAGGATCGATTTGATTCTGAATTAAAATCAATGCTCCCCTATCTATACCAGCCCATGCTTCTTGATTATGATGTTGAAATAGATTTTTAGGAATATGTCTATCTGAGCACAATAAATTGATTTTCATTTCAATCAGCCCTTTAACTTTTGTGTAACTGCTTGATAATCATCTTGTTTGAAGAAGTATGAACCTGTCACTAACATCGTAGCTCCATTTTTAACGCAAACTTCGGCAGTCTCTGCATTAATTCCACCATCAACTTCAATATCAAAAGTAAGTTGCTTCTCATTTTTCAAAGTATTTAATTCCAGTACTTTATCCACGCAATCTTCAATAAATGATTGACCGCCAAATCCAGGGTTTACTGTCATAATTAAAACGTAGTCTACTGTATTGATAATAGGTAAAATTTGGCTAACTGGTGTTCCTGGATTGATCACTACGCCAGCCTTCTTGCCTTTGTTTTTAATTTGTTCGATAGCTCTGTGGATATGTGCAGTCGCTTCCAAATGAACAGATATTAAATCTGCACCATGATCTGCAAATAATTCGATATATTGTTCTGGATTTTCAATCATCAAATGAACATCAATTGGTAACTTTGATTGTTGTCGAACTGCGTCTAAGATAGGTATGCCAATAGAAATATTGGGCACAAATTGTCCATCCATCACATCAAAATGTAAGCCATCTACACCTGCTTCTTCAAGCTTAACTAATTCATCCTTTAAATTTAAAAAATCTACTGATAATAATGAAGGTAATACTTTTGTCATTTAATATCGTACCTTTCTTTCTGAAATTTCATTGAATAACTGAAAATAATGTTCATATCTAAATTGAGCAATATTCCCTACATCTAATTCTTCTTTGACATTACATTTGGGTTCCTTCAAATGATTACAATTACGGAACTTACATTCTTCTCCATATTGTGCAATTTCGATAAAGTAATCTTTAAGTTCATCTTTATCAATATGATCAAAATCTAATGCACTAAACCCTGGTGTATCTGCAATAAAACCATTGACTGTTTCATGTAATTCAACATGTCTTGTTGTATGTTTACCACGATTCAAAGATTTTGAAATATCATTAGTATCAAGATTTAGTTCTGGTTTAAATCGATTTAAAAATGTTGATTTACCAACGCCCGATTGACCACTTAATACAATTAAACCTTCTCCCCATTCTTCTACCAAAGCATGTTGATCATCATTGATACCAACGAATTGAGTTGGATAACCTATTTCTTCATATATAGCTAAATAACTATTAATTTTTTCAATTTGATTGTCGTCAGCCATATCTTTTTTGGTAACTAAAATTCTAGCTTCTAAACCATATGAATGTGCTATGACTAAGAATCTATCTAACAATTGGGTAGAAAACTGTGGTTCAAAAGCACTCATGACTATTACTAGTGTATCAATATTACTGACAGGTGGTCGTTTTAAAGCATTCCCTCTTTCATGAACATGCTGGATGTAACCTTCCGTTTCATTTTGAACATCAAAGTCAACGATATCGCCAACAATTGGTGAAAATTTCTTTTTTCTAAATAAGCCACGAGGCTTGGTATTAAACCTAGTGCCGTTCACATCAACTTGATAAACACCACTTATCAATTTTACAATTCGACCAGTCTTCAAAAGAACACCTCTCAATTTTATTTTACTGTTATTAGTATATCAAAATCATAACTATTTATATATCTTTCTATGTATAAAAAAAAGACGATGAGTATCATCGTCAACTCATCGTCTTGCCTATAGTATTATATTGAAAAGATTTAATCATCATACCCTACATCTTTATCAGCAACTACTTTATTATCTACTCTGATAGTATAACCAGCAGTTTTACCTTTTTGGATTTTCATTGGAATATTGATAGATTTATTATCTTTAATTTCAAAAGATTGTGTAGCCTTAGAACCATCATTATCTTTATCTCGAATATAAACTTCTACTTTTTGACTTTTCCCTTTTTTACCAGAGTAAGGTACTTCAACAGATTCATTATAATTTTTTACGTCTTTAGCTGAAGCGTCATCGGAATCATCGTCCTTAGATTTTTCGTCATCCGAATCTGACTCTTTACCTTTTGAAACCACTAATGAAATTGTAGAACCTTCATCAATGGATTTACTCTTAGGTGATTGTGAGATAACATTGTTCTTTTTGACACTATCACTATACGTTTCAGAAACTTTAACTTTAAATCCTTTTGATTCAAGTGCTTTTTTAGCTGTAGAATATGATTTATTTTCATAATTACTAACGTAAACTTGTCTAACACCCAATGATTCATAAATTTTTATATTATGATCATTTAATTTTACTTGTTTATTAGCAGCAACATTTTGGTTTGCAATATAACCTTTTGGCGTATTTGCATTATAGGTTTGTTCAACTGCAACATCTTTAAGTCCTACTTTTTCAAGTTTATTCAGTGCTTCATTTTTTGATAATCCAACGACACTTGGCATTTTGACCATTTCAGGGCCTTTTGATAAAACAATATCAATTTTGTCACCACGCTCTACACGTTCACCCTTACCTGGTCGTGACTTAATCACTTGGTTTTCAGGATATTTATCACTATAATCTCTTGAAATGTCTCCAATTTTTAAATGATGATTTTTTAATATTTTCTCAGTTTGCTTTTCAGTTTTGCCTGATATATCTGGCATTTCCTCATATTTACTACCGAATACAGCCATGCTGACAAAGGCAATCAAACCAATCAACAATAAAGCAAAAATAAACGCAAATAAAAACTTCTTTTTCTTAGAGCTTTTTTTACGAGGTGGCTCATAAATTGGGCTCTCCATACTTTGAAATTGTTGATGATTGACTGGTTGATCCATAATTGGAATTTGCATTGTCTCTTCGATATTTTTTTCTTTTGGTGTATCATCAATTTTTTTAGAAATCTCATCTTTTGAAAATGCCATTGTCTTTGTTTTCGTTTGATCTAACTCATATTTTTCTTCATTCGAACGATTTTCGTGTAGTACACTACTTAAATCATCGCGCATTTGTTGAATGGTACGATATCTATCAGCTCTATCTTTTTCAGTTGCTTTAAGTACAACGTTACTCAATGCTTGTGGTACCTCTTCACGCTTTTCAGTAGTGATATTGGGAATCGTGTCTTGAATGTGTTTAATGGCAATACTTACTGCTGTTTCACCATTAAATGGTGGTTCACCAACAAGCATTTCATAGAGTACAATACCTATTGAATAAATATCGGTACCTTCATTAGTTGATTCACCTTTAGCTTGTTCGGGTGATAAATACTGTACCGTACCGAGCACATGGTTTGTTTGAGTCAATGACGTTTCACTTATGGCTTTAGCAATCCCAAAATCAAAGATTTTAAGTGTTTTATTTTTATCTATGAGAATATTTTGCGGTTTAATATCTCTATGTACAATTCTATTATCATGTGCATGTTTGATACCTTCAAGTATCTGTTGTGTAAATTGGATTGCGGTTTCTAAACTTAAAGGTCCATGATTTTGAATATATTCAGACAATGTTGGCCCTTCAATATATTCCATCACTAAAAAGTAACAGTCATCCTCTTCGGCTACATCATACATGCTCACAATATTTTTATGTGCTAATTGTGATGAATTATGAACTTCTCTTTCAAATCGACGCAGTGTTTCTTCCTTTTCTCTCGGAGGTATGGAAATTGCTTTGATAGCGACCTTGCGCTTAAGAATAAGATCTTCGGCAAGATAGACAATGCTCATGCCACCTCCGCCTAGTTTATCGATGACTTTGTAGCGTTCATTGATGAGTTTATCAATCATACTCTATCACCCTCGATAGCTGATAAGATAAAACTGATATTATCTTTTGAATCATGTGCGAATGCGACACGCATAATTCGTTCACCATGCTCTTCTAATGATGCGTCTTGTTTTAATTCCTCTTGAATTTCTTCATTTCTAACATAATCTGTTAATCCATCAGAGCATAATAATAAGAAATCATAAAATTTTAAACGCTTAATAAATAAATCTGGTGATACTCGTTTATCAGTGCCCATGACTTTTGTAATAATATTTCTTTGTGGGTGACGGTAAGCTTCTTCTTCTGTGATTTGACCTGTCATCACTAAATGATTAACAAATGAGTGATCACTCGTAATTTGATCGATTTGTCTACTGTTTATAACGTACGCACGAGAATCACCCACATTGGCAACGACAACTGATTTATCAAATACTAATGCACAAACACAAGTCGTTCCCATACCATAATAATTAGGGTTTTCTTGGGCATAATTGTACAAATCAAAATTGATATCTTTAATATTTGTACGCAACCATTCTTCAGCTTGATGTTCTTCGATTAAGTTTTCTGATTCAAAACGTTTTTGTAGTTCATAAGTAACAAACTGACTTGCAATTTCACCAGCTCTATGACCACCCATACCATCACACAATACTAACATTTGTTGGTTGGTTTGGTTATAAAAAATACCACCTGCATCTTCATTCTTATCTCTATGTTGTCCAGTATCAGTGAAAAATTGTGCATTTAGCATTGCTCTTACCTCGTTTCTACTTGTCGTTCCTTCGCTCTTAATTGACCACATGCTGCATCAATATCTGACCCTTGTTCACGTCTTATTGTAGCATTGATTCCTAAACGTTTTAACTCTTTTTCAAATTTAAAAATATCATCTTTAGGTGTTTTAACATAATTCCTTTCAGGAACATGGTTTACAGGAATTAAATTTACGTGACAATTTAACCCTTTAATAAGATGTGCTAGATCTCTTGCATGTTCCAATTGATCATTAACACCACCGAATAATCCATATTCAAATGTAATTCGACGATTCGTCTTCTCTTGATAATATTCAATTGCTTCCATTAACTTTTCAACATTATACGCTCTGTTAATTGGCATTAATCTTGAACGCACTTCATCTTTGGCACCATGTAAACTTACGGCAAAGTTAATTTGAATATCTTCTTCTGCAAAATCATAGATTCTAGGAATAATACCTGATGTTGATACAGTTATATGACGTGCACCAATATTTAAACTATTGTCATCATTGACAATACGTAAGAAATCCATCATTTCATCATAATTTTCAAATGGTTCTCCGATACCCATAATAACAATTTGAGAAACGCGTTCTTCTGTTTCATCTAAAGCCTTTTGTACCGTAAGTACCTGTGACACAATTTCACCAGCTTCTAAATTACGCTTTAATCCACCTAATGTTGAGGCACAGAATGTACAACCAATACGACAACCTACTTGTGTTGTTACACATACAGAATTCCCATATTCATGACGCATTAATACCGTTTCAATTGTATAGCCATCTTGCAATTCAAATAAGAATTTAATTGTACCGTCTCTACTTTCTTGTTTAACCACTGTTGTTAGTGTTGTCATAGCAAAATTATCTTTTAAAAGTTGTCTTAAATCTTTTGATAAATTTGTCATTTCATCAATGCTATCAACACGTTTTTGGTATAACCATTCAAATATTTGTTTTGCTCTAAACTTTTGTTGGCCATGTTCGATAAGCCATTTTTGCATTTCATCGTATCTTAATGAATAAATAGACTGCTTCTCAAAATCAGGAAGGAATTTATTTTTCTTTTTCTTTTTATCAGTAATCATGTTAACTTTCCTTTCTTTTAATTCTAGCGATAAAGAATCCATCTGAGTGGTAGTCTTGGGGGAATATTTGTAATGTTTTCACCATTTCACCTGTCATTGGATGTTGGAATGGTTCAAACTCGAAATCTTTATTTTGTTTTAAAAATGTGTAAACGACATTTTCGTTTTCCATTTGTTCAATCGTACATGTTGAATAAATAATTGAGCCACCCGGCTTCACATTATGTTTAACATTCTCCAATATTTGTAACTGCAATTCAACTAATGATTGTATAGAATTTTTCGATTGAGTATATTTAATTTCGGGTTTATGTCTTAATACACCAAAGCCACTACAAGGTGCATCTACTAGAATTTTGTCATATTGCGTTACATATGGTTCTGTAGCATCATGTTGATAGGCTTCAATATTTTTCAATCTAAGTTTTCTTATATTGAAATCAATTAATTTGATCTTATGGTCATGAATATCAGTTGAATCTACATGCCCTTCCGGCGATAAAATTTCGGCGATATGACACGCCTTACCTCCAGGTGCACTACATGCATCTAGGACGGAGTCATTTCTGTTTAAATCCATAATATGTGCAACAAACATAGAACTTTTATCTTGAATTGAAACTAATCCATCTTTAAACGCTCTTGAATTAACAATAGGTTTACCGGAAATATGGAGACAGAATGGTAAAACATCATCTTTATCAACAATATAACTTTCTTTTTCTAACGCACTAATAATATCATCAATAGAACCTCTCGTTATGTTGGCTCTTACAGTGGTCGCTACTGGTTCTAAAAATGACTGTGCAATGGCTTCTGTTTGCTCTAAACCGTAATGTGTTACCCAATGATCCACAAGCCATTTTGGTAAACTATATTGAATTGCGATACGTTTTTTATCATCTTGTATATCTTGAAGATCAGGTAATTCACTTCTCATGATGTTACGTAGAATACCGTTAACTACATTACCGGTATAATAGCCACCTTCTTCTTTGGCAATCTCAACCGCTTCATTAATAATGGCATGATCTGGCACCTTATCTAAATATACATATTGATAGATACTCATCCATAGTAACTCACGTACCCAACCTTTTATCTTCGTTTTTAAGAAAGGTTTCAAATAAAAATCTAATGTATATTTACGTTTAACTGTACCGTATACAAGTTCAGTGAAAAGGCCTTTATCTAAATCACTAATCTCATAAGTAGAAAGCACCTCGTTAATTTCTAGGTTACTATATGCACCTTCATCTAATATTGCTTGTATCGTCTCAAATGCGAGACCTCTTATCGAATTTGTCATACTAATTTCTTCCCAACTAGTGATTCTTGAACACCACTTAAATAATTTGCTACTTGCATACGTTTTTTACCGGCTAATTGTATATCAGTTAAAGCAATACATTCTTCTGAAGCTGTTGCAACAATAATCGCTTTCTTAGTCGTTTCAACAATCGTTCCAGGTTCGCCTTTTTTTCCAGAAACGATGTGCGCACTATATATTTTTAAATTTTTATCATCCATGATGGTATAAGCTACTGGCCAAGGAGACAAACCACGAATATGATTATGAATTACCTGTGCATCTTGGTTCCAATTAATTTTTTCATCTTCACGACTAATATTAGAAGCAAATGAAGCTTTAGCTTCATCTTGAACAATACTATCGTTTGTACCATTTAAGATAGACGGTAAAGTTTCTTTAAGTAAATCAGCACCTAAAAAACTTAGCTTATCATGCATAGAACCAACATTATCATCTTGTTCAATTGCAATTGCACGTTGTGAAATAATGTTTCCTGCATCTAATTTTTTCACCATATACATTATCGTGATTCCTGTTTCTTTTTCACCATCAATAATCGCTTGATGAATCGGTGCACCGCCACGGTATTTAGGTAATAAAGATGCATGGACATTAATAGCACCCAATTTAGGTGAATCTAATAAAGATTCAGGTAAAATTTGCCCAAATGCAGCTGTAACAATTAAATCAACATCCATGTCTAATAAAGTTTGTAATTCCTCAGAATCTTTTATTTTTTCAGGTTGATATACTGGTATATCATGTTCTAATGCTACCTTTTTAACCGGTGGTGGTGTCATAACGTGTTTTCTACCTACTGGTCTATCTGGTTGCGTTACCACTGCAACTACTTCTTGTTCTGCGATAAGCATTTCTAATACTTTTGTTGAAAAATCAGGTGTCCCCATAAAAATTATTTTACTCATATTCGAAATACGCCTCCATTTCTTCTTCACTTAATATACGTTTAGCCTTTTCTGTGAAAAATATGCCATTGAGTTGATCTATCGTATGTAAAATCATTCTAGCTACATCATCATATGCTGTAAGTTCAACAGTGTTTCCATTAACATCATTACTTTCTACAACAATCATTTTGTTACGTTCAACTTCACCAAACACATTTGGCAAACTGACTGACCCTTCTAAATCAGTAATAGTTTCTTCGGATTGATTTTTAATTTTCGGGTTAATCAGTTGTAGCAATCCTTCCATTTCCATATCCACAATCGCCACTTGTTGGTTAATGCCAATCTGATTAGCACTTAGTGCAGACCCTTCCAAAGCGTATAGGCTATCTTCTATATCCATTAACGTTTGCTTTAATTGATCATCGAAATGCTCTACTGGATTTGCAGGTTGATTAAAAATTGGATGCTCTGATTTCACTAATTTTTTTACTGACACATTTAACGCTCCTCATTAAAATTCATCAAACCATTATAACTTAATTAGCACAAAATTGCGACCTCTCTTAATCAGACTAAAGAATGAGGTCAATGTCTTTGACTTTAATATTATATTTTATAAAATATAAATGAGTAGTATGTTTTGAAAATAGAAAAGTCTTTCAAAATCATTAATTAAAATTTTACTTAAAGTGAGGTGTAACAATTATGGTAGTCAATAAAGTGATTTACATTTTATTAGCCGTATTCTTAGGAAGCTTTGGAATTCATAAATTCTATGCTGGTAAAACGATGCAAGGCATCTTACACATCTTATTCTGTTGGACAGCGATTCCTCATGTATTAGCAATTATTAGTGCTATTTTAACATTATTCAAACCAGCAGATGAAAACGGTAATGTGACAATGTAATTCTGCCTTGTTACCTAATGGAAAAAGCCATTGTGTGTCATCTTTGATGTCACACAATGGCTTTTTTACATCATCATTTGTGGATTAATGTCGATTTTTAATGCTAATTTGTCCTTAACATATTGTGCATGATAGTAATCGTCTAAATATTGAAGTGCTTTATGAAGTTCTGGCTCTCGTTTGTATTTTACTAAAATTTGGAAACGATACTCATTATTAATTCTAGATAGTGCTGCAGGTGATGGCCCTAAAACAAGCGCTTGATCTGTAAGGTGTTGTAATAGGATTTTATGAATATGCTTAGAAGCTTCCATTACTTTTTTCATTTCTTTATGTGAAATCGTGAAGTTAATTAAAAAGTAATAAGGCGGATATTTTCCTAGTTTGCGATAAGTCATCTCTTGTTGATAAAACGTTAAATAATCATTTTTCTTAACATCTTCAATGGCATAATGTTCTGGATTATACGTTTGAATAATTACTTTACCTTCTTTTTCATGTCGACCTGCACGACCTGCCACTTGTGTTAATAATTGATATGTTCGTTCACTCGCTCTGAAATCAGGTAAATTGAGCATGGTATCTGCATTGAGCACCCCAACAAGCGTGATGTTTGGATAGTCTAATCCTTTGGCAATCATCTGTGTGCCTAAAAGTATATCACCTTTACCATTCTCAAAATCAGTAAGTAATTTTTCATGGGCACCTTTACGAGAAGTTGTATCGACATCCATTCGTATAATTTTTGCCTTTTCAAATTCTTGTTGTAATAATTCTTCCACTCTTTGCGTTCCAGTACCAACTTGTCTAATATGTTCACTTTCACAATTAGGGCATTGATTAGGTGGTGTTTCTTGGTACCCACAATAGTGACATTTTAGTAGATCCGTGGTCTTATGATACGTTAAGGAAATATCACAGTTTGGACATTGTGGTACATGACCACAATCACGGCATAACATAAATGAAGCATAGCCTCTTCGATTTAAGAATAATACAATTTGTTCATTATTATCTAAACAATGTTGAATCGAATCTCTTAACGTTGATGAGAACATCGAACGGTTACCTTCCGCAAGTTCTTCACGCATGTCTACAATATCAATTTCTGGTAATGCTTGATTGTTCACTCGATGAGGTAATGATAGTAATTGATAAACATCTTTTTCAGCACGCGCATATGATTCTAAACTTGGTGTCGCACTACCTAAAATCACTGGACAATGGTGATAACTGCTTCTCCATTGAGCAATATCTCTAGCATGATATCTTGGATAATCTTCTTGTTTATATGTAGACTCATGTTCTTCATCGATGATAATTAGTCCTAAGTTTTTAAATGGCGCAAATATACTAGAGCGTGCACCGACACTAACTTGTGCACGTCCATCACGAATTTTTTGCCATTCATCGTAACGTTCTCCATTTGATAAACCTGAATGTAATACAGCAACATCATCACCAAAACGACGTTTGACTCTTAATACCATTTGAGGTGTTAAAGCAATTTCTGGTACAAGCATCATAGCTTGTTTACCTTGATTTAAAGCTGATTCAATTGCTTGTAAATAGACTTCTGTTTTACCAGAACCTGTCACACCATGTAATAAAAAGGTTCTTTCTTCGTTGGCATCTATTTTCTCTTTGATTGCATCAAAAGCGATTTGTTGGTCATGTGTTAATTGACGATTATCTTCTTTCTCAAAAATTCGATTCGCAAATGGATCTCTTTCTATTTCAGCATCATATTTTTCCAAGTATCCCTTCTTAATAAGGGTATCTAAACTCGATTTAGAGAATCCCATTTCTTCAATTTCTTTTAAAAACACATCTCTATGACGTTCGTCTAATAAATACGCATATAAATCATATTGTTTAATCGCTTTTTCCAAATGATTAAGTACCTCATCCGGATTTCCTATTTCTGTCACTTTAACAGCACGTTGCGTTTTCTTTTTAATATTTTGGGACAAAATGGTTATTTCTTTAATGATGTCATGCTTTAATAAACCATTCAATGCTTCTAAATCATCATTTTTTTGAGCATCTTTATAGAAATAATAGCCTTCTTTATTAAATCGATTTAAAAGTGGTTCAGGTATATCATTACCTTTAAGAACCTCAAAAGCCTTTTGATATTTAGCTTTAATTGCATTTGGTAACATCACTTCTAAAACAGATATACGTTTCGTTAAATGATAATGACTAAGCCATTCACTGAGTTCAATTAACTCAGGCGTTAACTCTGGTTTAATATCTTGAATTTCTTTAATTTCCTTTAGCTTACTGATATCAATACCTTCATCTGGCTGACTTTGAATACTCATCACATAGCCTTGGATTGTTCTCGGACCAAAAGGCACAATCACTCGTACACCTACTTGAACAAATGATTGCAATCGTTCGGGAATAATATAATCAAACTTAAAGTCGACGCTTTTCGAAGGTATGTCCACAATAACCTTAGCTATCATTATTGCCACCTAGTTTCTAATTCGTCTAAAATATCGTTGGCAATTTCAACTTTTTTGCCTTTCTTAATATTGATCATATCTTGATTTTTAAAATGCATCGTTAATTCATTTTCATCAGAACTAAATCCAATTGAGTGGTCCCCCACATTATTAGAAATAATCACATCTGCATTTTTTCGTTTTAATTTATCTTGAGCATACTTCTCAATATTCTGCGTTTCTGCTGCAAAACCTACTAAATACTGATTGGTCTTATGCTCACCAAGATATTTAAGTATATCTTGTGTTCGTTTGAATTTTACAGTTAAATCACCATCTTGCTTTTTCATTTTATGATCTAGCACTTCTGATGGCGTATAATCTGAGACGGCAGCCGCTTTCACAACAATATCTTGCATATCATATCGTTTAGCGGTTTCCTGAAACATCTCTTCTGCGCTTTCAACGTGAATAACTTCAATACCTTCTGGATCTGCCAATTGTGTCGGACCAGTTACCAACGTGACATGTGCACCACGTTTTTTTAACGCATTAGCAATAGCAAACCCCATTTTTCCAGAAGAGCGATTAGATACAAATCTAACAGGATCAATGACTTCAATCGTTGGCCCTGCAGTAACTAGTGCGTGTTTGCCATTAAATGAACTTTCCACTTGAATCTCTTGTTGATGGAAATATTGATTGATGACTGAAACTATTTGTAAAGGTTCTTCCATTCGTCCTTTAGCCACATAACCACACGCTAAGTACCCATCACCTGGCTCAATAAATTGATAACCATCAGCTTTGAGTGTTTCAATATTATGTTGTGTGCGCTTATTTTTATACATATGTACATTCATGGCAGGCGCAATAAACGTTTGTGTTTCTGTTGCTAATAAGGTTGACGTAATCATATCGTCTGCAATACCCACACTTAACTTCGCAATTGTATTTGCAGTTGCTGGTGCTACAATAATCACATCTGCCCAATCACCCAATGCTACATGTTGAATTTCTTGCGGGTTTTCTTCTTTAAAAGTATTTGTATATACTGGATTTTTACTTATAGACTGAAAAGCCAATGGTGTTACAAATTCTTGTGCATGATTTGAAAGCATAACACGCACTTCGTAACCAGCTTGAGTAAGTTTACTTGTTAAATCAATTGCTTTATATGCTGCAATACCGCCTGTTACTGCTAATAAAATATGTTTCATTATCAATTTCTCCTTAAAACATTCTCATTTCACTGAATTCATTTCTTTAAATGAGGATATTCACACAATTTATATTCGCATTTATGTTCAAATTTATATTAATTATACACAAATTGTCGCTAATATTAAAAAAACACACCTCATCTACATGATATATCCATCACAAGATTGTAATGAAATATCTTCAAAAAGGTGTGTCACAAAATTAGTATATGATTATCCTAAAAATTCTTGCGGGATAACTGGTGATACTTTGCCATCTGCAATTTCTTCTAATGCTTTACCGACAGGTTTAGCTGAATGATATTCACTTTCTAAAGCTGTTTCTGGTCTTTCGTCTAATTCACGAGCTCTTTTTGCGGCAGTCGTTGCGATAAGGTATTTAGATGTAATTTTACCTGTTAATTGGTTTAATGGTGGGTTTAACATTATTTTTTAGCCTCCAGTATCATTTTTCTATATTTAGCTTCTATACGTTCACGTTTAAGGTGTTCAGCTTCGACAATTGACTGAATTTTGTTTTTCGCTAATTCTACTTCGTCGTTTACCACTACATAATCGTATAAGTTCATCATTTCTACTTCTTTACGTGCTTCGGCAACACGGCTTTGAATTTTCTCATCTGATTCAGTGCCTCTACCAACTAAACGATCTCTTAAATCATCAAGACTTGGTGGAGCAAGGAAAATAAATAATGCTTCAGGGAATTTCTTTCTAACTTGTTTTGCACCTTCAACTTCAATTTCTAAAAATACATCATGTCCTTGGTCCATTGTATCTCTAACATATTGAACAGGCGTCCCATAGTAATTACCTACATACTCGGCATATTCAATAAATTGATCATCTTTTATTAATGCTTCAAACTCTTCTTTCGTCTTGAAAAAGTAATCTACACCATCAACTTCTCCCTCGCGCATGCTACGAGTTGTCATCGATATAGAATACTTATACGAAGTGTTTGGATCTTCAAATATTTTTTTTCTAACAGTTCCCTTACCAACACCAGAAGGACCTGAAAGAACAATTAACAATCCTTTTTCATTATCCATGCCTTACGACCTCTCTAAGCTATTCTTCTATTATTTAAATATGATATCATATTGCACTTGAAATTGTATAGAGATACTTTGGGCAGTTATCCTCATTTTTCAAATATTCAATGTTTTGAACACGATGTATGACCATTAGCACGATGCATGTTACAATAATGAGAATGAATAAAATGAAGGTGGCAGATAATTATGGCATATGATGGCCTATTTACAAAAAAGATGGTGACTTCTTTACAAGATTTAGTTACTGGACGAATCCATAAAATCAATCAACCAGAAAATGACACAATCATCATCGTTGTTCGCCAAAATCGTCAAAATCATCAATTACTTTTATCCATACATCCTAGCTTCTCTAGATTACAATTAACGAATAAAAAATATGATAATCCATTTGATCCCCCAATGTTTGCACGTGTCTTTCGTAAGCATTTAGAAGGTGGCATTATTAAATCCATTCGTCAAATTGGTAATGACAGAAGAGTTGAAATCGATGTACAAAGTAAAGATGAAATCGGTGATACGATACACCGCACAATTATTTTAGAGATTATGGGCAAACACAGTAACTTGATCTTAGTAGATGACGACCGAAAAATTCTTGAAGGATTTAAACATCTTACACCGAATACAAATCAATACCGTACAGTTATGCCTGGATTTAAATATGAAGCTCCACCTACACAACATAAACTTAACCCTTATGATGTATCAGGTGAAGATGTTTTAAAATATATCGATTTTAATGCAGGTAAAATTGCTAAACAGTTACTTAATACATTTGAAGGTTTTAGTCCTCTAATTACAAATGAAATTGTAAGTAGACGTCAGTTCATGACACCTGACACCTTACCAGAAGCATACGATGAAGTGATGGCTGAAACGCTTGAAGCTCCTACGCCTGTGTTTCATAAAAATCATCAATCAGGTAAAGAAGATTTCTATTTCATGACATTAAATCAATTTTATGATGATATGGTTACCTATGAATCACTAAATGAATTACTCGATCGTTATTATGATGCGAGAGGTGAACGTGAACGTGTCAAACAACGTGCTAACGATTTAGTTCGGTTCGTTCAACAACAACTTCATAAATATCAAAATAAATTAAGTAAATTGTTACAAGAATACGAAGGTACAAAAGATAAAGATAACTATCAACTCTATGGTGAATTGATTACCGCTAATATTTATCGTATTAAACAAGGTGATGAATCTGTAACAGTTCTTAATTATTATAATAATGAGGAAATCACTATTCCTCTCAATCCAACTAAATCTCCATCAGTTAACGCACAATATTATTACAGACAATATAATCGTATGAAGACACGTGAACATGAACTTCAACATCAATTACAATTGACTAAAGAGAATATTGATTACTTTACAGGTATCGAACAGCAACTTGAACATATTACTGTCAATGAAATTGATGATATTCGTGATGAATTAGCAGATCAAGGATTTATGAAGCAACGTAAAAATGTTAAGAAGAAGAAAAATGCTAAAATTCAATTACAATCGTATTTATCATCAGATGGCGACACTATTCTAGTTGGTAAAAACAACAAACAGAATGATTACCTTACAAATAAAAAAGCACAAAAAAATCATATATGGTTCCATACCAAAGATATACCGGGTTCACACGTAGTCATACTTAACGACTCACCGTCAGAGGAAACGATTAAAGAAGCGGCGATGTTAGCCGGATATTTCTCTAAAGCTGGTAACTCTGGACAAATTCCTGTTGATTATACAGAAATTCGCCATGTGCATAAACCTTCTGGCGCTAAACCTGGATTTGTTACTTATGATAATCAAAAAACATTATATGCTACGCCTGATTACGACCATATACAAAAAATGAAATCTGACAGTTTAAATTAAATAAAGTAAAAGCACTGATTATGCATCATTAAATGCTAAAATCAGTGCTTTTTTATGTTATAGATTAATGTTTTTCTGGTAAAGCCAATTGGAAACTGACACCAAACTTATCTTGTACCCATGCAAATTCTCTATACGGAGGCATTTCTGTTTTAGGCATCAAAATGGCGCCCTCTTTTTTCAGACCGCTAAATAATCTTTCCATTTCCATAGGATCTTTAACAGTGACATAAAGTGACATCGCAGGGTTCATAGGTAATTCTTCACCATTGTTCGCATCAATAGCCATAAAAACTTGGCCATTGAGTGTAAATATTGAATGTTGGACGGTACCTGGTGTGCCTGGTCCATCTTCATCGTATTTAACCATTGTTATAATTTCACTGTCTTCAAATAAACTTGTATATAAATTGATAGCTTCTTCAGCTTGATCATTAAACATTAAAAATGTTGTTATTTTTGGTATTTCCATTTTAATCCCCCTAAAGGTATGTTTATTTTTCTTTAGTATAGTTTAACATGTGTAACTATTATTTTCTGTTATAGACCTTTTAAATCAGTGAATTCATAAAACTTTTTCAGCATATAAGTTGATAAATTTTGACTTATTATCATGAACAGTTAAAATTAAACTAAGTGAAAAGGAGGCCATAACATGACACATGTACTTATACCTTTATTAATATTAGTAATTGTTCTACTCATTGGATGGCTATTAACTAAAATATTCATTCGTTAATACAATATAGAGCGGTGTCCAATCTTTGTTTAAACACATTGACTGTACACCGCTCAACTATTATTATCACTTATTAACATGTAAATTCTCTAGAGCCTACTTACAACTCGCCTTTAACACGTAGGTTTTGCTTTGCTTTTTTAAATATATCACTTGAATGCACAAACGCATCTCGACTCATCTCTTTCTGAAATTGAGTCATTGTTGATTCTTGAGTCTGAACATTGGTATATACATCTTCACGATAGTCCTCTTCTCTAGATAAAAATGCATTACAATGCTTTAAGGATGTGTATAAATCATTATCTTTTTCATGTTCTTTCATGATCATCCCACCTATATACTTATCTTATGATAAGTTATCTCGCCATTCAACTAATGTCTTAATATCATCTTCAGAGATTTCTCCTTGCTCTTTAGCAACTTCAATTAACTCATTATAATTACTTAAAGTATAGAATGGTATTTTTGCTTCGTTAAATGTTTCATCAGCTTTGGCTAATCCATAGGTAAAGATAGCTACAACACCTAATACTTCTGCACCACTTTCTTTTAATGCATCTACTGCTGTAATTGAAGAGCCACCAGTTGAAATTAAGTCTTCTATAACAACAACTTTCTTCCCTTCACTTTTCGCACCTTCGATTTGATTTTGTTTACCATGACTTTTACTTTTAGAACGCACATAGTTCATTGGTAATTCCATTTTTTCAGAAATATATGCAGCGTGTGGAATCCCTGCTGTTGCAGTTCCTGAAATCACTTCTACATCTTCAAATTTTTCATTAATTAATTGGATTAAACCATCTCTAATCGCGTTACGTACGAGTGGAAACCCTAATGTAACACGATTATCACAATAGATAGGTGATTTAATTCCTGAACTCCACGTAAATAAATCATTGGGTGAAAGCGATACTGCCTTTATATCTAATAATGCCTTTGCAATTTCTTTAGCCATTTAACCTAACCAACTTTCTTTAATAATTTGATAACTTTTAACTGGATCATCACTCTGTGTTATAGGTCGTCCAACGACAATATGTGTTGAGCCTAATTGTTTTGCTTGCTCGGGTGTCGTGATACGCTTCTGATCGTTTTGAGCTGAACCTTCTGGTCTAATACCTGGTGTAACCTTCATAAAATCTTTTCCTAGTTGAGCAGTAATTAACTCCGCTTCAAGAGGTGAACATACCACACCATCTAAACCTGCTTGTTGGCTTAATTTAGCATAATTTAATACAGCCTCTTCAATTGTTGTTTGAATGTTTTGTTCTTCATGTAACTGCGTCTCTGTAGTAGAAGTCAATTGAGTCACCGCAATAATTTTTGTATGTTTATTGTGTTGTCGTAACCCTTTAATGGCCGCTTCCATCATTGCCTTTCCACCAGCTGCATGCACATTGACTAAATCAACATCTAGCTTAGCTAAACCTTCCATAGCTTTGCTCACTGTGTTTGGAATATCATGTAATTTTAAATCCAAGAAAATACTATGTCCTCTATCTTTAATAGATTTAATTAGTTTAGGTCCAGTTTGATAAAATAATTCCATACCTACTTTGACAAATAATGGTTCATCGAATTGATCTAAAAATGCATTTACTTTATCAGCTGATTCAAAATCTAATGCAATAATTGGTAATTGTTTCATCGTGTAACTCCTTATATTGAAAGTTCTTCAACCATAGACTCAAAACTATGAATTGAAGAACTTATCTAAAATTAAATACAGACTTTAGTTTATTTAATTGATTTTTATTTACATATTTCTCATTGTGAATGTCATACTCTCGATGACGTTAGTTAACGCACTTGCAGTATCAAGTGAAGTAAGACATGGAATACCATTTTCTACTGTAGTACGACGAATTTGGAATCCATCTCGTTCTACTTCTTTACCTTTAGTCATTGTATTAATCACGATTTGCACATCACCATTTTGAATACGAGTGAGTAAATCATTTTCGCCGCCGATTTTGCCTACAACTTCTACTGGAATATCATTTTGATTTAATTTATCAGCAGTCCCCTTAGTTGCTAAAATCTTATAGCCGACTTCATTGAGACGGTGTGCAATTTTGACAATTTCTTCTTTATCTTTATCACTTACAGTCATCAACACAGTTCCATGGTCTTTAACTTCAAATCCACTACCTGTTAACCCTTTGTATAGCGCTTTCTCTAATGTTTGATCTTTCCCCATCACTTCACCAGTTGATTTCATTTCAGGTCCTAAAGTGATATCAACATTTTTCAATTTATTAAAGCTGAATACCGGTGCTTTAACAAATACCCCTTCTGAATACGGTTGAATACCTTCTTTATAACCAAGTGAAGATAATTTTGTACCCATAATGGCTTGCATTGCTAGTTGAGCCATTTGAATATCAGTAATTTTACTTAAGAATGGTACAGTTCGGCTTGAACGAGGGTTCACTTCTAGTACATAAACACCGTCATGTGCTATTACAAACTGAATGTTAATTAACCCAACGATATTTAAGCCTTTCGCTAATCGAATCGTATAATCTTCTAATGTCTCAATTTCTTCTTGAGATAAAGTTTGAGGTGGATATACAGCGATAGAGTCACCACTATGGACACCTGCACGTTCAATATGTTCCATAATACCTGGAATAATCACTGTTTCACCGTCAGAAATAGCATCGACTTCGATTTCTTTACCAGTTAAGTATCTATCAACTAACACTGGATGCTCTGGGCTTGCTTTAACTGCTTGTGTCATATAGTTTTCTAATTCTTTATCATTATCAACGATCTCCATTGCACGACCACCAAGTACATATGAAGGTCTTACAACTACTGGATAACCAATATTACGTGCATTTTCCAATGCTTCTTTTGGTGAAGTCGCAGTTTTACCTTGAGGTTGTGGTACATCAATCGTATGCAATAACGCTTCAAATTCTTTTCTATCTTCAGCTCTGTTTAAATCTTCTAAAGATGTACCTAGAATTTGCACACCATGTTTAGCTAATTTGTCCGCTAAATTAATTGCTGTTTGTCCACCAAACTGTACAACGACACCTTTAGGTTGTTCTAAATTAATGATACTCATCACATCTTCTTCAGTAAGAGGTTCAAAGTATAATTTATCTGAAATAGAGAAATCAGTTGATACCGTTTCAGGGTTGTTATTAACGATAATTGCTTCATAGCCAGCATTTTGAATAGCCCACACAGCATGTACTGTTGCATAGTCGAATTCAACCCCTTGACCTATACGAATTGGACCAGATCCTAAAACTAAAATTTTCTCTTTGTCTGTTACAATGGATTCATTTTCAGTTTCGTATGTCCCATAATAATATGGTGTTGTTGATTCGAATTCAGCAGCACAAGTATCCACCATTTTGTATACTGGCGTAATATTATTTTTAATTCTTAATTGATAAACATCTTCTTCTGTCATATCAAAACGATGAGCAATGACTTTATCACTGAAACCATAATCTTTAGCATATTTAAGATATTCTAAATCACCTTGATGTGCTTTCAATTCATGTTCAATATTAATAATATTCTGGAATTTATTTAAGAAGAAGTAATCAATTTTAGTCATATTATGAATTTCTTCTAATGTTGTACCACGACGAATGGCCTCACCGATGAAGAATAATCTTTCGTCATCCTGATGACTAATTCTTTCTTTAATGTAATCTAAATCAAAACTTTCTCCATTTGGTAATCCTAAGTGATGCACACCATATTCTAAGGAACGAATCGCTTTAAGTAATGATTCTTCGTAAGTACGGCCGATTGCCATTACTTCACCAGTTGCTTTCATTTGTGTACCTAATTCACGTTCACCTTTTTCAAATTTATCAAATGGGAAACGTGGAATTTTGGAGATTACATAATCCAATGTTGGTTCAAATGCAGCATATGAAGTACCTGTAATTGGATTTAACATTTCATCTAATGTTAATCCAACAGCAATTTTTGCAGCTAGTTTGGCAATTGGATACCCTGTTGCTTTAGATGCTAATGCTGATGAACGAGATACACGTGGATTGACTTCAATAATATAGTAATTAAATGAATCTGGATCTAACGCTAATTGAACATTACATCCACCTTCGATGCCTAAAGCACGAATAACTTTTAATGAAACGTCTCTTAGCATTTGATATTCCACGTCTGATAATGTTTGACTTGGTGCAACCACAATGGAATCACCTGTATGGATACCCACTGGATCAATGTTTTCCATATTACATACTACAATGGCGTTATCATTTTTATCACGCATAACTTCATATTCAATTTCTTTAAAACCGGCAATGGATTTTTCAATTAAACACTGTGTAGCTGGACTATAGTGTAAACCATTTGTTACAACTTCTTTTAAATCATCATCGTTATAGCAAATACCGCCACCAGTACCGCCCATTGTAAAGGCTGGTCGAACGATTAATGGATAACCCACTTCTTCTTTAAATTTAAAAGCTTGTTCAACTGTATTTACAATATCACTTTCTGGTACAGGAACATCTAAATCATTCATCAATGTTCTAAATAGTTCACGGTCTTCAGCTTGTTGAATTGATTCTAATTCAGTTCCCAGTAGTTTCACATTATTAGCAGCTAATACACCACTATCATGTAACTGAATCGCCATGTTTAACCCTGTTTGACCACCTAACGTTGGTAATAAAGCATCAGGTTGTTCTTTACGAATGATACGTGCGATAAAATCATGTGTTAAAGGTTCAATATATACTTTATCTGCAATTTCTTTATCAGTCATAATCGTAGCTGGGTTAGAGTTAACCAAGATAACTCTATAACCTTCTTCTTTAAGTGCAAGACAGGCTTGAGTTCCTGCATAATCAAATTCCGCAGCTTGGCCAATAATAATTGGGCCCGATCCTACTACTAAAATTGTTTGAATATCGTTACGCTTAGGCATTTACATTACGCTCCTTTTCGATGAACTCATTCATCATAGTAATAAACTCGTCAAATAGATAATTAGAATCACTTGGGCCTGGTCTTGCTTCCGGATGATACTGAACTGAAAAGGCAGGTAACGTTTTATGTCTTAACCCTTCAACTGTACCATCATTTAATGCAATATGAGTGACTTCTAAATCTGTATTTTCTAATGAATCTCGGTCAATTGAATAACCATGGTTTTGACTTGTAATGTCAACTTTACCTGTTTTTAAGTTTTTAACAGGGTGGTTTGCACCTCTATGTCCAAACTTCATTTTGAACGATGTAGCGCCTTGAGATAAAGCAAATAATTGGTGGCCTAAGCAAATACCAAAGAATGGAATTTTGCCAAGAATGCCATTAATCATTTTTACAGCCACATCAATTTCTTCTGGGTCACCAGGGCCGTTAGATAGCATTACACCGTCTGGAGACATTTTGATGATTTCTTCAGCTGTTGTATTGTACGGTACAACTGTCACATTACATCCACGCATATTTAGTTCTCGTACAATATTTTGTTTTTTACCAAAGTCGAGTAAGACAACACTCAAATCTGATCCTGTAGATACATAAGGTGTTTTAGTAGAAACTGTCGACACTTCATCTCTAGGTAATTCAGTCGTTTTTAAATGTTCTACTAAGCTTTCAATGTCAGCTTTGTTATCTGTGAATCCGGCTCTTAATACACCGTGTTGACGAATTTTACGTGTAATACTTCTTGTATCGACACCTGAGATACCTGGTATTTGATATTGTACTAATACTTCATGTAATGTCTTTTGATTACGGAAGTTACTAGGATGTGTACTCGCTTCTTTCACTACAACACCATTCAATGTTGGTGTTAAAGATTCAAAATCATCTCTATTGATACCGTAGTTTCCAATTAATGGATACGTAAATGTAATAATTTGACCTGTGTATGAAGGATCAGAAATTGTTTCTTGATAACCTGTCATAGCTGTATTAAATACAATTTCACCAATTGAAAGTTCATCTGAACCTAATTGATATCCTTCATAATAAGAGCCGTCTTCAAATACTAGATAACGTTTTGAAAGCATCTATTTTTCCTCCTTAAATACTACTTCACCTTTAACCATTGTTAATACTGGATGTCCATATACTTTTTCACCAATAAATGGCGTATTGTCAGCTTTAGATAAGAAATCTTCACTTCTAATTTCTTTTTCATTTTCTAAATCAATAATTGTGATGTCAGCATAACTATCTTTATGCAATTTACCATAATTAAGATTAAAGATAGTTGCCGGTTTAATAGTTAAGTAATCGATTAACTGTTTTAATGACCAATTACCATTTCTAACAAAGTGTGTGTATAATAATGGAAATGCAGTTTCACTACCTACAATACCGAATGGTGCTTTAGTCATTGGTTGTTCTTTTTCTTCTTTCGCATGAGGCGCGTGATCGGTTGCAATACAATCAATTGTTCCGTCTAATAAACCTTCTAATAAGGCATCACGATCTTCTGTACTTCTTAAAGGTGGATTCATTTTATAATTTGCATCATCACCTGGCACATCATTTTCAGTTAATAATAAGTGATGTGGTGTTACTTCTGCAGTTACATGAATACCTGCTTTTTTAGCGTCACGAATGACACGAACACTCTCTTTAGTAGAAACGTGACATACATGGTAATGACAACCAGTAGCTTCAGCTAATAAAACGTCTCGCGCAATTTGAACAGATTCACATACATTAGGAATACCTGGGATACCTAATTCTTCACTACGTTTACCTTTATGCATAGCACCACCATAAATTAAACTATTATCTTCACAATGAGCTACGATTGGTTTTTTCACTTTTGCCGCTTGCTTCATAGCAGCATACATCATACTTGCTTGTTGCACACCTACGCCATCATCAGTAAAGGCAAACACGCCTTCATCCGCTAAAGCTTGGAAATCCACTAATTCTTTACCTGCTTGTCTAGTTGTTATAGAGGCATATGGTAAGACACGAATTTGTGCTGAATCTTTAATTTTTTCTCTTAATGCTCTTACATTTTCCACTGAATCTGGAACTGGTCTAGTATTTGGCATTGGACAGATAGTTGTAAAACCACCTCTTGCAGCCGCTTTCGTACCTGTTTCAATTGTTTCTTTATGTTCTCCACCTGGTTCACGTAAATGTACATGTACATCTACAAATCCTGGTGCTATTAAATTTCCTTTAGCATCTATAACTTCAATATTTTCGGATGAAGAATCAATTTTACTACTAATTGTTTTAATTCTTTTACCGTCAATTAGAATATCCGTATTTTTTAATTTTCCATTTTTTATAATTTTACCGTTCTTAATTAGTTTCATGATTCAAATACCCCTTCCTTATTTTAAAAGCTCATCAATGACTGCCATTCTCAAATACATGCCATTTTCCATTTGTTTAAAAATACGTGATTGAGGTGCCTCTACTAGGTCACTTTCAATTTCTACACCTCTATTGACTGGAGCTGGATGCATGACAATAGCTTCTTTCTTTAATTTATCATATCTTTCCTTCGTTAACCCATATTGTTGATGATAATTGTCAGCTTCAAAGTTAGCTTTTCCTGTAATGCCGTGTCTTTCATGCTGAACTCTAAGTAACATCACAATATCAACTTTATCAATCACATCATCAATACTAACGTATGATGCTTCTATTGTATCATCTACCCATTCATCAGGACTCGCGAACATGACATTTGCACCTAATGCTTTTAAACTATGGAAATTACTTCTAGCAACACGAGAATTTTTAATATCACCACAAATCAATACATTTAAGCCTTCGAATTTTCCATATTCTTCATAAATAGTCATTAAATCAAGTAGGCTTTGTGTTGGGTGTTGTCCACTACCATCACCACCATTGGCGATTGGTATATTCAGTCCTTCTAAATCTTCGTAATATGCATTTTGAGAGTGTCTAATTACTAATAAGTTTACACCAATACTTTCTAATGTCTTACAAGTATCGTAAAGTGATTCTCCCTTTTGTACAGACGACGTACTCGTTTCAAAATTCACTAAATTCAATCCTAATTTTTGTTCGGCAACTTCAAAGCTACACTTTGTTCTTGTTGAATTTTCAAAGAACAAATTAGCTACAAAATGATTTTTGTATTGTGGTACATTAACTTCTCCAGATTTAAACTGACTTGCTTTTTTAACTAAGCTATAAATTTCATCGTTTGATAAATCTTCCATTGATAATAAATGTTCCATTGTTTGCCTCCTCAGAATATCTAACTATTTTTTAGGTAAGATTAAATTTAAGATAATGCCTGATAAAGCTGATAATGCCATTCCTTCAAGTTGTAAGTTAACGCCGATGCCTTTTAAATTGATTAATAAATTTCCAATACCAACGACTAAGATGACTGATGCTATAACTAAGTTTCTATTGTTAGCAAAATCAACTTTGCTTTCTACAATCATTCTCAAACCACTTGCTGCGATAATGCCAAATAATAGTATGGACACACCACCCATAACCGGTGTTGGTATAGAAGAAATAAGTGCTGTAAATTTACCAATGAATGCAAGTACGATTGCGATGACTGCAGCACCACCAATCACATAAATACTATAAATTTTCGTAATCGCTAATACACCAATGTTTTCACCATAAGTTGTGCTTGGTGGTCCACCTATGATACTTGCAACCATCGTTGACACACCGTCACCAATGATTGATTTATCTAGACCTGGATCTTTAAAGAAGTTTTTACCTACAATTTTGTTGATTACCATTTGGTGTCCAATATGCTCACTGACAGTTACAAACACGACTGGAATCATGACTAGCACCAAACCTAAATGGAAGGAAGGTACATAATCTTTAAATGGTAAGTAAATATCTGGAAATGCTAACCATTTTGCTTTTGCAATCGGTGCAAATTTGACCAATCCCATAAAGATAGAAACGATATAACCGACAATGATTCCTATTAATACAGGAATTAATGATAAGAATCCTTTGAAGAATCCTTGCACAACGATTGTTACTATGAGTGTGATTAATGCCACTAGTAAATAACTTAAGTTATAACCTTTCATATCCGCAGAGTTTTCGTACATTGCCATGTTAACTGCAGTTGGCGCAAGACTTAATCCAATAACCATTATTACAGGTCCAACTACAACTGGTGGAAGTAAGTGCATCAACCAACCTGTACCACTAAAACGAATTAAGATACCAATAATGACGTACATTAAACCACTCATGAAGAGCGCGACTAACATGTCTCCTAAACTATGCGTACTTAATCCTGTAATGATTGGTGTGATGAAAGCAAAACTAGAGCCCAAATATGCTGGTATTTTAGCTTTAGTAATGAGTATGTATAACAATGTTCCAATTCCTGATGCAAGTAATGCTGCTGAAATAGGCAGTCCTGTTAAAAATGGTACAAGTACCGTCGATCCAAACATCGCAAATAAATGTTGTAAGCTTAAAAACGCCCACTGTGCTGGTTTTGGTTTATCTTTAACATCTAATACTGGTTGTACCGTTCTTTCAAACATTTGTTCATTTTCCATGGTGATTCATTTCCTTTCATAAAAAAATCTCTTTACATACAGTTATGCAAAGAGCCTAAAGCGAATGATATGAAGTATTTAAGCTATATAAATACAGTAGTTAACATAATGTTTTTATCGTAACTACTTTGCTCATATATTCATTTCACCTTTTTCAGTCTCTCGTACTGCTTTAAAAGGGATATTATTCTATTATAACTGCATTACTTGAATCCTTTTCAGTTAAGTACACTTTAACTGATTCATCTCGTGCAGTTGGTATGTTTTTTCCTACAAAATCTGCGCGAATTGGAAGCTCTCTGTGGCCTCGATCAACTAGCGTAGCTAAACCAATTTTAATTGGTCTTGCATGTAATAAGATGGCATCTAATGACGCTCTGACAGTTCTTCCAGTGTATAAGACGTCATCAATGATAATGACAACTTTTCCTGTAATGTCTACATCTATTTCAAAAGCTTTGTCGAATGATTGCTTTGAAACATGATCAATATCATCACGGAATTGTGTTATATCAATTGTGCCTGTTGGTACAAGTTGTTGCTCTATCATATTTATTTTTTCTTGAATACGATAAGCTAAATATGCACCACGAGTTTTAATGCCTAGTAAAACTAAATTCTCAGTACCTTTGTTATACTCTAATATTTCATGTGCAATTCGAGTAACCGTACGTTGAATTGCTGCTTCATCCATTATGATGCGTTCAGACATTGTCTCACCTCTATCTCTTATTCATATCAAAAAAACCTCACGTCTTTAACAAAGACATGAGGTTGATATATAGACAATGCGTGATATAAATTTAGTCCTGATGCAACTAAACAGTATTCCACACATATTCTTAACCGTTTGATTTGCAAGCATTCAATAATAAATCGTTAGTATTAGGTCATTGAATTGATTACAATCATGTATATCAGTATCATTTTCATGTCTTTGAAGCCTCTCTGGACTTATCTTTAAAGACTACTTTTATATTTAAACTGTTATTAGTTTAATCCTAAAGTTACAAATAGTCAACGTCTTTTCCAATAAAATACTTGATTGATTATAATTTTTTAAATATTTATTATATGATGTCTTCAACATCCCATTTGGAAGTTTATTTAATCACAGACGTTGTACGTTTTTGATATTTTTATAATATAATAGCATAACTAAAGTATTCGCAATTGCTATGCTAATAATCATAATATCTTGGTTATCTTTTAATAATATACTAATGATAAATGATACAACCAACATCATAGCACCAATCATAATATATTTGATGTTTTTAAGTTCTTTATGAAAATATGTCGTATTAATCCAAACCCCAATATAAAATAATAAGATACTACCATGCATCATACAGATTTCAAAAATGGCACTTAACTGATGCGAGTCACTAAAAATAACAGCAGCATTTAATATACCTAATGCTACATTAATCAATAAGTGTGTATAAACCAATTGGAAACCAATCGTTGTTTGATGTAAATTAATATGACTTTCAGTCACTAACCAATACGTTCCAAATAAACTTACGACAATTAAAAATTGAAATATATAAATATAGTTAAAATGCTCTATACTAAATATAGATGTTAATCCAACTAAAACCTCACCAAATATAATAATCGTCAACAATGAGAATCTTTCAACTAAATGTGATAAATTCACAGGTGATTGATATAAATATTTTCGGTATGGAATCAAGCCTGTTGAAGCAATAAATAATCCTAAAAATCCTGGAATATAATGAATACTTTTCGGTAATACAAGTGATACAAATGATAGGATTGCAACGATTAATGCTACTATTGCAAATGCCTGACACGTTTTATAATCAGGTTTATGTTTTGTTTTAGTTAAATGTAAACCATATTGAATACTAATACTTAGATATAGAATTCCAACACATAAAAAGAATGGAAAGAATGTTTTTTCAAAATCAGGATATAAACTATTCGATAAAAAGACTAATACAAACAAGTTAAACATCATAAATATGACATCTTTAGTTGTCGTTTCTCCAAATCTATTCGTATAAAATGTTTGATGCGACCATAATATCCATAAAAACACACTCATAATGATATACTTTAAAAATAATTCAGATGATATGGTCCCCTCGTGTACATTTAAAATGACATGTGCCATCTTTTGCATCGCATAAACAAATATTAAATCGAAGAATAATTCATGAAATCCCGCACTTTTCTCTTGTAAATGTCGAGGTTGATACGATGTTTCCATTTAATTTGTTCCTACTTTCACTTTGTTTTCAACATATCATAGCATATTACATGTTAAGTTTATATATTTTATTTTGAAGAAAGTACAACTCATTTTATGATTACTCTATAAATAACGCCTTATATCATCTCACATATTCCTTTTGAGTATAAAAAAGCCCTAAATGACAATGACATATCATTTAGGAGCTTTGATAGTATTTATTATTTTATACCTTTTACTAAGCGTCTCTTTTTCTAATATCGGCTAATAAATCTTCAAATTCCTGAGGTAATTCTGCTGTTCTTTCAATATATTCATGTGTAACCGGATGCTCAAAACCTATCACACCTGCATGTAAGGCTTGACCACCAATATCTAATGTTTTTTTAGGACCATATTTAGGATCTCCGACTAATGGAAATCCAATGTATTTCATATGAACACGAATTTGGTGCGTACGTCCTGTTTCAAGTTCACATTCTATTAAAGTGTAATCTTTAAAATGTTCTAAGACGTTAAAGTGTGTTACTGCTTCTTTGCCATCATCTACGACCGCCATCGCTTGACGATCTTTCTTATTACGTCCAATAGGCGCATCTACTGTTCCATAGTCATGTGGAATATTTCCATGTACAAGTGCAATATATTTACGTTTAACTGATTTAGCCATTAATTGTTCAACTAATCCACGATGCGCAATGTCATTTTTAGCAACCATTAATAAGCCAGATGTATCCATATCAATTCTGTGAACAATACCTGGACGAATTTCACCGTTTATACCAGATAAATTTTTAATTTGATACATCAATCCATTTACTAACGTACCAGTGTAATGGCCTGGTGAGGGATGCACTACCATACCTTTTGGTTTATAAACAATAGCAACATCATCATCTTCATAATAAATATCAAGATTTAAATTTTCCGGTGTGATATCTGCTTCTACGACTTCTTGTTCAGTCACGACGATATTGTCATTTTGCTTCACTTTATAATTGGGTTTGACTACTTTGTCATTTACTTTCACAAGATCTTCTTTAATCCAATCTTGAATTTGGCTACGTGACCAATCACTGTTTAATTCTGGTAATACTTTATCTAATCTCTGTCCAACATGATAACTATCTGTAATCGTATATTCATACGTTTCCATAATCAGACCTCCTAACCTTTATTTGTTGTATCTTTAAGTAGCGCAATAATAACTAATATCACACCAATTGTTAAACTTGAATCGGCTACATTGAAGATAGGAAAATCATATCCAAAAATATTTGTATCAATAAAATCAACAACTTCTCCATTAAATAAACGATCAATGAAATTTCCTAAAGCACCTGCAAACAATAAACTTATCGCTAACTGCATAAATAAATTATATTGCGCTTCTTTAATAAAGAACAATACAAGTACAATTAAAATAATCACTGTAATAATATAAAAGAAAAACATTTTACCACTTAATATACCCCAAGCAGCACCATTATTTCTATGTGACGTTATATTTAAAAAATTGGGTATCACTTCGTAAGAATCGCCTATTTTCATTGAACTAGCAATAATCCATTTTGTCACTTGGTCAATGACAATGATTAAAAAGGCTACGAGTAATGAAATACCGACATAATATTTCTTTTTCATTCATGTTCCTCCATTCAGAACCATTCATCACTTTTTTTTACAACAACATTCATTATATCTTAAACAAGAATATAAAAACAGGTTAGCTTCATAATAAATAATTGATACAACAAACATATGGAAGTGGGATAGAAATCATTAAGAACCACTAATCATTGATTATGTAGTGGTTCTTTCGCATTAGCCACAGCTAATGTGTACTTTAAAATAGAAATACATGAGTGAAACTCATGCATAAGAAATACTAATTTCTAAAGAAAAAGTATTTCTTTATCGTTGTCCATCCCCAACTTGCATTGTCTGTAGATTTTCTTTTCGAAATTCTCTATGTTTGGGGCCCGTCCCCCGGCAAGGTTGACTAGAAATGAAAAAGCTTGGTACATTAGACCGTCTTTGTAATTTATTACTTAGACGGTTTTATGCATGAACTTTAGTTCATGTATACCGCTAAAGCTTAATTTGAACACATGAGTCAATACGCATGTGTAAGTCAACTACTGCCTTAATATCAATGTAACTTGAAATATATTGATGCCTAGCCTAAACTCATTTCATCATTACGATATATGTTGATTCTCTTTAGGATGAATATATTGATATTGATCAACGTCATTCGCTGGTATTGTTCTATTTGATATTTCATACGGCTTTTTAAAATTCATTTCTGAAACGTATAATGATTGATCATCGTTCACTTTTTCAATGTAGGCTACATGACCATATTTTCCTTCAGTTGTCTGTAGAATCGCACCTTCTTTAGGATGTTGATTGACTTTATATTGATCTTTTTTAGCATTTTTCGCCCAATCTTTAGCGTCATGCCAAGAATTTGCAATTTGATGATGGTCTTCTCTCACTTTATCGAACACATAATAAGTGCATTGTCCTTTTTGGTACGTATTATATTTCATCGGATTAAACTCTAATAAATGATTTTTAGGTTCAGTCATATCTTGATTATTTAAACCATCAAAAATTGCTGCTAGCGTTAGGCCTATCGTTATAAATAACATCCAAAAAATACTTTTCTTCACTTCATCACTCTTCTTTTATAAAATTAAATCTAAAGTAGATACCATCTGGTCCTTTGATATTTAAATGTGTTGTTTCTGGATAATGAAAGTCTACAAGCGCTAAACCATACGAGTGCGCATTATCTACACGTTTGGTTCCAGAAATCCATTGATTTAATGCTAAATGATGATGATAATGTTGAGATGATAAAAAGAGCGAATAATCATCCATATATGCAGATTCTTCTAAACCAAAATAATTTAAATAGTATGGTTTAACTTCAGAAATACGAATCGATTTCAAATGCAAGGTCCCTATTTTAGCATCATCTGGTATGCCTTGCCATTTTTCATCTGATACTTCATTTAATAAACGTGGTACATTAATCGGTACGATATTAAGTAACACTTTGTCATCTTCATAATGCCATTCTTCAAAATCTTGATCTACATAGAATTTCAAACCATTTCCTTCTGGATCTTCAATAAAAAGAGATGTAGCCACACTCTGTTCTCCACCATTTACTGGGATTTCATAGTCACTTAATTGTACTAACAAATCTGCTAAATCTGATAATGAAGGTAGTATTATACCAACATTAAATAAGCCTGCTTCTGACATTAGTGGTTCTCTACCGTTAGCAATTTCATTTAAAATAATGAAATGATTAGACATGCCTACTTCATATTGAATACTTTTCATTGTTTCGTTTACGATATTAAATCCTAAAATCTGTTCGTAAAATGGTTTGAGTGCATCTTTATCTCTCACATTAATCGTTATTCCGTTGACAAAATTTGCATCTTTATTATGAAACATTCCATGTACCTCTTTCAAAATAACTTATCTGTATAACTTTCTTTACTTATGAATTATGACTCATATTTTAAATATTATGCAAAAAAATCAAAACAAAAGCAACTTAATTGCAATTTATATCAATACTAATTAAGTGATGATGTGTTCATAATGTATTAGGCTAATTTCGATAATACTTTCTAATATTTAATAATACCCATAATATCCCAAGTCGTTATAAAATAAAAACTGTTAGCAAAGTCATCCGACTTTGCTAACAGTTTGAATACAATTTTACCTATTAAATTAATGTCTTAACTACTTCTTGGCAACGTGGACATAAGTGATCTAATTCGCCAACAGAACCTAATTGATCACTATAGTTCCAACATCTTTCACATTTTTCACCTTCAGCATGTTCAATACGGATGTCACCATGTTGATATGATACGCCGTTATCAACTTGATCAACAACCTCCGCTTGTGAAGTGATAAATAATTGTTGTAAATCATCAAATTGTTGTAAGAACTCTGTAGCATTAAAGTCTTGATTACTACCAATCACAACTTTAGCTTCTAATGATTTACCAATAACTTTTTCATTACGCGCTGCTTCTAAGGCACGGTTCACATCATCACGTAAGTTCATAAATGTATTCCATTTATCTAATAATTGTTGATCTACTTCTTCAACTTTAGGCATATCAGCTAAGTGAACACTTTCTTCTTTAACATGAGGTGTATGTGACCAAACTTCCTCTGCTGTATGCACTAAAATTGGTGCAAGCAACTTAGTCATATCAACTAAGATTTGATAAAGTACTGTTTGCATACTACGACGTTTATGTGAAGAACGTTCTTCGATATAAAGGATATCTTTACCATAATCTAAGTAGAAGTTACTTAATTCAACATTGATAAAGTTTTGAACTTCTTGATAGATATTAAGATAATCAAAGTTTTCATAATTGTTAATTGTACTTGCAGTAAATTCACGTAAACGATGTAATAAATAACGATCTACTTCTAATAACTCTGCTTCAGCGATGCTATCTGTTTCAGGATTGAAATCACTCACATTACCTAACATAAATCTCAATGTGTTTCTGATTTTACGATATACATCAGAAGTTTGTTTTAAGATTTCATCTGAAATACGTACATCTGCTAAATAGTCTGTACTACTTACCCACAGTCGTGCAATATCTGCACCTTTTTGTTTAACGACTTGATCAGGCACAATGACATTTCCTAAAGATTTACTCATTTTTTTACCTTCTCCGTCCATAACGAAACCATGAGATAATAAGAATTTATATGGTGCTTGACCTCTTGTCGCAACAGAAGTAGTAATAGATGAGTTAAACCAACCACGGTATTGGTCACTACCTTCAAAGTATAAGTCAGCTGGGAAACTTAATTCTGGACGTGTTTCAAGGACACCTCTATGAGATGAACCAGAATCAAACCATACATCCATGATGTCATTTTCTTTCGTAAATTCACCATTTGGACTTCCTGGATGTGTAAAGCCTTCCGGTAATAAATCTTTGGCTTCTTTTTCAAACCAGATATTAGAACCATGTTGTTCAAATAAATCAGCAACATGATTTACAGTTTCTTTCGTCATGATGATGTCGCCATTTTCTGCATAAAATACAGGTAGTGGTACACCCCAAACACGTTGACGTGAAATTACCCATTCACCACGGTCACGAATCATATTATAGATACGTGTTTTACCCCAATCTACTTTAAATTGAGTATCTTCAATTGCATCTAAGATGTCTTGTCTCACTTTATTAATTGATGCAAACCATTGTGGTGTAGCACGGAAGATAACTGGTTTTTTCGTTCTCCAATCATGTGGATAACTATGTGTAATAAAGTTTAATTTTAATAATGCATCTTTCTCAGTTAATAAGTCCGTTACTGCTTTATTCGCTTTATCATAGAACATACCTTCAAAAGGTCCACCTTCTTCAGTGAAGACACCTTTATCATTTAATGGACTGATCACTGGTAAATCATATTTTTGACCAACAATATAGTCGTCTTCCCCGTGTCCAGGTGCTGTATGAACACAACCTGTACCAGCATCAGTTGTAACATGTTCACCGTTAATCACTAAAGAAGTACGATCTAAGAATGGATGTTGTGCTTCAACATATTCTAATTCTTTACCTGTAAATTCTTTTTCAAGTTGAATCGTATCTTGATCCCATTCTAGAGCTTCTGCTACTGTTTCTGCTAAAGCTTGAGCAATAATGTATTTATTACCATTTACATTATATTGGCCATATTTTAATTCTGGATGAACAGTAATCGCAACATTAGAAGGAATTGTCCAAGGTGTAGTTGTCCAGATAATAAATTGTGCATCTTTGTCTACAACACCTTTATCATCTTTAACATCAAATGCTACATAAATTGATGCTGAACGTTTGTCATGATATTCGATTTCCGCTTCTGCAAGAGATGATTCACTTGATGGTGACCAATAAACAGGTTTTTTACCTTTATAAATAAGTCCTTTTTCTGCCATTTCACCAAATAATCGAATTTGAGCAGCTTCATATTCTGGTTTCAATGTGATATATGGATCGTTAAAGTCACCACGTACACCTAGACGTTTGAAATCTTTCTTTTGAATTTCAATTTGTTCTAGAGCAAATTCTTTACATTTTTCTCTAAATTCAGCGGTAGACATTTTTTTACGATCTACACCTTTTTTAGTTAAAGCTTGTTCAATTGGAAGACCGTGTGTATCCCAACCTGGGACGTATGGTGCATAAAAACCTTGCATTGTTTTGTAACGAACAATAAAGTCTTTAATGATTTTGTTTAATGCATGTCCCATATGTAAACTACCATTCGCATATGGTGGTCCATCATGTAAAATATATGAGGCATTGCCTTTATTTTTCTCTAACGCTTTTTCGTATTGATTGTCTGCATCCCATTGTTCTTGGATTTTTGGCTCTTTATTTGGTAATCCGCCTCGCATTGGAAATTCTGTTTTGGGCATTAATAACGTATCTTTATAATTCATATACTTTCATTCCTCCTAATTATAAAAAAGAACTCTAAGTTCAATTAACAGGGACGGTTATACCGCGGTACCACCCTGATTAACTCAACTTAGAGTTCTCTCTTGGTTCTTTATTCATAATGATAAGTCAGTGATATAAGAAACATGCTTATATTAGGCTCCCACCATCTCCTAATTCGCTGTAATAAGTGTAGTGTTTCTTACGCGTCTGACTTCAAATTTAATTGTTATTTTAGATTCGTTGATTCAGATTGACTTGTACTTGTTGAATCACTTTGAGACGTTGATTTAGTCTCAGACGTTTGTGTTGATTGTGCTTGACTTTGAGCATTATTTTTCATGGCTTTTTCTTCTTCTGTTAAATCATTATCGTTTAAATGATGAATGTCTTCTAAAGTGACCTGTTCAGCATCTAAATCATAATTTAATAGGTAATCCCAATCTTCATTCTTCAACAAGTCTAATTGAGCTTCAACTAACATACGGAAACGTGATCTAAATACTTTAGATTGGCGTTTCATATCTTCAGTTTGGAAAGCTAAGCGACGTGCTTTTTCGATAGCATCATTAACAATTTGGTCTGCTTGAGCTTGTGCTTTAGCAATTGTTGCTTCTGCATCTTTATTCGCAGCTAATTTCGTTTCTTCGCCAGCTTTTTGAGCTTGCACTAAAGCATCGCTAACTGATTGGTGAACATCTTGATAAGACTTAATATTAGTATCTCTTTCTTCGATGACTTTTTCAAGTTGTTTTTTATCTTCTTTTAAACGTTCTATTTCAGTACTTAACTGGTCTAAATAGTTTGCAACTTCAGTAGGTTCTAAACCATTTTTCACACGAGTAAACTCTTTGCTTTTAATTTCACTTGGTGTAAAAGGCATTGTGTATCCTCCTTAATTTTACACTATTTAAATAATGTATGATAGGTTATGTGTATTTTATCTTTTTTCGTTCTTCCACCAATATCGGTTACTTGAGCTCTTCCGAATCCTTGTATGGAAAGTAAGTCATTCATTTCTAATTGAAAATCTGGCGTATCAATAATGGTATGATTCACTTTGACTCTCTTCTTCTCTATAAGTTGTTTCGCAATAGATCTTGATTTATGAATCATATCTTTTAATACGACATCAAGTCTAAGTGCACTCACTGTTGAACTTTGAATCTTCCAATTCTCTTCTGATTGTATCATATCTTCCAACGGAATAGAATTAAGTTTAATTGTAGCACCTTTGATTCTAGTGAATTCTAACATAATAAATGATTCTAATGCTTTTGTCAAAACAAATTGAATACGTTCCCCAACAATGATATCACCAAGTTGATTTCTATCAATTCCTAAAGACATCAGCGTACCTAAAACGTGTTGATGTTGAATAGTTACAAACTTTTCAGGATAATGTATTTCAATTAATGTGAGTTCAAAGTCACTTTCATCTGGTTCATAATATGATGGTGCAATCACGGCACGTTGTCGTTCTGCTCTCGGTCCACCATTAAAATGTACTTTCAAATCGTCATAACTGCCACTAATCACTTCTAAAATATATTGCCCTCTTGGATCTAAGAATGTGGTTAGCACAGGCGAATAGTGCCGTTCAGCTTGTTCACATTTATCAATTAAAATATCAATCAAGCTTTGTTCTTCTTTTCGAAAATGTTGATAAATATCGATGGCGTATCCCCCGCTTAACTTTAATATGAATTATTTAAATTATCATTTTTTTATCCATGCAACAATAAAACGAGGCAACATGGAACGTTTCCAATCACCTCGTTTATGATCATCATATTTATATTGCTGTCTAAACTAACTATCTCGCTAAATAAGCTAAAATCATGTTAAAAATAGTTACTAGTCCTCTTTGGAATAAAACTAAAACTATAATAGCAGCAATTGATGAAATATCAATCATTCCAATTGGTGGAATGATTTTTCTAAATGGTTCTAAAAATGGTTCATAAATTATACCTAGTATTTCACCAAATTTAGATTCACGTATACTTGGTACCCAAGATGTAAAGAAATATACAATCATACCAAAATAATAAATTTGGACGATCCAAATGATAAATTGGAAAATTGTATTAAGTAATCCAATATCCATACGTTAGCTCCTTATTCGTAATGTTGCTCCATGTTTTCAATATGATCTGTAATACTACCGGCAACTTCGACGTTATCAGGTGTACATAAGAAAATATCAGTACCTACACGTTGGATATCGCCACCAATGGCATATACAGTACCACTTAAGAAATCAATGATACGTTTTGCTGAAACTTTGTCGATTCTTTGTAAGTTAACTAATGTTGCACGGCGATTTTTTAATTCATCTGCAATATCTTGTGTATCTGAGAAAACTCGTGGTTCAAATAAACACATTTTTGAACTTTCTTGTGTAGCATAATTTGATTGAACGTTATTATTCATTGTTACAACATTTCTAGTATTCGATTTAGAATTATTACTCATACGATAATTCCTTTCTTCAGAAGTTGTATTATATCTTGTTGTACTTTTTTGAGGTACAGATTTAATCGCACTTGTTTTAGATGCAGCTGGTTGTTGTACAGGTTCTTTTGGCGATTCTACTTCACGTTCTGGTTTACGATCACGCTCAGGTTCACGTTCTTCTGGTACTTCTACTTCTTCTTCATCTTCAACAACAAAAAATCCATTAAATAAATCTTTTAAAGCCAAGGGGCTCACTCCTATTCTCCTACAAGTTTAGTCCCAATTCTCACAAATGTTGCACCTTCTTCAATTGCTATTGGATAGTCATTACTCATCCCCATCGACAATTCTTCACACGGTGCATATTCTAAATTGAGTTTTTTAATTTCATCTCTTTTTGTTCGCAATTTTCTAAACAATGACTGAATATACGCATTATCATCCGTATATGGTGCCATCGTCATTAAACCGACTATTTTTATATTTTCAAATTGTTTAATTTCTTCAATAAAAGCATTAACTTCATCTAAACTAATCCCATGTTTGGATGATTCACCTGAAACATTCACTTGTAAGAAACAAGATATTGTATGCTCGGCACGCTTATTAATTTCTTTAGCTAAACTCATTCTATCTAAAGCATGAAAATAATCAACATCATTGATGACATCTTTAACCTTTCTAGATTGCAAAGAACCGATAAAATGAAGCACTGCATCTTTTGGTAATGCTTCTTTCTTCTCTTTGAACCCTTCAAGTCTATTTTCTCCAAAATGTCGAATTCCAGCTTGATAAGCTTCTTTAGCTCGCTCTATTGTAACATACTTTGTTACTGCAATCACGTTAGGCTGTGTTGAAATGTTACTTTTTTCTCTATGCTCATTGATTTCTAAATTGATTTGAGCGAGATTATCTTTCACTTCACGCATTATGAATCACCTTGCTTTCTTCCTATAAATGCTAACATTCGTCCAGTTTGTCCTTTTTCCACTCTATAAGAAAAGAAATAATCCAGGTTTTCAGATGTAGCATAATCTGTAATATAAATATTACTTTCCGGTACACCTACACTTTGTAATAAAAGAGAGTTGGCCTTTTTCAAATCAATGCCGTGTCTATCACTATCACGTGTTTCTATAAATTGAGTTGTATCAATATCTAGTGTTTCAAATTTCATTTTAATATCATCATTAATTTCATATGAATTGGATGTAGCCGGACCAATAACAACATTTAAATCAGTAACATCAAAATCAATATGTCGAACCATCTCTTTAACGATTTCTCCGTAAGTGCCCCGCCAACCAGCATGTGCAAGTCCAACATAATGATGTTTCTCACTATAGAAATAAACGGGTACACAATCTGCGTAACACATCGTTAATAATATATTGGGCTCATATGTATACAATCCATCTATACCATGTAAACCATTTGTAATAGCATCAATGTTTACACCTTTATCATCTGATGTTATTTTAGCAACTTTATTCTCATGTGTTTGTATCGGAAAAACCCACTCACTTCGTGGGAAGCCTATCATATTAGCTAAAATGTTTTGATGTTGTGTAATGTTGTCTTGTCGATCATCTACATATCTAGCCATATTAAATGCTTTTTCAGGATACATACTTAAGCCACCCTCACGTGTAGTAAAACCAAGGGTAGTATGTGTCATTTTATCGTCTTTATATGCTAAAAAATGATTTTGTTTTATAAATTTTTCAGTCAACTATTTCACAACCTTAAGTATGAATTTTCATTAATTTCGATTAAAGGGTCTAAATATGTTTTATAGAACTATTATATAGCATTCTTATTCGTATTTAAATTAAAACTATTATTTCTGTCCTTGAAACTAATTATTTTAAAATTATTCTTCAACGATTTATTAAAAATCAAATTTTAAATAAATTAAAAAGTCATCAGAAATATTTCTGATGACTTTAAGTATAATGGTTAAGATAAGATTAACGTCTTGTTCTTCTAGAACGTCTTTCTTCTCTATTTCTGATGAAGCTTGGAATATCATCGTCTTTAGTCGTATGACTTCTTTCAGTCACACTATCAGAAGATGAACTTGATGCAGAACCGCTGATTGATTCTTCTTTACCAACTGAAGAAGTCGATGAAGCGCTATTTACGCTTGAACCAAATCCAGTGCTAGAAGCTTTGCGACCTTGAGATGATGGTTTATCTTCAAATCCAGTAGCAATTACTGTTACTACAATTTCATCTTGTAATTCTGGATTGATTACTGTACCGAAGATCATATTTACATCTTCATCTGCAGCATCTTGAACGATATCCGCAGCTTCTTGTGCTTCGAATAATGAAAGTGATTCGCCACCTGTAATATTCATAAGCACACCTTGAGCACCAACAATTGATGTTTCAAGTAATGGTGAAGAAATTGCTTTTTTAGCTGCTTCTACTGCTCTATTTTCTCCAGAAGAAACACCAATACCCATTAATGCTGAACCTTGGTTAGACATGATTGTCTTAACGTCAGCAAAGTCTAAGTTAACTTCACCAGATACTGCGATTAAATCAGAGATACCTTGTACACCTTGACGTAATACGTTGTCAGCTTCTTTGAATGCTTCCATCATAGGTGTTGATTTGTCTACGATATCTAATAAACGGTCGTTAGGAATAACGATTAATGTATCTACAGCAGCTTTCATTGATTCAACGCCGGCAGCAGCTTGTGTTTGACGTTTACGTCCTTCGAAACCAAATGGACGAGTAACAACACCAACTGTTAACGCTCCCATTTCTTTAGCAATTTTAGCTACTACAGGAGCAGCACCAGTACCAGTACCGCCACCCATACCTGCAGTTACGAATACCATATCTGCACCTTGGATTGCATCTTCAATTTGTTCGCGTGATTCTTCAGCAGCTTTTTTACCGATTTCTGGGTTAGCACCAGCACCTAATCCACGAGTTAATTTTTCACCAATTTGGATTTTTGATTCGGCTTTAGATAAGTTTAAAGCTTGTCCATCCGTATTAATAGCGATAAATTCTACATTATTCATTCCGTGGTCAATCATACGGTTTACAGCGTTGTTACCGCCGCCACCTACACCGATGACTTTTAAAGTCGCTAAATGATTAAATCCTTGTTCAAATTCTAACATTTAAATTTCCTCCTAGTTTTAATGGCCAATAATCATTCAAATAAAGATTTCATGAGTTTTTTAAATTTACCTTCTTCTTTGTCTTTACCTTGAGCATTATGATGATCTTCTTCTAGATGAGTTTCGCGGTCGTCATATTCTTCATGAGGTGGTTCAGGCTCATCCTCATAAACATCTTTTTTGTTCGATTTGCGTTTGAACCAATCGAAACCGCTTGATTTAGAGTCAGTATCTCTTTCATCAGATTCGATAACTTCCTCTTCAAATTCCTCATTATCATGATAATTAATTGTAACATAATCTAATAACTCATCAAAAGTGATACTACTAGAAATAGTAGAAATCGCAGATGAAAATTCTGGTTTTCTGATTCCCATTTGTGACGGAGTGTGAATTCTCACTTTTTCACTAACCATATCTTGTAATAATTCTCTTACACCTAATAAATTAGCTGATCCACCTGTTACAACAAAACCACCATTAACTTTTGTTAAACCTAATTCTTGTAAAACATCAAAAACTTCGAAGAATATATCTTCAACTCTTGCTTCAATAAAGTCGCTTAAATCTTTTTGAGTATATTGAACATGTTCTTCACTATCAATTTGATCAACTGTGAATACATCTTGACTTGAAGCTGAATCATAAAATGCATGTCCATATTGATGTTTTATCTTTTCAGCTGTGTCATATGATGTATTTAAACCTTGTGCTACATCATCAGTAATATCACGACCAGCCATTTCAATTGAATCTGCATCTACTAATTCGCCACGTTCATAGAAGGCAATTTGTGTTAAATCTTCACCGATATCAATCACACATGCACCAAGTTCTTTCTCAGTTGCTGATAAAATTGATCCGTAATTATATGCATCAGAATATACATCTAATACATCTACACCACATGATTCAACACATTTAATCATATTAATTAAGATTGATTTTTGAATAGCAATAACGCCTGCATCCACTTTAAGTGAATGTCTTGCGATTAATTCTTTTGGATCTGATACTTCATTTTCCTTATCTACAACGAATCGTATTGGGAAAACGTTAATCACTTCTGTTTCAGGAACATCATTTTTATCTCTAATACCTTCTAGTACAGATTCAATATGTGTTCCGTTAATTTCAGTATCTTCATAAAATTCTATTTCATTTGATTCATCATACACTTCTGTTCCAATGATAGGTAATTTTAAAAATACTTCTTTGATGTCTACACCTGAAGCGATAGAAGCTTTTTTAATTGTATCCTTGACAGCTTGTCTAGCAATATCAAAGTCATCAATTAATCCATTTTTTATACCGCTTGTATAGGTTTGTCCTGTACCTATCACATTTATTCCATTGTGAAATTTTTCGCCTACTATTGTTTTAACACTTGATGAACCAATATCTATGCTTACATAGTAATGTTCCTCCATAGATAGGCACCTCCTGACAAGTTACTATTAAAATACACTATGTTTAGTTTACAATACGTTGATAAGCTTGTGAACTATAAACACATACTAATATCAAAATTTTTTAATTATTTTCTTTTGAATCTTTATTAATTTTATTTAACACACTCTGAAGTTCTTCTTTTGCATCCGTTTCTTTCTGTGATGTTTGCGATACACTTTGTTCAGATTCTGATTGTGCACCTGTACTATTTTTATATGGAATGAACGATGCACCAACTGAAAGATCAATGTATCCATCGGTTTTCAAGTCACCAGAATCACTTCGAGATAATGATTCTGACATTTGAGGATAATACTTCATTTTGTCTGCAATCGTCGTAATGTCACCAATCACCTGGATGTTATCTTTTGTGAATATTTTAATTCTATTTTGTTTATTCTTATCTGGTGCATAACTTATTTCCGCAATTAAATTTCTAGCTTTAGGTGACATTTCAGATAACGCTTGTATCATCTTTTCTTTTTTATCTTCTTTGAAACCATCGATAATAGGAACGTCATGTGCAATTTCGCCGTCATAATCTTTTAATTCTTTACCATCTTCTAACACAGGTACATAGTTGTCTTTTGATTTTTCCAAGCCAACGACCTGATATTCAGTTACTTTTACATCTAATGTATTAGGTATTACTTTTGTTATTTTAACATCTTTAATTAATTCTTTTTCCTTTAAACTGCTCTTTGCTTTACTTTTACTAAATGTATACATACGTGAACTTGGCTTAATATCTAATGCTTTATTAATCTGACTTTTACTCACATTATGATTCCCTTCAATTTTCACGTTAGATATTTTACTTAATGGTGTAAACATATAAAGTAAAAATACTACGATTAGTAAAACCAATACTGTTATGACTGTGTATTGAATTCTCTTTTGTCGTTGTCGCCGTTGTGCTCTTTTTTCTTCTAATGTAGGTGAATTAAATTGTGTAACCTTACTATCATAATCTTGTTGTTTATAACCAGATTCATCTTTCTTATCTGTTGACTTTGTCTTTCCTGTTAACTTTTGAAACCAATTCTCTTTAGATTTTTTATTTCTATTTTTAGTAGTTTCATTTGCCTTATGTGATGTTTGGCCTAAATCATCCGACGTTTCATTCTTCTCTAAGTCACTTTCATTTTCACGATAATCATCTGAATATGAGTCCCAATCTTGAGAAGTTTGCATAGATTCTGAATACGTACGATTTTGGTCATCCGGTTCATTTTGACGAACCTGACTCTCCTCATCATCGTTAAAATCCATTATATGGTTGTCCCTATTAGTGTTCTCTTTATCAAAGTGATCATGACTCGATGAAAATGATTGCTCATCGTCAACTTTATCTTTAAACTTCTTCCTTTTTCTTGTTCTAAAGTCGTTACTTCTACGGAACATACTTAAATCATCGTTTTGATTATCGTCATGATTCGTTTGCTTATTATGGTTATTTTTATTTGTTTTACCGTCCATATGATTTCACGCCCTTTTAGTATGATGGCAAGTGTGCACGGAAACTTTCTATGAATTTCTCACCACGTTCTTCGAATGTGTTGTATTGATCCCAACTTGCACATGCAGGAGATAATAATACAACATCGTTAGGTTCAATGACATCTTGAATTTTATCTACAGCATCTTGCACATCTGTAGCCTTAATGACATATTTACCTTGACTATTACCTAACTTGGCAAATTTTTCTTGTGTTTCACCAAATACGACCATCACTCTGACATTTTTCATATATGGTATTAACTCATCAAATTCATTACCTCTGTCCAATCCGCCACACAACCAAATAATTGGTTGATTAAATGAATTAAGTGCGAATTGAGTAGCTAAGGTATTGGTAGCTTTAGAGTCATTGTAGTATTTATTTGTTCTATTAGTACCGATATATTGTAATCTATGTTCTATACCTGAGAATGTAGTTAAACTATCTGCAATCGCTTTGATTGGTACGCCAGCAAGAATAGCTGCTAACACTGCAGCTAAAATATTTTCTAAATTGTGTTCCCCTGGTAAAACTAAATCTTCTACACTTATAATACGTACGCCTTTATATTCTATGAATCCATCTTTAATATAAATGCCATCAACAACTTGTTGTGTTGAGAAATAAAATGTTTTAGCTTTTAGATTTTCTGATTCGATTAGATGTCGTTGATGATAATTACAAATTAAATAATCATCTTCAGTTTGATTTTTGTATATTTGTTTTTTAGCATTTTGATAATTTTCAAGAGATTCATGATAATCTAGATGTGCTGAGTAAATGTTAGTGATAATCGCGATATGAGGTTTATATTGTTCTATACCGAGTAATTGGAATGAAGATAATTCAGTAATTAAATACTCTTTAGAACTTACTTCTTGTGCTACTTTCGAAGCGACATAACCAATATTCCCTGACAATCTACCTGTAAGTCTACTGTTTTTAAACATATCCCCTATTAGTGAAGTTACAGTTGTTTTACCGTTTGTTCCTGTAACTGCAATAATCGGTGCTTCTGAAATAAGATAACTTAATTCTACTTCAGTTAATACTTTCAAACCTCTTTTAACCGCTTCATCAATGATTGATACAGTATAAGGAATACCTGGGTTTTTAATAACAATTGGATCATTATCTAGTAATGAAGTAGGATGTGAACCACTTACGACTTTTATACCCATCGCTTCAAGATCTTTAGCATGTGCATCTTGAGATAAGTCTTTACCATCATTAACTGTTACCTTCGCACCCAATTTACTCAATAATTTTGCTGCTTCGTAACCACTTTTTGCTAAGCCTACAACTAATACATCTTTATTTTCTAATCCTGTGTAATTTAGCATCTTAGTGCACTCCAATCCATAAGCCAATTAGACCTGTAATTAAACCGACTGACCAAAATACAGTTACAACCTTCCATTCATTCCATCCACATAATTCGAAATGGTGATGAATAGGACTCATTTTGAAAATACGTTTTTTAGTTAATTTATATGATGCAACTTGTAACATAACTGATAATGTTTCTACTACAAATACGAAACCAATAAATACAAGTGATAATTCTTGATTTAACATGATTGAAATTGTAGCAAAAATACCACCAAGTGCTAAGCTACCAGTATCACCCATGAATACTTTAGCCGGATTTAAGTTATATGGTAAAAATCCTAATAAAGCAAATACCATGATAATACAGAAGATACCAATAGCAGGTGCATCTAATACAAAACTCATAATCGCGTACATCGCAAAGCCAATAATTGATAGACCTGTTGCTAAACCATCAAGTCCATCTGTTAAATTTACTGCGTTTGAAAATCCAACTTGCCAAAAGATGATAAAGATAACATAAGCAAATGAAAGAGGGATACCAGCGTCAGTAAACGGAATATGTAATGTTGTTGAGAAGTTAACTAAGTTAAACACGTTACTTAATACAAAAAATATAACTGCAATTAGAATTTGAGCTAGAAATTTCTGCTTACTTGTTAAACCTTGATTGTTCTTTTTAACTACAATAATGTAATCATCGATAAAACCAATCAAACCAAATCCAAGTGTCACAAATAATAATAAAATGATGGGATTTGAGTGATCCACAAAAATAATGGCAACTACTGAAGTAATAATAATACTAATTAAGAATGTTAAGCCACCCATTGTCGGTGTGCCCGTTTTCTTCATATGGCTTTGTGGTCCTTCTTCACGAATGCTTTGTCCAAATTTCATTCTTTTTAATGTTGGAATAAGTATGGGTACAAGTACAAAAGTTATTAGAAGCGATAACATCGCATATACAAAAATCATAATGATCTCCTTTTCTTTTATCCGTCAATTTACATACATCAATATATGTATTTTTAATCTATAACCTTTAATATTTTATCAGTTTTGGTTCAATTTTTATATGTTAAATCACAACATATTAAGAAAGAGAGCGGGATAAATTTAATCCCAATCTCTTCCTCTCATGTTTAATATCTATGTTGTCTTAATTAGAGCTTGAATCTTTCTTCTTAGATTTATCTTTCTTATCACTAGATTTTTCTAGTGTTTGTTTACTACTTTCATCTGTTGTACCGTCAGTCGACTCAGCTGAAAGTGTCACTTCAATGTTGTCCGATTTTTTAAGGTTTTGGCCTTGTGTTACTGATTGTTTTGAAACAAATCCGCTTCCAGTTGTTTTAACTTTGATGTTAGTTAACTCTTGGAATGCTAAAATATCTTCTTTAGTCCAACCTTTCATATCTGGCATAGTTAAATCTCCATCAGTTACTAACAATACTTTACTATTTGTTAATGCTTTAGTATCTGCGTCTACTGATTGTGATTTAACTTTTTTACCATTACCAATGACAACCGGTTTAAGTGACTTAGCGTTAATACTATCTTTAGCTTTGTCAATCGATTGTCCTTCTACATTAGGTACTTTGCTAAAGTCATTTTTCGAAGCATTGTCTTTAGATTTACCAACGTTTAAATATTTCAGAGTGTTTTCCATTATTGGTTTAAAGGCTTTACTTACACCCATTTCATAAGCTTCCTGGTCATTTTTTTGTGCTAAGCTCATACCTGCATAAACAATAACCTTAGGATTTTTCTTAGGTGCATCACCGATAAAGCTTACAAAGTATGGATTTTCACCTTTAACATAACCGCCGCCTTCTGAATCTGCTACTTGAGCTGTACCAGTTTTACCTTCGATATCATAACCATCTACACGATAGTTTTTAGCATGACTATCTTCACTATTAACTACCTTATCTAATTCCGTTTCAACTTTGCTAGCAGTATCTTTAGTAATTGGTTTACCGGCATAAGATTTTTCACCTTTATAGAAGTTCTTTTTCGAAATAGGATTATCGATACTACTTACAAACCATGGTTTCAACATGTTTCCATTATTGAAAAATGCTGATTGCGCTTGAATCATTTGCACTGGTGTCACTGTCGTTGATTGACCAAATGCAGATGTTTTTTGTTGTAATGCATTTTCCCAAGCAATGTGTCCGGTAGCTTCTCCATCAAACATACCATTAGTAGATTTACCGAATCCAAAACGTTCATACCAAGATTTCATTTTATCTGTACCCACTTCATCTTGTAGGTGCATCATTAATGTATTAGAAGAATATGTGAATCCTAGCGTTTCAGAAATTTTACCCCAACCTGTTTTATTCCAGTCGGAGATACGTGATCCCATAATATCTCTATGTCCAGATTCATATTTTTCATTTGGTTTGAACTTACCTTCTTGGATTGCTGCCGCTAATCCGTATGATTTGAATGTCGAACCAGGTTCATATGTGTTTTGGTATAAGTCATTCGCCCATTTTTTACCAAAATCTTTACCAGTTTCTGGGTTGAATGTAGGTCTTTGACTAAATGCTAAAATTTCACCAGTTTTGGCATCCATAACAACCGCAAAGACATCTTTAGGATTGTAATGTTCTACCATACCGTCTAACGCTTCTTCTACAAATACTTGAATATTTGAATCAATGGTTAAATGAACATCATCACCACGTTTAGGTTGTTTCTCAGATTTGGTATTCGGAGCAATGTATCCCCAAATATCATGAATGTATTTGAGTGATCCTTTAGTACCGTTTAAGTAACTATTGAATATTTTTTCAACACCCATAGCTCCATTTAATTCTCCAGTGTCTGGGTTCTTTTGAGCCATACCTATTAAATGAGATGCAAAGTTACCATTAGGATAAAATCTTTCTGTCTCAGGATATAAGGTAATACCTGGTAAATTTTTCTTTTCTAATTTTTCTTTATCTTGATATGTTAAATTAGTACCTTTTTGCCCAAATTCAACTTGGAAGGCCTTTTTCTGATTTAATCTTTTTTCAATTTCATCTGGCTTCATATCAATAATTTTTGATAATTCTTTGGCTGTTTTCTTTTTATCTACAACATGTCGTGGTTTCTTACTGTTTTCACTTGCCTTTTTGTCGACAACTGCTACAACTTTATACCTCTCAACATCTTCGGCTAAGACTTTACCATTTCTATCATAGATTTTACCGCGTTCTGGTTGCTCTGAGTTATTTACTAAATACTTTTGGTTGGCTTTCATAATTAAATCTTGACCATTCGAGTGTCCAGTGATCATTATGTATGAAAACCTTAAAACCAATATAAAAAAGAGCAGTCCGAATAAACCAACTAGTAGGACTGCCCCTATTTTATTTTTTTTAATTTTAATTTTTCGTTTCGCCATTATTACGCACTACCTTTACATTATCGTTCTCGAGGCTCATCCCTTGCTTCTTAGCCTTGTCGTAAATGCGTTCGTATGAAGAATTTTTCTTAATTTCAGATTTTAAGGCGCTGTTTTCGCTAGATTGTTGTTCGATTTTATGATCTAAATCTGCAATTTTTCCTCGCGTATCATACGCATCCATTTTTAAAGATAGCATATAAATACTAATCATAGCAATAACAGAGACTAGTGTTATGTATAAAATCTTCTCAAATTTCGTAAGTTGAACGACAACTTTACGTTTAACGGTTTGCTTTTGTGGAGAGGTTTGCGGTTGTCTTTTTGGAACACTGGTTTGTGTTGCATTATCATATGGTTGATAAACTTTTTCTACAGCCATGTTGAATTACTCCTTATTTTAATATTTCTGCAATACGTAGTTTCGCACTTCGTGCTCGGTTATTGTCGTCTAAATCTTCATCTGTTGCTGTAATAGGTTTTCGATTAACGCGTTTTAATTTCGGAGTATATGCTTCTGGAATCACTGGTAACCCTCTAGGCACATCAGGTCCTTTTTCATACTCTTGAAACATCTGCTTACACAATCTATCTTCTAATGAATGGAATGTAATCACAGATATGCGTCCGTTAACTTTCACTAATTCAATTGCTTGTTCAATTGAATCTTCAAATGCAGACAATTCGTCATTAACTGCAATTCGAATTGCTTGGAACACTCTTTTAGCAGGGTGTCCGCCTTTTCTTCGTGCTTTAGCAGGAATACCTTCTTTGATAACTTCTACTAATTCTAATGTTGTTTCTATAGGTTGCTTTTCTCTATTCGCTTCAATTCTTCTTGCGATTTGTTTAGAAAACTTTTCTTCACCGTAACGGTAGAAAATTTTCACCAATGCTTCATATGGCCATTCATTTACCACTTCATACGCGGACAATGATTGTGTTTGATCCATACGCATATCTAATTTCGCATCGTGATGATAACTAAAACCTCTTTCTGGTACATCTAATTGAGGGCTTGAAACACCCAAGTCATAGTAAATACCATCAACTTTTTCAATGTTTAATTCATTTAATATTTGTGTTAATTCTCTAAAATTACTGTGTATAAAAGTGACTTTATGTAAGTGTTCTTTTAGAACATCTTTAGCATTTTCTATTGCGGTTAAATCTTGATCAATTGCAATAAGTCTACCTTCATCACTTAATTGATTTAGTAAATATAGGGCATGTCCTGCTCCACCTAACGTACAGTCAACATACACACCATCTTCCTTTATATTTAGATAATCAATGGTTTCGTTTAACATTACGCTTATATGATGAAACACTGTCATACCTCCAATTTAAAAATCAAAATCTATTAAATCTTCAGCAATATCTTCGAAACTATCTTCTGATTCTTCGTAGAAATCATTCCAAGTTTCTCTGTCCCAAATCTCTATTCGATTTGAAACGCCTATTACTGTACATTCCTTATTTAAGTTAGCGTACTTCCTCAAATTCTGTGGGATATTAATACGCCCTTGTTTATCTAACTCTACTTCAACAGCACCAGAGAAGAACATACGCATAAATTTACGAGCGTCTTTTTTTGTCATAGGTAAGGTTTTCATCTTCTCTTCAATCTGTTGCCATTCTTCTAAAGTATAGCCGAATAAACATTTATCAAGGCCTCGGGTGATAATAAAACGTTCATTTAAGTCATAACGAAACTTGGACGGTATAATCATACGTCCTTTTGTATCTAATTGATGATCGTATTCTCCCATGAACATTTTTTCTCACCTCACCTTATCTATAATTTACCACATCTCCCCACTATCCTCCACTAATTATGTAAAAATAGTTCAAAATATTTGATTTTATAAAAAAATACCCGCCTTATCATTTAGATAAAGCGGGCTTAATCCCTGTTATATCAGTCTTTTATTATAATATGATCAAAAGTGTAAGAAAGTGGTGGATAGGTGGAGGGGTTGAACACATCTTTCCCAAAATCATTCATAATTTGAAGTGGATTCCATATTCTTTCTTGTAATCCTCCCATTGCATGGAGATGGTTATTAATTTCTCTAAATTGTCTCATGCTAATATCATTCTCACGTTCAATATTTAATAGGTAACGTTTTTTCAAATATTCATATTGTCTTTGATGAATCTCATTATTTTTAGTTACTAAATTTTCATTATTCGCGTTCCCTTTCACTTCATTAAATAAGGATTGATATAACTTTTCCTGTTGATGTTTCATCTGTTCTATTTCATTTAAGAAGTTCTCAGAGGCTTGCTCGCGAATAAATTTTTGTTTATCTTCTTCAATTCCATTTGCAATGACATGCTCCAATTGAAGATGATATTGATTCAATAATTTCTGCGTTCGATGATATAAATACGTGATTCGTAATCTAGGCAATACAATCGGCATCTCTATATTTAAGAGTTGGAATACATCATGTAGTTCTGCCCAGTATTTAATTTCACTAGGGCCACCAATAAATGCCACTGTATTAAATAACCACTCTTCCATTATTGGTCGAGTAACTACATTATTTGAAAATCTTTCAGGCTCATGCTCTAAAATATCCAACAATTGTTGTTGATTATATGTTCGTGTCGACTTACTTAACTGAAATACACCATCTTGATATGTTAATAATTGGCGCATACCATCTTCATGTAAAAACAAATGAACATTGGTATCGGTTTGTATCATTTGTGAAAAACCATTTTCTAAAGTCTGATGTTGATTATTTCTAAATGCATCATCAATGTCTTGATGTTTTAATATCATTTCTTTTAAAAGTGGTTTTTCTAATTGTCTTAATGCGTGATTTTGTGCATCAATAAATAGGACGCCATAATCCTTAAATATTTCATGTAATAGCACTTTAAACATATCTGTCCAATTAGAATGTTTTTCAATGATATTGATGCACATTTGATATATGTCTTTACTATGTTCTGTTTCTCTTAACTGTCTAAAATAATCGTTTAATGCTTCAATCATTTGCGATTGTTCTGGATTAAAACGTGAAACATTACTTTCCGGTGGTGTCATTGTGTGGTATTTAATTTTATGCAATTGTGCTTCTTGTGAGTTAAATGCATAAGTGTGATTCACTTCATCAAAATCATGATCTTCTCCTGCAATCCAGAAAACTGGCACTACCGTTTGTTGATGTTCTTTCGTCAATTGTTGACTCAAAGTGATGAGTGAAAATATTTTATGGATTGTATATAAAGGCCCACCAAATAAACCAGCTTGTTGTCCCCCAATGACAACTTTAGCACCATTAGTTAATGATGTAATATGTGCTTCTTGTTGATCTGTCATTGTTAAATCTTTCATATAAGATTGAATCACTTTAGCAAGCTTCTTTTCTCTACCATTTGGAGATGCATCCATTTTTATTTTGTAACTCTCTTTTGACATCGCATCAAATTGGTAAAATTGCATGAGCTTATCATCACTATTTATTATTTTGGAAATAAACTGATCATCATTGTTTAATTTTACTATTTTACAGTCCATTGTTTTTCTCCTTAAGTATCACTATTCCTAATATAGTATAAAGACTATACTCACTTCTGACAATTTTACGGCTTATAAAATGTTTGAATAACTTAATTTTCATCAAATAGCAATGTATGATATTTAATATTTCATTTTTGGTATAAAGTATAAATCAATGAAAAGAACATATAGTTTAAGGTATAATATAAGAAAGATATAAAGGGGGACAAGATGATGAGTGACGTAAAAAGATTAGAAATTAACTACAAAACTGATGAGTTATTTGAAGACTTCAGAGAATTTGGTAATAAAGCTCTTTATATGGTTGAAGAATTTAATGGACAAATGATTGACGCAAGTTCTGACTCGCCATTTTATGGCATATTTGTTGGTGACAAATTAGCTGCACGAATGGCTTTATTGAATAAAGGAGAAGTAGAAGAATCTTACTTCCCAGATTGTGATGATTATTTATTATTATGGAAATTAGAAGTATTAGAAAAATATCAAAACAGAGGTTATTCTAAACAATTAATCGATTTTGCGAAATCATTTAATCTTCCTATTAAAGCCATTGCAAGAAATAACTCAAAATCATATTTTGAAAATCAAGGCTTCACAGATGTTAATGCTAAGAATCCTGAAGGCCACGATGTTTTAATATGGCAACCATAAAGAAATAAATATACATTAGACTATTTATATTAAACTTAAGACACGAAGATGGTTTTATATTGAATCAACTTCGTGTCTTTTTAATCAAACTTATTTCCAGCTATTTACTTATATCTATTCAACAATATCAATTAACTCTTTAAGTGATTTAATTTCATAATCAGGTTGAATCGATGTTTGATTTTCTTTACCTCTTAAGTTAAACCAACACGTTGCTATTTGTGCATTATAGCCACCTAAAATATCAGATGTTAATGAATCACCTACTATTATTGCGCTTTCTCTATGTTGTTCACCAATTTCTTTAAATATGTAATCAAAGAATTCTGGCATTGGTTTTTGATAACCTGTTTGTTCTGAAATATATATACCATTTAATGTTTCGTTAAATGTTGTTTGGGCTATACGACGTTGTTGCGTTTCTGTCACACCATTCGTTACGATGTATATATTATGATTTTTCCTTAAATCTTCTATCGTTTCTAAAGTATCATCAAAGAATTTTGGTGTTGCTTTAGCTAATTCATCTCTAAATATATGATCAGCAAGTTTACCGTTTACCTCTATTTGATAATCTTTAAAATAATTTACAAATCTTTGTGTTAATACTTCTTCTTTAGTTAACTTATTTTTTTGAAATGCCTCCCAGTGTGATTGGTTCACCTCTCTAAAATGATAAAAATCATCTTTTGTTGGATAGTGATTAAAATGTTTAGCCATATTGTAAAATGCTTTTTCTTCTGCATCATAAAAATCAACTATCGTATCGTCAAAGTCTAATAATATTGTTTGGTATGTCATTGAAATCTCCCTTGTTCCATATATTCTCTATTTACAATAACAAACTTTTCATAACATTGCTTATTAAACAAAAAAGACCAGAGCGCTTGCCCTGGTCAATGATAGTTAAATTAATTAGAATCCGAATAATTTACTTAATACACCTACACCGTTTTCTACGATGCTTACAATGCTTGTTCCTAATTTCGCGCCGTCATGTCCTTGTGCTGCTTTCACTGTGTTTGCGATTGCTTCTGCTAATTTTGTCATAATATATAATCTCCTTTATTGTTTATGATTTTTTTAGTTTTTTAGTTTTGACTTAGAATCCGAATAATTTACCTAATACACTTACACCGTTTTCTACGATGCTTACAATGCTTGTTCCTAATTTTGCACCGTCATGTCCTTGTGCTGCTTTCACTGTGTTTGCGATTGCTTCTGCTAATTTTGTCATAATATATAATCTCCTTTATTGTTTATGATTTTTTTAGTTTTTTAGTTTTGACTTAGAATCCGAATAATTTACCTAATACACTTACACCGTTTTCTACGATGCTTACAATGCTTGTTCCTAATTTTGCGCCGTCATGTCCTTGTGCCGCTTGTACTGTGTTTGCGATTGCTTCTGCTAATTTTGTCATAATTCAAAACTCCCTTTATTTAGATATTTTTATAATTAAAATCCGAATAGTTTACTTAACTCACCTACACCGTTTTCTACAATGCCTACGATGCTTGTTCCTAATTTTGCGCCGTCGTTATTAACGCCAGCTTCAACAGTATCTTTAATTGCTTTGATTAAACCTTCCACGATAAACACTCCTTAATATTTATTGTTCAAAAGTTACTTTCAAAAACTGTTGTCATTGATATCGTGTTGTTTATCTATCGTTTTGTTATCTATACTATATAACTTGTACGCAATTATTTGGAGATTTGTTCTTAATTAGACAATTAGAACTCAAAACTGTAAAATCGCTTACAAAATTGAACAGTTAGGCACACTAAACTGAATTGCATTCAATTTAATAGTCCTTGTCCCTTTAACTTATTGATCATTAAGTTGATTTTATGTTTAATAACACTACTATAGTGAAAAATATAAACATTTTTTATAACATAGCTATTGCTAATTACTGATTATTTAGCTATAATAATTCTTGTGTTAAAAAATGTCCTGGTAGCTCAGCTGGATAGAGCAATGGCCTTCTAAGCCATCGGTCGGGGGTTCGAATCCCTCCCAGGACGCTAATAACCAAAAATTAAACACTTTTTAAAATTAAGAATCCCATAACGACGGGGTTCTTTTTATTTTGTCTATTAATAACACACCATATAAAACCAATTTTTAGGGACTTTTTAGGGACCCGAGTCCCTAAAAAAAATCCGCGCTCAATAAAGAACGCGGACAAAATATTAGAAAGATCTATTTTTGGAAGGTGGAACTAAATAGTTCCAATAATAACGCTAACATTTTTACGAATAAAAAGCCACGCTCTTATGAACGTGGCTAGTAGAATATAGTATCGATAAGACGTTATCGTTAGGTATATTATAGCATAAAAAGAATGCACACTACTATGTACCCGAGGACGGTAAAACGCCTTTATGCTTCTAAAAATTGAGCACGGAATACACAGGTTTACGTGTGCACTAAAAATTATTATAAGGATAATGGTATTTACAGTCAAGCTTTGTCTCAAGTAAATTATAGCATAAAAATAACCGTACCAGTTAAGATACGGTTACCTAACCTAGGTTATACATGGTTTGTTAGATAAAATATCTAAGAATATTGCCGTAAATGTTTCAACGACTTGTTACACTATGTCGGATTGATTACCGAAAGTATGATACATCACACTAACCTACCCCATTTTGGGACACAGTGCTTGTCACTCGTCAGCGACGACATATGAATTCTCAGTTAATGTGATGCAGGTACTTTAATCAGTCTGTACCAGTGACTGAGTCGTTTCATGAACAACCATTTCATATATTCATTATAACACTTTACATGCGTACTAGTATAGCTTTTTCAGTTGTATTATAGGGATTAATTGTAAAATCTAATAATTCAACACTAGGTGCAGTTATTCTTTTATCGTACTCATTTTTGTATTTTTGTGGGTATTTATAGAAATACTTATACATATACTCCATTTTCTCACCGTCTAAGTTGTAGTTCTTATGGATTTTACCACTTAGGTTAAAGGAATACAACATAAATGTATAAAAAATAAGGTAACCGTCGTAAAAGTAACCTCAAGTACACTCCGCAGATATGTACCGCAATTTCTATTTTATTATACCATATTTGCGAGTGACATTCATGTCAGTCACAAAGCTAGTAAATTACTAAAAATCTACTAGAAAATAACACACCAATATCATGTGTAATGGATAATACTATGTAATGATTATTCTTAGTCTCTCTAATTAAAAAGTTTATTAAAATAAAAGAGGACGATCTTTAAGACCGCCCTACAAAAACTGATAATAACGTATCAAGTTATACATTAATTGTCAGCAAACATACACATCTCTTTCGAACTATAATAATACACATTGTTTTATATAAAGTCAAATAAAAAAACCGTCCAGTGGCATGCATAGACGGTTAGATGGATTTTTCAGTTTTTGAAATTTCTGTCGTTTCATAATTTTGATGCATGTTCTCATATTGTAACATAATAATACCACCCAGTGACATGCATAGGTGGTTATTAGGAACATAACAATTCATGAATTTAAAACAGCATTGATAATTTTATAGCATGTAATGTACATCATAACACAAAAAAACAGGGCAGTCACTAGGACTACCCCTTGTAAGTGTCTCCCAAGCGAAATCCAAAGGACTTGTTGATACCCATTTACATTTTAACAAAAAAATAGGACAGCCGAAAGGGCTGCCCTAAAAAGAGAAAAAATATGAATATAAAATATCTTATAACTAAACTGGATTGAAATCCATAAATAGCATAACATATTATTTCCACTTAACGAAACCACATTACTATTTTTTACACAAAAAAAGAGGTAGTCCCCACGACTACCTCTGAATAGAGAAAAAGTAACTATCTAAAACATCTTATAACTAAACTGGATTGAAATCCATATATAATATAACACATTATTTCCACTTAATGGAACCCCAATACTTCTCTTTTTTAATTCTTTCTTGCTTATCTGTTATCTTACATAATGCACAGTAGAAATAACCTGATGATGGATTAGTAGGATATTTGAATTTCGCCCACCAATAGCCATCTTTTTTAGTAATGCTGACAAAGTCTACCCATTGATTTGATAATAACCAATCAGAACTTGGAACTACAGAACCTTTCAAGCTTGGACTACGTCTTACTTTGATTGTTGTATTAGTTGTAAATCTGCCCTTCCAATTCCATGTGATCTGCTTTTCTTTCTTTTTCTCTTTTGATTTCTTGAGTAATTTAGATTCTGCTTTCTTGTTACTAAATTTAGGACGTATAAACCACATTTGTGTGTCGTATTTGTGTTTACGACGTGTGACCGTTTCCCAACCAGTTCCATTATTGATTGGTCCACTTGTCCAACCACCACCGAGCCAGTTTTGCTCAAGTACAACGATGTAGTCAAGTGTAGCCTCAACGACCCAAGCTACATGACCCCAACCATCGCCCATTTGTTCTCCCCAAACGACTAAATCGCCTGGTTTAGCTAAAAAGCTAGGTGTGTTTTTATATACTGTAGCCTCATTTTTAAACTTATCTTTATTATAAGCATTAAAAGGAATATCTTTCGCTCCATTACCTTTAAGACCATGACCAAATAATTTGTCCCAACCTACGTTTGCATAATCGACACATTGAAAAGCTGCGTACAAGTCATAATCGTATTGCTTACCTTCTGTAGATTTTAACCATTTTACGAATTCATCACGTGTAAATGATGTCGCACCTTTTTCTACTTTCACTGGTGTAGCTTTAACCTTTACATTTTGTTTGTAGTATTTAGCGACTAACTTATCAAGATTTGATGTATTTCTGCCATATCCCGACGCCTCTAATGCATTGCCTGGATCTTGTTTATCTGCTTGAATATCTTGATGTCCTGGCATTCTAGTTTTGTAATCAATATGCCAATACTCTGAAAGATATGCTAATACTCTAGCACCATTGTCTAACGCTTTTCTACTACGTTCTCTATCACTGAAATAACATATTTCAACACCTATCGCTACATCGTTAGCGTCTTTGTTGTACCAAATGTTATCTGTAGGGGCGTCATAGAGTACATGCCAAGCTTTCTCTGTTGTTGGTATACAAATGATACATTCTTTATCGTCAACGAATATATGAGCACTAGCTACGTTATTCCAAGGTATATTATAAGTGTTTTCATAATAGGTCACATTCGATTGAGCAGTTGTATTAATATTACCAGTATCATGTGCAACGATGAATTGTGGTTTTCCACCATCCATTGTTTCGCCATATCGGCGCGTTCCTTTTGTTAGTAATTGATATCTTACTTTAACACCTTTCCAATTCTCTGTAGCCATTGATAACACTCCTATTTTAAATTATTTTCTTTTAAGTATTCTTCTTGCGCTTTTGAATGCGAGTGAATAACATATGTGTTTTTATAGACGCCATATATCGCAATTACAAAAGGTACTATTGACGTAGCGAAGTTTTGCCATGCGTCTAATTTATCTGGCATTAAAAAAGGAACTTCGATACCATTTGCTTTTAATGCAAGGTATAAAGCCCCTAACATACCACCAAATAATCCAATATATTGTTTTAATTTATCTGCAGTCATTTGATTATCTCCTTTTTGAGTAAAATAAAAAGCCAACCTTAAAGGTTAGCTTTGTGAGTGTATTGTTTTTCTGGAATTGCATGACCATTGTAAATGTAGCTTGCAGTGAGTGAACCTGTATTATTGATTAACACATCAGTAACAGTCGAGTTATCAGTGATATTATTATGTTCTTTTAAAAGCATTGTCATTTCCGGGTCGTTAATGTGCATATTGATTTCTACATTAAATTGTTGTGGTAAAACCACTTTTGTATCTTCCATTTCCTTAATAAAATTGTTGAGTTTGAAATTTTTCTTGTTTGATAAATTATTAATATAATCCTTAAAGAAATATTCTAATGTATCTCGGTCATAGTTTTTAACTGATTCACTATCGACAAATAAAGCTACATAAATTGGTTCGGGTACATTTTCATCATCTTCAGTTGTATATTTCAACAACCAACATTCAAGTTGTCCTTTATGTGATAACCAATCATCACGCATAATTTCTACGACTTTCTCTGCGATTGGCTCTGTTTCAACTACTACCCAATTTTCTGTTTTCTCATCATAAAATTTTAAAACGCCATTTGTCATACCTGCCATTATTTAGTCACTCCCGTATCTATCCAAATTTTATTTTTATCAGTAGGTGGTTGATTACCTATAACGAAGTCAGAACCACTGTCTTGTTTAATCATGCCGTTTTTTATGCCATATGCTAAAATGTCATCCCACAAATTATGCGTTTCTACATTAACTATCTGACGACCAATGACACTTTCAGTCACTTGTATTTTTGTTTTAGTATCAGACGGGAATACATAGCGATTATCGACCCATATTTCTAATGTATACGTGCCTGCCGGTATAATTTGATTAATCACTACATCGCACACATAGGCATTGTCTGATTGCTTAACTGTCGTATCGTAGATGTATTTGACACCTGTTCCATCAGTTAAATAAACTTTTGCAGGTTTTTCGTTAAGGTTTAAATCGTCACTATTAGCGTCAGTTAAGATGTATGTCATATGTGATAGGTCGCCCTGTTTGATACGATTACCGTCACTTGATTGGTTTAGATTTAATACGTTACTGATCATGTGTAACCTCCTAAAAAAACCAACCTACAACTAAATGTTATAGATTGGTTCGAATTCGTTTACGTTTTTTCCTGTTAGCTTTGTAAATTCTTCAGCTGTAATAACTTCGCATTCGTAATAAATTAAAATTTCTTCGTCAGTGTAGCAACCTTTGTCATAGAAGTATTTAACATCTTCGTACGTTGGATATTTAAATCTATTCATTTACTTTAGCCACCTTTTCTAATTCAGTCATTTTTAATAACAATGCTGCGACGTTTTGTTCTAGCTTATCTGTCTTTTCTTTGTTGACTTGCAATTCACTCGCAAGTTTTGAATTTTCGATACTTGCCATTGATAACTGTAATTGCAATTTAGATACTTTCACATCTGTTTCGTTAGGGGTTTGTGGTTGTTCTTCTCTTGCTTTCAAATCAAAATATTCCAATTCAGATAAACCATGCCACTCATTTGTATCAAAGTTAAAACTTAGTGGGTATTCTTCAGTGAAATATAAGTCTTTAGGTGGTTCTATTTCGGTATATTTTGCGTCGGGATAAATGAATTCATTCTCATTATTTTTCATTACTAAAAACGGTTTTCCGTTTGATAAATATACAGTTTTAGCGTCCATCTTTTACCTCCTATAATCTGATAGTAATATCGATTGGGTACCAGTCAGTTTCAGCCATATCTGAAGGCTGAAAACTCACAAAGTCTAATGCTATAGTGCCATCTTTCTTTATAAACCATCTTGCTGTTGTAGCTAAACTGTTCTTAGCTGAGCTATTTTGAAGGAAAGGTACATCTCTATTTAGTTGTGATACTACGTTAGTAGGTAAAGTCGCGATAACTGTTTTTGTAGCTTTTATATTCTTAACTGCCCCCATGATTGATAATTCAAGCATTCCTCTATCATTAATAAAGCGATATTTCGGTAAACTAGAAGAACTATAAGCAGTTACGCCATTTGCTAAAGTTAAATTTTGCCAACCAGTGTCACTGAAATTAGCATTTAATTTTTGCCATAACGTCCATGTTGTTCCTTGTCTGAATCTTGTATATACATCATTAGTTGAAGTTATAAAAATGATTGATCCATAGCTACTATTTGGATTATCTGGTAGGTTAGAATAAAAATTCGCAATCACTGTACCTATACCAGTGTAACCAAATGGACCATTTATACATGAAGTGAAATAGTAATTACCGGACTTATATATTGCGCTTATATCTAAATCTTTTTGAGGTGTTAAAGTGCCATCATCATTAGTTAATTTGTATTTTTGCCATTTAGAGAAATCCGGTAATTTAGGCATTAGTTTAGCAAGTTGTTCTTGTGTGAAATCCTCATAAGTAAATGATTTACCGTCAACACCATCTGTACCAGGTGGCCCTGCTGGTCCTTGTTTACCGTCAATACCATTAACGCCATCAATACCATTTTTACCGTCTTTACCATCTTTGCCCGGTTCGCCTTTTTCTCCTTTTTCGCCTTTAAACATATCGATATTAGATTTCATTATCTTTTCAACAATACCGTCTAATAAATCAACATGTATCTCTTTCCCAACGGCTTGTGTTAAGCCACTGTCATTAATAGCAAAGAAGAAATCAGCTACATGTGAGCTATCATCTGTGTTGTTTTTATCTACTAAAAATAGCTTACATTGAACTTGTCCTACATGACGTGTAACGTAATCAGATACTAAATATCTAACGTGACCATCTTCGGCTTTAATAACCTCTAGCGGTTCATTAGAAAATATAGAACCGTCTTGAGTGAATAAATGTAATATTGGTTTAAATGTTGTTTGATTTAAATTGATAGGAATATAGTTGGTATCTTCGCTAAACAGATTTTTCTTTTTTAAGTAAATATCAATAACCGAAGTTGAGTTATCCATTGTATACAAATTAATGTTGATATTACCTAAATTAACGCCATGTTCATTAATTTTAGCGTCTACTTTTCCACCTTTGTACAATTCCATCAAAACACCTCTTTCATCATAATTTAAGGGCTACACACTCACAGTGCATAGCCCTATTTTTTGTATCTATCGTGTAAGAAATATTCGCCTTTCAATCCCATGCGATCATAGTAACTCTTAATCATACTTGCTTGTATTTGTGCCCAACGAACATCAGTCGCATATTGATGGTTACCTGGATTTTGTGGATTCCAACGCATTCTGTATAACGTTTGTTGTCCTTGATCAATATAACCACGACGCACAAATCTAGCGCCGCCCATAATACCTTTGGCCGGAGTCGTCCAACCTTCGCGTCTTGCAAATGGTATCGCATTATCTGGATTGTTATCATATGCACCAATGCCAAAGTAATTATAAACACCAGCTCGTCCACTAGCATAATACGAAGTACCATTTCCACTTTCTAAAAATGCATGTGCCATTAGATAAACTTCGTTCAAATCATACTTCTTACATGCTGCTGCTACGGCTTTACCTTGACCGCTTAATGAGCCTTTACCTTTTAGAATCTTGTTCAATTTACTAACTGATATACCTTGGTATTTTCCTAGATTCAACATTTGGTATTTTTGAGTGCCACTGTTCCATATTTCTAAACTGTTCATAGCTTTCAAAGTAGCTGCACGACTTGCGTTATACCAACCGTTACCGTAGTTAATTTGCGGCGCTTTAGTCATCTGTATGCTAACTGCTCGCGCAAAAGTATAGTTACTGTAATGGACTTTTACTTTTGCTTTTGTACTACTATGACTTGGGCTACTTGAATTACTAGAACTGCTTGAGCTACTAGATTTATCAACTTTTATAACTGTTTTTGTTGTTTTAGATTTTGATAAATCTTGAATAAGTGATTTTCTATCGTTATACAGTTTTAACATCTCTTTTTTTACTTTCTCAAGCGTTGCTTTGCTTGGTAAACCGTCTACAACAGTATCAAAGTTGCCGTGCTCTAAAATAGTACGCCACATACTACCATCAATTTTTATCGTTGACGTTTTAAGTGGTATCTTGAAAAAGTCCAATTGTTCTTTGATGAATACAAGTGCGTATATCTCACTTAACAGAAAATCTGATTTTGTATCACTATAATCTCCAGCTATTTCTACGACGATGTTTTCTGGATCACTTGGAACAATATTCTCCATTAATCGAGGTTGCCAAATATGATCCTTATCGATGTAAAAATGTGGGTATTCTTTTTCATCTCCGTATTTGTTTCTGTCGAAGTACAAGTCTTGAACACTACACATTGTTTGTGCATTCTTAATAGTTACACCTTTAGGATTGTGACCGCGTAATTTACCTCTAACAATTCTGTGTGGAATAAATTCCGGTTCGTTGATTTCTTCCGGATCTTCTCCAACAGTAACAGTGATTACTTTAGTATCTTTCTTTTCTTTTTTGTTACTATTTTTATCACTGCTAGATGGCTTGTCGTCATCATCATCTTTTTTATCTGGTTTGTCTGCTGGTTCTGTTTTGTATGGAGGTCTAACGAAATAGAGACTTCCCCCACGGCCACCATAATCATGGTTAACGATTGCTGCTTTACTACCGTAATACTGGTTAGCGTTATACCAGTTTTGATCAACACAACGGAAATGACTTTTGTCACTAGGACCTACAACAATTGCTGTATGACCTGCCCAACCATACGTCCAAACCGCAACATCGCCCGGCTTAGGTACAAATGAACCATGATTACGATATATCTTCCATGTTCTATTAGGGTACTGTGAACGGTTCGCCATTGCATTTGCGTTCCCCCATGTTTTGAATCCCCAATACCGTTCAAAAATATAGTTTGGTAGATCCCAACATTGGTAGCCCAGCCGACCATCGATGTTTACACCTTTATTATTTTTAGCTAGCCATTTAGCCCATTCAACTACATCTGACGCAGTTGGTTTACCACTTGAAGGCAATGCCATATAAACACCTTCTTTCGCCTAAAATAAAAAGCCGACGCATTGCGTCGACTTAAAATAAATATTGTGCTAAACCAATTGCTGCAATTAAAACACTAAATCCACCACTAATAAAAGCCACAGTGATTTGCACACTATTTTTTTGTTTTTCTGAAATACTACCTTCAATTTTTTGTATATCATTACCATGTTTTTTTACTGTGTAATTAATGTCTTTGATCGCGTCCCACTGCTTATAGTTAGTGTCATTCATGATTTTAATTTGTTCGTTTGTCTCTTTTTGAACTTCATAAGTTTGCCTCTGATACATATTACCTTCAACAATTTTTTCTTTTAAATCACTAATTGAATTTGTATGTTTTTCATCAACGTCATTAATACGATCAAGTAGGTTTTCACGTGACTTCCACCATTCCTCATAAGTAACGTGTTTTTTATCTTCTGTCATAAATGTCAGCACCTCCGACAAAGCCAATACTAAAACAAAGCGCTGATAAGATACTGAATTGAATTGTTGATAACCAGTTAATCGCATTATAGATACTTGCGCTTGTCATTAAAAAGTATAGAAAAGCACAACCGAAACCACCGATAAATAAGAACCAACTGTATTTGTTACTTGTTTTCTGTTTAGGTAGGAAGTAGACAGAAATAGCTAGAATGATACTAAAAATCATGATGATAATTCCCCAACACCAAATTGGCATGATTTGGTGTAACGCTAAATAAAAATCACTATCACTCAATACACTTTCTTGTTCTTTGAAAAAGAAAAAACCTCTGATGAACGTATAAAATGCTAATCCTAATACTAAAAGAAAATTAAGCGTTTCATTGATATTATATTTCATTTTATACACGTCCTATTTCAACATGATATTACTTGTAGCGTCATACCAACTGCCCCAACCTGTTGACGTTCCCATCATGTTGCGTGAATAAATTTTGTGCTTATTATATGGCATGAACAATATTTTTTTGTAAGTTGAGCTACGTGCTAATACAAAAGCGTAACCGCTTTGATTGTCTGGATCCGGAGAATTAATCGGATTGTATAGATAATAAAGTCCCGACTTATCAATTTTACTCATTTTTTCTAAATCTGGATTTTCAATTTTAGGTATATAACCGTCTTTATCGGTTAAAGCGAATTGTTGCATAGCTATTTTTGCGATTGACGTGTCGACTTTTTCTTGAATCAATTTATCTAAACCACTTGAAATAGCAGTTAAGTCGCTAGTATTGGCTTTTTTACCTAGCTCGTCAGTAAATTGTTTATTTGTTACATAATTAGACAATTCACGGATTAATTGATCGTTATTCACTAAACCCTCTGTTTTAATATTTAATTTATCTGTAACCTCTAGCAATTTCGTATCTATTACATTTAATCTATCTGTAATATCCTGTTGTGTTTTATCTGAGAATGAATTCATTTCTTGTTTAAGGTCATTCACTTGTTTAATGAAATTGTTTTTTAAACCATTAACAAATGCTGTAAATTCTGCTTGTGCATTTTCAATACTTTCGAAGTTCTTTGATACATTTGCTATCTTTTCTTTAAAGTCATCTACTAGATCATCAATTTCGCGTATATAACGAATCTTAATATCGCTATCAATTTGATTGATTAAAGCGTCTTTAACTCTGAATCGGAATTCATTTAAAACGACTGTATCTTTACGACCTACTGCAGTGATATAAATCTGACCAGTTACATAAGTGTCTGTCGCAGCTTTTAAAAAGTCATTGTCTAAAGTAAGTCTAATAATACCGTCCATTGGTTTAACATATTCAACTTTTACACGACCAGTTGATGAGCCATTTTCAGAAATGAAATAGGCATAAGTTACAGTGTTGACCGAGCTGATTTCTAACGGAAAATCATTTTTTAATACTTGAAACGTTAACACTGCGGTATTGATATCCATATTATAAAAACCGATACCCTCATCAGATATCGGTCTTAAATACGGTTCATCTACACTTTTTATAAAAGCCTCTTTATATAATCCGTCCATTTTCTAGCCTCCTACTTCTTGTTAATAATCTCGTTTCTTACATCAAATGCTGTTGGTTTATCTGGATAAATTTGGTCAAATGTTCTTTCTTTCTGGTTACCGTATTTCGTTGATGTGAACATTTGTACTGCGTTATGTGAGTGCGACGGTGTAAATTTCACATTCAATATCATATTAAGAATTTTTGCCACGCCCTCTTTACGCATAACATCAACAACCGCCATAACTTCATTTGTACGTTTAACATCGTCTGGCGAAGTTGTAGAGTATTGGACTGGTGCAATCGCATTTAACGGTATGGTGTGAACACCCGCTTTAAATTTGTGTTCTACTTTAAATAGTTGTCGTTTTCTTGTCTTACCGTTACCACTAAACGGATTATAGTTTTGTACAACTCCCGGATTAACACCAAACGTCGTATCTTTTGAAAGCTCAACAGTAATTGAACCATTCAATTCTACAAAACCATTTCCAGTTACTTTAAATCGTTGTTGTGTCATTAGCATACGTTGATAACCGTCTTTCGCAACTAATGAGAATGGTTTAATACCTGTTGAATTGTAACGACTACTATAAACAAATGATTTAACTATCGGTTCTGTCACAGTTCGTCCTGCATTGTTACTTCTCATTGTCGCAAGTTTTGTTAATATATTGCCGAGGAAATACACAGAACGCCACATTTCTGGTGCTGAACGTGGTTTACCGGCTCTGCCCTCATAAACTTCTGGTAAGAAAGAAGTAATGTTTTTAGTAATACCTACCCAGTTGCTGAACGATGACAATGTACTTGATCCCCATGTAATATAGTCACCATAATTCGACATATCACTTAATAGGTTCGTCATATCGTTGTTTGGTTGGTTTGAAAATCTAGGGTAAAACAGACAATAGTCACTAACTTGTGAAATGATGTTGTGACAATCCATATGGCCTGCAAAACGTCCTAAACTTTCAACTAATGATTTCATATTTCTGCTTTCTCTTTCACTAAATGGCTTAGAACCTTTGTAGTTTTTACCTGATGAACTTTTACCACTACCATTTTCCCAATAATAATCAAAGTTACGGTTTAAATCGACATTATTGGAGTTTTCGCGTTCATTGTTAGCAAAGCCCCATGGATTAACGATTGGTACAACTACCAATCTTACATTTTTTCGAAGATAGGCTAAATGTGGGTATTTATGCCATTCGTTTACCATTAAGTTTAGTAATCGACTCAATGCATAAAATGCACTATATTCATTACCATGAATGCACGATGTAACTAAAATTGTTTTACTGTAATTTTGTGGTTGGAATGTATAGCTATAAACGTTATAAGTATTCGATTGGTCTTTACCAACATACTTTTTAAAGCAATACTTATTATCGACAAATACATCATAAAACGCTTTTAGATTTTCTGTTGGATCACTTGATAAAGGCGTTTCATTAACACCTTTTTCTGCACTAGGAATGAATGGAGGTATAAATAAATGCGTTGCGTCATCAGTGACATTTAATACTTTTTGAGTATCTTCGCTGATTGACGCAAAGTCGTGTCTTAAACGTTCTGATAATATTTTGTGATTTTGACCGTCCATTGACGTTCGACTATCTCTTACCTCTTGTTGCCCATTACCTAACGTACCTAACACAAGGTTTCTGATACGTTGACTTTGGTATGTTAATTCTTGACCTACATTTACGCTTGGACCGGTTGGCAAAGTATATTTGATTTGCTCAGAATTATGAGCTTGTTTATCAATACGACCATGTTTATACAATATTTCTTCGATATTGAATAACATATCTCTAACCGCGATAAAATTCAGTTCGTTTTCACGAACAAATCTCGAACCGAAAATTGTCTCAAGGTCGGTATATATGGTTTTTCTCATGTTAAACCTCCTATTTCAGTTTTAAATTACCGTCTTTATCGACGATAATTTCAGCCTTTGTTAAATCAACACTCGTTCCATCTGACTTTTTGGCTTTTAATGCAATGTTAGTAATTTGGTCTAGTTTCTTTTTATCTTCAGATGACATTAAACCGTCTTTTTCATCACTAGCTACAGAAATATCATCAATTAACTTTTGATTCGTTCTAATAGCTGCACTTGATCTTGAGGTAGTCATTTTATAATTCTTAACAAAATTACTTTTACCACCTAAACCACCAACGGCACTTGCCGCCTCACTAACACGTTTTCTATATCTATCGCTACGTTTGAAATCGCCTAAAACAACATCTTGGCTAACGATTACATTGTCTTTATCTCTTACACAAGTAACCTCTACAATTCTCACGAATACATTTAATCCTAGTATTGCATGCCTTATGTGTACTGTTTGTGATACTTTGGCTATAGCGTTTGGGTATCTATCGTTTAAAACAATAAAATCGAGGCTAATTGACGTTTTAACAGATGATTCGATAAGTGTTCTTAACTTATCTTGCATTAATTCGGGATCTTTAATTCTGCCGTCCTTAATTGGCGGGGCGTCATATCTTCCTACATCTTTCATGTTAGGATGTTCGAATTTAACAATGAAACCTGGATTTTCTATACCTTCATCATCGTCATAGTCGCCATACCCAACTGCATAGGTGTACAAATCCCCGCTATCTTCCTCTATTTTCATATTATTAGCGTTGATTTCATCATCGATATGATAGTCTGCTTTTTTGCTTAAATATGGCGCAAAGACAAAGATATATTCATCTGTTTTATCATCATATTCAATTTCAAATTCAACATCGAAATGTTCAGTGAATTTTTTGATTAATTCTTCGACACTTTCGCCCTCGCCGGCACTTTCAAATCGAGATGAACCTAAAGGCTTAGTAATCTTATATTTAAGTCCAGTATCTTTAAAAATGATCTTCAAGAATTTTTCTGCCGTAAAACTACCTTCAATTGATTCATAAACTCTATAACGTTTGATAATATCTAACGGTTTATATCGACAACTTACTGATACACGTTGATTTTTACCATGTGTTTGTCTATCGATTAGAAACACAAGATATTCTTTCTTGTCGTTAGGACCTTCTACACGTGATACACTCCAACGTTTTCGAATACCTCTGATAACATCGTAAGTATCTTCATTCTCAATCAAATCGAATTTCAATACTGTATCAGCACCGAGTTTTGAAATCATAGTCGTAGAAGTGTCAACGTACTTGCCACGACCACGCATTGGGCTTATTAAAATTGACATGTTAACACCTCTATAAGTAATAAAATTTCATATCAAACTGCACTGACTTAACAAAATGATTGAATTCAAATTCGTTCCAACCAGGTACAAATTTTGGTTGTGCTCCCGATGACTCGTTATTAATTGGCACACCGTTTCTATATGTTTGTGTACCGTCATAGACAATTTTGTCGTTCTTTTTTAGGTTAATACCTTTGATTGTCATAATATCACTGGTACCTAATGAAAAAACAAACGAATCAGTAGCTTTAATATCAGTACCCAATACAATAGTCACTTTCTTGTATAAGTTAGATTGATTGTTAGCAACGTTACCGTGATAATAAACCGCGCTATTATATAGACCGTTAAACGTATAGGTTCTTAAAGAATCGTTCTCATCAAATGGTATGTTCATATCATTCGACCACAGTTCTTTATCTGGTCGTTTTTCTAAATCTAACGATGTCCCAATACTTTCTGCGAATGGTATCTCAGCAGTTTCAAACTTGAGTGAAAAGTTGATTTTCTTTCTGTTTTCTTCTGGAGAAATAACGTCAGAACAAATAACTTGATACTGTCTACCATTTACATAGTAGTTATCGTTAAACGGCTCATGATTCAATACAAGATTGTTATAATCATCAATTTCTTGATAGTCATCTTCTAGCGGTTGAATAAAACGATAATTTAAATCCCTCGATCTTCTTAATTCTCTAATATAAAACGGTTCTAAATCATTAGTTAACGCGTAAAACTCATCACGTAATCTTGGATTGTCGTTTAATTTTGTGGAAACAACAAAACAGTCAACCGTAATAATACGTTTACGATATTGACTGCTTAATAAAATACGTCCACTTGTATTTTCTTTTGTTTCCCATTGTGTTTCACGCTCGGTACTTTCTATATTCACATTGGTTACTTTAAAACCGAAGTCGCCCAATGTGCATTTCTTACCGTTTTTCTTTTTAATTTCTATATCCATTGAACGACCTCCTAAAATGTAAACATAGAATCTTGTTTGGCTAATTCGCCATTAACAATAGCTGTTAAAGCCTCATTGTTAAGATCAAACTCGACTTTAACTAATCGCTTGGACGGATTAGTTTCAAATGTATGCTTATGATTGATTTGTGTATTTAAATTAGCGTTAGCTTTTTGTAAGTTGCTTTGAATATCTGGTATCGCAAGTTGTGAGTTAAACGCTTCAGTAATATCAGTAGCCATTGAGCCCATACCACTAATGACGTTTTTACCTTCTTTGTTGATACCGATATTCAAGCCTTCCATCGTCCATATACCAAACTGACGGAACAACTTAGATGGTGAACCAATATGAAGTGCACTCTTAGCTGCATTCACTGCACCACTCACTACGTTTCTAGCAACTGACGCAACATGACTCGCCATCGATTTAATACCATTGATTAAACCTTGTATTAAATCTTTACCGACTGAAATCATGCTACTTATAAAGCTACGTGCAGCACTTACTGCATTTGATACACCACTTCTAACATTACTAACTACGCTAGACATACCGCTCATAACCGCGCTAATGATACCGTGCATTGCGCTTGAAACCGCACTGAGCATGTTGTTCCAACCATTACGCACGAAACTAACGACGGCTGAGACTATACTTGATACAAAGCTAGAAATCGATGACCAAACACTTGATATCACGCTTGAAATAGACGACATAATTGAACTTGTAACGCTCATCAATGATGACCAACCAGCCGAAACAAAAGCGACAATTGATGACACTATCGAGCTGACAATACTAACAATCGCCGACCAAATCGCCGAAATAATTGATGATAAAGTTGACATAATCGTTGATGTCACAGTAAGTAACATAGTCCAACCTGTTGATACGAATGTGATGATGGATTGAACAACCGTAGTGATTACAGTCACAAGTAAAGACCAAATAGTCTGTGCTACTGTAACGAGTGTCGTCCAAATTGTCGTTGCTATAGTAACGATATTCTGCCAAACAGTAGCTAAAAATGTACCTAAATTTTGAATCACAGTCATGATTGTAGTGACAATTAACGTCCAAATAGTCTGTGCCACAGTGACTAACGTCGTCCAAATCGTAGTGGCTACGGTTACTATGCCTTGCCACAATGTTGATAAGAAAGTGCCTAGCATTTGAACAACCGTCATGATCGTTGTAACAATACTTTGCCAAATAGACATTGCTATTGCGACTAAAGGACCTAGTATTGTTTGGAATTGTGTAACGATTGTAGTCCATAAATTTGATAGCCAATCGCCTAAAATTTGGAAGATGTTTTGTGCCATTGTAACAATCGTCTGCCAAATTTGTGCGCCTGCATTTGAAATGGTCTGCCATGCGCCTTGCCAATCGCCCGAAAGTAATTGAAGTAAAGCGGTAACCGTACTGATGATAATTTCTAGCGCTACTTGTATAACCGCCTTAATAACTTCCCACGCAACTTTGACGATAGTAACAATAGTATTAAAAGTTTGTGCGATGATTGGTCCTAAAACCTGTATCGCAGTTTCTACTATTGCAACGATCTGATTCCACGTATTTTGGAAAATTGGTACTAATGGTCCCATCACTTCTTGTACTCGAGCAAGTAATTGACCTAAAAAGCTAATGACTGCTTGAATCGCAGAACCTACCGCGCTAGCTATCGCATTCCACGCACTTGTGACCGCATTTCTAACGACCTCTGATGAGTTCCATAAAGCGACGAATATAGCAATCACTGCTGCTACTGCTGCTACTATTAATAAAATAGGGGCGTTAAGTGCAGAAAAGGCTAATCCTAAACCTTCTAATGCGCTCATAATCGCACTACCGATTGCTGCGAACGCCTCAGCTGCTGTTGCAGTACCAGTTAATGCCATCGCGAATTGAGAAATAAATCCAATAGCTGATAAGATTGGCGGTCCAATCGTCATGAATATACCTGCTAACGTAGCAATTACACCTAAAATTGCACCGATGGCTGGGTGTGCCTCAGTTAGCTTAGCAATAAAGCCTGTAATCGCTACTGCAACATTTAATACCGCAGAGGCTAATGGTGCCATTGCAGTACCAACCGCAATAAGTATTCTTATAATATTACCGACTAAAGTTACGAGCTTAGGTCCATTCTCTTGTACGTATTGAATGAACTGTTTAAAACCGTCGCTTTCTGCTACGGTAGCGCTCCATTCTGCGAACTTGGCAGACATTTGCGCTAATGATGAAAGAATGATGTGTGTGTTAGGTGCGAATGCTTTCATTAGGTTGAATATACCTTTGAACGTATTACCGAAAATCTGACCGATTAATGGTAAATTCTGTTTCGTATATTCGATAAATGATCTAATAGCGTTCTGACCTTCTGTGCTTTGAGCCCATTTATTAAATGCTGCGCCCATTTTAACGAATCCTTGAGATACCCATTCGGCTAATGGGGCTAACTGCGTTAACACGCTAATAATGCCACTGCCAAATTGACCTGCCGCATTTAACATATTGTTAAAGATATTAACACCAGTAGTACCCATCATTTGGAAGAATTTTTGTGCTACTTGTGAGTTCTTAGCCCAATCGAGCATTTTAGCGCTTGCCTGTTCCATTCCTTTAGAAACGCCTGTTAAGAATGGTGTTAATCCTTTTAACGCTACCTTAGCAGTATTAACGCCATTCGCTAATGTATTAAATATCTCTGCTTGATTCTGTTTGATTAAGCCTTCCCATGTTGATTTAAGACCGTCTAGTGCACTTTGATAATTCTTAACCTCACTGGTTGCTTGTAACGTACCATTCTCGACCATTTGCAACGCCGATACTGCCATAGCACCAAAGCCGACCACGCCTGCACCTGCTGCTGCAAATGCTCCTGCAATGCCAACTGCACCACCAGCAACAACACCTGCTGCATTTAACACTGCCATTAAAGCTGGAACGATACTCGCAATTGCCGGAACAAGTAATGAGATGTTAGATAACATAACACCTTTTATCATGTTACTGAATACAGTACCGAATGTACGAATGTCATTCGCCACAGTATCTAATACATTATTAGCATTTTCTAAACCTTGATGAAATGCTTTTAAGCCTCCAACGGCTTTCTTCTCATCAACAACAAGCCGTGTGCGTACAACGTTAGGTATTGAACGTAACATCGCTTTAAAGATACGAATTTGAGCGACTGCAGCTCTTTGATCTACTTCAAGTTTGGCTTTTGCACGTTGTCGAGCAAAGTCATTTAACGACTTTTTAACTATAGCGATTTGTTCTCTCGCTCTAGTAGCGTCTGCGTCTAAATTCGCGCTATAGTGATGACTTGTGATTGTTTTAAGATTTGCTTGTAACAATCTGATTTGTGCGTTCGCTTTAGAAACGTCGGCTTTAACTTCTACGTCTGGACTATCGTTATCAATTCGTTCAATATAACGCTCTAACTCTGCGATATTTGTAACGGCTTGCGTAATATCTGCTTTTAAATTAGCGTCTGCCTCAACATTATCAAATGACTTGATAATCGCTTTAGCTTGGTTAACTTGTTCACGTAAGTGACTAGAGTCAATATCTAATTTAGCGTTTGCCTCTGACATTTCGAATTCTTCAATTGCTTTTTTAGCCTCATTGACGCCTTTTGTGACACCAGTCGTATCTGCGTCTAGTTTAATATCTTTGATACTCTCAGCAACTGCTTTAAAGTGTTCTGTATCGCCGATAGCTTTTCTAAACTCACGCTTAAACTTATCTGTATCAGCCTTCAAAGTCGTACTAATTTGATAATCTGCCACGTTCTACACACCTCCAATCTATTTTTTATTAAAGTTAGCGATCATTTGTAATAAATCTTTGTTTGGTTTGTTATCTTCAAACTTCGATTCACTACCGAATTTGAGCGGCTCGCCTTTATTAAGACGTTTAACATTCGCTTGATAGTCAATAATTTCATCGGCGTTACTGAATTTGTATTCCATTTCGCCTTTTTTGCCACCTTTTACCTTTTGTTCTTGTTGTGCGTCACGAATAGCAAAAGCTAGCTTATACATTTCCATATCTTTATCAAGTTGTTCATATTCAAGCGCCCACATTCGATAATTAAATTCGCGTAACGTCATCATTTCTATGTCTTTTAAGTTATATATTTTCAACTTACTCATACATAGAACAATTAGACGATCATACGTCATTACATCATCATCGTTTATTTCTTCTTCTTGTTCTTCTTGTACTCGTCTGGCACTAGGTTTTGGGTTAACACATTCTTTCCCAGTTCCTCGATAGTTTCTTCACAAAATTCTTCTAGCCCTTTATTCTCGATAATATCTTTTAACACTTCTTCTAAATCTTCATCGGTTTTAGGAGCTTTTTTATGATGTGATACTGCCGCTTTAACAATTTTTGATAATGCTGCAATGTTGTTTGTTTTTAAGTTAGGAATAAGTAAATTTAAACCTTGACCGACTGCCATTTGGTCAACGTCGAATCCTAACTCTCTATCTATTTCATTCACAAATCTTAATCCGAAAGATAACTCTAATTCTTGACCGTTAAAATTAATATGCATAATGTAATAACCTCACTTTAATTTGTTTATTTAATAAAAAAGGAGGGCGTTAAGCCCTCATAATTATTTGTCTGATGTTGGTTTAGTAGCTGTTGATGGTTCGTTTGGTTGCGGAATACTTTCGGCAAGTCCGTCATTTGCCGGATCACTTGCAACTGTATCGTGGAAACCGTATTGAGCTTTGTTTTGCTCGATAACGTCCGGTAATGTAGCCCAACCACGAATTTTCTTCATGTAAACGCCGTATTCAACTTCAAACTCTGCAATACCATCAGCCTCGTTAGAACGAGTGATCGAATTGAAATAACCTTGTCTATATTCAGCTTTATATTTACCGTTCTTTTGAACGCGTTTGTTGATTACCCAAACTTCATAAGGTCTATCCTCCTCAGTAGCGTCCTCAACTTCATCTGCTAACGTGTCATCATGATTCATGTAGCAAGTCCATGTAACTGTACTTTCTAAAGAACCACCGCTATTAACAGAACCGTCCATAGTTGCCTCTGTGTCACGGTCTTTTTCTGTTTCACGTTCCATTTCTGTAATCCACATTACTTTGTCAGCGTCCTCTTTAGCGCCAACCGGACGAAGTAAAATTAATTCATCAGTACCCTGTTTAATTGCCATAGGTTAATACCTCCAATTTATAGTAATAAAAAAAGCAACTCGACTAAACGAGTTGCTAGTGTGCGTTATATTCAATGTTTATAACTGTGTGTAATAATTCTTGGTTTGTTTCTATAACAGTCATTTCATTAACTGTTAGGTTAGGTTGCGTTAACGTGTAACCATCTAATGAAATATCATTCAATAATATATTTTGAACCTGCATATATAACTCATCATTCGCGCCTTTATTATCACTTAATGACCATATGTGCACGGTGGCACTGGGGTAACCACTGAAACTGTCGAAAGTTAAGCGTGAGATATGGTCATTTACTTTTTGAATCGCGATGAATGGATATGTTAATTCTTGGTTCAATTCTTTTGTTTCAATTACCGGTACTTCCAATGACTGAAATCGTTCATATAAATAGTTAAATAACTGTAGCTTAGCTGATTGCATAAAAAACACCTCCTAACCGTTTAGAAGGCGTTCAAAATCTTCGTTTATTTGAGTTATAAATTTCTCATATACTGGTTTCATAAACGTTTCTGGTTCCATATATCTGGTACCATATTCAACAAAACCACTATAACCTGCTTGAGAAGTAACCTCATATTCTAAATGACCGTTTTTCGCACTTTCAATTTGTCGTGCTAGGTTACCAGTCCAGTAACCTTTAACAAAGTTTTTTCTTGCACTTAAAACAGTGTCATCTACAAAGTCATTTGCATTTTCATGTAAAATCTCATCAGCGTCATCGTCAATGTCATCGTGTGCCGTATGCAATGCGCCTAGTAACTCATCTATACCATCAATGCGCATTAGTTAACCTCCTCAACATAAAACACTGTATCGTGCTCATAGTTGATTTTCTTAACGATTAAATACTTAACGCCATTAATATAGGCATGAGTCACTTTCGCCTCAAAATGACCGTTTAAACGAATGATATTGATATCTTTCTTGATGTCGCCAAACTCAACAACAGTTTTCTCTGCAGACAATGGACTAATGTTACATGGTATCGGGTCATATACCCGTTCAACTTTTTCGGTTTTACTCGCTTTCGGATTGTACGCCCCTTTAGTTTCGACGGCAAATTGAACACGTTTGTTGTATCTCAATAGAATCTGATACCACCTTTACGCTCAAGTGTATCAACTGGAAAAAGGCGTCGATGATTTTATCATAAGCGTCAAAATCGTTTGCCTCGAAACTGTTTGAGCGACCATCTACACTTTCTGATGTCATACCCTCTGCACCTATGCGATTATAACGTTTGCTAGATACTTCAATCACAATGAAGTCTAGTTCAGACGGTATAACGTCATCTGGTTGCTTTGGTATGCGTGATAATAGTTCAGCCTCAACATTTTCAATTATCGTTTTTAACTGCTCATCTTGTAAATCATCAGTTAATCCAATTCGAGTTTTAACTTTCTTTAAATAATCCATGCGCTAGCACCTTCTTTAACTTATTGAGCCGGTGTCGCAGCTTGTGCCTTTTCTGGTTTGATGTCAACTTTAACTACTGCGTCAATGTTTTCTGGGAACATAGAAATTGCATGCGCCATTATTGTCTCAGTAGTTAAACGGTTAGAGATGATGTCATGTAACACACCAACGAAACCTGTTTGATCTGTTGCGAATGGGAACGCACGAGATAATTCGCCTCTTGGGTTCGCATAAGCAACGTTTAAGTTTTCGGCAACCGTTAACCAAACTTCGCCCTCTGGTACGTCAGAAAATTCGATTACACGTACGCCAACGTAAGTAGTTAATAAGTTTAAACCGAAGAAAGAACCGTTTGAGTTGATTAATCCATCAGCAATGTGACCTGCAACATCGTTAGGGTTAACCAAAGCGATTGGTGTTACTTCTGTGTCTAATAATACAGATAAGTTAGCACGTCCTTTTGCTAATGCGCCTTGTAAGTTCTTACCTTCCAATTTAGCTTTGTTCGTACGTTGTTTGTTATTTAAAGCTGCACGTAACATATCAAAGAAGTCTGTTCTGAAACGTTTTTGCACATAACGTAATAACTCGTTGTCAGTTTGGTTAACTGCTAAATCGTAACCATGTGCTTGTACTGCCTCAGCTGATGTAGACTTTCTGAATTTCTTGAATTTCAATTCAGTGATGTCGACTTGTTCACGTTCAACTTTAGTCAATGGAATTTCGTCGCCTTCTGCTACGATTCCGTCGTTATTACCTGTTGGATCTACTTTAAAACGATATTGTTTTAATGCAGTACCTACGTTCATAGGAATTTTGTTTGTAATGTTTAAAGCCTCGAATAATTTGTTTAAGTTTTCGCCCATTTTGTTAGCGAAGTCGATTGACTTAGCCTCGCCTAACGCTTGAACGTCAATTAAATTGTTTTCTGCCATAATTAATAACCTCCGTTTTAGTTAAATAAGTGACGATTTCGAGCAATAGCTTGCTGTCTTTGCATATCGTCTTTAATGTTTAAAATATCTTGTTTTGACATACCGCTAGATGAAACATTTTTCGGAGAACCTTGACGTAACGATTCTTTAACTTTGGCTTGTACCATATCGTTTAAGATTTTAGAGAACGATTCAATCTTCTCTTGTGTTTCATCTGCGTCGGTAGAAACCACAAAGTCTAAAATTTCATCATTTGCTTTAATGTCACGTTCATTCAACATTTTTCGAGCAATATCACGCATTTCATAACGTGCTTGTTTATTGCGTAATTCATCATTTTCTTTACGCAATTTTTCGTTCTCATACTCTTCTTGTTGATCTTTATTCATCTTTGCTAGCTTTTTAGCCTCTTCAATGGCGTCTTGCTTTTCTTGTTCCTTTTGTTTCATTCGACGTTTTAACTCATCGTTTAAGCGTTGGTTAAATTCTTCTTCTGAATAAGTCTTTTCGTCTTTTTCTTTGCGTTCTCCTTCTCCGGTTGTTTCATCGTTATTTTCATCAACCTCATTAGATTCATCGGCAAAGAATTGTAATTTAAGTTTTAATTTATCTTGGATATCCATTTGATTACACCTCATTTGTTTACTCTTGATAAGTTTTAAGTCGTTGCATGGTTTGGACTATATACACTTGCGCCTTTTAACGTCATGAGCATGGTTCGGACATAAAAAAAGAACCTAAATAAAGTTTTTAGGTTCAAACGATTTCTTATTCTCTTTTTCTTCTTGTCGCTTTGGCTTAGGTGTCGGCTTACTTTCGTTTAGCTTTCTTAATTCTTCCCAAATACCATTTAATGCAGTAACAGCTTGCTTATCATAATTTGACATTAGGGTCGCCCTCCTGTATTGCTTTCTCCAATAACTCAACCTTTTCTAAATCGGTCATGTTGTCTTTAAGAATGTCGTTAGGATCTTGTGCGAATGTTTGTAAGTATTCATCGATAACATTATCAAGTCTTTCTTGAACGCTCATGTTTAACACCTCACTTTTTACCGGAATATTTACCTTTGTTTTTAGCGTAGAATTTATCACGCCAATTCGTAATCTTAGGCATTGTTGTACTTCTGCAATGTGCGTGCATGGGTGGTGCGTTCACACCTGGTGTCATGTCTTTCACTTTGAACGTTTTACCGTCCATACCTCTGCACGTATCACTGGTCTTGTTATCTAGCTTAGCAACGTAAGTGTATTCGCCATCTTCTCCCAACATTTCGAGATACGATATCTTTTGTGCCTCGGTTTGAACACGTGCTGATTCAGTAATAAGTAAACGTTTAGCCTCATATGTGCTAACGCCCATCTTCTTCTTAAACTCAGCAACGTATTCGTTTGGGTGGCGACCACGTGCAACCACGTTAGTAGTTATACGTTCGACCTCTTTACGTACTTTATCCATATCACGCCACAACCGTTTTGACCATGTTGCGCCTTTAAAGTTACTGTTAACGATTGCTTTAATGTGACGGTCTTTAATACTCACATGGCCTAAAATACCGGATTGTCGTTTCGTTTCACGTTCAATCGCATTAACTAAACCTTTTTCGATTTCTTTTTCTACTCGATAACCGTGTTTTTTTACGGTTAAGTCGAGTGTTTGTTTTAACATTCGCTCACGTGAAACATACATCTTAGTATTGTACTTTTTTAGTTCTTTGTTAGCTTTCTCGCTAAAGTCTTTTGTTTCTACATACTCTTTAGCTTTTCCTTTGAATGAGACAACATCAAACTCGTCGATAACCTTTTTAGCCTCTGAAATAGAAATGCCCTCAGACGTCGCATATTTAGCGTAGAATGCTAACAGTTCTTTTGCTATCTCTGCATACATTAATGCAATAATACGCTCTATTTCTGCGACCACTTTAGCGTCTTGTACTACTTCGCTATCAATTGTGTTCTGTGCGCGTTCAATCCAATATTTTTTAGCCTCTGTCATCTTCATCATCTACTTTTTCGTTTGATGGTTGAACCTCTGTTTCTGGATAAGCTAATGCGTCAGATTGTTCTTCTTCTTTCTCGCGCTCCTTCTTCATCTTCTCAAGTTCTTCGTTAGGATCATCGATGAAGTCGAGTAACGATAAGCTAGTCGATTCAGAAATCTGACCATGAACCGCATTGAACGCCTCAATTGATTCCATCATCGATTTCGGTAAGTTAGGAGAAAACTGTATCTCAATTTCTTTGTAAGATAATTGCGTTAAGTTCTCGATGTTGATGTTGTTAAATAACAATTTGTAACGTTTCATCAGACCTTTTTTAAATAAGCGTTCTTTAACCGCTCTTAACTGCTCAAGCCCAAACAATTTGTATTGCATAGCTTGACCGGATTGAACGCCACTAAAGTTTTCATCATTTAAGTCTGGTGTGTTCGTTTCTTTGTGTATATCTTTCTGCAAACGACTTTTATATGCCTCAGTCCCCGCTACATCGTATTGTTTATAGATATATTTAACATCTGCTTTACCTTCGTTACCATTTGCATTCATCGACGGTCTGATGTGTACCATGTTTGCGTCTTGAAATGCTTTAGCATCATCGCCCTCTAATTCCATGTTACCGATGATTGCTAACATTGCGTCATTTAAATCTGACATATAGTTAGCTGTATCAGACTGAGCGCTATCGTATGCGTCAATCTTACTCAACACGTTTTCAAAATCGCCTTGTTTGAATTGGTCGTTAAGATATTCAATCACTGGTACATCATTGTAGTAATGCGGTACAGATTCGAATGTTTGAAACTTACCGTTATTAATCTGAATGTAATGAATATCAGTGCTTGTATATACTTCGATGTGTTGAATGGGTATCTTTTGCGCGTTTTCTTTCTCGTAATAGCGTACACCTGCTACAACTTTTTTATCTAAAGTCATATCGTAAACGACAAATGTATTCTTTGGGTCTAATAACTTAAACGTGTCTTTATCTTCGAAATCACGATAAACGATTTCATATGCTCTACCGTAAATTGATAAGTTCAACGCTAAATCACTGTTAACTGCGTCTGCGTCATTATGGTCGTTTAGTTCGATTAACTTCGCGTTAGTATTTTCGTCTTTGTGCGTAATTGTGATTGGATTACCTGTCAGATAACCAACAATGAAACGTGACACATACTTCGCAAAATTATGAACAACACGATGGTCTGACTTAGTATCATCTAGTCTACGCTTACCGCTCAATATACCAGTGTTACGTGCTAGGTAATAATCTTCCAACGTTTCTAATCTTGGTACTTGGTCTTGTTTGTGCTTATTAACGAAGTCCCTTAGTGTTTCTTCTTGTAGCAACTCGTCAATATCTTCGACTAAAAAGTCATCGTTAGCATTTCTCGAGAACCTAGCTTTATTAACTAATTCTTTATATCTATTATCCATTAACCTCTTAACATTCCTTTCATGCGACGTAAATCGTTCACATCTTCTTTTTCGATACGTTTGAATATTAAATCTTCAAGACTGTAACGCAATGCGTCTAGTGCGTGATTGTTCTTATCTATCGGTTTGTTTAACCAGTTACCTTCGTTGTCTTGGTCGAACGTGTATGTGTTCAGCTCTTCGATAGTATGTTCACATGATGGGTGGACGTATATCTTAAAGCCTTGCACATATTGAACACCTGCCATAATCGAACCGCCTGGCTTAAACGCTGCTTTTATTTTGCTAATACCTTTATTGCGTAACTCTGTAATCAATCGCAATTCTCTATCTGCTTTTATCTCTGCGTCTTTCAAACCTTTATCGACAATCATTTTGTATATCTCATCGGTGACCATTGCTTTCTCATAATGTTCATCGTATATATATAATTCTTTATTATCTAAATCGACGACCACACTAACTAATGCAGTAGGGTCGTTTGTGAAACCAAAGTCGATAGCATGTACTTTCAATTGTGTTTCTTTATACTTGACAAACCAATCAAACTCGACAACCTCAAAGTTATTGTAAACAAGGCCTTCAGCAACACCCCAATCGCCATCACAGACGATTCTTGCGCGTCGTGGATTAGTACGATATAAATCTTCATAACGGTCAATATCGGCTTGGTCTAACCACTCATTAACTCTGAATGTTGTTGTGTTCGAAAACGTGTTTTTTAGTTTAGTATCTTCATCGAAGAAAGTACGTTTGAGCCAATGACGTTCTGACCACGGGTTGAATGTCACTGTTATCTGTTTGAAAAAATCTGGTGCGTCGATACTACCTCGAATTGATTCGGTTACGGTACTAAACTTATCAAACGTTTCAATCTGGTATGCCTCTTCAAACCATGCCCAACATAGTATGCCTTTATCTACTGTGATAGAAGTTATCTTTAATGGATCGTCTAAACCTCTAAACAGTATCTTCTGGCCGGTTGGTTTATAAGTTATTTCTGGCATGCTTTCGTTGAATTTAAATAAGTGAGCAACATGTAATTGATTCGCTGCCCACTTTAAATCCGTGTATGTTGATTGCTTGTTAGTATTACTAAAACGTCTTACAACGAGCAAATTAGCCCATTCGTATTGCATTAACCGGTAAATGAAGTTAAGTGCCGTTGTCTTACTCTTTTTACTACCACGCGAGCCTTTAACTACCCTATACATGTCTTTGTTGTGCCAAAATCTGTTGTAACCACCGCCAATTACTTTTGACGGACTGACTAGCTTTCTATTAGTCATCTTCTGGCACATCGTCTACGAATATAGGTGTAGTTAGCTCAACTTCTTGTCTCTCAGTCCATAACTTATGATGTTTACCTAATAGCTCTAACGCTCTGTTTTGATCGCTAATCTTAGGTGGTTTCTTAACCAACTCAATGCTTTCGTCATAAACTAAATTATGTTTTTCGGTGCTAGGATTAATTTTATAGGTACCCTTTTTAGTAACGATCGGTTCAATCTCAACCGTTTCTGCTCTTGCTGTTCTGGTTAAACGATACAACACTTCTTTACCGGTCATGATTTGTTCATCAAATAGTTTTTCCTCTACCCCCTTGATGTACTCTTGTATCTTACTGTTTCTTACTAACTCGCTCCCTGTCACTTCTGCTCTACTTTCTTTATAACCTGCTTTTATAGCTGACCTAGTCGCATTTCCGTAACAATCTGTTCCAGGTATAGCGTACGCCTCTGCAAATGTTCTCTGCCGTTTATTCAATTTATTCATCTCATATACCACCACTTTCACGCTAATTGCTTATTAAAATTTAAAATACAAAAAACCTACCCAAGTATTCTCTCGGATAGGCCTCAATATTTGAAAAGTTTAGGAAGACTTTCCCACGTAACTATATAGAAAGGAGTATGTTATGACTATTTCCGTAGCCACAATATCATTATATAGGTTAAGTTGATGTTATTTTTCCAGAACTTTTCCAAAATTAATGAATAATACCTAATTCATCAGCTAAACGAGTTAATAAATCTTTTCTTAAATCATACGCAGTCGACTTACTAACGCATATCTCCTGCGCAACACCTGTAAGATTTAATGTTCTAGGTTTCTTGAAGTAATATAGTTCCATCAACTTTTGAACTTCCGGTGTACTAGAATGATATACTACTTCAATTGCTGATTTCATTCTTGCTAATTGTGATAAACGTCTATCATTTACTACTCTTGTCGCTTTTATCTCCGTAACGCTTATATTACTGTGTACGTGCTCTCCACCGATATTTGTATCAGTCGGTTGCCACGGATTAAGCACTTCCTCACGTACACGCGCAATATCTTTATCAATATACTTGTAATTGCTTAATTCGCTTTCTAAATAAATCTGTGTAGAGCGTCTTAATGTCACAATTCATCCCTCCATTTTGCTTTTAACTATTATCCAAACGAGATAAGCAATTGGTACCAATACTATCCAACCTGTCATTTTACTACCTCTAAATTAGGTTTGTGTTCTAGTACACGTCCGTTAAAAATACGCGCATCTTCTTTTGCTAAATCTAAATCGTCGTAAGATAAAGCATCAAATATGTTGTCAGTGATAATGCATGTATTTCTATAATCGTTTATATATTTTTTTACTAAATATACTTCGTCATTTAACTCGACCACGTATTTTCCTATGTTACATTTATTATCTTTATCTTCCATTTCAACTAACTTTCTTTGTAGGTGTTTCCTGTCGTATATCAATTCTGTGTTTTTGCTAACTAACTCTTTAACTTTCTTCTCTGCCCTTACCCATTTATATGTTGATATCGCCCACAATATAGACAAAATAGCAATTGCAATTAACTGAAACTGTTCCATCATTCACTCACCTCTCTCATCAATCGATTAAGATGTGCATGATCTGCATCAGTAAAATCTAACGGCGCATCTAACTCATCATCACTCTGCCACCAAATAATTAATTGTTCTGTCACGTACTTACCTAACTCATACATTGCTAACGTGAATATTAGTTTTGAAATGTGTTTAATCATCTTATTCTCCTCATATATCTTCATTGCCTGCTCTTTACTCTTTGCCTCAACCACAGTAAACATTTGGTTCTCTCTAGCCTTAGTCACGTGATTGTGTTGTATACCTGTTGAATCTGTGAATGTTGTTATTAGGTATTGCATTAGCTATTTTTCTCCAATCTAGGTCTGTTAGTTTCAACTTCATTCATGTTGACCCATATCACTTCTAAAGCGTAATATTCAGCTTCTAATTGTTTGATGAAGTTTATATCGGCACCGTCAAATTTAGCTTGTTCAAGTTTGTCTTGTATATATCTTCTAGCGTTAGAAACAAGTTTGTGAATCCTTATGAAATTTCTAGTGTAATAATCTTCCATTCCCACTCACTCCTTAACTTGTTTAATCTTTTCTATAAAAATAAGGGATAACATCACAATAAAGACTGAAGTTATGTGATACTTTTCCGCAAATGCAACAGTTATTATAAGAATGATAAACATTACTAATTTATATATATTTACTTTTAACTCATTCCTTTTGTTGGCCTTCAAATATGCATCAAATACAAAACTAAAAGTCGCGTAAGCAAATCCTCCCAAAACTATAATCAATAAATGATTCACTTCCCCAGCACCTCCCGAATTTTAGTAAGAATATCTTTATCCTTCGATGTCTTCTGATTTGATGAAGCTCCCGTCTTTTGACATGACTCCTGTTCTGTCTTTAATCTCTCCATAAGCTTGTTCTAAACACTCCTGTAACGTCATATTATTTTGTTGAGCCAATATCACTAAAGTAACAACAACGTCTCCTATACCGTCTCTGAGAGCGTCTGTGTTGTCTCTGCATAATGCAGCAGCAACCTCACCCATTTCCTCGCTCGATTTAGCAAATTGCGTAAAACTATTACCATTGTGCAACCCTTTATCGATACTCCATTGTTCTACTGCTTTTACTAATTGATCTAAAGCTCCAAAGTTCGTTGATTGTGATTGTCCTAATTGATTAGTCATTTTGTTCCTCCTTAATAAATTCAACTTGATACGGTTCGACAATTTTCAACTGGTTTTCGTATTCTATAACTGCCACCAGAGAGGGTTCGTCTTTCGATAATTGAAATACACCGTGAAATTGTTCTTTTGATATTTTATAGATTCTCTTAGTATCAATCGTCATCGCTCTTCACGCTCCAATTTTTGATATTTCAAAACCTCTAATTTTATTCTTGCAACCAACTCATACGAATTAGCACTTTCATCAACAGCATTGACAATCTCGTCAAACGCCTGTGCTTTCTTCTCTAACGTTGCATTACGCTCACGCAACTTAACTATATCTTTGATGAGTTCGTCACGTTGTTGTTTGTATAAATCGCGTTCTTTTTTAATATCCCAGTACATTTGTAATACTACACTTGCAAATTTTCCGGGATTTTCTGTAAACTTTCTAATAATAACCTTTACATTTTTACCAAGTTTTTGAAATTCCTCTATTTTCATTACTCAACCTCCTAAAATAATTTCAGTTGCTTTTCTTCTTCCAAACTCAACTCGTATTGCTGAATGTAATTCATAAACTCTTGCTCACTGTTAAACGTCAACTTAATACCTGACCACTTTGTGTTGTGATGACCGTGTAAGTAATACACACCGTTCACAGTATGCATGTGTGCTACTTTCACATCATCTTGGTACAAGTAACGCTTGGTACCGAAATATTGGTTAAGGAATGCCTTTTTATCTTTCATTGCTTTCATTCCATTTCGAATTAGGTTTGATTAATTGGTTAATGTGCAGATCATCATTCAACGAACGTATCTCATTACCTGTATCATAAAAGACATTGGCTAAATATCTGCCGAAAGCGTCATCTTTATACGTCTGAACATATATCTTCTTATTCTCTACACATTGCTTAGTAAAGTTAGTAGCTTTACTATAATTTTCTTGTCCTCTCTCTGGCGTATCAACATTGAGTAACCTGACACGCCTTTTAGCAAATGTTTCAAACCCTAAATCTAAATCTATATCTATCGTGTCCCCGTCAACAACATTGGTACATGTTGCTTTAAATGTGTATAGTTGGTTTTTGATATTCATTTCATACACTCCTTTTATTGATTAGGTAATCCTGCAGACATACATTCGTTATATAATTCATCTGCTGCTATTTCTTCTTTGAGATGTTCGATAACTTGGCTAACTTGTTTATGACTCATCACTTTAATTTGCTCGTCAGTATATTTTTCACCTATGTTAAATGGATCGAACTTTTTTTGAAGTAGTTTTACATAGTCAACTTGTTTTTGCGTTGCCATTTTTCATACACTCCCTGTTACTGTTTTTATGTTCTTCTAATACTTTCATCACGACTTTATTGCTACCTACTTTAATCACAAAGCCCTGCACACCTTTTTCACGTAATTCTCGGTTAATCTGTGTAGGTGTCTTGCCTTTAGTGTTGTATTTGTAGCGTTGGTTGATTGTGTCGGATAGGTCGTATGTGCTAGTTGTCATTGTTTGTGTCCCACACATTGATTGCCATATCAACGCTTTCCTTTGCTTTCTTCAAATCTTCTAGTCCATTCTTTCTTGAGGCACGCATTAAATATTTCAATGCATTACCAACATGGTAGAATACTGACGCAGATTTATATGTTTTGCCGACTGCTTCAATGATTACGTTTGCCGTAAATATTCCAAATTGATAATGTGGTGGTTGTTTAACCATATCCACTTTCTGATTACTAATAATTGTCATTATCATCTACACCTTTACTATGTCGTATTTATCGTCTATCACTACTAATTCACTACCTACTCGTACTTTTAGATATGGTTCGCCTTTAAAGTTGTAATGGAGTTCTTCCACAACTGCAGGGAATGAGTTGGTCGCGTTTGGATATTTGAACCAAATATCATCGCCTGTATTTAATTCATGTAATTCCATTCGCTTATCCCCTTTGTACTCTGCCGTATGAGTCGGTTTTTAATTTAGCTATTGCGTTATTGTCCATTAAACCTTGCAAATACTTACTACGTGTGTGTTTCTGCTTAACATTGAACAAATGTGGTTTCTTTCTACGTAACTCTTGTTCTTCTCTTGTAGCGATACGTTGTTCACGCTCATTATCTTCTTCAATCAGTGGTTTAACCGTTTTGTCTGCTAATGGTCTAGCAACATACTGTGTTACTGCAAAACCGTTTTCTATAATTCTTCGTCTCAAATCATAATTGCTCAATCCGTTTTTATTTGCTAGCTCATATATTTCTGCTGGCACCTCAACATTTTGATACATAATTCTCATCAAGAAATACAAGTTGCCGTACTCATCTTTCATTCTTTTTCTTAACTTGACCATTTACTCCACCTCTGACTCATCTATTGTTATATCTAGTTCTAAAATATCGTTTGGACACTCTCTTAACTCGTTGATTTTGTCTTGCACTCTATCTTCCAACGTTTCATGTTTACCTACTGGTATGAACGTGTTTACATGTCCTGTGATTTTAAAATTAATTCTTACTTGATGTTCCATCTCATCAACCTTTCTCTTTCTTGCGTTGACGTCTCACTTTCACTAATTCGTCATATTCAATCCAATCAAGGCCGGTATATTTGGGCGCTTTACATATCCATGTGAGTTTTACATCTCTGTATAAGTATCTGAACATCTTAGCTTTAAGTTTTGCCGTTTCAGTAGGTCTACCTTTAACATCTATCACTTCGACCAACTCATCATTGAGATATAATGCAAAATCTGCAATATATTCTGCCTTACGTTGCTTACCAAACTTAGGTACAAGCTCGTATCTTGGCTGTATTTCGATACGATCATAGTTAACGCAATTCATCTTACTTTCTAAATGTTGGTAATATTCACACTCTGCTTTGCTATCAAATGTGATACCTTTGTACTCAACTTTCTTTGCGTTGTATTTACTCATGTGCCACCTCTACAAATATTCAAATAAATTTGTTTGTAGTCCTAATTCTTGCTCGTATTTAAGGTCATGTACGCCTTTGAAATGTTTTAGCTCACTATCTGTCATAATCTTCTTGTCGTCGCTAAAATGAGTGCCTGTGAGAGAATAAACCTCATTCGTATTCTCCTCATATTTGAGGACTTTCACATCTTCAGTACCATCTTCTCTATATAGGTAATATTTTTCTTTTGCCATTTATAACACTCCTAATATTCGACAATAGCAGGGCGTATACGACGTTCTGCTAATTTTTGGTAGTATAAGTTCTCTAATACTTTATCGTCGCCCTGTGCGTAGTCTATGAGTTTCTGAGCATACACATCGGAACACTCAAGATTTTGTTTGATTTCTTGTAATGTAATCAAAATTTAAGCCCCCTTGTTCTGTAATCTTGACCGTCCATTTTGATTAGCGTTGTATTACTCATGATTCTGCTAAATATACGTTGCATATCTTTATTTCTAGTCATTTCTTTTTCATCTAGGTTAGTTGTGAATATATTGTGTTTACCTACACGACTCTCTACTAACTCGAACATCTTACTTGTCGCAAATTCATTCATGTTGATACCGAAATCATCAAATACCATTAGATCAACATCACTAATGATTTGCGCTAATTCTTGCTCAGTCATACCATTTCTATTGTTGTAAGTATTTTTGATAGTTGATATAAGTTGAGGGACGTTCATATAAAGCACCGTGTAGCCTTTTGATTTAACTTCTTTAACAATACTCATTGATAAGTGTGACTTACCTGTACCAAACGAGCCCTGAATTAATAGTGATTGCTTATTGACTAACGTGAAGTTTTGGGCATACCTTTGACACAAACCTTTAGCATAATTTAGCTTTTCTGATGTAGGTTGGTAATTCTCAAATGTAACTTGAGCTAAATTGTCGTTTATTATAGATTGTTTAAATATCTTTTCTGCTTTTGACTTGCGTTGTTTCTTTCGATAATTTTCTGTAGATTCTTTGGCTAGTGCAATCATGTCGCAGTCACAACCATCTTTGACCACTTGCCCATTATCAAATTCGTAGTAGTCATATTTACGACCACAATCTTTACAATGTAATTCAAACTCTTGTTTAACTATTTTATTTCTAAAACCTGCTTGTTTCGCTAGGTTCTGAAAAGCCTCCATCTCATCACTCCTTTAGAACGGCAGATTTTCCATATCCAAAGGCTGAGCATTCTCGAATGCGTTAGCATATGGATTGTTAGACTCTTCTTGTATTTCTTCGCTATAGTCATTCATATAGCTTTCATTAGTAAGAAATGTTTTAGGGTATTTCTGATATTGTTTATCTTTAATGGTTTTTAGATATTCTCTAGTGCCGTTCATGATCTGTTCGAAAGAATGTTTTTTAAGACAACCTTTGAATTTAGAAAAAGTTAGTTTCTTATCTTTCTTCTTGTCGTAAAGTTTCCACCACTGCTCAAAACGCGCACGCGTAACGTCAGTTGCGCTATTATTATTACTTGTATTATTTAATCTTGTAGTATTATTACTTGTATTATTCTCTTGGAAGTTTCTTTCTATAGGGGGGGAGAAATTTTCTTCTATACCCCCGTGGAAATTTTCTTCTATAGGTATGGAAGTTTGCGTCATGGGGTACATTCGTCGTTGTTTTACTTCATTGCCTTTATAATCAAACTCTATTTTCAAATATCCCTGTTTTTTAAGGTTATTTATTCTTGCTGATATTGTTCTTTTAGTTACTTCGTATAATTTAGAAAAATAATTGTTACTTGCAGTGCAATAGCCGTATTTATTACTTAAAGATGTTATTTCTGCAAACAGTATTTTTTCGCTATCTGTCAGTCTGTTATCGTATCTAACGTTTGCTGTAATAATTGAGTAGTAGCTTGGTTGATCATTCATTTAGTTTCTCCTTTCAACATTTGGTTGAGCCGACTATCTACATCAACCCAACTGTCATGTAATTTGTATTTCTCATTGAAACTGTCCATGCCAATGTTGTGCTGTTCTCTATGATGATTAGGGCATAGCGCTAATACTTGATTACCTATATGATTAATCTTGCGTCTGTTACGTCCTCGACCAACTGCGTGATAATGTGCAAGTTCTGCGTGTGGTTTGCCGCATATGACACAGTTACGATTAACTGTTGACCAGTACAAGAATGATTTGTCTGATTTGAGTAGATCACTTGTTTTAAAAGCAAGCGGGATATCGTTGTGAAATATCCAATCAAGTGTGACTTCGATAATTTGGCTTGCTTGTGTACGTGTGCAGTCACTTAATGAAATACGCTTGTCGTAGCCGTAGTAAGTTCGAACGTATTCGATGAACAAATGTCTCATGTAGTCCATCGGCGAGCCTGTATGAGCCTCTATGTCCTTTACAAGTGCAAATATCTTTCTGCGTTGCTTACTTGTTATTTTGAACGGGTCTACGACTTGCACATCAACTTCTACTTCTAAACCATTGTCGAGTAGTAATGTTTCTTTGTTACCTAATTCAACACCAGAGATGACGACGGTAGTTGTACCGTCATCTTCAGTGATGTAATTTTTGATTTGAGCCATCTATTCACCTACCAAACAATATCTGTGTGTGACTGTAATTCATCAATGATGTATTCTGCGTCTGTTTTTATTGAATCGATGTAATCACTTAATTCTTTTTTATTCATTCTGGTTAATTCTCTGTCATCTTGTAAAAATGACTGTAGATATTCTGCATATTCCAATTGCTTTTTAGTAGGTAAATCAAAAGGGCAAATCGTCATTAGAGATATCTGCACCGTTATCAAATGGCGTGTTGTTATTTTGTGCTTGACCTCTTTGTTGTTGTGGTTGGTTACTAGATTGATTACTTCCTTTACTGTCCATAAATTCGATTCTGTTAGCGTTGACTCTTACTACTGAACGATTATTACCTTCTTTGTCAGTAAATCTATCTTGTTTTAAAGTTCCTTCAACACCGATTTTGCTACCCTTACCACAGTAGTTATTGAGCAGTTCAGCAGTTTTACCAAATGCCACTACATCAAAGAACGATGTGTCATCTTTCTTGAATGGGTTATCGACTGCTATTGAGAAGTTAGTTACTTGCGTTTGACCTGCTTGTTTAAGTTCCAAATCTTTTGTTATACGTCCTGTGATTACTACAATGTTAGTCATTTGAATTCTCCTTATATTTGCTTGCCATATTTTGAATTTTAGATATTGTGTTTACTGCTTGTTGTTCTGTCATTGAAGAATAGTCTTGTATTCCAAATGTTTGTTCAGCTTGTTGTTGCGATACTTCTTTGCCAAGAGATTTCATTAAGTCAACGAAATTAAGTATTTCTTGTTTTAAAACACCTATAGTTTGACTACTTACTTTGTTATATTTTTCTTGTTTTTGTTTTGCGTCTGCGTCATCTTCGTCAGTTGGAATGTTGAAAAATTTCATTAAGAAGTAACGTTCTGCATAAGTTAGTGCTGTTCCATGCGCTTTTGATACGTCGTCTTGTTGTCCTACAGAATAGAAAGTGACTTCAAGTTGTTCTTCTGGTTTATCTGCGTTAATCCACAGATACGTTAACTTCATTTCCACTACAAACTCTGTCGTAGTAACTTCGCGTGACGCTTTTTTATTAAATCTAGTGACATCAATTTGTTTGTAATTTTCTTCTGATGTTTTTGGTACAAGTAATAAATTATGTTCAATCATTTTGTTTCTGATTCTGTGTAATACTTGAGACCCACTAACATATGAATAGTTGTAACCTTTAGTATCTTTAGTAAATCCGTCAATATTCGCTTTAACATCAGCTATTTTTTGATATAAATTAAGTTGTTCAGTCATACTCAACCTCCTCATATTCAGTTGTTTCAGTTACTGTTTTTTTAATTGCTTTATGTTTAGTCATATCAATTACTGCATTGTCTAAACCATCAAATGGCTTGGCATCTCGTCTATTAGTTGAGTATTTAATGTCCGGAAAGTTGCTGCTAGGGCGATTAGTTATATATAAGTCGTCACCTACGTCATTACGTTTAATGAGATAAGTTACTGTTTCTTTCATCTATCAAACACTCTCCTTTGATTACTTTTTTAGCTAGTTCAAAATTGGTTAGCATTTCACCTTCTGAATGAATTGTGTTGTCTATTTGAAGCACGCTCACACCGTTTGTATGGTAATGTGAGAACCAAATAACATCGTATTTATAGTCAACTTGAAAACGATTGTTTGGTATCAAATCCATCAAATCATGTGCCATTCGTTTAAATTTATGTTGTTTCATTTGTACCTCCGTGATAAAATGTAGATAGAAAATATTAATTTTGTATTTTATCTATCTCGGCCAAGTCTCGTACTTGGCTTTTTTTATTTGAAAAAATTCATATTCAAAAAATACAAACGTTGCGATACTGATTAACATTGCGATACCTAATGCAGTTGTGAAGTAGATACCTGCAAATGTAAGTGCTAGTGATAGTACAATCCATGATAGTAATGCGATTAAGAATGCTATGTCGTGTGATTTCATTTTTATCTCCCTTTTCCGTGTATTTCTTCAAAATGTTCTTCGATGAACTTATTCATCTTTCTAGCGTTGAATCTCCAACGATTTAAACTTTCATCTGGATAATGTGCGATACCTTGCTTTTTAAGTAATTTCTCAAATTTAGGATTGAATAGTAATCTGTCTTTAATAGTGTCGTCAGATGACATTTTCAATTTGCGTTTCAATTCTTTTAAGTCCCAAACTGGATCTAATGCGATTTCTTGCAATTGTTCATATTCATTTGTAGGTACTAATACGTAGTCTTTTGGAATAGGTATTGGGACAGTTACGTTTAATGTTTGTATCATTGCCTTCGCTCCTTTCTGCTATACTCCTTATATGGAGGTGATAGTGTGCTTACAAATGAAGCCGAGTTTGTTTTACTTCAACTTTATCGTTGTTATGAAGACGATATTCAAGATGGTAAAACCAAAAGAGAAGCAAGATATTTTGAAGATGAACATAGTGTTCGTGATAATTACTTTATTGGAATAGGTTCTGAAGATTTTCATTTAGCTTTAGTGGAACTTTCAAGCTACGGTTATTTAAATACACCGAAATCAACAATGGATGGTTACCCGGAATTTATACTTGAATCATCAGCTATAGCTGAAATGCAAAATCGTTATACAAAGAATCTAAATAAAGTTCTAAAAAGGATTAACGAATTGAAAAAGTTAATTCTTTTTTAGACCCACCACTTCCCAATCATCAGCTAATAAGTCTTCTGCCATTGGTTGCCACAATGGATAGAAGGCTTTTTGCCTTGGCTTCACAACTACGTATCCATAACTATTTGTAGGTAAAAGTTCTAAGTTGTCTCCTGGTTTTCTAAATGTTTCGTATTCAGATGAGCGATAAATTGGTTTACCTCTTTCCATAGCTAACTTTGTTGCCTCTTGTATGTTCATATCTTCCTCCTTTAAGTTGTTTGTCGATTGTGGGTTAAAATATATCTTCGAAAGTTTTTCCGAAAAACTCACAAATTTTTTTTATTTCACTCAATTTGAATTCATTAGCTCCACTTTCTTTTTTAGAATATGAGGCCTTTGTTATTTGTAGTAATTTTGCTAATTCATTTTGATTAATCTTCATTGACTTTCTTAAATTCCAAAGTTTATTTTTTTCTACTGGGTTATATCTAGATTTAGGAGATTTAGGTTTGTAACATCCTTTTTTATAAGCGTCAGACTTTTCGATACCTCTTTTAATTAACTGCTCAACCCTTTGTCTTGTAACTCCCATTTTTTTAGCGATTTGTTCGTAAGTCATTGATTCAAACCTCAAATTTATGGCTCTAAGTTCTTTGTCAGTTAAAATAGAAGTTTCGACATCAGACACTGTATTAGAAATTTCTAAATCTCTTTTTATTTTATTTTCAATTCTTTTACTATTAATTTTGCATTCTGGACAAACGCCGTCTTTACTCATTGTTTTGTTTGTGCAAGTAATGCATTCTTTTGCTGTTTTTAATGTTGGCACAAGACCAATTTTATAAGCATGTTCAACATTTTCTTTTGCAGTAACCCATTCCAAATTTTCAAGTTTATTATTTCTAGAATTTCCATCTATATGATTTACTTGAGGTTTATTTTCAGGATTGGGTATAAAAGCTTCTGCTAATAATCTATGAACATAATAATGTCTTTGCTTACCGTCTTTATATGCATTTACTGCCAAATACTTTTTGTTACGAGAAATACCAAATGGTTTACATTTTTTTCTGCCATGTTTAGTGTTTCTATATATTTCTCCAGTAGCATGCACTTCAAATAAGCCGTTTTGAACAGTTACAACTGTTCTTAATAAATTAGGTTCTCCCATCAAACCCCTCCTTTATCACGTAATGTGATATTAATAATTAAAAAAAATATCTTCTATGCTAACGTCAAATGTGTTAGCTAAAATTTCCATTTCATAATCGTTGAATGGATATTTACCTTGCTCTTTTTGTTCGTATTGTCTACGCTGCAAACCGATTAAACTTGCTACGTAATCAGTGGTAAATTCTTCAGATAGTCGTAATTTACGCAATTTGGTTTTAGGTTTTAAATATTTTTCTTTAAGCATTTTCTTTTTATCTGTTGCTGTCATTTATTATCACCTCCGATGACTGTATATAAACTATATCACGTATTGTGATACATTTCAAACTTTTTTTATCACAATTTGTAATATTTTTATTGTTTCCTTATTATAGATGTGTTATATTTATCTCAAGGAGTGATACCAAATGAGTAAAAATGTAATAGGAAAAAGAATAAAAGAACTTAGAAAACAGAAAAAATTAACTCAAACTGATTTAAGCAAATTGACTGGTTACAAACAAAATACTATTTCATCTCATGAAAATGGAACTCGTGGTATTGACGAAATAGACATCATGAATTATTGCGAGGCTCTCGGTGTGACTCCGACAGACTTATTTCAAAAAGAACCACAACCTCAACTCGAAACTCTACCAGTCAAAAAGATTCCAGTCGTTTCAAAAATATCTGCTGGTTTACCTATCTATAGTGAAGAAAATTTAATTGATTACATATACTTTGCTACTAATAAACTTAATTCTGATAAAGAAGAATTTGGTTTGAAAGTATCTGGCGATAGCATGGATAAGATTTTCCAAGATGGCGATATAGTCGTAGTAGAAAAAGATTCTGTTGTCGAAAATGGTCAATTAGGTGTCGTTATGGTCAATGGCTACAATGCCACCGTTAAACGTATTAGATACAACGGTGACCAAATTATATTAATTCCAGAATCAAATAATTCTAGTCACTATCCGCAAGTTTACGGAAAAGATGACGAAGTAAAAGTAATTGGTAGAGTTGTAGCAAGTCAAAAACTATTTTAATAAGCGACCTAGTGACGCTTTAATATAAATATTTAAAGGAGAAATGTAGAATGAAAATAATTAATTATCAAGTTAAACTGAGGAAAATTTTTTATACTGTGAGAACTAACAGAGGTAATGTTTTTAGGAAGTCACGTCCTAAAAAGGAAAGTATTATAAAAACACGCAGAAAATTACAAAAATACGCCAGAGAAATTGATGAAAAAAGACAGTAAGTCCAAAGGAGTCGTAGATGATGACATTAGTTATTGAATGCCTATTAATTTTACTAATTGTAAATATTATTTTGTTAATCATCAATATTTATAAACTTATAAAAGCGAACGAACAAATTTACAAAAGAGCTTATACCATGTGGACGATATTAACCATAGTTTTTATCTCTATTATCGTGATAATACTATATAATTTTATTTTTTTATAATTATATAATTCGCATTTAGTTACTGCATATGATCAAGATGAAATAAACTTAATCTAAGGGGATGAATACATTGATCTATGTGATTATCGGTTTATTTTTAATTAGCATTTTTTTATTTATTTTCAGTTTCTTTTTATCACAAACTGAAGGGATAACTTATAAACACACATGTAGAACAATTTCATTGGCTTTTTTAGCTGTAAGTATAATCTCATTTCTAGGATATCTAATTTTATGATATGGTGGTGTTTATTGTGAAATTTAAATTTATTATAGCAGTTATTATGATGGCAACTTTATCATTATCTGCTTGCGACCGTCATGCAGACAATGTACTTAAAGATAATAATAAAATAGAGGATAAAACAACTAAACACTAATCCTTAAATCTTATTTTGATTGCTAGAAAGGACTTTTAAAATTATGTTTTATTTTCTTTTCGGCATTATTTTCATAATTACCATCACTTTCCTACATTCACTTTATGTAATTGTGAAAATTCAAGAAAAGAAGTTAACTATTAAAATTATATTAATCTATATAATTTTATATTTTATTATTTTAATAGTTTTGGTAACAATTCTAATAAATATAATGCAAATAAATGAATTTAGTTGATTCTAACTCTCTATTAAAAAGAGTACATTTTAACATACTCTTTTTTTATATTTTTAGGGTAGTCCGCCTACCCTTATTATTTTTTACCTTTTTTGAGGAGGGATAACATGCAAACACGATGTTATGACGGTAAAAAATGGCAATACGAATTTAAGTATGAAGGCAAACGGTATAGACAAAAAGGTTTTCGAACAAAAAGAGAAGCTAATTCTGCTGGATTAGATAAGTTAAATGAGTTAAAGCAAGGCATTGATTATGAACCTAATTTAAAGCTGTATGACTATTTTAAAACGTGGTGTGAAACGTTTAAGAAATCGACTGTAACACCCAAAACATATAAATCTTACGCTGCTGCTATAGAACATATCAATAACCACCCTATTGGCAAGAAAAAGTTGAAAGATTTATCCAGGTATCACTATCAAGATTTTATTAATGAATTTTCAAAAAATCATTCTAAAGAGTCTATAAGAAAATTAAATGGCTATATAAGAACATCATTAGACGATGCAGTATACGAAGGGCTTATTGCAAAGAACCCTACCTTTAAGGTTAATTATAGGGCTAATAACCCTAATAAAAGTGAAGATAGTAAGTATATCAATCTAAAAGATTATGAAGTGTTAAAACAGCATTTGATGACTAAAGACAACGCATCATCACTCGTACTATTCATCATGATTTGTACTGGTTGTCGTATAAGTGGCGCGTTAAATCTAAAGCGTGAATATATCAATCAAATTAAAAGCGAAATATATATTGATGAACATAAAACTGATTCATCTCCACGTTATGTGTCCATTAGTCCAAAAGATATGAATTATATCATTAAATCTATTGACCAATTACCGAGAACAATTGACGGTACTATCTTTGGTGAACTAACAAACAATGCAGTTAACAAACGTTTAAAAAAATATTGTAACAATCTAGGTATCAAAGAAATCACTTCACATGCTTTACGTCATACTCACTGTTCATATTTACTAGCCAAAGGCATTTCTATATATTACATTTCGAAAAGACTAGGACACAAAAATATATCAGTTACTACTGAATTTTATTCACATTTACTTGAAGAAACATACAAAGAAGAAGATGCAAAAGCAACACAAATAATAAGTGCAATGTGATTTTTAGGGACCCATTAGGGACCCAAAAGCCCATGAAACCTGTCGTTATAAGGTTTATAGTATCCCTCCCAGGACGCTAATAAGAGTTGTAATCTACTGAGATTACAACTCTTTTTTATTACATTTTTATATGCAAACATAAAAACAGTTAGGCAATATTGAATGCCTAACTGTTTTCTAGTTTGAATTCGATTGTATCTATCGCTTTATTTTCACGATTTCTAAAATTCAAAGTACATTGTAATGTCGTATCATCAATGATAAGTTCTGCATAAGTTTCTTCAACAGTACTTCTTGATTGTGAAATACTGCCTGGGTTAATCACGTGCACGTTGGCAAGATTTTCATATTTAGCAACATGTGTATGTCCGTAAAATGCTAATTGCGCACCAATAGTCTTAGCTTTTTCAGCCAATTTCATTCTTGTCTGATTGACCTGATACAAATGTCCATGTGTATAAAATGCACGAACATCATGATGTGTAATAGATTGCTCCTCTGGAAATTCTGGATAAAAATCACAATTTCCTTTAACTCGATGATATAAGCTCAATTCTGTGTCATCATATTGAAATTCAGAATCTCCAAGATGAAGGAATACATCTGCGTCTTGATGTTGATCATACACTTGGTACAGAATACCTGTTTCATTATGATTATCACTAACTATAATCCATTTACTCATTTTTCTCCCCCGCTAAAAATTGTTGTAATTGTTCTATAGCATGACCTCGATGGCTAATTATAGCCTTTTCGGCATCTGACAATTGTGCCATTGTTTTATTTAAAGAAGGTACATAGAAAATCGGATCATAACCAAATCCATGATCCCCGATTGGTTCTGTTGTTATTTCGCCTTTTACTGTCCCTTTAAATTGGGTCGTCTCACCATTTGGTGCACTCATACTAATCACACATATAAATTGTGCGTTTCTATCAGAAATATTTTCCATATTTTTCAATAATTTATTAATATTGTCTTGGTCATTTTTATCTAATCCTGCATATCTTGCAGAATAGACACCTGGTTCACCATTTAATGCTTGGACTTCTAAACCACTATCATCAGCAATGACTTGTTTATTTAAAGCTTTAGCTGCTGCAACAGATTTTAATTTAGCATTTTCTTCAAAAGTTGTTCCTGTCTCTTCTACATCAAAATCTTTAATTAATTCACTAATACCTATGACATTATGGTTAGGAAATATAGCTTTAAAATCATTAATCTTACCTTTATTATTAGATGCTATTACGATATCTTCCATTAATAATTCCTCCATTTAACCTACTGAAATACGTTCCACTTTAGTATCCATACCTAGCCACTCTTTAATAATATTTTCAATATGCATTGTATCTCCAGTTGCAAAGAAACGATGTGGCGGATGTTGTGTATAACTAGCATGTTCATTACTAAATGTTAATAAAGCACTGACTTCTCTTGCTGTTTCCAATCCCGAAGAAATAACTGTCTTTTTACCACCAAAATAATCATTAATAGGTTTGTATAATAATGGATAATGTGTACATCCTAATATAACTGTATCTGCTTCGCTATTACGCCATTGTTTTAAGGTTTGATGTATCACAATACTGGTAATTGTCGGATCATTATATCTCATTTGTTCAACTAAAGGTACAAACCCAGGACAAGCAATACCATATACTTCTACATTAGGATTAATACGTTTAATATGTTTTCTATAAGCTTCTGATTTTATCGTTCCTTCTGTTCCTAAAATTAAAACATTTTGATTCTTAGTCGTCATTATAGCCGTACGAGCACCAGGTTCAATGACACCGATTACTGGGATTGGTAATATTTTTTGTAAATGTTCTAATGCTACCGCTGTAGCTGTATTACAAGCTATCACAAGCATTTTAATATCGAATTCTACAAGTTTCTGTGCTATTTCAGTTGTGAACTGTTTAACCTCTTCACCTGATCTAGGCCCATATGGACATCTTCCAATATCACCTAAATAATAAATGGTTTCATTAGGAAGTTGTCTCATAATCTCCTTAGCTACTGTTAAACCACCCACACCTGAATCTATTACTCCAATTGGTCTATTCATTGTCTTACATCCTTATTTAATAGTTAACTTTTATTTTATCATAAGCATACTCAAGTGTTGATTAATTCGAACAAAATCACTAATGATGTTTTCATCTAGCAACACATAAAAAAGGGGCACCCCCTAAAAGGGGTACCCCTATAAATTCTATATTAGTCAACTTTGTGGTCAGAACCAAAGAATGATTTAAACATATGGAATGATGTTTCTCTGTTCATTGCTGCAATTGATGTAGTCAATGGAATACCTTTTGGACAAGCATTCACACAGTTTTGTGAATTACCACATTGTTGTAATCCACCTGCACCCATTAAAGCATCTAGGCGTTCATCTTTAGTCATAGCACCAGTTGGATGTAAGTCGAATAAACGTACTTGTGAAATAGCTTGCGCACCAACGAAATCATTTTTTTGAGTTACGTTAGGACAAACTTCTAGACAAACACCACAAGTCATACATTTAGATAATTCGTATGCTGTTTGACGTTTTTTCTCAGGCATACGAGGACCTGGACCTAAATCATACGTACCATCGATTGGAATCCAAGCTTTCATACGTTTCAAGTTGTCGAACATTCTTGAACGATCAACTTGTAAGTCACGAATGACTGGGAATGTACTCATTGGTTCTAAACGTATTGGTTGTTCTAATTGATCAACGATAGCAGAACAAGATTGTCTTGCACGACCGTTAATTACCATTGAACAAGCACCACATACTTCTTCTAAACAGTTCATATCCCATGTTACAGGTGTAGTTTTTTCACCTTTAATGTTAACTGGGTTACGTCTAATTTCCATTAAACAAGCAATGACATTTAAATTTTCTTTGTAAGGAATTTCAAATGTTTCTTCATATGGTTTTGATTCACTATTATCTTGACGTTTAATAATCAATTTAACTGTTTTTTGTTTAGGTTGATTATTTTGATCTTGTGCTGGTTGATTACCTTGAGTTTCTGGAGTGTCTTTTACTGATTGTTCAGCCATTATTTTTTACCTCCTTTAGACTTACTAGTGTAATCACGTTTACGCGGTGGAATTAAGCTAATATCAACTGGTTCATAAGTGAATTTTGGTGCTTCAGTTCTACCTTGGTAGTGAGCCATAGTTGTTTTTAACCATTCTTCGTCATTACGTTCTGGGAATTCTGGTTTGTAGTGTGCACCACGTGATTCGTTACGGTTATAGGCACCGATAGTGATTACACGTGCTAATACAAGCATATTCCATAATTGACGTGTGAAGAATACGGCTTGGTTACTCCAAGTTTGTGTATCTTCCATATCAATATCTTCATAACGTTTCATCAATTCTTGAATTTTCTTATCAGTTTCTAATAATTTATCATTTTCACGTACAACAGTTACGTTTGCTGTCATAATTTCACCTAATTCACGGTGAAGTTTATATGCATTTTCGCTACCACGCATGTTTAATAATTTATCGAAACGTTCTTGTTCTTCTTTAACACGAGCTTCATAGATACTATCATCTAGGTCAGTGTATGAAGTTTCAATTTCATCAAGATATTTAATTGCATTTGGACCTGCAACTGTACCACCATAAATTGCTGATAATAATGAGTTAGCACCAAGTCTATTACCACCATGTTGTGAGAAGTCACATTCTCCTGCAGCAAATAAACCTTTAATATTTGTCATTTGATCATAATCTACATATAAACCGCCCATTGAGTAGTGTACGGCTGGGAAGATTTTCATTGGTACTTTACGTGGATCGTCACCTGTGAATTTTTCATAAATCTCGATAATACCACCAAGTTTAACGTCTAACTCATGTGGATCTTTATGTGATAAATCAAGGTATACCATGTTTTCACCATTGATACCTAATTTTTGGTTAATACATACATCGAAGATTTCACGTGTCGCGATGTCACGAGGTACTAAGTTACCATAGTCAGGATATTTCTCTTCTAAGAAATACCAAGGCTTACCATCTTTATATGTCCAAATTCGTCCACCTTCACCACGTGCTGATTCACTCATTAGACGTAGTTTATCGTCACCAGGAATAGCAGTAGGATGGATTTGAATGAATTCCCCATTTGCATAAATAGCGCCTTGTTGATAAACGATTGATGCTGCTGATCCTGTGTTAATCATTGAGTTAGTTGTTTTACCAAAGATAATACCTGGACCACCAGTAGCCATAATTACGGCATCTGATCCGAATGATTGAATTTCAGAAGTCGTCATATTTTGAGCAACAATACCTCTAGCCGTATTATCGTCATCTTTGACTATACCTAAGAATTCCCAACCTTCGTATTTTGTTACTAGTCCATCTACTTCATAAGCACGAACTTGTTCATCTAATGCATAAAGTAATTGTTGACCTGTTGTTGCTCCGGCAAATGCTGTTCTGTGATATAACGTACCGCCGAAACGTCTGAAGTCAAGTAAACCTTCATTTGTTCTACTAAACATTACACCCATACGGTCTAATAAATGAATAATATTAGGCGCAGCTTCAGCCATCGCTTTGACAGGTGGTTGGTTTGCTAAGAAGTCCCCACCATAAACAGTGTCATCAAAGTGAATCCAAGGTGAGTCACCTTCACCTTTAGTATTTACCGCACCGTTAATACCACCTTGAGCACAAACTGAATGCGAACGTTTTACAGGTACTAATGAGAATAGATCTACATGTGCACCTTTTTCTGCTGCTTTAATTGTTGACATCAGACCGGCAAGTCCTCCACCGACAACAATAATTTTTTTCTCTGCCATAGAAATGTCACTCCCCTGAAATATTAAAACTAAGACTAGTTAATGTGTATTCTTTACATAAATGCAATGATAGCTGATACGCCGATATAAGAAATGATTAAAAATACAATTAACGATACCCATGTGAAGACACGTTGTGATTTTTTAGATTGTAAAATACCCCATGTTACTAAGAATGACCATAATCCGTTAGAAAAGTGGAATACAACTGCAATGACACAAACGATGTAAATTATTGCCCATACTGGATTATGTAGATATTCATGCATCATATTATAATCAACCGCTTTACCGAAGAATGCCTTTTGTAGACGTGTTTGCCATAAGTGCACTGCGATAAAGATGAAAGATAAAATACCACTTGCTCTTTGGAAGAAGAACATCCAGTTTCTGAATAAAGAGTAATGTCCAACATTCTCTTTTGCTGTGAATGCAATGTGTAATCCAAATAAACCATGATATAACAGCGGAATATAGATTAATACAAATTCAACTACCAATAAGAATGGTAATGATTCCATGAAACCTGATGCTTTATTAAAAGCTTCCGCCCCTTGTGTTGCTTGATGATTGACCAATAAGTGAACAATTAAGAATGCACCGATTGGGATAATACCTAATAACGAGTGAATTCGTCTTAGATAGAATTCATTTTTTGATTGAGCCAAAAGGAGTCCCCCCTGTAAACATTTAATTAATTGACTAAAATTATAAAGTTGTATGTAAACTGCCGTAAAAAACCATATAAAATACTAGCTTCTTTTACTTCTTTATTTGGTACTCGTCTCCATTGATTAACTTAAGATACTTTGGAAGCATCCTAATCAAAGTTAAAAAATTAAACAAGTATGGCATAAAAAAGAAAAGGGCTAGTCATGTTATAGATTTCATATAATGATGTCGTAGAATGTCTGTACTATAGCAATTCATGTAACCCTACATGATTGATAACAATTCTCAATTAGAAAACGCTTCCAAACAACTTTAAAAAAATAGCCTTTTGTTAACTATATTGTAACATTATTTAAAGCATTTTTGGACATGAGAATTATTCTCATGTCCAAAAATTGAAATTTTATTTGTTTTGAAGTGCGTGCTGTAAGTTTTTTGCAACATTTTCCGGAAGTCCGGATTTTTTTAATTCTTCTAATGATGCCTCTTTCATTTTCTTAATTGAGCCAAATGTTCTTAATAATTTCGTTTTACGTTTTGCTCCAATACCCTCAATATCATCAAGCACAGATTTAAGTCCTGTTTTCTGTCTTGTCTGTCTATGGAACGTAATAGCAAACCGATGCACTTCATCTTGAATTCGATGAAGTAAATAGAAGGCTTGGCTATTTTTCTTTAAAGGTACGATTTCTGCACTTGCACCATATAACAATTCGGACGTTTGGTGTTTATCGTTTTTTTGTAATCCAGCCACTGGTATGTCTAAGCCTAATTCATTTTCAAGAACATCCATAACGCCATTCATATGCCCTTTACCACCATCGACAATGATGAGATCAGGTAAAGGTGTACCTTCGTTTAGTACACGTGTATATCGACGTCGAACAACTTCTCGCATGGATTTATAGTCGTCAGGACCTTCGACTGTTTTAATTTTATATTTACGATATCCCTTTTTATCTGGTTTACCATCAACAAAAGTTACCATAGCAGAGACAGGATCCACACCTTGAATATTTGAATTATCGAATGCTTCGATTCTAATTGGTGTCTGAATACCCATTCTTTCACCAAGTTCTTCTATTGCTTTGACTGTTCTAGATTCATCTCTAGCAATCAATTCAAACTTATTATTGAGCGAAACTTCTGCATTATGATTTGCCAAATCAATCATTTCTTTTTTCGCACCACGAGATGGTTGTACAATTTTGGTATCTACAACCGATTGTATGATGTCTTTATCTAAATGTTTCGGAACATGTACTTCTTTCGGTAAAATATGTTGGTTTAAACTATAAAATTGACCGATAAAAGTATAAAATTCTTCTTCTTCAGTTTGCTGAATTGGAATCATCGTAGTATCTCTTTTAATCATATTCCCTTGTCTAATGAAAAAGACTTGAATGCACATCCAACCTTTCGACACGCTATAACCAAAGACATCACGAATCGTGTTATCTGTTGACATAATTTTTTGTTTTTTAGTGAGATTATGAATATGTTGGATTAAATCACGGTACTCTTTTGCACGTTCGAAATCGAGAGACTCACTCGCTTTTTCCATGCGTTCTTGTAAATGGTTTAATATTGTTTTGTCCTCACCATGTAAGAAGTCACTAATTTCTTTTGTCATTTGTGCATATTTATCTAAATCGACATCATACACACACGGACCCATGCATTGACCAATATGATAATAAAGACATAATTTATCTGGCATTTTATCGCATTTTCTAAATGGATAAATACGATCTAATAATTTTTTTGTTTCTTGTGCGGAATAAGCATTAGGATATGGACCAAAATATTTGCCAGTCCCTTTTTTAACGGTTCTCGTTACAATTAATCTTGGATGCTTTTCTTTAGTAATTTTGATGAAAGGATAGCTTTTATCATCTTTTAATAAAATGTTATAACGTGGCTGATATTGTTTAATTAAGTTTAATTCTAAAAGTAAGGATTCTGTTTCACTCGATGTCACTATAAACTCGAAATTACGAATTTCACTTACTAAGCGAGTTGTTTTTGCATCATGTGCACCCGTAAAATAAGAACGTAATCGATTACGTAGTTTCTTAGCTTTACCGACATAAATCACTTGATCATTACGGTCTTTCATCAAATAGCACCCTGGCTCCAATGGCACTACATTTAGTTTTGTTTTAATTTTTTCTTGATACGTTTCCATCTATGTCCTCCTCTCTTCGAAAAATTGAATAGCCAACCTTACTCATGTACGTCCTTTATGAGCACGTTAATATAAATAGACAAAACAAAGCTGGAGCATTTATGAAAATGCCCCAGTCTCAGTTTCTATATTCTTATAGATGTTTATCTAATACTTCTGCTAAGTTTTCTTTAGGTTGGAAACCTACTACTTTATCAACTGGTTGTCCGTCTTTAAATACGATTAAAGTTGGAATACTCATTACTTCGTATTTTGCTGCAGTTGATGGGTTTTCATCTACATCTAATTTTAAGATATCTGCTTTACCTTCATAGTCCCCAGCTAATTCTTCTAAAACTGGAGCGATCATTTTACATGGTCCACACCAAGTAGCCCAGAAATCTACCAATTTAACACCAGATTCAATTTTACTATCAAAATCAGAATCAGTTACTTTTACGATTGCCATAATTGCCAATCCTCCTTAATTTTTAAATGATGAGCAAATTATAACAGAATTTATAAGGTAATGCATTGCAATCTGCTTATGCTCGTTTAAAAAAACAATTTTTAAAAGCCTTTTATAGAAGTATCCTCAATTAGGAACACGTCTTTTAAGCATATTACTATGACTATACTTCTATTTTAGTGATGCGACGGTAACACCAAATCCACCTTCACTAGGCATACCACCTCTAAATGTTTTCACACTTTTATGTCTTTTTAGATGTTGTTGCACACCTTTTTGTAATGCTCCTGTACCCTTACCATGAATAATATAAACTTGTTCAAAATTACTTAAGACGGCTTGATCTAAATATTGATCTAATTCAATTAAAGCATCTTCATAACGATATCCTCTTAAATCAAGTTCCGTTTTAACTGTCTGTCGGTTAGCTCTTGTGACCATTTTAGTCGGTGTTTCTTTTTTCTTTTTCATTTTTTCTAAATCTTCAATTGGTAATTTCATTTTCAATATTCCCATTTGAACAACCGCTTCTTCATCTCCAACTAACTCGAGCACTTCACCTTTTTGGCCATAAGATAATACTTTAACTTCATCACCAGCTTGAATTTTATCGTATTTTTGTTTTTGGACATTTTGTTTTATTGATTTTGCTTCATATTGATCATCAAGTTGTTTTTTCTTATCTATAAGTTCGTGTTCTTTAACATCCGCACCTTTTTTATCTCTCAGTTCTCTTAACTCTTTAAGAATAGCATCTGCCTCTTTTGTTGCAGATTTTACACGTTGATTTGCTTTTTCTTTTGCTTCATCCATCAATGATTTCTCATAATTTTGATATTGTTGATATTGTTTTTCTAATTCATCATGTGTCGTCTGCGCTTCTTTAACCAGTCTATCTAGTTCAATGCGTTGTTCATCTACACGTTTTGAATTTTTCTCTAATGATTCGATCATATTATTAATTTCTTGTTCATCTGTACCTATCATTGTTTTGGCTTTATTAATTATATTAAGACTCAAGCCCAATTTTTTAGAAATATCAAATGCATTAGAACGTCCTGGGACACCCATTAATAACTTATATGTTGGGCTTAACGTTTCCACATCGAATTCGACGCTCGCATTCATCACGCCTTCACGGTTATAACTATATGCTTTTAGTTCAGGATAATGGGTAGTTGCCATCACTAGAGCACCTAGATTTCTTACATGATCTAATATACTCATAGCAAGAGCAGCCCCTTCACTCGGATCTGTTCCAGCACCTAATTCATCAAATAATATTAAGCTATTTTTATCTGCTTCTTTTAAGATTTCTACAATATTTTTCATATGAGATGAAAATGTAGATAGAGATTGTTCTATTGATTGTTCGTCACCAATATCACAATATACATTCTCAAAGACACTGAGTTGACTGCCATCTAATGTTGGAATAAGCATGCCTGATTGTGCCATAACTATAATAAGGCCTAAAGTTTTTAACGTGACAGTTTTACCACCTGTGTTAGGTCCAGTGATAATCACTGTTTCAATATCATCTACAAACTCAATTGTATTTGCTACAACCGTATTATGATCTAATAAGGGATGATATGCATTAGGTAAATAAACTGTTCTTTCTTTATGAAATGTAGGTTTCGTACCTTTGATAGCACGGGCATATCTTGCTTTTGCAATTAAAAAATCAAGATGTCCCATAATCGATTCAGCTAATAATAATGCATCTGATTCAACAGCTACTTGTGACGTTAACTCAGTTAATATACGTTCACGTTCAACTGCCTCATCATTACGCAAGCGACTAATTTGGTTGTTCATTTCTACCACAGATGATGGTTCAATATACAACGTTTGTCCTGATGCAGATTGATCATGAACAATACCGTTAAAATCTTGTCTATATTCTGCTTTTACTGGAATTACATTTCTATCATTTCGAACAGTTACAATTGCATCTGATAGTTTCTTCTGATTGGCTTGACTTTTAACCACACGATCTAAATTCTGTCTAATACGTTGATTTGTACTTGATATTTTACTTCGAATACTTTGTAACTCGTAACTCGCATGGTCATATAAATCATGGGCGTCACACTTATCATTAATATCCTTAAATAAATCCGTTAAAATGGGTAATTGTGCCATTTGGCTATCTAAGATAGGATATTTAACTTCTTCATCTTCTTCTAATAATTGATTATAAAATGTCTTAAACTGATTTTGAACTTGAATTAAGCGTTTAATCGCATTTAATTCGGTCACATTTAATACACCACCAATAGTTGAACGGTGAATGTACTGTGCTACTTTGGTTAGACCGCTTAAACTTGGTAATCGATGCTTATTATATATTTGTGATATTTCATCTGTTTCATTAATTTGAAATTCTACAGTTTCAAAATCTGTTGCTGGAGACATTTCTGCGACTTTTTCACGTCCTAAATCACTGATAGCTTCGTTAGCTACGAATGATTTTATTTTATCAAATTCTAAGACGTCTAATGTTTTTTGTCTCATGCAATCCCTCTATTTCTTCAATTTTTTATTATCATTGATAAATGATTTAAATGCTTCTCTAGACATCGTATTAATCACACGGTCTTTAGTTACAAATCCTTTTTGAGCAGTAGCAACACCATATTTCATAAAATCTAAGTGATCAACATGATGCGCATCAGTGTTAATAGTTAACTTTACATTTGGATATTTTCGTACGGTTTGTGCATTTAAGTCTAAACGTTTAGGATTGGCGTTGATTTCTAAGATGGTATTTGTTTCTTCAGCCAATTGAGCTAATTTTTCTATATTAGGCTCATAACCAGGACGTCGCCCAATGATACGACCTGTTGGATGAGCGATATGACGCACATATGGATTACGACAAGCATTTTCTAAACGTTGCATAATTTCCGCTTCTGATTGATTAAAACTTTGGTGAATGGCTGCAATAACATAATCTAGTTGTGCCAATATCTCATCATCATAATCTAAAGAACCATCCGGTAATATATCCATTTCAATGCCAGAGTATATATCAATCTCATCATATTCTTTATTTAATTGCTTAATTTCTTCATTTTGGCGAAGTAAGCGTTCAACTTGCAAACCATTGGCTACTCTTAGACTTTGTGAATGGTCTGTAATCACCATAAATTCATAGCCTTTAGCAATATTAGCCTCAACCATATCTCTGATTGAAAATGCACCATCACTATAAGTTGTATGCATGTGAAGGTCACCTTTAATATCATCGAGTTGAATAATCTGGCTTAAATCTTTATCAAATTCACTGCCATCTTCACGCATTGAAGGTTCAATCCATGATACACCGAAATGTTCATAAATCTCCGCCTCGCTATTGAATTGAAGCAATTCTCCATTGGCTTTTTCAATGCCATATTCACTCACTTTTTCATCTTGTGCTTTTGCTAATTGTCTAATACGAATATTATGATCTTTTGAACCTGTGAAATGTTGTAATGTGTGATAAAAAGCTGCAGGTTCGATTAATCTAAAATCAACACCGATCGTTTCATCGTCATACTCTAATTCTAACGATACTTTGGTTGACCCAACTGCTACATCTTTAACTTTATTTGGAATATCCAATAATTGCTGCTGAACTTTTTCTGGTTTATTTGTACTAATAATAAAATCCAAATCTTTACTTTGTTCTTTATATCTTCTAAAGCTACCTGCTGAAGCATATTGATCTATGTCATCTAGCCGACTAATATATTCAATGATTTGATGATTGAGCCCTCTCATTTGATCAATCGGATAACTTTCTTTCTTAGCACCTAACGCTTTGACTGCTTCTAAAATATTTTGTTCAGTTTTTTTCGCAAATCCACTTAATTCACTGACTTTTCCAGCTTCACACGCCTCTTGTAACGATGTTTTATCAGTAATATTTAATTCTTTATATAATTTAGCAATTTTCTTACTACCTAAACCTTGTATTTTCAATAAAGGTACTAATCCTTCTGGCACCTCTTTTTGTAAGTCTTCTAAAGCTGTAGACTGACCATTTTGTCTATATTCATTAATCACATCACCTACACCTTTACCGATACCTTTAAGTTCTGTTACATCTTCTATTTCATCTAATGGTCTTTCGTCAACTTCTAAACTCTGTGCCGCTTTTCGGTATGCTGACACTTTAAAAGTATTTTCCCCTTTTAATTCCATATAGGTAGCAATCTTTTCTAGTAATTGAATCACATCTTTTTTAGTCATATACATCTCTCCATAAAAAGAAGACCAGGACATAGCTCATTTTTTCAAATTGTCTGTCCTGACCTCAATATCATTTTCTTTATAAATTTAAAATCATTTGTGAAACATAAGGTGTATGCAATAAAATTTGTTTGGCAAGTAATGAATGCCCTAATTGACTTTGTAACATTGCATTGGGATATAACGCGATTATATAGGTAAATATTTGTATGATAATCACACCAATGAATAGGCTTAAAACAATACCTAAAACGCGGCTTATGATATTTAAAGGTTGATATGCCACTATATTATCAAATGTGACGATGATTAGATATAAAATCAACTTACAGCTTATTGCAATCACAATAAAAGCAATCATTGATTCAAAACGATACTGTAGGTGATTAAAATGAATGGCATATTGTGTATCAAATGCGACTGTCTTTGGAAATGGTAAAAATACAATTAATCGCTGCGCAATCTCTCGATAAAATTGTTGTGCAATCCATAACGATGCAAACGTACTTATAGCATGTATGCTCGAAAGCCATAATCCCCGTCGAAATCCAACAATTGAAACATAGCATAATATCATTAGTACAACGATATCTAATAGCATCTAATCTTCTCGTTGTTTAATCTGATCTAATTCGTGTTGTAATCGACGATTTTCTTCTTCTAAGCTCACTTTGTCATGCATCACGTTCACTGCTGTTAAAATCGCTTTTCTAGTAGTGTCTAAACCTGCAGATTTTCGTCCTAATTCTTTCATTTTCTCATCCACTAAATGTGCAACATGTCTTATATGTTTCGGGCTATCATCGCCGATTATTGTGAAATGTTGATCATTGATTGTAACATTTATCCTATTCTTAAACTCACCCATATCGATATCTCCTGACTTTTAATTAAATTATTCCGTATCTATATTTAATTTAACCAAAATCATGTTTCTATATTATTTTGAACATAACATAATATTAATGTTTGGTTTTATACATTTACTTATCATTAAACATTATACATGAGTCACCTTTATTTTGTAAGTAGTGAGATGATAAAGAATAACTTTCTATTTATCTAGATAGTATGAGCCTATCAAGTAATTATTATTTTTCCTTCCGTCATCATTCTAAGGTTATTAATGTTATGATATCATTTGATTATTATGAAAAGATTCTAACAAAGAGAGGTCTAACGCTATATGGCAAACGTTGTCCATAAATTAACCGCAACTGAGATTCAATCATTAATGTCCAAGATTAAATTTGATACATCCCAATTACCTCAAGGTATGAAGGCACGAGCAAAACATAATAACGCTGTGATTAATATTTACAATTCTGGAAAAGTCATGTTTCAAGGAAAAAATGCCGAAATAGTTGCACAGCAATTACTCCCTGAAAAAAGTAGCTCAACACCAAAATCAGCAGCTTCAACTTCTAAAAAAACAACTTCTTCAATTAAATATAATCAATATAACTGTATTGGAAGCGATGAAGCTGGTAGTGGCGATTATTTTGGTCCACTCACAGTATGTGCGGCATATGTCACAAAGGATCACGTCAAGATTTTGAAGGAATTAGGTGTAGATGATTCTAAAAAGTTAACCGACGCTAAAATCGTCGAACTTGCCGAACAACTTGTGACATTCATACCACATTCCCTGCTCACTCTTGATAACGTCAAATATAATGAGCGTCAACGTGCAGGCTGGTCTCAAGTGAAAATGAAAGCAGTCTTACATAACCAAGCAATCGCAAATGTTGTTCAAAAAATTGATACGCACGCATTAGATTATATTGTTATAGATCAGTTTGCTGAACGTGGTGTATATCAACGTTATGCCTTATCAGATTTACCTTTCCCAAATCAAACAAAGTTCGAAACAAAGGGTGAATCTAAGTCATTGGCAATCGCCGCTGCGAGTATTATTTCTAGATATGCATTTGTTAAACATATGGATCAAATATCTAAATCAATAAAAATGGATGTACCTAAAGGTGCTAGTAATAAAGTCGATTTATTCGCTGCAAAAATCATTGAAAAATTAGGTGTCGAGCAACTCGATTCTATTTCAAAAAAACATTTTAAAAATAGAGAGAAAGCACAAATATTAGTAAATAAAAAATATCAATAATTACTATACACAAAAAGGCAAGTTCTACTGTATCCACAATAGAACTTGCCTCTTACTTTTATTTTTAATTATCTAATTGTTGCACCTTTTGTTTTAAGTGATTCAATGATTTGGTCATGTACTTTCGTTACACGTTCATCTGTTAAAGTATTTTCAGTATCTAAATAATACAATCTGATGGCAACTGATTTTTTACCTTCTTCTAAATGCTCACCTTCATATACATCAAACACAAGCGTATCTTGAAGAATATCAGCTCCATTTTGATGAATCGTATTTAATAATTCAGATGCTGGTACATCATGTTCAACTTCTAAAGCAATATCACGAGATACACCAGGATATTTAGGAATTGGTTGGTAATTGATATAACCTACTGATACATTCATCATTTCTTCATAATTCAATTCAAAGACATATGTGCGTTTTAAATCGTTATCAGCAGCTACTGTAGGATGCAATTCTCCGATGAAACCTATATCTTTACCATTTAAAGATACCATCGCAGTTCTTCCTGGATGCAAGCCATCGATTTCCGTAGCACGATATTCAAAATTTAAGTTAAGTTTTTGGGCTACACGTTCTATAACACCTTTAGCTAAATAGAAGTCAACTGTTTCTTTCTTACCTTGCCACTGATTTACAACATAATCACCTGTCATAATACCACTTAAATATTCTACTTCATCAGGCAATTCACCTTCAGCATTACCGAAGAAGACACGACCAATTTCGTATAATTTAACATCTTGATTTTTACGCGCAACATTATACGCAGCTGCTTCAATCAAATGTGGTAATAAACTTTGGCGTAACGTTGAATGTGCCTCGCTCATTGGCATTAATAACTCGATAGTTGGTCTATCTTGTAATGCAAAATCTTTCGCATGTGATTTTGATACAAGTGAATATGTGATTGCTTGGTTTAAACCCGCACCTTCAATTGTTTCTTTAACTGTACGTGTTTTATGCTGACGATCAGTTAATGCACCATTAGTAACATCTTCAAATACAGGTAAAGTTGATGGAATTTCATCATAACCATAAATACGAGCAACTTCTTCAATCAAGTCTTCTTTGATAGAAATATCTTTACGTCTTGATGGTACATAAACAGTAAGCTCATCCTGTTTACTTTCAGTTTCAAATCCTAATTGTTCAAAGATATTTTTAATTGCTTCAGTAGATAAATTAAATCCAATCGTACGATTAATTTTATCTGTTGTAATTTGAATTGGTGTAATGAACGAGCCTAAATCCCCTTGAGCTACGCGATCTTTAAGCACACGACCTGATGCATATGTTTCTAATAAATAACATGCGCGGTCAACTGCTTCGTTAACAAATTCTGTAGCAATACCTTTTTCAAATCGACTTGACGCTTCGCTACGTAAATTTAATCGTCTTGAGGTATGACGAATTGATGCTGAATCAAAAATTGCGCCTTCTACAACAACATTTGTTGTATTGTCGCTAACCTCTGAGAAGTCGCCTCCCATCACGCCACCAAGTGCAATTGGAGATTGTCCGTTAGTAATAACAATATCTGACTCAAGTAATGATCTTTCTTGATCGTCTAAAGTTGTCATTTTTTCATCTTGATGTGCTTGACGAACTTCAATATGATTTGAACCAATTTGATCTTGATCAAACATGTGTAACGGTTGTCCATATTCTAATAACACATAGTTAGAAATATCTACAACGTTATTGATTGGTCTGATACCAGCTTTCATTAAACGTGCTTGCATCCATATTGGTGATGGTTCAATAGTGACATTTTTAACGATTCTAGCACTATAATAAGGAACTTTATCGCTATTTTTTACTGTCACTTGTAATTCTTCCATTGCAGAGTTAGCCTCTTCATTACTATTTGTTTCTGGCTTAGTCATTTGTGTGTCGTATAGTGCTGCAACTTCATAAGCTGTACCGACCATACTTAGCGCGTCTGCACGGTTTGGTGTTAAATCAAATTCCATAATTTGATCATTTAAGTACAATGAATCCAATGCATTTGTACCCGGCGTTATTTTTTCAGGGAATACGAAAATACCATTTTCAAACGCTTTAGGTACGACATTACTTGAAATACCAATTTCTTGTAATGAACAAATCATACCTTCAGAGCGTTCACCACGTAATTTAGCTCGTTTAATTTTAATTCCACCAGGTAATCTGCCACCCACTTTAGCAACAATGACATATTGTCCTTCATCAACATTGGGTGCACCACAAACGATTTGTACAGGCGTTTCCTCACCAATATCGACTTGGCAAATATTTAATTTGTCAGCGTCAGGATGTGATGCTTTAGATATAACATGGCCTACCACTAAATTTTTAATATCTTTTGTTAAATCTACTAAATCATCTACCTCAATACCAGTACGTGTAATACGTTCAGCTAAATCTTGAACATCTTGTTCTACGTCAACATAATCTTTTAACCATTCATTTGAAATTAACATTACGCTTCACCTCTATCTTCTACAGCCTTAAATTGATCTAAGAATCGCACATCGTTTGTATAGAAGTGTCGAATATCTTCAATACCGTACTTCAACATAGCGATACGGTCAGGCCCCATACCAAACGCGAATCCAGAGTATTCATCAGCATCAAATCCTGCCATTGTTAATACGTTAGGATGCACCATTCCTGCACCTAAAATCTCAATCCAACCGGTATGTTTACACACATTACAACCTTGGCCTTTACATTTAAAGCATGAAACATCCACTTCTACAGATGGTTCAGTGAATGGGAAATAACTTGGACGTAAACGAATTTCTCTATCTGCACCGAACAATTCTTTAGCTAATAATTCTAATGTACCTTTTAAATCACTCATCTTAATATTTTTATCTACAACTAAACCTTCAATTTGTGTAAATTGATGACTATGAGTCGCATCATCTGAATCACGACGATATACTTTACCTGGACAAATGATTTTCACTGGACCTTGTCCATTACGTTGTTCCAACGTACGTGCTTGTACTGGAGACGTATGTGTTCTCATTAAAGTCTCTTCAGTAATATAAAAACTATCTTGCATATCACGTGCAGGATGTGATTTAGGTAAGTTTAATGCCTCAAAATTATAATGATCCTGTTCTACTTCATAACCATCAACAATTTCATAACCTAAGCCTAAGAATAAATCTTCTATCTCTTCAATTGTACGTGTCAATGGATGTTTTGAGCCTATTTCTATTTGGCGGCTTGGTAATGTCACATCAATTGTTTCTTCTGCAAGTTGTTGATTTAACTTTTCATAGGCTAAAATCGTTTGTCTTTCATCTAGTTCTTGTTGAATCGTTTGTCTTAATTCATTCACCTTTTGTCCGTACGCTGGCTTTTCTTCATTAGGTAAGTCTTTCATATTTTTCATTAAACCACTTACCGAACCTTTTTTACCTAAATATTTTACTTTGACATCTTGTAATGCTTTTTCATCATTTGCAGCATTAATATCAACTAATGCTTGTTGTTTTAATTCACTCATATGATCATTTTGAGTCATTTTAACTTCCTCCTTAGTTGCCAGTACATGTTTTTATACTCAGACATTAATATATATCTCAGTCATCTTTCTTTTATCTCACTCCAACAAATAAAAAAGACTCTCGTCCATTAACTGGGACGAAAGCCTTCCGTGGTACCACCCAAATTTATGCTTATGCATACACTTGTATACGTTGCTAACGAAGACGTACTCCGACTTAAATCTCTTTAAGTAGCCAAAAAGATGAAAAAAACTAACCAAAGTTGGAATAATTTTCAGTCACGATTATTCTCCCTTATACAACTTTATACATTAATTTAAGTCTTTTTATAGGCTATTGATTCACTTTTATATAAGTTAATATTTATTGTTATGAATTCATCATTCATTATAGACGATTTAGATATATACGGTCAACCTACAATCACATCATAGCGCATTATGAAAAATAAGAATGATTATTTAGTATCTACAATTTATCCTTTGAGTTGATATAACAAGATACTACCCGCAATGGCTACATTTAAGCTTTCAGCTTGTCCATATATTGGAATCGTTATATTTTGCGTAGTATGTTCTAATAATGCAGGATCTACACCTTCACCTTCATTGCCAAGAATCAATGCAAATGTCTCTTGTGCTTCAACATCTTTAAAACTTACTGCGTTATCTAATGCAGTGCCATAAACAGGACCATTAAAGTTATTTATGTATGACTGTAATGATTCTGATATAACTGGAATATGAAATACACTACCTTGACTAGCACGTAACACTTTATCTTGATAAGGATCTGCTGTTCCCTTTTCCATTACAATCAGGTCAATACCTGCAGCATCTGCTGTACGAATTAAAGTCCCCAGATTACCTGGATCTTGTATTCTATCAATTAATAAAACCTGTTTCGCAGTCGTTATATCATAGTCCGGTTTCTTAATAACAGCAAAAAAACCTTGAGGTGTTACTGTTCCAGATAATGATTCAGCTACCTTTAAATTGATTTCAAATGTTTCATTTGCATACTCAATTAAACTACTATCAGTTCTACTTGGATCAACAACGAATAATTGTTCAATCACTAAGCCACTTTGATAAGCTTCTTCTATTAAATGTACACCTTCTATAAGCGCTAAACCTGTTTTATCTCGATCTTTCTTTTTTTTCAATTTGTTCGCATTTTTAATTTTATTATTCTGTGCAGACGTAATTTGTTCCATATATCTAATCTCCAATGTGATGATTTCTTCTTCAATATAATTGTATAGGATTGCGCTACTTTTTTAAATAACGAAAGCAAACCATCGATATTTTTACGTAATTTATAGAAAAAGTTACTTCAATATTTTGTCCTATTTAAATATATGATAATAAAAAATATCCTAATTGAAATGACTATTCCAATTAGGATATTTATTGATATCTAAAATTATTTAGATACGATTTCTTCACCATTGTAAGAACCACAGTTTTTACAAACACGGTGAGATAATTTGTATTCGCCACAACTTGGGCATTCAGTCATACCAGGTACTGAAATTTTGAAATGAGTACGACGTTTGTTTTTTCTTGTTTTAGACGTTCTTCTTTTAGGTACTGCCATGATTTATCCTCCTTAAAATTAAACACATCATTAAATGATATCAGTTTATTTAACAATATTATATCATTAATTAAACTGCTATTGGTCTTTATCGTATAATTGTTGTAATTTCTGAAGCCTTGGATCAACTTGCTTTCTGTCTGAATCATCATCTTCTTGGTCTTGTTCTTTTACAAGTTCCTCGAATTCATCTTCATCAATCACTTCCCAACCATTGCCTTCAGTTAACATTTGATTGCTATTGTCTGAATATGCTCTCATCGGTTTCTCGATAATTACAAAATCTTCAACAATATCTTTAATGTTAATCATACCGTCAGTTGCTGAATGATAATGTTCATCCTGCTCTTCTTCGTCGGTATAATAATCACTGCCTTCTAAATCAAACACTTCAGAAGTTTCGACATCTAGCGGTACTTCTACTGGTACTAATGTACGTGCACATGGCATCGTATATGTACCAGTGATATGCATATCTGCAATCACTTCGTTTGATTTAACAGTTAATTGTCCTTCAACATTGATTTCAGAAAGATCGATAAGATCTAATGATTCTTTTAAATGTTCAAAATTCACCGTTTGATTAAACTCAAATGGTTTACCTTGATATTTTCTTAATTGTGTTATTGACCATTTCATATGGCTTCACCTCTAACAAGCACAAAATTTATTTTAACTTTCTCAGTATAATATGTCAAGATTTTTTCTTAACATACATACTTCTGTTACAATACTAATAATGAATTCTGAAAGGACGAATTGCAAATGAAAAGTGTTGGCATTATATCTGAATATAATCCATTCCATAACGGGCATTTATATCATGCACAACAATCCAAATTACAATCACAAGCGGATGTTTCTATTGCCCTTATGAGTGGCAATTTTGTCATGCGAGGTGAACCGGCTTTATTTAATAAATTTATTCGTACACAAATGGCCCTATCAGCAGTAGATTTAGTAGTTGAACTTCCAACCATCGCCAGTCTTTCATCAGGTGATTACTTTGGTGAAATGGCAATTAAATTAGCTGATTATTTAGATATTAATACCATCTCATTTGGAAGCGAGCATGGCAATATTAACGCCTTAAAAGAAGCTACACGACAGGTTCTTGATTTGGAAAACAGTGATGCCTTTAAATCAAAATTAAAAGAAGGTAAGAGTTATCCTAGGATCATTAACGAATTAATCCAACAACAATCTACAAATGATATTTTACAATCACCAAATAATATTCTAAGTATTGGATATTTAAAAGGGATTCAGCAATTCGCACCTCAAATAGAAGCTATCACTATTCATCGCGATACTGCACAACATCGTGAGCAAACGATTCAACATCAACAATTTGCTAGCGGATCATCCATACGCCAATCTATCATTCATCATCATTCTGATTGGGAAAACGTTGTTCCAGAAGAAATTAAGTCACTATATCACTCGCAATTTACAACTGTTGAGCACGCCTTTCCGTATATCAAACATCAGTTATTAACACAACGCATTTCAACACTTCAAACCATATATACTATGAGTGAAGGTTTGGAAAATCGATTAATCTCTATGATTAAGGATGCACACTCATTTAAAGATTTATTATCTAAAGTCAAAACGAAACGATACACTTATACACATATTCAACGCGTATTAATGAATATATTACTTAATATTCAACAAAGCGATATTAACCATGATATCTTTGCTGCTAGAATATTAGGTATGAATGAAAATGGTCGGGCATATTTAAAATATCTAAAACGACATTTCCCAGAACGACATTTTATTACGAATATCAACCAATCATCTTCCACTTATTTCCCAATTGAAATTAAAGCAACGCATATCTATAATCTAATAAGCCAGCAATTCGATGATGATTTTAATACACCAGTTATCAAATCTTAAAAAATGTACTGTTACATAATGTGATTCGCATTATATAACAGTACATTTTTTATTATATATGATATTTTTCTTTTAAGGCTTTAGCTACATTAGGTGGTACAAATTCTGAAATGTCAGCTTTGTATGCTGCTACTTCTTTTACTATACTCGAGCTAATAAATGAATAATTCGTACTAGTCATCATATACATGGTTTCGATATCACTGTTTAACTTTTTATTCATAGATGTTAAACGTAGTTCATATTCAAAATCACTTACCGCTCTTAAACCTCGGATAATTGTTTTAGCACCGACTTGTTTACAAAAATCTACTAACAAACCATTATAATGGTGAACTTCTACATTGGATAAATGTGCTACTGAGCCTCTTATTAAATCCATCCGTTCGTCTAAATTGAAAGTGCCACCCTTACTACTATTTTTTAAAACACAAACATGTATTTCGTCAAAACGATCTGCACTTCTTTCAATAATATCTAAATGACCATATGTAATTGGATCGAAACTTCCGGGAATGACTGCTTTCGTCTTATTCATATTATTCTCCTTTTTCTAATAACAAAGTATCTGTCAAACCATAATGATATCTTTTTATTTCTTTAAACGGTGCGCTTTGAATATGTTCATCATTACTAAACTCACAAATGATAATACCATTTTCTTTTAGTAAATTAAACTCCGCAATGCTTTTTAATGCGTCGTCAATCAAACCTTTTTTATATGGCGGATCTAGAAAAATATAATCGAATTGTATTTCTCTCTTAGCTAAGGCTTTCAAAGCTCGATTTGCATTATTTTTATAAACTTCTGATTGTGATATTAAATCGAGTTGTTTTAGATTTGATTTGATCACTTTAACCGCTTTAAAGTTCTGATCTACGAAAATGACCTTATCCATTCCTCGAGATAAGGCTTCAATACCAAGGGCACCACTACCAGCAAACAAATCTAAACCAAGCCCTGATACTTCATGTAAACTATTAAAGATGCCTTCTTTGACTTTATCCATAGTCGGTCTAGTATTGCGACCCTCTAAGCTTTCTAGCGCTTTACTTTTATGTATTCCTGCAATCACACGCATTTCATTCACACTTCCATTTCACTATGTAATTTAATATAATTTGACTTAAAAGGAGATTGATTTAACATATGAAACAATCATTTATTGTCTTGGGTGAAGGGTTAACAGATTTGTTTGAATTTACTACACTTATCGACTATAACCATTCACGCATTGATAAAATTATTTATTTCCATTCACCGCAAACTGAAAAACAATTATCATCTGTCGCTATTGTCATGCAACCAACTGAAGGTAATTATTTTCAAGCAATGTACATGATGATGAACGCAGTAAAATATCCTTATCCTGATAGCAATAAAAAGTTTGAAATGATTAACAACAAGGCAGAAGCCTATGATATTCCAGTCTTAGGCATAGACGTTCAACCACCTGAAGCATTTCATGACAATGACTTGTATTTTAATTATTTAATTAGCGTGTTACGACTACAACGATGGATTCCACCATTACAATAAAATACGTCATCTTAAACACGAGTTATAAAACTTCGTGTTTTTCTTTTTCATAAGTTTTCTTTAAAAATCGATAAGGTGATCCATCGATATGTCTTACATATTTTAATTTCATTAATTTATTTACAACATCATCCGCTTCATTCTCATTAACATACATAATAACGTACTTACGTTGTCTATTAGAATGAACGATGTGACCATATTTTCTAATTTGTCTCTCGTGTTTAATGTGTTTTAAGTAAACGACGAGGCTTACTCTAGGAACTAAATTCATCTCTCTTCACTCCATTTGATATACAATTTTAATCATATCATGAGTTTAAATTTTATGAAATAACAATCACCTTTTAATATAAACTAGGGAATTGCATTTGGAAACACATTTTATTCGTCAATTGTATTGTCTATCGTTTGATTGTTAACACATTCTATTTCAGTACGCACTTCATTTTCCATATGTAACTGATATCTGTTAATATGACTTTAATAACTTAAGGAGGATATTAAATGGTTAAACTAAATAAGTGGTTAGTTAATGGCTCATTAGCAGTGGCAAGTATAGTAGGAAGTGTGCTTTATATTAATCAAAATAAAAAGCCACGTGAAATTAATGCAATCCCTCCATTCTTTTCAGGTGTAGCACCATATCTATATGCTCATAGAGGTGGTATGGCCGTAAGACCTGAACAAACTAAATTAGCATTTGATAATGCAGTTCAATATGGTGTGGATGGCTTTGAGACGGATGTACGATTAACTAAAGATAAAGCGCTCATTGTTTTCCATGATGCAACGGTAGATCGTACTACGAATGGATCAGGAAAAGTATGTGAACATACGCTTGCTGAGTTAAGAAAATTAGATGCCGGTTATTATTTTACAGATATTAATCGTCAATACCCATATCGTGGACATTCAGACACAAAAATTCTTACATTTGAAGAGTTATTAGAACTTTACCCAGAAATGTATATCAATGTAGACTTGAAAGATCATCCTGATAGCTATGAAGGTGCCATAGCACCTGAAGTACTTTACCATCAAATTTCTAAACATCAAGCAGAACACCGTGTTTTAGTCACAAGTTTCCATAAAGAACAAATAGAACGCTTTGACCAATTAAGTAAAGGTACAGTTGCAATTGGTGCAAGTCAAAGTGAAGTTACTGAAGCTTTCATTAAATTCAATACCTTTAGAGGTAACGCTTATCATCCTAAAGCTAATACTTTCCAAATGCCTATCGAATTTAAAGGTATACGACTTACATCTGCAAGATTTATTAAATGGTTAACACTACTAAACATCGTACCAGGATATTATGGCATTAATAGCATTGATTTAATGACAGACCTTTATCAAAAAGGTGCACATACCCTTGTAACTGATCGTCCTGATCTAGCACAACAGTTTAAAGAAACATTAAAATAAGATGTCAAAAAAATGGCAAGGTCTAATGTTAAACATAGACCTTGCCATTTATCTTTCTATAGTGAGCAATTACATGATCCTCCAGAAGCACATCCATGTGCAGTTGTTTGAAAGAATGGATTACCCGTTTCAATTTTTACATTATCTGATACTGCTAATGCAATTTTACTAATCACTTCATCTATTAAATTCTGTAATTCTACTTCTTTAGATTTATAGTCCATAACCACAGGCAACATTTCATAGGCTCTTTTACGTTGACGTGTTTCCATCATTATTGTTTTATAATCCGGATGATATCTACCAAAACGCATGACATCATCATATTTATCTTTAGACTTTAAAAAAGCTGAGTATAATAAGTGCGCTTCATCATCTTGATATAATAATTCCTTTGCTTCTATGTAGTCATGATATATTACCGAATCTACGATCATATCAGACAATGCTTCGACATCGTCCAAAATAGACAATGTTTCTTCATTTATCATTTGTCATCTCCCCCTTACTTATTTTTCTAAGAAAATTAATGAATAATAATCTTTCATCACTTCTCCGCCCATTTCATCATACTTGGTATTTAACATTCTTGATCGATGAATATCCGAATTCATCCAACTATGAATTAATGTAGGAACATCATCAAAGTTATAACCCACATTTTGACTTGTAGAAGTATAGCTAATATCTCGTTCATCTAATTGCTGTTTCAATGCATTTTCAGTAAATTCAACTGAATCATAACCACTCTTCGTTGCATCAAACAAATTAATAGAGGCTATATGCGCAATATCATTATTTACTTTTAATGGTTTTAAACCTTTTAACTTTCTCATTTCGTTTGTCACTTCATAGAGTGTCATTAACTGATTTGGATTTTGTTCATATGGTAATTCTTTATGTTTTTTGCTAGATGAAGACTGTGATTCATTTGTTTTGTATGGTTGTAATGAAGCTAATGCATCTTTATCTAAAAAGCGAATTGCCATAATCTTATTAGATTGTTGATCAGAATATACTTGCGCATACACATTACCATATTTAATTAATGTTTGCGTTTTTAAGTCTTCATCAGACAATTCGAACTCATAAACCTTGCCATTAGATTTAATAGTTGGTTCAGGATTAATGCTTGTATTTTCATAGATTTTAGAATTTTCTTCTCCTATATGTAAAGGACTCATATTTACATCATTGCCAGTAGCATATACAGATTTAATTTGATTATCTTTAACGCTTACAATGTAATATTGATTTTTCTTCTTAAACACATAATTTTTATAACCATCACCAACAGGATATGTACGATTAGCTTGCCCATACTTTTTAGTAAGCTGATTAATATCTTTCCCAATCCAAGTACCTACACCTTTTTTAGGCTTTGGATTTTCAATATCTTTATTAGTATTTTTAAACTGTTCAGTTCGCTCAGTTTTTTGATTTTTATTAGGGTTTTCTAATACATCAAACTTTAAACGTGGTGAGTAAAATAAATAGATTAGAAAAGAAACTAAAAAGACTACACCTAATATTCGTATTACTAATTTTTTCATTTTTCACCCACCTCAATAGAATTATTATCATTGTACATAAATATATATTTCATAATCAAGATAAGTCTATTTTCATCATAAATTTCATTATAAACACTTTTAGCTATTTATGTTTGTAAAATGTATTACCGACTTAAATATATTAAAAAACTGATAAAACCTATGATTAAGTTTTATCAGTACATTTAAAATATTAAATTATAAACCTAAAGTTGCTTTAATTAATGAAGTTGTTTCGCCACCTGGATATAAGATGTATAAAAGTAAATATACTGCCACACCAGTAATAGCTGTAAAGAACCAAATAATTGAAGCAATAGGTCCAATTTTTCTATGAATATTAAATTTATCTTTGAAGGCCGTAAAAATTTGTATTAAGCCTAATACCCCACCAATTGTTGCTAGGTTAATATGGAATACTAAGAAAATCGTATAGTAAATTTTAATACTATCTGGACCACCAAATGCAGTATTTCCTATAAAGATTGTACGACTAGCATAAATAATAAAGAATGTAGCTGCGAAAATAGCTGCCCATAGCATTACTTTTTTATGCTTATCAATTTGTTTTTTCCAAATAAGTCTCCAACCAATTGCCACTAATATCGCACTAATAACAATGCATGAGGTACTTAACGTTGGTAATATAGGTACGTTCATATGTTTCATCCTTACTTAATTTTATATTTATATCATTTTAATAAGTGATACGACTACAACAAGTACAAAGAATACGACTAAATAGTTTAATGAATAGATAAACATTGTTGTTGCCCATTTCGTTTGATCACTATTGCGTTTGAACGATGTCAAACCTAATGCCATCCAACCTAGATTTAATAATGTAGCTAATACAATAAATGTAGTACCTAAACTAGATAACATGAATGGTATTGGCAATAATAATACTAACCAAATGAACATACTTATACGTGTTCTATTGAATCCTTTAACTGATGGTAACATTGGAATGTTTGCTAATGAATATTCATCACTACGTTTAATAGCTAAAGCGTAGAAATGAATAGGTTGCCAACAAAATACTACTAAAAATAATGCTATTGCAGCAACACTGATAGAACCATCAATCGCTACCCAACCAATTAATGGTGGTACAGCACCTGGAAAACTACCTACGACAGTATTCCAAGTTGTGTGTCGTTTAGACCAAATCGAATAATAAGAAACGTATCCTACGATACCAATTAATCCTAATACGCCTGATGGAATATTGAGTAAAAATAAACATGCCTCACCTACTAACATCATACCAAAGCTTAAAATTAATAAGTGTTTATTTGAAATTCTATCATTTACAGTGGGTCTATTTTGTTTACTAGGCATGATCTGATCAATATCTTGGTCATAGTAATTATTAAGTGCACATGCACCGCCCATTATAAATGTAGAACCTATAATCATTAATAAAATTTGAGGTATCGACGATAGGAAGGAATGGTTTGTCATTACAACAGCCAACCAAGCCCCGGCAAATGCAGGAATTAAATTCCCTTGAACAAGGCCCATCTTAATAATCTGTTGTAACTCTTTGAATGTCACACGGCCCGCATCTTGTGACAAAGTTTGTTCTTTGTTCATAATTCCCCTCCTTGAACTTTTTCATATAATATAATGATATAGCAAATAGTTATAAAAGACTAGGTTTTAAAAAATTAAATTGTGACACTTTAACGACATTCTAAATAGTTGATTTTGTAATGCATTTAAAAATGGTATCATTAATATAATGTAAAAGAAAAATATATACGTTAATTTAAAGGAAATGTCTAACATGATATAAGCGATTAGATAAAGTACTTTATTTTAATGATGGGGTGTTTATCATTGTTTAGAAAAGAAAACCTTAAATGGTTAAGTGTCTTAGCAACAATTATCATGACATTTGTACAATTAGGTGGTGCACTCGTCACTAAAACTGGTTCAGAAGATGGTTGTGGTTCCTCGTGGCCTTTATGTAATGGTGCATTTCTGCCACAAAATTTACCTATACAAACCATTATCGAATTGAGTCACAGAGCTGTATCAGCATTGTCCCTTATCGTGGTATTGTGGTTAGTTATAACTGCATGGAAACATATCGGATATATCAAAGAAATTAAACCATTATCTATAATTAGTGTTGGTTTCTTATTACTGCAAGCTTTAGTAGGCGCTGCAGCAGTTGTATGGCAACAAAATGATTATGTTTTAGCACTACATTTCGGTATATCACTAGTGAGTTTCTCTTCAGTATTCTTAATGACACTAATTGTCTTCTCAATTGATCAAAAATATGAAGCTGATGAGGTAATGATTAAAAAGCCACTACGTACATTAACTTGGTTAATGGCAATTATTGTTTATTTAACAATTTACACAGGTGCACTAGTAAGACATACTGACTCAAGTTTAGCTTATGGTGCATGGCCAGTACCTTTTGATGATATTGTCCCACACAACGTACATGATTGGGTACAGTTCGCACATAGAGGTATGGCATTTATTACTTTCATGTGGATTATGTTCACTTTTATTCATGCCGTCAAAAATTATGCTGATAATCGTACAATCAAATACGGTTACACAGCTGCATTTATTCTAGTTATTTTACAAGTAGTCACTGGTGCATTATCAGTCATTACAAATGTTAATTTGTTTATTGCATTACTTCATGCTTTATTTATTACTTATTTATTCGGTATGATTGCCTATTTCATTCTATTAATGTTAAGAACCACAAGAAGTTTAAAAAACAAATCATAATATTTATCCCCAACATTCATCATGTCTGATTGAATGTTGGGGATTTTTAAATTAATCTCATACTTTTTCAATTTCTATTAATAAATCACCTGTTGCAATCGCATCACCACTTGCTACGGTAATCCGTTTAATCACTCCATCAAATGGTGCTTGGACAGTTGTTTCCATTTTCATGGCTTCAGTGATGAGTAGAGCTTGGTTAGCTTTTACTTTATCACCAATAGCTACTTTCACCTCGGTCACTGAACCTGGCATTTGTGCACCAATGTGACAAGGATTAGTTTTATCTGCTTTTGGTTTTACATTAACATTCGCTTTAACATTTTCATCTTTAATATATATACGTCTTGCTTGACCATTCATTGAGAAATAAATGGTTCTTTGCCCATTTTCATCTGGTTCACTAATTGTTTCTAACTTAATGATTAGTCGTTTACCTGTGTCAATTTCAATTTCAACTGTTTCTCCATTTCTCATACCAAACAAGAATGTAGGTGTATCTAGTAATGATAAATCACCAAATTGCTCTTTCGTTGCAATAAATTGTTTGTATACTTTTGGATATAAGACGTAACTTATAATGTCTTGCTCAGTTACTTCGGTGTTTTGAATTGAAGCTAATTCTTGTTTTACTGCATCGAAATCAACAGGTTCTAAATATTCACCAGGTCTATTTTCTAATGATGTTTGCCCTTTTAAAATTACTTTTTGAAGTTGTGCATTAAAACCATTGACAGGTTGACCGATTTCTCCTTTAAAGAACGAAACTACAGATTCTGGGAAATCTAATTTATGTCCTTGATTAATAACATCATCTTCATTTAGATCGTTTTGAACCATAAATAATGCCATATCTCCGACTACTTTCGAAGATGGAGTTACTTTGACAATATCACCAAATAAGAAATTAACGCGACGATACATATCTTTAACTTCATCGAAACGTTCTCCTAAACCAAGGCTTTTAGCTTGTTGACTTAAATTCGAATATTGTCCGCCAGGCATTTCATGTTGGTAAATTTCTGTATTTGGAGATTTGATATCACTTTCAAAATCAACATAATAAGGGCGCACTGTTGACCAATAATGACTTATTTCTTCTAACCCATTAATATCTGCTCTCAATTGACGTGGGAAGCCGTTTAAAGCATAGTATAATGAATTGGCACTTGGTTGACTTGTCAAACCACTCATTGATGCTACAGCCGTATCGATGATATCCACGCCTGCATCAATCGCTTGCATATACGTTAATAAACCATTGCCACTTGTATCATGAGTATGAAGATGTATCGGCATATCAACTGCTGCACGTAAATGTCCAATAAGTTCATAGGCTGCTTTCGGTTTTAATAAGCCGGCCATATCTTTAATGGCTAAAATATGGAATCCTTCTTTTTCTAATTCTTTTGCTAATTTCACATAGTAGTCCAATGTATATATATTAGATCTTTCAGGATTTAAGATATCTCCTGTATAACAAATAGTACCTTCTGAAATCTTTCCTGCTTCTTGAACTGCTTCGTTCGCCACTTTCATTTGATCTACCCAGTTTAATGAGTCAAAAATTCTGAATACATCAACACCTGCTTCTGCACTTTCTTTCACAAATTTTTGTATAACATTATCTGGATAATTTTTATAACCCACGGCATTTGAAGCACGTAATAACATCTGAAATAGCACATTAGGTATTGCTTGACGCAATCTTTCAAGTCGTTCCCACGGATTTTCTTTTAAGAAGTTATATGCTACATCAAACGTTGCACCGCCCCACATTTCAAGTGAAAAATTATCTTTAAATACTTCTGCTGTTTTAGAAGCAATATTCAACATATCTTTAGTACGTACACGTGTGGCTAATAAAGATTGATGAGCATCTCTAAATGTTGTATCTGTCATTAAAACATCTTCTTGTTCGCGTACCCAATTTGCCACACCTTTAGGGCCTTGTTGATCTAATAACTGTTTCGTACCTGAAAACGTAGCTATTTTCTTTTGTGATACTTTAGGAATAGATGCTGCTTCATAAAGTGGTTTAGGTCGTTGTTCAACATTAGGGAACCCATTAATAGTTACATTACCTATGTACTCTAATGTTTTCGTACCTCTATCTAAAGTTGGTTCTATATTAAATAATTCAGGTGTCTCTTCTATAAATTTAGTTGTATAATCGCCACTTCTAAATTGTTCATTTCTCATCACATTGATTAAAAATGGTATATTCGTTTTCACACCTCGAATACGCATTTCTCTTAATGAACGTTCCATCTTTTCTTCAACTTGTTTGAATGACATAGCATGCGTCGATAGTTTTACTAATAATGAATCATAATACGGCGAAATCTCTGCACCTTGGAAACCATCGCCAGCATCTAAACGGACTCCAAATCCACCACTAGAACGATATGCAATAATTGTGCCAGAGTCAGGCATAAAATCATTGAGTGGATCTTCAGTAGTAATACGACACTGGATCGCATAACCTAATGTTTGAATATCTTTTTGCTTTGGCATACCTATTTCTTCACTAAATAATTCTGCACCATCAGCAACTAATATTTGCGTTTTAACGATATCAATACCTGTAATCATCTCAGTGATTGTATGCTCCACTTGCACACGTGGATTGACTTCTATAAAAAAGAATTCATTACCAGATACTAGAAATTCGACAGTTCCTGCGTTTACATATTTGATATGAGACATTAATTGAAGCGCAGCGCCACATATTTTCTTTCTTAAATTTTCAGGTAATCCGACAGACGGTGCTACTTCGACAACTTTTTGATGGCGACGTTGAACAGAACAATCACGTTCATAAAGATGGATCAAATTACCATATTCATCACCTATAACTTGTACTTCAATATGTTTAGGGTTATCAATGTAACGTTCTATATATATTTCACTATTACCAAATGATTTCTCTGCTTCAGATTTAGCACGATGGAATGCATCTTCAAACTCACTTTCTTCATGAACGATACGCATACCTTTACCGCCACCACCACTGGTAGCTTTAATCATCAATGGATAACCAGCTTCATTAGCAAAAGATTGGGCAGCTTCATAGCTTTCTATAGGTCCATCTGTGCCTGGTATAACTGGTAAGTTAGCTTTAAGTGCAGTAGCTCTAGCTTTAACTTTATCTCCAAACATATCCAAATGTTCTAGATATGGTCCAATAAATTTGATACCCTCTTCTGCACATCTGCGCGCAAATTGTTCATTTTCACTTAAAAATCCATAACCTGGGTGGATCGCATCTACATTTGCTCTTTTAGCTACATCAATAATGCGTTCAATATTCAAGTAACTTTCAGCTGGTCCTAAATCACTACCAACTAAGTAGGACTCATCAGCTTTATATCTATGTAATGATGATTTATCTTCTTTAGAGTATATGGCTACTGTATTAATATTTAATTCTGCAGCAGCTCTAAAAATTCTGATAGCGATTTCCCCACGATTGGCTACTAATAACTTTTTAATATGTTTCAAAAGAGATCACACCCCTGTTAAATTTTCTGAATTTTCTTACTAGTCTGATACTAAGATTTTATCTTATATAGATTGCTTTTTCTATAGTTATTGTATATTAGTCATAATTCTTTAATTTAAGTGTCACATAAGATAAATATTCTTATTACGAAGCTAACTCAACTTATCAAATTCATATAAACTTATCATAAACAATAACTTTATATTATCATTGCATCAATCATATTTCCAGTTAAATCTTGTATGTTTAATAAATATTTATAATAAAAAAAGCTAATCTCTATAACTTTAGAAAATTCAATATAATGAATTTTCTAAAGCGAGATTAGCTAAATACTTATTGATATCGTCGTTTAATATCGACTTTATGTTGTTTGGCTCTTTTTTCATCCATTTTGATCTGTTTAGCAGTAATGAGTAATAAGCCCATTGCTATACTTAAACTAATCATGGCAGATCCGCCAAAACTTATAAATGGTAATGGTACCCCTGTTAATGGGATCGTTGCTGAAATACCACCTAAGTTAACAAATGTTTGACTTCCAATATAACTTGCGATACCTACACAAACTAATTTATAAAAATATGAGTTTGTTTTATTTGCAAGCTGAAACGCACGATAAACAATGAAAAATTCTAGTAAAATGACAAACAAACCGCCTACTAATCCTAATTCTTCACAGATTACCGCAAAAATAAAGTCAGTATGTGGTTCAGGTAAATAACCTAATTTCATAATACTATTACCTAAACCACGACCAAACAGACCGCCATTACCTATTGCCATAAGTGAATTCGATATATGATAACCAGTTCCTGATTCGGCACTAAACGGATTGGTTAAAGTACTAAATCTTGCTTCAAGATAACTAGGTAATAAACCTGCAATCAGAACTAATAACGAAATCAAAACACCTGCAATTGCTACCATAATACCGTATTTCAAAATATTATGTACACCGATACCTGCATAAAAAATGATTGAAAAGAATATGATTAATATTAATAGCGTTTGCCCTACGTCCTTTTGTAAAAAGACTAAAGCGACACAACTGGCTACTAAAATAATAGGTGCTGAAATTAATTTAATTTTATTACGCACTGCTGGCATTTTCTTTTCTATCATAAATGGTAAATATAATATAATAGCAATTTTAAGTAATTCGGATGCTTGTAAGTTCATAAATCCTAAGTTGATCCAACTTTTAGAACCATTAATATTTTTACCAATAACTAACGTAATTAAGAGTAAAACAAATATACCTATCATCATCCATTTTTGGACATTGGGTTGTTTCAAGACCTTTACATTCATGATAAATGCCATAAAAAAGACAATAGCAAAGCTCATAATGACGTATAGCAATTGCCTTGTATAGAAATAAGTACCTGATACTTCAGCACCACCTGTTAAAGTGCCTTTCGTAGCAGCAACCATACTGGCACTATAAACCATAACTAAACCAATTAAACATAGGATGACGTATGTGACCAACAATGGATAATCGATAAATTTAGATGTTTTTCCAATGTATCGCATTATATTTTTAAAATTTTTCATATACTTGTACATCCAATTCAAATTTTTTGAGAGTTGAGATTAAGAGCATCAATACAAATAATCAATGACTCTAAAACCTATCCTTTTCATTATAAACTTCCTATGTATCACAAAACAAATATTAACTTAACAATTATTCAAAAAAGATAAAATGACTGAGAAAATATCAAATATGATACTATCTCAGCCACCATTTTTACAATGTGCAAGTTACGGTTCCACATTTCATACTAGCATGAAAGTGTTGTCATAAATGTATTAAAATAATTCTAGTAACATCAATAACAATATATCAACACATCAAATTTATATAAAAAATTAAACGTTTGTAAATGCTTCGTGTAGTTTTGAAAGTTCTTTTTCAAGTCTTAACATAAGATTTTTGCCGTCTTCCTTCTCAACTAGCCCGAGTTGTACAGCAAAATCTACTTCTTTTTGAAGACCGAACATTTGTGTATCTAAAACTTCTTCGTAAAGTGGACAAGAAGGCACTGTTAAATTGTCCATTTGAACTTTAATAAGATGTAATATTCTATCTGCATCTTTGTTCAGTTGGTCATAAGCCGCATTATTTAATTTCGACTGATTAGCCATGACACGCACTCCCCCTATCATTTCATTAAATATCTTCAATATATAAAATTTTATCTTACTGAATGTTAAAAAGCAAGTATCTTTAAATTAAGTATAACGTATTTTATGATAAAATAATATAAGATAAAAATTTAGGGAGTGGGCAAGATGATTCAAATAAAAGGTGCGGTGAATTTCCCCATCACATTAGATAGTACAACATGGATTTTTGATGATAGAAAGGTAAGCCTCGAAGACTTAGAAAAAGGCGTTTTCGATGGCACTAAACCAATACAGTTCGAAGATAATCGCGAATGGAATCGTGCTATCTTAGAAGGTCAAACTAATCCACCAACATTAAATTCTGAAATTAAATATAAAAAGCGATCTGTATTAGAAGGTTCATTTGTTATAAATATGACACCATTCTTTAAAACTGCTGAACCACAATCAAATGCAACTGCTATTAAATTATTTAATGACGAAGATGCTATTGAAGTTCCATTAGATTTATTACCATATTTATTCTTCCAATTTGCTAAAGATGGTAAACGTCTATATGACGATAACTCTGTGGATAGTTTTGTATATGATACTGAAAAAGGTTATAGTTACGAATTTAAGTATGTAAAATATATTGAGGTGATTTAATTGGTTCCAGTCAAATGTATCATTTGTGATACTACAGTACATATTGATGAAAACACTGTAGAAGCAAAACGACTTAGAAATAATCCTATTCGTACATTTATGTGTGATGATTGTAAAAGTCGTCTAGATACACCTAAACAGCCTCAACCATTTTCAACACATATTGATAAAAAGGAAAATGACTAATTAACTAGCGTATGATTGTAGCGTCTTTATATAAGAAGTTGTAATCATACGTTTTTTATATGCGTAGATGATTTATTCCGATTCGATTTATATCTACTTGTTTAAGATTAATTAAATCTAAATCCACAAAAGAAAACCACTTGATTATTGACGAACATCAATAATCAAGTGGTTTTTAAATGACTCTTATTTAACAATGTATCAGACGTTGATTATTCGTCCTCTGACATCATTTGTTTAACGCGTTTAGCTTCTTTTTCACGCACTGATTTGTTTAATAATTTCTTTCTTAAACGAATACTTTCAGGTGTTACCTCAACTAATTCATCATCATTGATAAATTGTAACGCTTCTTCAAGTGTTAATACACGAGGTCGATTCATAGTTTGTGTTTGATCTTTCGTAGCAGAACGTACGTTAGTTTGGTGTTTTGTTTTAGTGATATTAACGGTTAAGTCATTTTCACGATTATGTTCACCAACAATCATACCTTCATATACTTCAGTACCTGGTTCCATGAAGTTAACACCACGGTCTTCTAGTCCTAAAATTGCATACGTACTAGCAGAACCTTGATCCATTGAAATTAATGCACCATTTCTTCTGCCACCAATTTTAGCTTTAATACGAGGTCTGAATTCTTCAAATGTATGGTTGATAATCCCATAACCACGTGTCATTGACATAAATTCTGTAGTATAACCAATCATACCACGTGCTGGTACCATAAAGATAAGACGAGTAAGACCATTATCAGTTGTCATCATATCTAACATTTCACCTTTACGTGCACCTAAAGATTCAATAACAGCACCTGAGTTTTCTTGAGGCACTTCACATTGAACTCTTTCGAATGGTTCACACATAACGCCATCAATTTCTCTAATGATAACTTGTGGTTTAGATACTTGAAGTTCGTAACCTTCACGACGCATATTTTCAATTAAAATTGATAAATGTAATTCACCACGTCCAGCAACTACCCATGCATCTGGTGAGTCTGTTGGTGTAACTTTTAATGATACGTCTGTTTCAAGTTGTTGATCTAAACGTTCTTGAATTTGACGCGCTGTAACGAAATCACCTTCACGACCTGCAAATGGTGAATTGTTAACTCTAAATGTCATTTCAAGCGTTGGTTCATCAATACGTAATACTGGTAAAGCATCTTGATGATCATGTGGTGTTACTGTTTCACCTACGTTGATATCTTCCATGCCAGAAACCGCGATTAAGTCACCTGCTTGTGCTTCTTCAATTTCTTCACGTTTTAATCCAAAATAACCAAATATTTTTGTTACACGGAAGTTCTTAACGCTACCATCTAATTTAATCAGTGATACATTATCACCTACACGCATTTTACCTCTGAATACACGTCCTACACCAATACGTCCAACATAGTCATTATAATCTAATAATGCTACTTGGAATTGTAATGGTTCATCACTGTTGTCAACTGGTGCTGGTACATAATCGATAATAGTTTCATATAATGATTGCATATTTTCATCTTGTTGTTCTGAATTTAAACTTGCAGTTCCATTAACAGCTGAAGCATATACAACAGGGAAATCAAGTTGTTCATCATTAGCTTCTAATTCGATAAATAAATCTAATACTTCATCTACCACACCTTCTGGTCTTGCAGATGGTTTGTCGATTTTATTTACTACTACCACTGGTTTTAAATTTTGTTCTAATGCTTTTTTAAGTACGAAACGTGTTTGAGGCATTGTACCTTCATACGCATCGACTACTAATACAACACCATCAACCATTTTCATGATACGTTCAACTTCGCCACCAAAGTCAGCGTGTCCTGGTGTATCTAATATATTAATTCGTGTACCTTTATAGTCAACCGCAGTATTTTTCGCAAGAATTGTAATACCACGTTCTCTTTCTAAGTCATTAGAGTCCATAGCACGATCGTCAACATGTTCGTTCTCTCTAAAAATTCCTGATTGCTTTAATAATTCATCTACTAACGTCGTTTTACCATGGTCAACGTGCGCAATAATCGCTATATTACGTACATCTTCTCTTATATTCGTCATATTATAAATTTCCTTTCTTAAGTAAACTCCCACTTTTAATTACAACTTTTTTATTATATCATAGATTAGAGAAAAAATAAGTAAAAGGTGGGGTATGGGATGCAACAAAAAAAATCTAAAGGCATTTTCTGGATATTCTCAATTTTGGCTTTAATCTTTTTATTGCTATTTAGCTTTAGCATTGGTGCAGCAAATGTTCCAATGATGATTTTAACATTTATATTACTCGTTGCAACATTTGGTGCCGGTTTCACAGTGAAAAAGAAATATCGCGAAAATGACTGGTTATAGATGATATAGCCCAATATTAATAAAATAAAACTTTATTTAAAATTCAATGTTAGTGGTATTTTGTTTTTAAGGTTTATTGCATAATGTGCTAGTCTCTTGGCAAGTCAGAAGAATAGTAATCGATATGATTAGCATATTAGGCATAACCATTTAAGATCATTGCATAATCAAACCCTAACAACTACTTTCTCTTTGATGAGTTAGTATGCTTTCAAACAAATTTTAATTAATTTTTACAAAAGACAAAGCCTGGAACATAATCTGATGTCCCAAGCTTTGTCTTTTTAATATTTTAATTTCCAAAACGTTTTTTATGATGCATTCTTAAAGTATCTTCATGATTTTTTAAATAATCACTTATTATTTCATCATGTAATAAAGGATTAGCCATGATAATAGAATTGGGTCGCGTAATAGTTAATGTTTCACCAAGTAAATTAGTGCCTTTTCCCCCAACTTCGTTGAGTATCATTAAACCACCAGCATAGTCCCACGGTTGTAGTCTTGGCGTTAAATATGCAGCTAGTTGTCCTTTAGCTACACTCACAATTTCTAATGCAGCACTACCATAAGCTCTTGCACTACGTGCATCATTCACTATTGGTGCAAAAATAGGTCCCATAATTGGTTTGGTTAACCAATTAGGATTAATGCCAATAATACTTGTTTTTAGTTGCGTATCTTTTAAAGGTTCTAAAGCATGGTTATTTTCAAATGCACCTTCACCTACTTTGGTATGATACAAAATATCTCTCATAACATCGTACACAAAGCCAGCATATGGTTTGCCTTCATGATAAATCCCGATTGAAATAGCGAAGTTTTCTTGTTGATGAACAAAGTTTAATGTGCCATCTATGGGGTCAACTACCCAAACAACACCAGAAGTATCAATCAAGTCATGACCATGATCTTCTTCACCAATCACTTTATGCTCTGGATAATTTTGATGTATCATATCATAAATATAATCTTCAGTTGCTCTATCTACATTTGTCACTAAGTCGTTAGGATTGGATTTAGTTTCAATATTTAATTCATCTTTCATCATTAAGCGTACTTTATTACCCGCTTCTAATACTAATCCTTTTGCAAAATCGTAAAGTGCCATGGTATCATCTCCTATTTATCTATATTATACATGATTATGGTCTCAATTTTATATTTATAGGCTCCCCTATTTTTAACAATTTATGCATTCTTTTGAAACTGCAATTTAGAATTTTAATGCTTTATTATGCTACAATAATTCTAATCATAATCCTAGGAGGCAAATCATGACTAAATACACATTTTCACCTCGAAATTTTAAAGCCTTTGATGTGGATGGACTAGATGCTAGAATGGAAGCACTTAATGAGCATGTTAGACCGCAATTGCATCAATTAGGGGATTATTTCACTGAATACTTTACAACTCAAACAGGTGAAACATTTTATCCTCACGTGGCAAAACACGCTAGAAGAAGTGTCAATCCACCTAAAGATACGTGGGTTGCATTCGCTCCAAATAAACGCGGCTACAAAATGTTACCTCATTTCCAAATCGGCTTATTTAGAGACCAATTATTTATAATGTTTGGTGTCATGCACGAAGCAAAAGATAAGGCTGAAAAAGTTAAAATTTTTGATAAACATTTTGATACATTAAGAAACTTACCGTCAGATTACAGCATCTGTCTTGATCATATGAAGCCTGAAAAGACGCTCATTAAAGACTGTACTGATGAACAGTTACATGAAGCCATTGATCGTGTCAAAAATGTTAAAAAAGGTGAATTCTTCGTAGCTAGATCAATTACACCAGATGATCAAAGGTTAAAAACTGATAAAGCTTTTATTCAATTTGTTGAAGAAACATTTGATCAATTTTTAAAATTCTATTCTGCTTAAGTCAAAAGAATTCACGATACTTGAACCTGTGACATCCACGCATGTCCAGGTTTTTTCATTTTGTAAAATATTTTTAGGTTGACCTAAAAATAACATTAGGTTAATATATCAATATATTTTAAGTTAGAGGTGAGTTTTGTTTATGAATAAGCAATCAGTCGACCAAGAACATCAAAAAAGCTTAGACGAAATTAATAATACGATTGATTTTGACTATAAAAGTAATGCAAGTCAAAAACTTTTGGCTTTCTTAGGACCTGGATTATTAGTAGCTGTGGGATATATGGATCCGGGTAACTGGATAACTTCTATGCAAGGTGGCGCACAATTTGGATACACCCTCTTATTTGTAATATTAATTTCTAGTTTAGCTGCTATGTTATTACAAAGTATGACCGTAAGATTGGGTATCGCAACGGGTAGAGATTTAGCTCAAATGACACGCCATTTTTTATCTAAACCTATCGCGATTATTTTCTGGATTATCGCAGAATTAGCTATCATTGCTACGGATATTGCTGAAGTGATTGGTAGTGCAATTTCACTTAATTTACTCTTTAATATTCCATTAATCGTTGGTGCTTTAATTACAGTATGTGATGTATTTTTACTATTATTTATAATGAAATTTGGATTTAGAAAAATAGAAGCCATTGTAGGTACGCTTATATTCACTGTTTTAGCCATTTTCACCTTTGAAGTTTATATTTCTTCACCGAATGTATTGAATTTATTAAATGGCTTTGTACCCCACACTGAAATCATTACAAACAAGGGTATCTTATATATTGCATTAGGTATTGTAGGGGCAACTATTATGCCACATAATCTATATTTACATTCTTCCATTGTTCAATCACGGAAATATGATAGAAATAATAATGAAGATAAAGCACAAGCAATTAAATATGCAACGATTGACTCCAACATCCAATTATCTATTGCATTTGTAGTCAATTGCTTGTTATTAACATTGGGCGCAGCACTATTTTTCGGAACTAACACAGATGAATTAGGTGGATTTTATGATTTATACCACGCTTTAAAAACGCAACCATTATTAGGTGCCACATTGGGTGGTATTATGAGTACCTTATTTGCAGTTGCTTTACTAGCATCTGGACAAAATTCAACAATTACAGGTACATTGGCAGGTCAAATTGTAATGGAAGGCTTCTTGAGATTACGTATTCCTAATTGGCTTCGTCGACTGATCACACGTTCTTTAGCTGTAATTCCTGTTATTATGTGCTTAATCATTTTTAATGGTAATGCCGAGAAAATTGAACAATTATTAGTATTCTCACAAGTATTTCTAAGTATTGCGTTACCTTTTACTTTAATACCACTTCAATTAGCTACAAGTAATAAAAAGTTAATGGGACCATTTATTAATAAAACATGGATTAATATTATTTCATGGTCACTCATTATTATTCTAAGTATTCTAAATGTCTACCTCATTATCCAGACATTCCAAGAATTATAAAATAAAAAACCGGTTGAAATGAATTAACAGTTCAACCGGTTTTTTATTATAAATCACTATCATTTTAAGAATAATAGTTGAATTAATACGTATATGGTTTATCTTTTTGTTGATGTTCTTTTAATTCCTTTTCAGGATCCCACTCATTTCGTTTAGAATAATCTTCTTGATGATTATGAACAGTTTGATCTCGTTTAGGTCTCTGTTGATTAGATTTCGTTAATAGCATAATACCTGCAATGAACCATAAAATCATCGCAATGATATTCGTTGCCATAATACCGACCACCGCTGCTGCAATTAATAAACTGGCACCCAATTTATGTCTACCTTTTACTGTTAATGCACCAACAATTCCTAAAATAGTTGAAAATGCAAGCACACCCATAGATAATGCTATTGATGTAGTAAGCATTTCCATTGACATCTCTTGATTACCGCCCATCATTTGGTTAACCATTTCCTTATTTTGAGATGCACCGCTTCCTGATTTCATCGCAAAATAACCTATAATGACAAACAGTAAATATAAACTACTTAAACCATTGGCTATCCATGCTAATATCAATTCTGTTTTTCTCTTCATTACAGTACCTCCTTTAACTCTTACATTAATCATACTAAAAACTATCTTTACATGCTATTCAATACGATAAAAATCTATTAACAACAAAAAATACCAAAAGTGAATGTTAAGTATCACTTTTGGTATTTTAATTAATTATTTTTCATTGTCATTTCCGTCAATTTTTTGATGATCTTGTTTCACTTGATCTCTCATATCTTTTTCCGTATCACCAAACATTTGACGACGTTCTTCATAGTTCATTCTTCTTTGATTAACCGCACTTGGTTGATTCTTACGTTTTTCTTTCATACGCTGATTATACGCTTTACGCTTTTCTTTTTTCTTAGCACGAATTTCAGCTTTTTCTCTTTTACGTTGCGCTTTTAGCTCTTTAGGATCAACTTGAGGTTCTTCATTATATTGTTGTGATGGCTCTACATCATCTTGCTCATTATATACCTCTTGATTATCTGTAGAAGCCTTATCTGAACGTGACTTTTTGTTATATTTCGCTTGGCGAGATAATAATGTTGGTTCTTCATCTTGTTCATTATCATCTGAACGATATTCACTTTCTACAGCACGTTTAGGAAACTGTTCGTATTTATCATCTTGTGATTCTTGTTCGTCTTGAATTTGATTTGTTGAACCTGTTGTTGTGTCATACGCTTGTTCTTTTCGTTCCATACTACGACGTGACGGACGTCTACGTTGTTGTGGCTCTTCAACTGGTTCATTTTCAGTTTCATTATGATGCGTAAATGCTTCTTGTTCTGACATTTCTTCGTATGGTTGATAACCATAACCACCGTTATAATAGTTCGGTACTGTTTCAACTTTATTCTTTCTTACAAACATCATAATAGCAATGATAAAGAATAAAATTGGAATAATTAATGTTACTACAAGTAATACTAAAGGTATTGTGATAATTGCTGATAACAAGAATAAGAAACCAGATAATATTCTAATGTTCATAGAAATTAAAGCTAAAAATGAAATCAATAAACAAACGATGAAATACACTATAATGGCCCAAACACCATTTTGTAACCAAATCACAAATTGTGTAGTGCTTAAGCTATTATTTGCTAAGACTTGTTGAATAAGATCATTATTATTTAATGTATTCTCTAAGTTAGCAATAGATGTATCATTACTAAATGACACTAAAGCTATAAACATCGTGACGATTGTCAAAATTAATAAGAATACCCAACTAAGCCACCCTAAAACCTTTTCTGTTAGTCGACTGACTGGACGTTTAATTTGAGTATATTGCTCTCCTGTCATTCGTTACAACTCCTTACTTTACTTATCAAGTTATTATATCGAATATAACAAAAAATAACTACCATTTTCATTTTACTTTAACGACATTTTAAAATTTAAAAAACTTTCGTTATATTCACTTAATGTTTCTTGCCCTAAATCTTGATATACTTCCAATCGTTGTTGTTCTTTTTGATTAGGATAAAATCTATGATCATTTCTAATATCTTTAGGTAACATCTTTCTTGCTTCTTTATTTGGTGTAGCATAGCCTACCCATTCAGTATTCTGCTTATTGTTTTTTTCATCTAACAGAAAATTCATAAAGCGATATGCGCCTTCTTTATTTTGTGCAGTTTTAGGTATTACCATATTATCAAACCATAAATTTGATCCTTCTTTTGGAATAACATAATTATATTTGTCACTATCTTGAACTAATGGAGCAGCAACTCCACTCCATACAACTGCAATACTTCCTTCATTTTGTTCAAGCATCATTGTGATTTCATCACCTACAACGCCTCTAACTTGAGGCGCTAAATGATGTAAATCAGATTCCGCTTTTTTGATATGTTGTGGATTTTTATCATTCAAACTATAGCCTAATTTATTAAGGCCCAAACCTATAATTTCACGTGCACCATCAACTAATAATACTTGGTTTTTATATTTAGATTTATACAAATCTTGCCAACTATTAAAAGATTCATTAGGATACTTATCCTTATTATATAGTATTCCAACAGTTCCAAAGAAATATGGTAATGAATATTGATTATGTCGGTCATATGACATATCCATATAATCTGAATCTAAATTTTTAATATTAGGTATTTTCTTATGGTCTAAAGGTTCTAATAAATGTGCACGCTTCAATTTTTGTACTGTATATTCACTTGGAAAAGCGACATCATAATGTGTTCCTCCATTACGTATCTTAGCTTCCATAGCTTCATTCGAATCAAATGTTTCATAAACCACTTGGATACCTGTTTCTTTTTCAAACTTTTTAATTAAGCTTGGATCAATATACTCTCCCCAATTATAGACGTATATTTTTTGGTTAGTGTCTGTGTTTTCTTTCGATTTGAACCAGTGACTCACGCCTAAACATAAAACACCTATAATAATTGAAATCAAAATCAATTGTAAAAATCGTTTCATGTATTGACACCTCGTTTCGGATGCTTTTTACGTTGCACGAGGTGTTGAATTGCGTAGTAACCAATAACACCTATCACGATTACACCGAATAAAATTGTTGAAATTGCATTAATTTCCATGCTTATACCTTTTCTAGCCATTGCATAAACTTCTACAGATAATACACTGAATCCATTACCAGTGACGAAGAAACTCACTGTAAAATCATCTAATGAATAAGTTAATGCCATAAAGAATCCACCGATTATAGCAGGCATAATATTCGGTATAACCACACTACTTAATAATTGCGATTCAGTAGCACCTAAATCTCTAGCAGCATTCAACATACTATCATTCATTTCATATAATTGTGGTAAAACAACAATAACAACAATTGGAATACAAAATGCGATATGGGATGCTAACACTGTCCAAAATCCAAGGCCTAAACCTGTAAAATGACCTATTGCAGTAAACATAATTAAAAATGACGCACCAATTACAACATCTGAAGATACCATTAGTACATTATTGAGCGTTAATAGCGTCACTTTAAACTGTTTATGTCTTAAGTGATATATAGCTATAGCACCGAATGTTCCAATCAATGTAGAAATTGCTGCTGCGATTAATGCGACGGCAACTGTATTAAATATGACTGACATTAATTTATCATTTTGGAATAAGGTTTGATAATGTGCCAGTGTGAAATGTTCAAAATGTATCATATTACCTGCTGAATTAAACGAATATACCATTAAAAATAATATAGGTATATATAATATAGCTATTAATATACCTATATATAGCTTGCCATACCACTTCACACAACTCACCCTTTCCTATGATTAGATTTTGATTTAGTCATAATTAAAATAAATGCCATAAAAATGATTAGGAATAACGCTATTGTTGAACCCATACCATAATTTTGAATAGTTAAAAATTGCTCTTCGATAGCTGTCCCAATATTGATCACTTTATTGCCGGCGATTAAACGTGTAATCATGAATAGTGATAATGCTGGTATAAAGGTTACTTGAACACCAGTCATTACACCTTCCCTCGTTAAAGGCATAATCACTTTACCAAAGGTTGTTAGTGGATTAGCGCCTAAATCACTTGATGCTTGTAGTAAATTATTAGGAATTGCTTTCATACTATTAAAGATTGGTAATATCATAAATGGTATATAGATATAACTTGATACTACTATGAATGCACCCGCAGTAAATAACATATTAATTGGAGATAAATTAAAGATGTTAAATAATTGGTTGATTAATCCATCATGACTCAACAAACCTATGAATGCATATGTTTTCAATAATAAGTTAATCCATGTAGGAATAATCATAATCATCAGTAGTAAATTTTGAAATTTAGATTGAGCGATATAATAAGCTGCTGGGTAACTTATTAATAACGTGACAAGCGTAATAATCACAGCAAATATAATAGAATCAGCAAACATTTTAAAATAACTCAAAGTGAAAATATTTTCATAGTTAGTTAAACTAAAATGGCCTTGATTGTCTAAAAAAGAATAATAAACAAGTAATACGACTGGAATGATTATGAATAATACCATCCAAATCAAGTATGGAATAAGCAATAAACGATTAGTATTACGCATTTTCAACATCCTCATAACTTTCAATACGTTTATCAAATTCTTCTTCCGTTTCACCTGGTACCATGATATGAATTGCTTCTGGCTCAAAATACAAGCCAACTTCACTGCCTACTTCAGCTTTACGTGTTGATTGGATCACCCATTCATATCCCTTTCTATCAACCACACAGATTTCGTAATGAACACCTCTAAAGAGCATTGAATCTACTTTTACTTGGAACAAACCTTTATCTGCTTCAATCAATGAAATATCTTCAGGACGAATGACAACTTCTACTTTTTGATTTGCAGGTATACCCATATCTACACAATCAAAATCTTGACCATAGATATTTACAACATAATCTTCTACCATTCGACCTTCTACAATATTCGATTCACCAATAAAATCAGCTACGAAACGATTGACCGGCTCATCATAAATATCGTTTGGTGTTCCAAATTGTTGAATTTTACCATCTTTCATAACAAAAATATAATCACTTAAAGCTAATGCTTCTTCTTGATCATGAGTAACAAAAATAAATGTAATACCTAGACGAGATTGTAATTCTCTTAATTCATACTGCATTTCAGTTCTTAATTTTAAATCTAAAGCTGAGAGTGATTCATCTAATAATAAAATTTCTGGTTCGTTAACAATGGCTCTAGCGATGGCTACACGTTGTTTTTGACCACCACTCATACCATTAATATTACGATCTTCATACCCTGATAGCTTAACAAGTCGAAGTGCTTCTTCTACTTTTTCTTTAATAGCACTTTTACTCATTTTCTTTAATTTCAACCCGTACGCGATATTTTCAAATACATTGAGATGTGGGAATAAAGCATAATCTTGAAAAACTGTATTTACTTTACGTTTGTTTGGAGGTAATTTTCCAATTGGTTTATTTTGATAAATTACGTCTCCTTGATCAGGATATTCGAAGCCAGCAATTAATTTTAAAATGGTTGTTTTACCACAACCTGAAGGCCCTAATAATGTGTAAAAATGACCTGATTCTATATCTATATCAATTTCATTTAATATTTGAACGTCATCATATCCTTTGCTTACGCCTTTAAATGATAATAATGGTGCCAATATTCACAACTCCTTATAAATATGATGCTGTTGCAACAATTAATATTTTCACTTCCTGTTTTCCTTCATTAAAAAGACGATGATCATCATTTGCTTTAAAATAAAATACATCTTCTTTGTTTGCATGGTAACAATCATTACCTAATTGCAATGTCACTTGTCCTTGTAAACAATAAACAAACGTATCCGATTCTGAAGGGTTAAACGTCTTATATGATGCACCTGGTTTCAATGTTAATAGAAGTGGTTCCATTTCAAATTCATTAGATTTTGTAACTAACCAATTTAATATATAGCCTCTATCGTATTCATCATAAATGATTTGCTCTTCCTTTTTATAAATGACCTTTTGTTGCTCTGTTTCTTTAAAGAAGTCGCTAGCCGATGTTCCTAAAACCTCTAGTATATTTAAAAATGTTTCCATACTAGGAGATGCATTTTGGCTCTCTATTTGGGATATGTATCCTTTTGAAAGATCTGTTCTTTCAGCTAATTCTTCTTGTGTTAAATTTTTAATTTTTCTAAGATTTTTAAGTTTATACCCTATTTCCATAATGAAACCACCTAAAAAAGCTATATTAAGTTTACTTTTATCAAACATTTTGTTTAACGCTTAATAAAAATACCAAAATATAGCTCTACAATCAATACTTTTTATTGTTTTAAGACAAACATTTTACATTCACAACATTTTGCTTTTTGTTAAGTCAGTTTTACTTAAGACTTAGCAGAAAACACTTGTTGATCAGGGTTTTTATTTACTTCTTGGACTACCTTATAACTATTATATCCACTGCTTTTTTCAAACTCTTTAAACAGTTGTTTCTCTTCAGCTTTACCAGGCACGATTTGTTTGAAACTTTTATAAGCTTTTTTAACCTCTTCACCTTTAACTGATGATTCATAATAGTTCTCAATTTTATTAAAGAAATGAATGACATCCATCATTTCATCATTTGTCCAATCTAAATCTAATGGATATTGATATTCCAAGTTAATTCACTCCTATAGTTTAATTAGAATACAGAATTAGTGTATATGAGATGATTTAAACTGACAAATAGTTTATGAATGATAAGCCAATATAGGATAAATATTCTTATTTGAGTAGCTTTAACTTATTGTAATAAAACAAAAAAACTGGCAACAAATAATGTTGCCAGTTTAATTTAACGAAATGTTAAATTACATTGTATGGATTGGGTATCCAATTGCTTTTTCAGCTGCTTCCATTGACATTTCACCTAAAGTAGGGTGAGCATGTACAGTTAATGCAATATCTTCAGCATTCATACCTGATTCGATTGCTAAACCTAATTCAGAAATAATATCTGAAGCGCCAGTACCTACTACTTGAGCACCGATTAATGTGTCATCTTCTTTAAGTGTAATTAATTTAACGAAACCATTTGTATCATCTAATGATAATGCACGGCCGTTAGCTGCATAAGGGAATTTAGAAGCTTTAATTGATAAACCTTCTTCTTTCGCTTGAGCTTCAGTATAACCTACTTGAGCTAATTCAGGCTCAGTGAAGCATACTGCAGGCATACCAATGTAATCAACTTCTGCTGCTTGTCCATCAATAGCCTCTGCAGCTACTTTTGCTTCATAGCTTGCTTTATGAGCAAGAGGTAATCCTGGAACGATATCACCAATTGCATAGATATTATTGATTGAAGTACGGCTTTGTTTATCAACTTCGATTAATCCACGTTCACCAAATTTAAGACCTAATTCTTCTAAGCCTAATTCATCAGTATTTGGACGACGACCTACAGTTACTAATACATAATCAGCTTCGATAGTTTGTTCTTCACCTTTAGCTTCATAAGTAACTTTTACGCCATTTTCAGTTTCTTCAGCTGATTTAGCCATTGCTTCAGTAACGATTTCAATACCTTTTTCTTTCATACCTTTTTTAACTGGTTGAGTCATTTGTTTCTCAAAGCCACCTAAGATATCTTTAGCACCTTCAAGAATTGTCACTTCAGAACCAAAGTTAGCAAATGCAGTACCAAGTTCTGAACCGATATAACCGCCACCAACTACTACTAATTTACCAGGGACTTCTTGTAAGTTTAATGCACCTGTTGAATCGATAACACGGTTACCAAATTCAAAATTAGGAATTTCAATTGGTCTAGAACCAGTTGCAATGATTGCATTTTTGAAATTGTAAGTTTGAGCACTTTTTTCGTCCATAACGCGTAAGCTATTGTTATCAACAAAGTAAGCTTCGCCTTTAACGATTTCAACTTTATTACCTTTTAATAAACCTTCAACCCCACCAGTTAATTTATTAACAACTGATGATTTGAATTCTTGAACTTTTTCATAGTTTAAAGAAACACTTTCAGCGATTACCCCTAAGTTTTCTGAATGTTGTGCTTCAACAAAACGATGAGATGCGTGTAATAAAGCTTTTGAAGGAATACAACCAACGTTTAAGCAAACACCGCCTAAATTACCTTTCTCAACGATTGTTACTTTTTGTCCAAGTTGTGCTGCACGAATTGCTGCAACATAACCTCCAGGACCTGCTCCGATTACAATAGTATCTGTTTCAATTGGGAAATCTCCAACTACCATGTTTTACCCCTCCATTAATAATAATTCTGGATTATTTAATAATCGTTTAATATGGTTCATTGCATTTTGTCCAGTTGCACCATCAATTTGTCTGTGGTCAAAGCTTAATGATAATGCAAGAACTGGAGCTGCTACAATTTCTCCATCTTTAACAATCGGTTTTTGAGCGATGCGCCCAATTCCTAAGATAGCTACTTCTGGGTGATTAATAACTGGAGTGAACCATTGTCCACCAGCTGAACCGATATTACTGATTGTACATGTTGCACCTTTCATTTCGTCAGATGTTAATTTACCGTCACGTGCTTTTACAGCAAGTTCGTTAATTTCATCTGAGATTTGGAAGATTGATTTACGATCTGCATGTTTAACAACAGGTACTAATAAGCCTCTGTCTGTATCTGCAGCGATACCAATATTCCAATAGTGTTTGTGTACAATCTCTCCAGCTTCTTCATTAAATGAAGTATTAAGTGCTGGATATTTTTTAAGTGCAGAAACAAGTGCTTTCACTACATATGGTAAGAAAGTAAGTTTTGTACCTTGTTCAGCTGCGATTTCTTTGAATTTCTTACGGTGATCCCATAATTGTTGAACATCAATTTCATCCATTAATGTAACATGTGGTGCTGTGTGTTTAGAATTAACCATTGCTTTGGCAATTGCTTTACGCATAGCTGGGATTTTTTCAGTTGTTTCTGGGAAGTCGCCTTCTGGTACTGATTGTGTTGCTGATGTAGTTGTAGTCTCTTCAGAAGTACTTGCTGCACTTTCATTAGATGCTGTTTGAGTAGCGCCACCATTTAAGTGTGCATCAATATCTTCTTTTGTGATTCGACCATTTTTACCAGATCCAGCAACTGCTTTAATATTCACGCCATTATCACGTGCATATTTACGTACTGAAGGCATTGCTTTAATTGTTCTATTTTCATCAACTTCAGCATCTTGAGTGCTTGCTGCAGGTTGACTTTCTTGTGATGAAGCACTTTCTTCTTTCGCTGCTTCTTCTTTTGGTTCTTCACTTGATGAATCATCACTGTGATTACCTTTGAATTGCATTTCTTCAGCATCTGGTGCATCAATTTTAACAATAATGTCACCAACAACTGCTACTGTACCCTCATCTACTAATACTTCTTCAACTGTACCACTTACTGGTGAAGGGATTTCTACAACAGATTTGTCATTTTGGACTTCTGCTAAGACATCGTCTTCTTCAATTGTATCTCCAGCTTTTACAAACCATTTTACAATTTCACCTTCGTGGATACCTTCCCCGATGTCGGGTAATCTAAATTCAAATGCCACGGTCTTTTTCCCCCTAAGATTTTCTTAATAAAGAAATCACTTTTTAATTTAAACTTTATTTAAAGATTAAAACTCTAAAGTTGCTTTTGCTTTTTCTACGATATCATTTTTGTTTGGTAACCAAACATTTTCAGCTTGAGTAAATGGATATACTGTATCTGCTGCTGCTACACGTGCAATAGGTGCTTCTAATGAAAGAATTGTACGTTCAGCTAATTCAGCTGCAACTTGTGCACCAACACCTGCTTGACGTTGAGCTTCTTGAACTACTACAGCTCTGTTCGTTTTTTCAACTGAAGCCACTAATGTATCGATATCAATTGGTTGAACTGTACGTAAATCGATTACTTCAACTGAATAACCTTCTTTTTCTAATTCTTCAGCTGCTTTTAATGATTCTTGTACCATTGCACCGTATGCGATTAAAGTAATGTCATTACCTTCTTTTTTCACATTAGCTTTTCCAATATCAATTGTGTATTCTTCTTCAGGAACTTCTTCTCTGAAAGAACGATATAATTTCATATGCTCTAAATATACAACTGGGTCATTACTTCTAATTGAAGAAATTAATAATCCTTTAGCATCATATGGGCCTGAAGGAATAACTACTTTCAAACCAGGAGATTGAGCTAAAATACCTTCTAAATTATCTGCGTGTAATTCTGGTGTATGCACACCGCCACCAAATGGACTACGAATAGTTACAGGTGCAGTTTTAGAACCACCTGAACGGAAACGAGTACGTGCAATTTGTCCAGCTACTGAGTCAAATACTTCAAATACGAATCCTAAGAATTGGATTTCCATTACAGGGCGGAAACCTTCAACAGCTAAACCTAAAGCTAAGCCACCAATTCCTGATTCTGCAAGTGGTGTATCGAATACACGATCTTCACCAAATTCTTTTTGTAAACCTTCAGTAACACGGAATACACCGCCGTTAACACCAACGTCTTCACCGAAAACTAGAACGTCTTCGTCATTTTTAAGTTCAGTTTTAAGCGCATCATTAATCGCTTGAACCATTGTCATTTGTGCCATGGCTTACTTCGACTCCTTCTCTTTGTAAATTTCATATTGTTCTGCTAAATTTTGAGGCATTTCTTCATACATAATTTCCATTAGAGAAGTAACAGTTTGTTTTTCTGTTTTGTCGGCCTCTTTAATAGCTGCTTTGATGTCTGATTTAGCACGTTCAATAACTTCATTTTCTTTGTCTTCATTCCAAAGACCTTTATTTTCTAAGAATTTTCTGAAACGAACTAATGGATCTTTTTTCTCCCATTCTGCGTCTTCATCTGAAGTTCTGTAACGTGTAGGGTCGTCACCAGCCATAGTATGTGGTCCGTAACGATATGTCATTGTTTCGATTAGTGTTGGGCCTTCACCTGCAACTGCACGTTCACGAGCCTCTTTAGTAGCTTGATATACTGCTAATGCATCCATACCATCAACTTGGATACCAGGGATACCAACAGCAATCGCTTTTTGAGCTAATGAAGTTGCTGCAGTTTGTTTACTACGTGGTGTTGAAATCGCGTAGTTGTTATTTTGAATAACAAAAATTGCTGGTGCTTTATATGCTGAAGCAAAGTTAATACCTTCATAGAAGTCACCTTGAGATGAACCGCCATCACCAGTATAAGTAATCGCTACTGCATTTTTGCCTCGTTTTTTAAGACCAAACGCAACACCTGCTGTTTGTACATACTGTGCACCGATAATGATTTGTGGACTCAGTGCATTAACACCTTCAGGGAATTGGTTACCTTTAAAGTGTCCTCTTGAGAATAAGAAAGCTTCCGTTAAAGGTAAACCATGCCAAATAATTTGTGGCACATCACGGTAACCAGGAAGAATAAAATCTTCTTTTTCTAACGCGTATTGAGATGCTAACTGTGATGCTTCTTGTCCAGCTGTTGGTGCATAGAAACCTAAACGACCTTGTCTATTTAAAGAAATAGAGCGTTGATCTAGAATACGTGTCCATACCATTCTTTCCATTAATTCTACTAATTCTTCATCTGTTAAATCAGGTACTAAGTCTTCATTTACAACGTTGCCATCTACGTCTAAAATTTGAACCATTTCAAATTTCGACTGTGTGTCATTTAGTACTTTTACTGCATCGAATTGGGCTTGTAACTTAGGAGCCATTCAATTCACCATACCTTTCCCATATATAAATAGAAATTCATTTTATCCATAACAATTGTATCACAAAAAAATAAGCCTGTTAAACGATTTCATAAAGTTCTGTTTCATAGAAAAAAGATACAGATATCAGAACTGTACTACTACATTCTTCCTATCTGTATCAGTCAAGAAATTATTTTAATTGGTCTACATCTTGTTTTTCTTTATTTACCTTGTTCATCGCTTTTGAATACGCTTTAAATTTCTTGTTCATATCTTTATATGCTTTTCCTAACTCTTTCGATTTTTCATCAACTTCGTCTTGTGTTGCACCATCTTTATTGATGAAACTAAACAGTGATTTTTCTTTTCCAAGCGCTTTTTTGTAAGCCTTTGCATAATCACTATGTGATTTATATTTATCCTTAATAGCTTTATCTAACTCTTCAACTTCTTTTTTCTTATCTTTATTATCTATATTGTCTATATGTGATTCTGCCTTTTTAAATTCTTTTTCAGAATCGGTTAATGCCTTTTCTTCTTTCTTGAATTCTTTTTCACGTTTTTCTACATTTTCAACGATGTCATTAGCTGCTTTTTCTCTTGTTTGTTGGTCTTTCTCGTTAGCTTTTTTAAATAACTTTTGTTTTTCTTCTTCTAATTTATTAATTTTTTTACTTACATTTGCAACTGGTTTCTCTTTATCAAAAGCATTTTGAACTTGTTCATCATATGCTTTTATTTCTTTTTTATCTGTTGTACATCCGGCTAGTAATACTGCTGATGTTGCAACAACTGCTATTGTTTTGTTTAATTTCATTTCTGTATCCTCCTCAAAGTTGTACGATTGTTATCATAAATAAATCTCTCTCATAAATCAAAGAAATCGGCTAAGTATCTTACGTCTATTTTAATCCCTAACGATATACATTAATAACGGTTATACTGCAGAGATATATCACGTTTGCGTATCTTCACATTTAATTTTAAAGGTACTTTCGTAACACATCATAATTCATGTGTATTATTATTTTAACTTTTATTTTCATTTTCTACTAATAATATAATTTACTTCAATGTACTTCTACCTATTATATTTGGTATATTTGTAATTAAGGAAGGTGTCAGACATGATAACAATGAAAGATATAATTAGAGATGGTCATCCAACACTTCGTGAAAAAGCTCAAGAATTAAGTTTCCCATTATCAAATGAAGATAAAGAAACATTAAAAGCTATGCGAGAGTTTTTAATCAATAGTCAGGATGATGACATCGCCAAAAAATATGGTTTACGCTCAGGTGTGGGTTTAGCTGCACCACAAATTAATGTATCCAAAAGAATGATTGCCGTGTATTTACCAGATGATGGAAATGGGAAATCATATGATTACATGCTAGTTAATCCAAAAGTGATGAGTTATAGTGTTCAAGAAGCCTATTTGCCAACTGGTGAAGGTTGTCTAAGTGTAGATGAAAATATTCCTGGTTTAGTTCATCGTCATAATAGAGTCACGATTAAAGCTCAAGATATCGATGGTAACGACGTAAAATTACGTTTAAAAGGCTATCCAGCTATCATTTTCCAACACGAAATTGATCATTTGAATGGCATTATGTTCTATGATCATATTGATGATGCTAATCCTTTAGCACCTCATCCAGATGCAGTTGAAGCATGATTTGATTTAACCTCGAAAGTAACATGACTTTCGAGGGTTTTTATTTAATAGTTTTCAATCAAATAAAACAATAGCGTTTAAATAAATAAGTTTGAAGTTGTGACTAAATTGATATATGGTTTTTCCCAAAGCTAAATAAAGATTGAAGGTTCTTACTATATTACGTGCCCTGTTCGTTCACTTAATGATAAAACTGCTTTATTTCTTTTGATACATCATGTAAAATATACATTAACTGAAATCTTAGTGAATTAATCCTATTTTTCAAAAATTGAACGACATGATTTCCCTGGAAAACATACTCGGCAGTGAAATTAAATAATTATAGTTGTATATTTATTTAGATTAGCTGGTATGTCTGTTATTAAATTTAAATACACATACTTTTATTGAAGAACAATATCTATGATAAAACCTGATTTCTATCTTTAATAACCCGAGCTATCAACCACGGGACTTGAATAAATATTAAAAACAATCCTTAGGAGGAATTATATCAATGGCAGTATTTAAAGTATTCTATCAACATAATAAAGATGAAGTTATCGTGCGTGAAAACACGCAAACGATTTATGTTGAAGCACAAACTGAAGAACAAGTAAGACGTTATTTAAAAGACCGTAATTTTAATATCGAATTTATCACTAAATTAGAGGGCGCACATTTAGATTACGAAAAAGAACATTCAGATCATTTTAATGTGGAGAATGCTGAATAATGAAGCAATTACATCAAAATGAAGTAGGTGTATATGCACTTGGTGGTTTAGGTGAAGTAGGTAAAAATACTTATGCTATCGAGTACAAAAATGAAATCGTGATTATTGATGCGGGTATTAAATTCCCTGATGATAATCTACTTGGAATTGATTATGTAATTCCTGATTACACTTACTTAGAACAGAACCAAGATAAAATCGTTGGTCTGTTCATCACTCATGGACACGAAGATCATATAGGTGGTGTGCCCTTCCTATTAAAGCAAATTAATGTACCTATTTACGGTGGTCCATTAGCTTTAGGTTTGATTAGAAACAAATTAGAAGAACATAATTTATTACGTACGGCTCAATTAAATGAAATCAATGAAGATAGTGTGATTAAATCCAAACATTTTGAAATATCGTTCTATCTTACAACACACAGTATTCCTGAAGCATATGGTGTTATTGTTGATACACCTGAAGGTAAAATTGTTCATACTGGTGACTTTAAATTTGATTTCACACCTGTTGGCGAGCCAGCAAACATTGCAAAAATGGCTAAATTAGGTGAAGAAGGCGTACTTTGTCTACTTTCTGATTCTACGAATGCATTAGTTCCTGACTTTACTCTTAGTGAACGTGAAGTAGGACAAAATGTCGATAAAATTTTCCGTAATTGTAAAGGTCGTATCATTTTCGCGACATTTGCTTCGAACATCTATCGTGTTCAACAAGCAGTTGAAGCAGCAGTTAAGCATAATAGAAAAATTGTTACATTCGGTCGTTCAATGGAAAACAATATTAAAATAGGTATGGAGCTAGGTTACATTAAAGCTCCACCAGAAACATTTGTAGAACCAGGAAAAATCAATAATATTCCTAAACATGAATTACTTATTCTATGTACTGGCTCACAAGGTGAGCCTATGGCAGCATTATCTCGTATCGCTAACGGTACACATAAACAAATCAAGATTATCCCAGAAGATACTGTTGTATTTAGTTCATCACCTATTCCAGGTAATACTAAAAGTATAAACCGTACAATTAACGCTTTATATAAAGCTGGTGCAGATGTTATTCATAGTAAAATTTCTAACATCCATACTTCTGGACATGGATCACAAGGCGACCAACAATTGATGTTACGTTTAATCCAACCTAAGTACTTCTTACCTATTCATGGTGAGTATCGTATGCTCAAAGCACATGGTGAAACTGGTGTTGACTGCGGTGTTGACGAAGATAACGTCTTTATCTTCGATATCGGTGATGTACTTGCTTTAACTCATGATTCAGCACGTAAAGCAGGTAGAATTCCATCAGGTAATGTGCTTGTTGATGGTAGTGGTATTGGTGATATTGGTAATGTGGTAATCAGAGATCGTAAATTATTATCTGAAGAAGGTTTAGTAATTGTTGTTGTTAGTATAGACTTTAATACAAACACATTACTTTCAGGCCCTGATATCATTTCACGAGGCTTTGTGTATATGCGTGAATCTGGACAACTTATTTATGATGCACAACGTCGTATTAAAACTGATGTTATTTCTAAATTAAACCAAAATAAAGACATACAATGGCATCAAATTAAATCATCAATCATCGAGACTTTACAACCGTACTTGTTCGAAAAGACAGCTCGTAGACCAATGATTTTACCTGTCATTATGAAAGTTAATGAAGATAAAAAATAATAATATTAAAATTTCCCATAAGCTACTATCATCTTTATGATAATGCTTATGGGATTTCTTTAAAAAAAATGGTTTAGCCAAGATAATTGACTAAACCATTTTTTATTTAGCTATGTTTTTTTCAAATCGACCTAAATCATTATCATGACCAATCATGATTAAGATATCACCAATTTCAATATTTAAATTTGGGTCTGGTGACACAATAAACTGCTTTCCTCTTTTAATTGCAATAATATTAATACCATATTGTGCACGAATATCTAAATCAATAATTGTTTGGCCAGTCATTTTTTCAGTAGCTTTTAATTCAACGATAGAGTGTTCATCTGCTAATTCTAAATAATCAAGTACACTCGCACTAGCTACATTATGTGCTATACGACGGCCCATATCACGTTCAGGATGGACAACAGTGTCCGCACCAATCTTATTTAATATTTTAGCATGATAATCATTTTGTGCTTTGGCAGTTACCTTTTTAACACCTAATTCTTTTAAAATAAGTGTTGTTAACGTACTAGATTGAATATTTTCACCGATAGCAACTATAACATGGTCAAAGTTTCTAATTCCTAAACTTTTCATTACTGCTTCATCAGTAGTATCTGCTACTACCGCATGAGTTGCAATATCACTATATTCATTAACTCTATTCTCATCACTATCAATGGCCATAACATCCATATCTAAGGCGTTAAGTTCTCTAACAATACTGCCACCAAAGCGTCCTAAACCAATTACTACGTATTCCTTTTCCATATAGTCCTCCGCTTATTACACATTTACATAACAACGATTAAATCAACTTTCTTTTAAATGATATTAAATAAAGCTAATACAAAATCGAAATTATGATTTGTTCTACTTTAAGTTGATTATTTTTTTCCTTCAACATAATCTTTATCGAAAACAAATAGTCTCAATAATAATAGTAACGATGGAACTAATAAAAGTAAACCTAAAATAAATGCGATGACCAATGCTAGACCCATTTCATCATTCACATGGGAACTTGATATTTTTACGAATGGATGTAATAAATATGGTAATTTGCTCATACCATATCCAAAGAATGCGAATAACATTTGCAAAATTACCATTATAAATGCTAAACCATGATTTCTTTTGAAAATAGTTAGTGCACCTGCAACTAGGAAAAAGATAAAACTTATCACAAACATCCACCAATAGTTAAAAACAGCATTATTAAAATGATCCGAGTTTTGTACTCTTAAAGATAAAAAGACAAACAATGAAATAATAATCATTGGTGGTCCCCAAAATATATGCCAACGTCTCATTAAATGATATGCCGGTTCATCCTTTGCTTTATTAGCATAGAATGTAAGAAATCCAGAAGATATATAAAGGACTGAAATAATCGCCAAGAATACAACTGACCAAGCAAATGGACTTAGTAATAGTTGAACCCAGTCTAAATCAACATGGTTCCCCAACTCTTTGATATAGCCACCTTCTGAAATTGTTAACGCAGTTGCTAATGCAGCTGGAATGAGTAAACCTGTTAATCCATATAGAAAAATCCATGGCAATTTTGTATCTTGTCCATAATTCTCAAAAGCATAGAAACTGTTTCTAATTGAGATTAGAATCGTACCAATTGATCCTGGTACAAGTAAAACTGTGCCTAAATACTTAACAGAATCTGGGAAAAAACCAATAAATCCAACAAAGAAAAATACAAAGAACACATTTGTGACTTCCCATACTGGGCTAAGATATCTTTCAATAAGATGGTTAATTTTCTTCTCTTCACCTGTAATCTTAGAATGCAATGCGAAGAATCCAGCACCAAAATCAATTGAGGCTACGATGATATAACAAAATAAAAATATCCATAAAACTGAAATACCTATATATGAATATATCATTTGTTATCACCTCTTTCTTTTAGAACTTGATTGACATCATTGATAGCAGGTTTATTTCTAAACATTCTGAGTAGTACATATTCAGATGTCACGATGAGTACAAGATATAATAAACCAAATAAAATCGTCACTAATGTGATGCCTCCAGCTTGAGTCGCTGCCTGAGATACTCTTAAGTATCCTCTTACAATCCAAGGTTGGCGTCCCATTTCAGTTAAGAACCAACCAAATTCGATAGCTAACATAGACGCTGGTCCAGTAAGCAATATGCTATATAAAACGACCTTATGCGTGATAAAGTGTCGTAACTTCTTAATTAATAAAATCAACATAAATATCCCTGAAATCACAAAACAGAATACGCCCATTGAAACCATTAAGTCAAAGAAATAATGAACAATTAAAGGAGGCAATTCATTTTTAGGAAAATCGTTAAGTCCTTTAACTGTCGTCTTAAAATTATTATCAGCTAAGAAACTTAACATTCCTGGGATTTCTATTGCACCTGATACTTCATTTGTCTTTTCATTTAAAACACCCAAAAATACTAAATTGGCTTGGGATTGTGTGTCAAAATGCCATTCATATGCAGCTAATTTTTCTGGTTGTACTTTATGTAAAAATTTGGCAGACATATCTCCTGCTAACATCGATAACAATGTTGAAATAAAACCAACAATCATCGTCATTTTTAAGGCTTTCAAATGATATATTTTATCTTCTGAATACGACTGTTTTAACAATTTAAATGCAGCAATTGCCGCGAGAATAAATGCCATTGTCATTCCAGCGGTTGCAACGACATGGAAAGATCTTACGATGAATGATGAATTAAACATCGCTTCTAATGGTTGAACATTAACCATACGTCCATTTTTCATTTCAAAACCAGCTGGCGTATTCATAAACGAGTTAACTGATGTAATGAAAAATGCTGAGAATGACCCACCTATAATTACAGGTAATCCTATAACAAAATGAATCCATTTATTCTTAAATCTTTCCCAAGTATAAAGATAAATACTAAGAAATATAGCTTCAAAAAAGAATGCGAATGTTTCCATAAATAGAGGTAATGCAATCACATGTCCACCCATTTTCATAAATGTCGGCCATACAAGCGATAATTGCAAACCAATAATAGTACCTGTCACTACACCAACAGCCACTGTAATGGTATATCCTTTCGACCATCGTTTCGCTAATGCAATATAATGTGCATCATTGTTACGTATGCCAAGAAATTCTGCAATAACAAACATTAATGGCATACCTACACCAATCGTCGCAAATATGATATGAACGGCTAAGGTCATACCTGTAAGCAAACGACTCATTTCAACTGAATCCATATATAATCACCTTGAATTTATATTTTTGTAATTTCACAATGCTTAAAATTATAAATCCTTATCAAGATGAACTAAATGTTTTTGCTTGAATTTTTGATATAAAATTTTTATAGAGACACATAATGTTCACACCATTGATATTTTATAAAATTAAATATAAGATAGAATAATATAAATTAACACATAGAAAGGAAGACTGAAGTGTCACATATTACGATTTATACACAAGATGATTGTCCACCTTGTACCTTTGTAAAAAATCATCTTCAAGCAAATCATGTGGATTTTACAGAAAAGAATATAAAAAATAATCAATATCGTATAGAAATGATGGATTATGATGCATTTGCGACGCCATTTATCTTATTGAACGATGAACCTATGTATCAAGTTGATATGGATAAAATTAATCAAGCTTTTGACATTCAATAATTGATTTGCAAAAAAAGACTAATTAAATAAAAACCAACTAAAGCAATTTAGATTGCTCTAGTTGGTTTTTTAATTATTATTTTGAAATGTTATTAACTAATTCCATAACTTCTTCTTGTGTTGCACAATGAATAGCACGGTTCGCTAGTTCTGCCATTTCATTTTTACTTAAACCATTAATTTGTCTTCTAGCTTTAAGAATAGATGTTGGACTCATTGAGAATTCATCTAGACCTAAACCTAATAGTAATGGTACTGCAGTAGCATCTCCTGCCATTTCACCACACATACCAGTCCATTTACCTTCTTTGTGAGAAGCTTCAATGACTTGTTTTACTAAGCGTAAAATTGAAGGGTTGTATGGTTGATATAAGTAAGATACACGTTCAGACATACGGTCAGCTGCTAATGTGTATTGGATTAAGTCATTTGTACCAATACTAAAGAAATCTACTTCTTTAGCAAATACATCAGCTAATGCTGCTGTCGCTGGTATTTCAACCATGATACCTAACTCAATATCTTCAGAAACTTCATAACCTTCATTTTGAAGATTTTCTTTTTCTTCTAATAACATTGCTTTAGCATCACGGAATTCCTTGATAGTTGCTACCATTGGGAACATGATATTTAATTTACCATAAACTGATGCACGTAATAACGCGCGTAATTGTGGTCTGAAAATATCAGGTTGAGCTAAGCAAAGACGAATCGCTCTGTATCCTAAGAATGGATTCATTTCGTCTGGCAAATCTAAATATGGTAATTCTTTGTCGCCACCGATATCCAATGTACGAACAACAACACGTTTACCATCCATAGTTTCTAATACTTTTTTGTATGCTTCAAATTGTTCTTCTTCAGTAGGTAATTGATCTCTACCCATGTATAAGAACTCAGTACGATATAAGCCAATACCTTGTGCACCATTTTCAATGACACCTGGCAAATCGTTTGGTGTACCAATATTAGCTGCTAACTCTGCGTGAACACCATCAACAGTTACTGTATCAGCATCACGTAATTTTTGTAATTCTTGTTTATCTTCAAAGAAACGTTCACGTTTATTTTGATAAGCGATAACTTCATCTTCTGTAGGATCGATGATAACATCACCAGTTAAACCATCAACAATAATCATATCACCTTGATTAACTTCTTTAGTGATTGATTTAGTACCAACTACTGCTGCGATTTCTAATGAACGACTCATAATCGCAGAGTGACTTGTTCTACCGCCAATATTTGTAACAAACCCTTGAACGAATTCTTTATTTAACTGCGCAGTATCAGAAGGTGTTAAGTCATTACCAATAATAACAACACTTTCATCAATCATACTTGGGTTTGGTAATTCAACCCCAAGAATATGTGCTAACACACGTTTAGATACGTCTCTAATGTCTGCAGCACGTTCTTTCATGTATTCATTATCCATTGATTCAAATATAGTAATGAATTGAGTTGTAACCTCATTTAATGCTGTAGCTGCATTAACATGATCGTTTTTAATTTTATCTTGAATTGGTTGAATTAATTCTGGATCATCTAAAACAAGTAAATGCGCATCAAAAATGGCAGCTTTATCAGCGCCTAATTGAACTTCTGCATTATTTCTTATTTTAGTTAATTCAATTTTAGATGCTTCGATAGCGTTATTGAATTTGCTAGTTTCACCTTCGACATCAGTAATTGTTTCACTGCTATCAAAAGATAAATCTGGCTCAACTATTAAGTAAGCTTTAGCGATTGCTACACCATCAGATGCAGCAATACCATTAATTAATTTAGACATATTACTTAGTTAAACCTTCTTTTGATAAGACATCACTGATAGATTCGATTGCATCTGCCTCATCGCTACCGTCAGCATAAATTGTAATTTCAGCATCTTTACCTACACCTAAACTCATAACACCCATGATTGATTTTAAGTTTACTTTTTTACCGTTATATTCTAATTGAATATCTGAATCAAATTTTGAAGCTGTTTGTACCAACATTGTAGCTGGGCGAGCGTGGATTCCTGTTTCGTCGATAATTACATATGATTTTTGTTCCATAATTTATTTCTCCTTCTATAAGTTAGAATCTTCAATATACTTACAATCTAACATAAATTTTTATACCTTAACTTTACCAAAACCAATAGTTAAATTCAATTTCTTTAAAACCGGTTTCAGTATATTTCTACAATTTTTTAACAAATTATATCCCTTAAAGTAACTCTTTGATGACTTTTTCACATTTTTCGATATGATCTTGACCTAATCTTTTCATAAAGTAATAACTAATTGATGCTGAAACTGCTTGTCCTACAAATGGGAACCATTTAGTTTGTTTAGCTGCAGTACGTTTTGCCACATCTCTAATCACTACTTTCATCAGTGCATTAGTTAATTTTTTACCAATAAACTGACTACCTTGAATAGCTGCAGCAGACATTATTCGTTCTCTAACGTCATCACTTAATGAATTAACTTGTTTATGATCTAGACCATAAATTTTATTGACATCACTAATGATATCTCTCATTAATTTTATATCAACACCAAAGTCTAATCCAGGAATTGGTACTACACTCATTCCTGATGATAGTAAAGATTTCTTCTTAACGAGATTCTCTGCTTGTGCACGTCTTTGTTGTAACTCATTTTGAGTCACAGGTAAATTACTTTTTTCTTTGATTTCTTCAATATTTAATACTTTATTACCAACTGTATTTGTGACTCTGTTCGTCATTTTATTTCTTATGCTCATCTTATTCACACTCCCATGAATCTTATTTCAATAAGACTCTATACCCAGATTACAACTATTTAATGCTCAATATTAACAAAAATTGCTTTTAAATACTTTGAAGGTTTGTAATGTGGATGTGTTTTAAAGTCTTTAGGTAATCCCATCACCTCATTGATTTCATAATCCACTTCAGCTTCATCTAATGTTGTTTTGATAACATTTTTAAATGCCTTTAATGAAAACACGCTTGAATTTGTGCATAATAATAATGAACCTTTTGGTGATAATACTTCTAAAGCACCATTAATCAATTTGTCGTAATCTTTTTGTACTGAAAATGTTTTCTTTTTATTACGTGCAAAACTTGGTGGATCAATCACAATAGTGTCATATTGATGTCCGTGGCGTTTTGCATAATTATAAAAATCAAATGTATCCATGACATAAATATATTGTGATTTTGGATCAATAGCATTAAGCCCAAAATTCTCTTCGGTTAATCCTCTAGAGCGATTAGCTAAATCTACACTAGTTGTTGATTTAGCCTTATTTGCAGATACTACTGAAAAAGCCCCTGTATAGCTAAACACATTTAAAAGATGACGCCCTTCTGAGAATTGATCACGTAATTTCTTTCTTACTTCTTTTTGATCAAGGAAAATACCTGTCATTAAGCCATCATCTAAATCCACATTATAAAAAGTGAAGTTTTCTTCGATGACGATTGGAAATGCTTGTTGTTCTCCCTCAACAAATCCACCTGTATATTCAGTATCTTTAAATCTCATTTTTTCGTAGATAGACTGATACTTAAAGACTGTTTTGATAGCTTCTAATATATGATATCTAAATTTGTAAATACCTTTTGAATACCATTGAATTAATAAATGCCCATCATAATTGTCGATCGTTAAACCACCGACACCATCACCTTCAGCATTGAACAATCTAAAAGCATTCGTACCATCTATATGATAGTAATATTCTCGTTCTTCTAAAGCTTTTTCAAATAATCGTTTAAAAAATGCAGTATTAATATCTTCAGATGGATCATAACTCAATACCCAACCTAAACCTTTGTGTTGTCTACCTACATAAGCAGTTGCTACATATTGTTCTTTCCCATCAACTAATTTGAATAAATCACCTTCTTTAAGATGATCTTGGGCATAAATATCTTCTTCATCAATTAAAGGATATTGATTGTGATATTTTGATTCTTTACCTCTATTTAAAGTTGCAATCTTCATTTATTACACTAACCTCTCTTTTATACGTTTAATTTCTTCAATCGTCACATTGCTTTGTTGATTCGTAAATGCATTTTACATTATATATATTTACTAATTGAATGATTCATTTATTATTTTAACAAAGAATGCTACTTAGTCCTATTTTCTAACAAAAAAAGAGTGAGCTTACAATTCGATCGATTAAAGAAGGAATTGTAACCCACCCTATAACACGTGTGATTTGTTTAGATTAATTTGTTTTTATATTCTTTTTATTATTCTTTTGGTTTATCTCTTAACTGTAATGAATAAGCAACAATCATTGCTAGTAACATAAGCAATAAAGTTGGTGTTATAAATACAGATAATAATAATCCGTGAACCATAATATTTATGAATTCAGTTAATAATTTAAAGAATAAGATACTTCCCATAAATAATTGTAAGAAGTAAAATTTACCTCTTAAGAAATAAGTAAGTGTTGTAGCAATATAAACAATGATAATGAATAAAAGTAATAATAATGTTACCCATTCAATCACATATTGCGTTTGTGATAATTCCCATTCTCCAGATAAGAACAATGCATTTCTGTTGTTAAATTCTAAGAATGTAAAGAAGAATATAACTAAACCACAGAAAATTTCAACATACATTGGTTTTATCCATTTTGGCTTTCTCATCCAATTTGGAATATCATCTTCTTGAATATTAACAATATTTTTTACTTTTTCTTTAAATTTATCCCTTTTAACTCTAATTCTTTCTAAATCAACACTTCTTCTTGTTTTACGTGCATATTCTGTTGTCTTATCTTGTAGTTGTTTTAAGTGAACTTTAGTTTGATTTGAGACATTACCTTTACTTGTTCTTGATAATTCAGGTTCTTCTTCGCCTAATTCTTGTTTAGTAAGCGGCAGAGCACGTCTTAAGAACAAGAAGTTCCAAATTGACATTTGTCCTAATAACCACATAATAATAAAGAATGTATTAACACTTAAAATATCAATAGATTCAATTTCATTAGCGTCAATACGACCATGCAATGCAATTTGAGTAATAAGATAACTGATACCATATGACACTATAATCCACATATAATGACTTTTTCGATTATCACTATTCAATTCATCTTTATATACAATGTATCCAATATGTATGATGAACGGAATAACAAATACGATACCAAAGAATCCATACACTTGCATCATAAGAACTAGAGTAATTAAGAAATACATTACCCCTATGACTAAGAAGAAAATTGAAATATCATAATCATACTTAATTGTTCTAAATAACGTATGACCTAGTAACATTACTAAGATACCAAATAATATAATGATTATGGCACTTACAATTGGGAAACCCCCGATAAATCTACTCATCACTTTAATTATTTCAGCGAAAAATGCGTTCAGGAATTCCCATATATTATACACATGTGTATTTACCTTCTTATCTCCATTTAACTGTTTAATAAGCGGTAAGTTAATTAATATAATGAGTCCTGTGAAAAGTGAAACGATACCGATGATATAACTAAATATAATCTCGGTGTGTTTCTTAAGAAAAGACATACTATTCACCTCAAAAGTTATTATATATGAAGAACTTATTCTTGTCTTTAATAAATCACTAAATACGTCTATAGACCTAGAAAAGTTTATTATTAGCATAACTGGGTAAAAGGTGTATGTAAACAATAAAACACAATTAGGGGTGGATTTATTATGAGTAATGAAGAATTTGCAAAAAAATCAGCTGAAAAAGCCAAAGAAGCAGAAGAGAAACTAAAAGAACAAAAAGAAGAAAAAACAAATGATACAGAACAAACTAAAAAAGATATTGATGATGCGTTAAATTAATATCTACTTGCTAGTTAAATCATAATAAGAATTCAATTTTCTATAAAAACTACGTGCCTAGGGTGTTTTTGATATCCTAGGTACTTTTTATGTTTACAAGCAATATACGTTTATATCACTTAATTTTTATGATTCTTTATTCCATATCCCTTTCTGAAATTCCCTACTCACTCCCAATTATTTTGCATAAAATCAAAATATTATTTTATGAAATCTTTTATTAACTTGACAATCCACATGAAAAATCATACATTAAAGACAAATTAAAAATAATAAACGCACTAGGGGTGTTTTGAACTGAGATGAGGTTAAGCCTCAAACCCTTTGAACCTGATCTAGCTAGATACTAGCGTAGGAAAGTGTAATTAACAAAGATTATAATCGTATGTTGAATCATATTCTTATGTTTTACGCACAACTTTCCTAGAGATGGTTGTGCGTTTTTTTAGGAGGATGTTTTTATGTCAAAAGGTTTAAAGCTTTCTGAGATATTAGTGACAGTACTTATCTCTGTAATTTTCGCTATTATTTATAACTTATGGTGGTTATTTTATAATGTTGCACAAGTCGCTGGTTTACACCTAGAACAATTAACATATGGTGTATGGTTTATGGCTGCGATTGTTTGTTATTTAATTATTCCTAAGCCAGGTATCGCCTTACTTGCTGAGTTTGCTGCAGGTGCCGGTGAAACAATTGTGATGGGTAAATTTGATATACCTACAATCATCTATGCCCTACTACAAGGTTTAGCTTGTGAGATTGTCTTTGCGATATTCAAATACCAGTCTCGTTCAGTCATGGTAGCTATGCTTGCGGGATTAGTGACTGCACTTATTTCATTCCCAGTCGACTATTTTTATGGTTATTTAAATGAAGTTGCTGGCTGGAACTTAATTTTATTCATTGTTTTCCGTGCGATTAGTGGTATTATCATTGCTGGTTTATTATCTTATTTATTGGTTAAAGCATTGGATCAAACTGGTGTAACTAAAGTATTCAGACCCGCTTCTAAAGATGATTACGATACATTATAAGGGGACTTAAAAGTGTTAAAAGTTACAAATTTACGTTTGAAATATCCAAATGGACATCGAAAAATTTTTGATAATCTAAATTTAGAAATTAAAGAAAAAGAAAAAGTACTTTTACTAGGACCATCTGGTTCTGGAAAAAGTACCCTTTTAAATGTATTAAGTGGCATTGTACCCAATTTAATAGAATTACCTATGAAGTATGATGAATTGCAAATTAAAGAGCATAATGGCGTGATCTTTCAAGATCCGGATTCACAATTTTGTATGCCTAAAGTTTATGAAGAACTTGCCTTTGTTTTAGAGAACAGACAAGTACCAAGACAAGATATGGATGAAGCCATTAACCAAGCATTAGCATCAGTGAATTTAAATGTAACCGAAAATACACAAATCAATCAATTAAGTGGTGGTATGAAACAAAAATTAGCTATCGTCGAAACAATATTACAACAGGCAGATACACTATTTTTAGATGAACCCACTGCAATGTTGGATGTTAATGCTACATCTGATTTATGGCAACGCTTGATTAAGCTTTGGAAAGATCAAACAGTACTCATTGTCGAACATAAGGTCGAACATATTTGGCAACATGTTGATAGAGTTTTATTAATGAACTATGAAGGACAAATCATTGCTGATGATACGCCAAATCATATTTTAAAGCATTATGAACATTTACTAAGTAAATACGGCGTATGGCATCCAAATGCATGGCATTATGCACCTGAACCTAAACATATGGCACCATCGTCTATAGAGCCATTATTTAAATTTGAATATGGTGCCATCATTCGTAATAAGAAAGATTTGTTTAAAGTGGATCAATTAGCTATTCATTCAGGAGAGTGGATTACGATAACTGGTCAAAATGGTACTGGTAAAACCTCATTATTAGAATCCATATTACAATTAATCAAATATAAAGGCGTAATGACATTTCAAGGTCAGGAATTGCGTAAAATTAAAGATGCTGCAAAGCACATGTATCTTGTGTATCAGAATCCAGAACTTCAATTTATCACTAACTCTGTCTATGATGAAATATTGATTCATTTTAACCATTTAGATTCATCTAGTGCAGAATCTAAAACCCTCGACTTATTAGATTTACTAGACTTAACCAATGTTAAAAATCAACATCCTTACGAATTATCAATGGGCCAAAAACGTAGGTTAAGTGTAGCAACGGCATTAAGTTCAAATGCAGATATCATCCTATTAGATGAACCAACATTTGGTTTGGATAGCCACAATACATTTCAATTAATAAAACTATTTCAAGAGAGAGTATCTAAGGGACAAAGTATCATTATGGTTACACATGACCCAGAGATTATTAAACGCTATCCAACACGTCAATGGATAATTGAAAACCAATATTTAACAGAAATCAAAGGTGATCAACATGTTTGAACATTGGAAAATTAGACACACCTTTATGGATGACGTCAATATTATCACTAAACTCGTTTTAGGCGTTTTACTATTTTTCTTTATTATTTTTATTCATAATTTTGACTTTATGATTTACATCGTTTGTCTCATGTTTATCTTTTTACTTATGTTTAACGGAACGCAATTTAAAATTACTGGTGCTTTTATACTAGCAACCACGTTCTTTGCTCTATTGTCATCACTATTCATGATTTTATATGGTGATGGTGACCATATTTTATTTAAATTTGGCATCATTCAAATTAGTACGGAAAGTATCGTCAGAGGTATTCACCTTTCTCTTCGTACAATTACAGTGTCGATGTTTGGTATTCTTATAGCATTAACGTCACAAGTGGTCATGATATTTTATAGTCTAATGCAACACTTAAAAGTAAAACCTAAAGTTGCCTATGCCTTTATGGCCGCAATTAGAATGATACCATTAATCATTAGTTCTTTAATTCAATTACGTCGTTCTTTAAAAATGAGATATCAAATGATAGATAAATCAAATTATAGAGGATTCAAAAGACTCAAACATCTAATTATTCCTTTATTAAGTCAAAACATACGACGTGCACATCAATTATCTGTTGCAATGGAGTCTAAAGGTTTTAAAGATGGTCCAAGAACGTATTATTATCACGCACCATTCTCATACAAAGATATTATATTGATCATATGTTTATTAATTATTATCGGACTTTCTTATTATTTATCAGCTACCTTGCCAATAACTGGTATCCATGATGTCAGAATAGGTAGATTAGAATAAATTATTTTATCCATACTTCAATCATTCCATATATAAATCAAAAAATCCTGGGACAAAATAAATGTCTCAGGATTTAATAATATAAACAGCTGTTGACTGTAAACACATTCTTTTTCTTGTATCATTTTATTTCAATGCTTTATTTCCTATATCTGTTCTATAAAACAAGTTATTGCTCTTTATTTTTTTAACATTTTGATAGGCATTCACTTGGGCTTCTTTTATATTTTGCCCTTCCCCAATAGCTAAAATGACTCGTCCACCACTATTAACAAACTGGTCATTATCCTTCTTCAAACCGCTTACAAAGTAATTTGAGTCAAGTTCAAATCCACTGACTTCATGCCCTTTTTCGTAATTACCTGGATAGCCTTTAGAAGCTAACATAACACCAACCACTGATTCATCTTTCCATTCAAAGTGAATCGGCTCATCATTATCAAGCGCAATAATATGTTGCATCAAATCACTATTCATTCTTGTCAATAATACTTGTGCTTCTGGGTCACCAAATCTTGCATTAAACTCTATTACTTTCGGCCCTTCTTCTGTTAAAATAGCACCAATATATAATAACCCAAAGAAGTGATGACCTTCTTCAGCCATTGCATGTGCAATCGGTTGTGCAATCTCATTATTAGTTCTATTAATGATATCATTGCTAATATGAGGTACTGGACAATATGCACCCATGCCACCTGTATTCGGTCCTTTATCGTAATCATAGGCACGTTTATGATCTTGAGCGATACAGTCAAATGGAACAGCTCTCTTACCATTAACAAATGTCATTACAGAAAATTCTTCACCTTCTAAAAATTCTTCAAACACAATAGTTCCTGAATTTCCATCAAACATTTGTTGAACTGCTTCTTTAGCTTCAGCTCTTTCTGAAGCAATTACTACCCCTTTACCTGCAGCTAAACCATCTTTTTTAATAACTATTGGCAAATCACATGTCTCAACAAAAACTAATGCCTCATCCTTGTCATCAATTTCCTTATATTGTGCAGTAGGAATATCATATTTAGCCATTATTCTTTTAGCAAATGCCTTTGAGCCTTCAATTTGTGCTGCATCGCGATTAGGACCAAACACTTTAATTTGATGTTTTCTTAACAAATCAGGCAAACCATCTATCAATGGTTGTTCAGGTCCAATTACAACCCATTCAATTTGATGATTAGTGACAAATTCTAAGATAGCTTCGTGGTCATTTTCTTTAATATTCGTATGGATTTGTGCCACATTAACCATTGCTTCATTGCCAGGTATCACATGAACTTGGTCTACCATTGATGATTGACTTAATTTATAGGCTAATACATGTTCACGTCCACCTGCACCAATAACGAGTACTTTCATGACTTTTCTCCCTTCAACATCCTGCTTTTAGTGTTTAAAATGTCGCATTCCTGTCATTACCATTGTAATGCCATATTTATTTGCCATATCTATAGAATCTTGGTCCTTAATTGATCCGCCAGGTTGAATAATTGCTTTTATTCCATTTTTTGCAGCTAATTCTACAGTATCATCCATTGGGAAAAAACCATCCGATACTAATGCAACATTATCATTAATTTCAATTGCTCTTTCCAATGCTATTTTGGCTGAACCTACACGATTCATTTGACCAGCACCAATACCCACTGTTTGTTTGGCATTACTTAAAATCACTGCATTACTTTTAACTGCACCTACAACTTTCCAACCTAATAACATGGCTTCCCATTGCGCTTCGGTTGGTTCTACTTCTGTAGCAACAGTCATGTCAGCACGACTCACTTCAAAGTTGTCTTTATCCTGTACTAAATAACCACCCGATACTGATACAAATTCTTGTTCTCTATTATCAATCGTTGTATCTATTTCTAAAAGTCGAATATTTTTCTTTTTCGTTAAAATGTCTAAAGCCTCTTGCGTAAATTGAGGTGCGATAACAACTTCTAAAAAGATAGAATGTAGTGTTTCAGCTAACGTCGCTGTCACTGGTCTATTTAGTGCAATAATACCACCAAAAATGGATTGATTATCTGCATCAAAAGCATTTTGAAAAGCTTCTTCTATTGAATTTCCAATTCCCACACCACATGGATTCATATGTTTGATGGCAATCGTAGTTGGCTCATCAAATTTTTTAACTAATGAGAGTGCTGCATCAGCATCTTTAATATTATTGAAGCTAAGTTGTTTACCATGTAATTGTTTAGCTCCTGCAATTGTATGTTTAGCATCAGTTGTTCTGACAAAGTAAGCAGATTGTTGTGGGTTCTCACCATAGCGTAAAGTTTCTTTATTATCTTTAAAGAAATTCACAATAGCTTTATCGTATTGAGTGGTATGTTCAAATACTTTAATCATAAGTGATTTTCGATATGCTTCATCTAATTGGTCATTTTTAATTCTATTAATTACTTCATTATAATCAGCAGGATGTACAACGGTTGTCACATGTTTAAAATTCTTAGCAGCTGCTCTTAACATTGTCGGACCGCCAATATCAATATTTTCAATCGCATCCATTTCTGTAACATCTGGATTGTCTACTGTTTTTTGGAATGGATATAAATTAACAACTACTAAATCAATTAAATCAATGTGTTGTGCTTTTAATTCTTCCAAATGTTCCGATTTATCTCTGTCAGCCAAAATGCCACCATGCACTGCTGGATGTAAAGTTTTAACGCGTCCATCCATAATTTCAGGAAACTGAGTCAATTCAGACACAGATTTCACATCAACTTGTGCCTCTTCTAATATGCGTTTCGTTCCACCTGTTGAATAAAGCTCATAACCTAATTCTTTTAAAGATGTTGCAAATTCTACAATACCGTTTTTATTTGAAACACTTAAAATTGCTCTTTTCATTATTCTCAATACTCCTCTATCGAATGATTTTCGCAATAACGCTTGGATATAACTCGTACTCTAATTGTTTGACTCTCTCTTCTAATGTTTCAATTGTGTCGTCCGTTCTTATATCACATTGTCTTTGTTCGATAATTTCTCCCGTATCCATACCATTGTCAACATAATGTACCGTTGATCCAGTTATTGAATCCCCGCTTCGAAATGCTTGACCTATTGCGTCTATCCCCTTAAATTTCGGCAATAATGATGGATGGATATTTAATATTTTATGAGGATAAGCTTTTAGAATATCCTCCCCTATCAACCTCATATAACCTGCTAAAACAATCCACTGAACCCCTTCTGCAGAAAGTAATGATAACAAATGTTGTTCATAATGAGATTTTGACTCAAAGCGCTTTGGCTCATTAATATGCACTGATACGCCTAGTTGTTCTGCTCGTTTAATACAATATGCATCATGGTGATCTGTATAAAGTGCAGTAATTTCAATATCCTCTATATGTCCTTGTTGAACATGTCGTACAATATTTTCAAAGTTACTTCCAGAACCTGATGCAAAGATTGCTACTTTGGTCACGTTTATACCCCCTGAATATGAATCGGGTTATGACTATCTTCTACAATACGTCCGATTTCATAGGCATTCACATTAAGCTGTTTTAAAATATCCATCGTCTTATCTTTCTCTATTTCATCGACGATAACAGTAAAACCAATGCCCATATTAAATATGTTATACATCTCATCAGTACTAATATTGCCTTGTTCTTGTAACCAATCGAATATTGCAGGTTTAGGAAATGCATTTGCATTTATTTCTGCAGATAATCCATCTGGCAATGAACGAGGAATATTTTCATAAAAACCACCACCAGTAATGTGATTCATCGCTTTTATTGTTACATGTTTTTTTAATTCTAATATTGGTTTTACATATAATTGGGTTGGTGCTAAAAATGTTTCTAAATACGTATGCTGACCAAATTTATCGTTAAGGTTTATACCTGACTTTTTAATGAGTTGTCTCACTAGACTATATCCATTTGAATGAATACCATTGGATGCCAATCCTATAATTACTTGACCAGATTTCACGTCTGAACCATCAATATATTCATCTTTCTCAACTGCACCAACTGCAAAGCCTGCCAAATCATATTCACCTTCATGATACATTTCACCCATTTCGGCAGTTTCGCCACCGATTAAAGCCGTATTAGTTTCTTCACAAGCATCACTGATACCTTTAACAATTTGTTCAATGATTTCAGGAACTACTTTATGCGTTGCAATATAATCTAAGAAGTAAAGCGGCTCTGCACCTGTAGTTAAAATATCATTCACACACATTGCCACCGCATCTATACCTATAGAATCATGCTTATTATGATCAATTGCTAATTTCAATTTGGTACCTACACCGTCTGTTCCTGAAACTAATACTGGTGCTTTCATATTGAGTTGAGATAAATCAAATGTTGCACCAAAACCGCCTAATCCACCGATAACTTCCTTACGCATCGTACGTTTAACATGACTAGACATTCTTTCTACCGCTTCATAACCTGCATGGATATCTACACCTGATTGTTCGTATGCTTTAGACATTTATATTTCCCTCACTATCAAAGTAATGTTTATTTTCATTAATATATGCTTTTTGACGATCACTTAAATGCTTTTTATAATTCTCTTCGTAATCAAACAATCCAGCCGGATAGTCTCCTGTGAAGCTTTCAACACACAAACCACTATATGGCGCGTCATAATCTAAACCTATAGATTCAATTAATCCATTCACACTAAGATATGCAAGCGAATCAGCGCCTATATATTCACAAATTTCTTCTGGTGATTTACTCGCTGATATTAATTCAGCAGTTGTTGATACATCAATACCATAGAAGCTTGGGAACATAAATTCTGGAGACGCAATTCTGACATGTACTTCATTAGCTCCTGAATCCTTTAACATCTTTACAATACGTTTAGAGGTAGTACCTCTGACAATAGAGTCATCCACTAAGATGATATTCTTTCCTTCGACAATATCTTTAACTGCTGACAATTTAACACGAACACCTTGCTCACGAAGTTGTTGTGTCGGTTGAATAAATGTTCTCGCTACATATTGATTTTTTACAAGACCCATTTCATATGGAAGCCCTATCTCTTCGGCATAACCGCTAGCAGCTGATAAAGATGAATTAGGCACACCGATTACCATATCTGCTTCTACTGGACTTTCTTGTGCTAAACGTTTACCAGAGGCTTTACGAACAGCATGCACATTTTTCCCAGCAATCGTAGAATCTGGTCTAGCAAAATAGATATATTCCATGGCTGAAATTGCGGTATTTGTATGTCTTGTATACGATTTAACTTGGATGCCATCATCGTTAATAATGACATATTCACCGGCATGAATATCTTGCACAAATTCTGCTCCTAAGACGTCAATAGCACATGTTTCACTAGCTAGAATATAAGTGTTATCTTGCATTTTCCCGACGACTAAAGGTCTAATAGCATTAGGGTCAACTGCACCATATAAAGCATCTTTAGTTAACACTGCGAATGTGAATCCACCTTTTATTTGACGTAAACTTTCTTTTAAAGCTTCTTCAAATGTAGGTGCTTTACTTCTTCGGATTAAATGCATAATCACTTCAGTATCAGATGACGAATGGAAAATGGCACCATGTTTTTCAAGGTTTTGTCTTAAAGATTGGGCATTAATAAGGTTGCCATTATGACAAATCGCAACACTCATATCATAAAAGTGATATAAAAAAGGTTGAATATTTTCTATACCTTTATTACCAGAAGTAGCATATCTCACATGACCAATTGCATTATGATAATCTTTTAATCTTGATAATTGATCATCTTTAATGGCTTCTGTTAGTAATCCAAGACCTCTTTCACCTACTAATTCTTCATGATTGGCAGCTACTATTCCTGCACCTTCTTGACCTCTATGTTGTAAACTATGCAACCCCATATAAGTTAATTGAGCAGCATCTGGATGATTCCAAATGCCAAAAACACCACATTCCTCATTTAGTCCTGAGTAGTTAAACATTGGCTAATAGCTCCTTCCCAAACATCTTTGATATCTGCTACGTTTTTGATAATTGTTGTTTGGTTATTTGATACTACGAACTGATTACCATCATTAAATTGACCAATTTCAATTGCATTTTCAATGTTTAGTGATTCATTTTCTTTTACAGAAATAATATATCTACCTTGAGATTCACTAAATAACTGTGCATTAGATACATCTATTTTTGCCTCTAACCCTAAATCATAATGTGCACTTATTTTTGCTAGTGTAATTAATAAACCACCTTTTCCAACTGTTTGAACATGTGATGCAGCACCGTTTCTAATAGCTGATTTAACCGCTTCACCTTTTGCAACCTCATCAATTAGATCAATTGATTCAAATTCATGATTGACTGTGCCATATATTAATTTTTCTAATTGGCTACCGCCGAAGTCATCACGTGTATCTCCAACGATATATAATTTTTCTCCAGCTTGTGGTTTAAAATCAGCTAAATAGTTAACATCATCAATTAAGCCAACCATACCAACTACTGGTGTTGGGAAGATGGATGTACCTCGTGTTTCGTTGTATAACGATACATTTCCTGATACAACAGGCGTTTTTAATACATCACATGCTTCTGCCATTCCTTTAGTAGAATCAATTAATTGTTGATAAATTTCTTTTTTCTCTGGAGATCCATAATTCAAGCAATCTGTCATGGCTAGCGGTGTAGCACCTACAGCAATCAAATTACGATATGCTTCTGCTACAACCATTTTCCCGCCTTCATAAGGTTGATTAAATACATAACGTGCTTCACCATCAATCGTTGAAGCAATTGCTTTATTCGTACCTTCTACTCTTACCACTGATGACTGTAATCCTGGTTTAATAATCGTATTAGCACCAACTTGTTGATCATATTGCTCATATAAATAATGTTTTGAAGCAATCGTTGGGTGTTTTAATAACTGGTCAAATACATTCTCAATATCAATATGACTATAGTCATTTTTAGATGTATTGTATGCTTTCTCTTCACCTTCAAGAATATAAACTGGTGCTTCATCCGATAAAGGTTGTACCGGAATATCTGCAAACACTTCATCTTCATATGTTAAAACAAAGCGATTTGTATCAGTTACTTCTCCAATGACTGCACTATCTAATTCATGCTTTTCAAATAAGTCTAAGAATTTTTGTTCTGTTCCTTTTTCTACAACAAGTAACATTCTTTCTTGAGTTTCAGAGAGCATCATTTCATATGGTGAAATACCTGGTTCTCTAGTTGGTACTTGGTCCAATCTTAAGTGGAGGCCACTTCCACCTTTAGCCGCCATTTCCGAAGAAGATGAAGTTAATCCTGCCGCTCCCATATCTTGGATACCAACTAATTCATCGAATGTGATAGCTTCTAATGTTGCTTCCATTAATTTCTTACCAACAAATGGGTCACCAATTTGTACAGATGGTCGTTTGCTTTCACTTTCTTCAGTTAATTCTTCAGATGCAAACGTTGCTCCGTGAATACCATCTCTACCTGTTTTTAACCCTACATAAATAACAGAATTACCTACACCTTTAGCTGTCCCTTTTTGTACCATGTCATGATCAATAATGCCGACACACATAGCATTGACAAGAGGATTACCATCATAGCGGTCATCAAACTCGATTTCACCAGCAGTTGTTGGAATACCAATACAGTTACCATAGCCACCGATACCACTAACTACGCCTTTAAGCAGTCTCTGATTTTGCTTGTTTGATAACTCACCAAAGCGTAAGCTATTTAATAAATTAATAGGACGTGCTCCAATAGAAACAATATCTCTGATGATTCCTCCCACACCTGTAGCAGCACCTTGATACGGTTCAATAGCTGAAGGGTGATTATGTGATTCCACTTTAAAAACGACTGCTTGGTTGTCACCAATATCTACAACTCCAGCGCCTTCTCCTGGTCCCATTAATACATGTTCGCCAGTAGTAGGAAACTGTTTTAAAAATGGTTTTGAATGTTTGTAAGAACAGTGCTCACTCCACATAACTGAAAAAATACCCGTTTCAGTAAAATTGGGTTCTCTGCCTAAGATTTCACATACTTTATCGTATTCTTTATCACTTAATCCCATATCTTGATATAGCTTTTCCAACTTAATTTCTTCAACACTTGGTTCGATAAATTTAGACATTTTGTTCCCTCCAACTATTTACCATAGCCTCAAATAATTTAACGCCGCTATCAGTACCTAATAATGACTCCATTGCTCTTTCCGGATGTGGCATCATACCGCAAACATTACCTTCTTTATTAACAATGCCTGCAATATCAGCATATGACCCATTAGGATTATCAGTGTATTTCAAAATAATTTGATTGTTCGTAATCAATTCGTTATAAATGTCTTCATTACAGTAGTAATGACCTTCACCGTGTGCTACCGGATAAACAACCACTTCATTTTCTTCATATAAATCTGTGAATGGCGTCTGATTATTTACAATACGTAAAGATTCATTACGACTGACAAATAAATGTGAATCATTATGAAGTAACGCACCAGGTAGTAAACCGATTTCAGTTAAAATTTGGAATCCATTACATACACCTAGTACTGGTTTGCCTTCTTTAGCCAATCTTTTTACTTCATTGATAACTGGTGCGACACTTGCCATAGCACCTGATCTTAAATAATCACCAAATGAGAACCCTCCAGGAATAAGTACACCATCAAATCCTGCTAATGTTGTCGTTCTATAATCAACATATTCTGCTTCAACACCTGATTTGATTGCTGCATTATACATATCTCTATCACAATTTGAACCAGGAAATACAAGAACAGCAAATTTCATGTTATGCATTCTCCTTTTCATCAATCACTTTATAGCTATATTCTTCAATAACAGTGTTAGCAAATAGTTTTTCACTTAATGTTGTAATAATATTATCAACCGCTTCATCAGTTGCTTCATCAACTGTCATGTATAATACTTTTCCTACTCGAATATCATTAACTTGTTTATATCCTAAATCATGAACTGCTCGATTTAATGCTTGACCTTGTGTATCTAAAACTTGAGGTTGTAAAGTGACATGTAATTCAATTGTTTTCATTATTTTAAATCCTCCAATTTATTTAAAAATGATTGATATGTTTCAATTAATGAGCCCGTATCATTTCGGTAGACATCTTTATCAAAATTTGTATCTGAATATTTATCCCATATTCTGCATGTATCTGGTGAAATTTCATCAGCTAGTAAAATTTTTCCTTCATTTGTAATTCCAAATTCAATTTTAAAATCTACAAGTCTTAATTTCATTTCATCCATTAGTTGGACAAGTACTTTATTAATATCGAGTGCCATTGATTTTAACGTTGAAATTTGATCATCATAAGCGATGTGTAACAACTTAATATGGTCTTCTGTAATCAATGGATCATTTAATTCATCATTTTTATAGAAAAATTCAACCAAAGGCACATCAAAGAGATACCCTTTTTCAAATCCAAGTCTTTGTGTAATAGAACCTGCTGCAATATTTCTAACTACCACTTCTAATGGAATAATTTTCACTGATTCTACTAACTGTTCTGTATCGGATAATTGCTTGATAAAATGACTTTTTAAACCATTTTTTTCTAAGTATTCAAAGATAATTGAAGTAATACGATTATTAAGTTTTCCTTTTCCAGACATGGCATCTTTTTTAGCACCATTGCCTGCAGTGACTTCATCTTTGTATTCAACACGTAACTCATTGGGTTTATCCGTGGAATATATTTTTTTAGCTTTACCTTCATAAAGTAATGTCATTTATTGGTCTCTCCCTTCAAAACGCTTCAACATGTCCTTTTCAGTGTCATCGATTCGGTTCGTTAATATAGTCATATGTCCCATTTTTCTATTTGGTTTACGCTCAGATTTACCATAAATATGAACGTGCCATTCAGGATGCGCTGCAAATTCATCTTCCAATAAATCTAAATCTTTACCTAATAAATTCATCATGACAGCAGGCTTTAGTGTTTCTATTTTGTCAGGCAAGGTTTGACCAGTGACTGCTAAAATATGAGTGTCAAATTGTGAATAATCACATGCTTCAATTGAATAATGTCCAGAATTATGAGGTCGAGGTGCGATTTCGTTAACATACAATTGATCATTGCAATCAATGAAAAACTCAACTGTAAATGTTCCTATAAAGTGGACAGTTTTTATTATTTTTTCAACTTCTCGTTTAGCATTTTCGATTTGATTACATCTCGCAGGGACAATGGTTTTAAATAAAATTTGATTTTTATGTTCATTTTCTTGTAGTGGGAAGTATGTGATTTGTTGATGATTACCGATAGTCACAGTAAGTGACACTTCTTTTTTAATATTTAAAAATTGTTCTGCGACACATTCCTGATTTGATACTAATTTTTCAGCTTCTTTAATATCTTCTTCAGATTTAACTAATATTTGACCTTTGCCGTCATAACCACCGAAACGTGTTTTAACAATAAATGGATAGCCAAGTGTATTAGTAGCCTTTGATAAATCATCTTTATGTTTAATTGAGGTATATGGAACAATCTGTGTTCCTGCTTGTTCTAAAGTTTGTTTTTCAGTTAAACGATCTTGAAGTAATTGTATGGCTTGATAGCCTTGAGGAATATTATATTTTTCAGTAAGCGTCTTAAGTTGTTCAGCTGATATATTTTCAAATTCATAAGTAATGACATCCGAACTTTCACCTAGAAGATGCAGTGCACGTTCGTCATCATAATTCGCTTCTATAAATTCATGTGCCACGTATCGACATGGACAATCAGAACTTGGATCTAAAACAATCACCTTATATCCCATTTTTTGAGCTGATTGTGCCATCATCTTACCTAATTGACCACCACCAATAATGCCTATGGTTGAGCCAAATGATAGTTTATTGAAGTTCATTTTGCATTTCCTCCACTTTTTGTACCAATGTTTTTTCATAATTTTCCAAATTTTCACGAACTGACGAATTGCTTATACCTAATATTCTTGCAGCTAGTATCCCAGCATTTTTAGCTCCTGCTTTACCGATTGCTGTCGTCGCTACTGGAATTCCACCCGGCATCTGTACAATCGACAATAGAGAATCCAATCCTTTTAAACTTTTAGATTCAATAGGAACACCAATAACAGGTAATGTGGTCATCGATGCAACCATACCTGGTAAATGCGCTGCACCACCAGCTCCTGCAATGATTAAATCATAACCGTTGTTACTTGCATGACTCGCAAAATCTACCATTAAATGAGGCGTACGATGCGCTGAAACGACTTTCTTTTCATACGGAATTTCAAATTGTTCAAGCATTGTGCAACTTTCGCTCATAATTTCCCAATCGGAAGAACTACCCATAATGACTGCTACTTTCAAGATGTACACCCTTTCAAAACTTTGGATTTATTTGTCGTTAAGTTGTATATTACAGATATAGCATAACAATCATCAAATGCTTTTTCAATCAAAAATCGAACTTTAATAAGAAAATTTAATTAAATTTACGTCTTTTAGCTATTAAGATATGTAAATTTAATGTTAAAGTTAAGTTATTGGAAAAAATAGGAGGAGATATTGTGGTAGCAAAATTATTAGATGGTAAACAAATCGCTAAAGATTATCGTCAAGGTTTAAAAGATCAAGTGGAAGTACTTAAATCTAAAGGATACACACCTAAATTATCCGTAATATTGGTCGGTAACGATGGTGCAAGCCAAAGTTATGTTAGGTCTAAAAAGAAAGCAGCAGAAAAAATTGGAATGATTTCCGAAATCGTTCATTTAAGCGAAGATACTTCTGAAGAAGATGTATTATCAGAATTAGAACGCTTAAATAATGATGATTCTGTCAGTGGCATCCTAGTTCAAGTACCTCTTCCAAAGCAAGTTAGTGAACAAAAAGTATTAGAAGCAATTAATCCAGAAAAAGATGTGGATGGCTTCCATCCAAGTAATATTGGTAAATTATATATTGATGAACAAACTTTTGTACCTTGTACACCATTAGGAATTATGGAAATATTGAAGCATGCTGACATTGATATTGAAGGAAAAAATGCTGTGGTAATTGGTAGAAGTCATATCGTAGGTCAACCTGTATCTAAACTATTACTACAACAAAATGCAACTGTGACAATCCTACATTCAAGATCTAAAGACATGGCTAGTTTCATTAAAGAAGCTGATATCGTTGTCAGTGCAGTTGGTAAACCTGAATTAGTTACTAAAGATATGGTTAAAGAAGGCGCGGTTATCATTGATGTAGGTAATACACCAGATGAAAATGGGAAACTAAAAGGTGACGTCGCATTTGACGAAGTAAAAGAAGTCGCAAGTGCTATTACACCTGTACCAGGTGGTGTTGGTCCATTAACAATTACAATGGTACTGAATAATACTTTACTTGCAGAGAAAATGCGTCGTGGTATTGAATAATTATAAAAAAGCAGAAGGCGTTGGCCTTCTGCTTTTTTATTCTATTTATACTGCTACACTCAATTTTGGAATAAATGTTTCGTAATGAATTTTAGATTCATCTATATTTAATTCTTTTAAAGCTTTAATCATTGATTGAATGAATGATTTCCCACCGCATACATAAATTTCCGTACCATTGTCGATCCATTGTTTTAATTGTTCACTACCAATATAGCCGTTTTTATTTTTATCGTATAAGTCATACGTTGCTTGCGTGTTCCCATTAGCAATAGCAGTTAATAATGATGAGAACGGTGCATCGTCCATGTCATTTGTTACTTGTATAAATCGAGCTTCTCCATTGTCATTTACTACTTCATTAAACATAGATACGAGTGGCGTTACGCCTATACCAGATCCTAGGAACAACTGTCTATTACCTTTTTCAACAACATGAAATGGCCCTACAGGAGCTGTCAAATTAATATTGTCCCCTTCTTGAAATTCATCATGTAAAATTGTAGATACTTCACCTTCATGTTCTGTAGTTACATCTCTTTTCACCGCAAAAGTAAGATGATTTTTATCGCCTTTTACAATTGAATAATGTCTTTTAGCTCTATAAGGCATTTTTTCACTACCTACATCGACGGTAATATATTGACCAGGTACAAACTGACTTAAATCATATTCACCCGAAGAGACTGTGAAAGCTTTAATATCAGAAGAGACTTGTTCTATGGTTTCAACTTTAAATGGCTGGAAGCCGTCCCATAGCATGTCTTTATAGATATCTTTTTCAACAGAAATGAATATGTCTGCAATTTCTTGATAAGCTTTTTTCCATGTTTTAATAATTTCATGGTCGTCATCTAATCCAACAACTTCTTTTATTGCTGCAATTAAGTTTTCACCAACGATATCGTATCCTGCTGGTGGTACTTGTAAAGCGCAATGTTTATAAGCGATTTCTTTTACTACAGGTAGGATAGCTTCAAGATGATCAATATTAACCGCTGCGGCTAACACAGATTGAGCTAATGCAGTAGATTGTAATCCACGCTGTTGATTTGTTTGATTAAACATGTTTTTTAGTTCAGGATGTTGTTTAAACATGCGTGCATAAAAATTCGAAGTAATTTCTACTCCTTTATCTTGTAATACTGGTACTGTTTCTTTTACTACGTCTTTTTCTCTTTCACTTAACATTATTTCCACTCCCGGATAACTCGTATTTAAAACCAAAACTTTTTACACTGTCATTCTAAACCTTAACTATGTAGTTAATCAAAGAAATGTTAAATTGTTCACATAACGTTCAATTTACATAATTTTAATTATTTATTTCTTATTATATGTTTTAAATATCTAATTAATCAGGTATATTAAGACTATAGTATGATGTATTATTCTGAAAATTAACGTATGATATACATAAATCGTAGTTGACTAACATTCGGAGGTTACTTTATGAACAAACTAATTCAGTCACTATCAGCAATCGGAGTATCTGCTACTTTAGTCACACCTAATCTAAATGCCGAAGCGACAACTAATTCGGAACCTCAATTAAGAGGCGTGAATGACATCATCATCGAAAAAGGTGAAGATTATAACCTACTTCAAGGCATAAGTGCTTATGATAAAGAAGATGGTGATTTAACACATAAAATCAAAATAGATGGCGATGTTGATACTACTAAATCAGGTACATATGAGGTTAAATACAAAGTCACAGATTCAGACGGTGCTCAAAAAACTTCAATTAGAAATATTAAAGTCAAATAATATTTTATATTTAGTTGAGATTAATTTCTCAACTTTTTTTATTTTCTGAATATCTTCAAATTATCTATCTAAAAATGCATTATTTATTGCAATTTCACAAATTTGTCCTTTTTCACAAAATGTACACACAATTTTAACAAATCTTACAATCCCCGTCATATCTCAAATTTTTTTAAATTTTTTGCTTATATCAATAATTTTTTTCTTTTAGGTACTTGTAAATATTGTGTAATAAACTAAAATTAGTGGTAAGCCCTACATTTGTAGTATTAGGAGGTCAAAAAAGTGTCAAAATTTAAGTCTTTGCTTCTAATGGTCGGAACACTAATTTTACTTAGTGGTTGTTCGAACATTGAAGTTTTCAATGCAAAAGGGCCAGTAGCAAGTAGTCAGAAGTTCTTGATCATCTATTCAATTATCTTCATGCTTGTTATTGTTGTCGTTGTTCTTGCTATGTTCGCATTCTTTATTTACAAGTATAGTTACAATAAGAATGATGAATCTGGTAAGATGCACCACAATTCTTTAATTGAAACAATTTGGTTTGTGGTACCTATCATTATCGTTATTGCTTTAGCAATTCCAACTGTTAAAACATTATACGATTATGAAAAACCACCAGAAAAAGACAAGGACCCACTTGTGGTTTACGCAGTAAGCGCTGGTTACAAATGGTTCTTTGCCTACCCAGATCAACACATCGAAACTGTTAATACATTAACAATTCCTAAAGATCGTCCAGTCGTATTCAAGTTACAAGCTATGGATACAATGACAAGTTTCTGGATTCCACAATTAGGTGGTCAGAAATATGCCATGACTGGTATGACTATGAATTGGACATTAACAGCAGATCAAACAGGTACTTTCAGAGGTAGAAACTCAAACTTCAACGGTGAAGGTTTCTCACGTCAAACATTTGATGTTAACTCTGTAAGCCAAAGTGATTTCAACAAATGGGTGAAAAAAGCTCAAAGTAAGAAAACGTTAGATCAAGATACATTTGATAAACAAATCTTACCAAGCACACCTAACAAAGAATTAACGTTTAATGGTACTCATATGGCGTTCGTTGACCCTGCAGCTGATCCTGAGTATATCTTCTACGCATACAAACGTTATAACTACGTTCAGAAAGATCCTAACTTCGTTGACGAAAAAGATCTTTATAAAGATGTAAAAGATAAACCAGTGAAACCAGCACGTAAGGTTACTATTTCAAACGCTAACTACAAACGTCATGGTATGACACCAATGATTCTTGGCAACAATGAAAAATACGACAATGAATTCAAGAAGAAAGAAAAACACAATTCTAAGGAAATGGAAAAAATTTCCAAAGAAGCAAAAGACGATAGTCCGTCTAAAAAAGATGATCATGGAGGTGGACATTAATGAATTTTCCATGGGATCAATTAATCGTTAAAGGTAACTGGATGATTACAATGGCACAAATTGGTGCGCCATTCTTAGTTATCGGCCTTATAGCGGTAATTACGTATTTCAAATTATGGAAATATCTTTATAAAGAATGGTTCACATCCGTAGACCATAAAAAAATCGGTGTTATGTATTTAATCTGTGCCGTATTAATGTTCGTCCGTGGTGGTATTGACGCGTTACTTATTCGTACGCAATTAACTATTCCAGATAACAAATTCTTGGAATCAAATCACTACAATGAAATTTTCAGTACGCACGGCGTTATCATGATTATATTCATGGCTATGCCATTTATCTTTGGTTTATGGAATATTGTTGTTCCTTTACAAATTGGTGCACGTGATGTTGCCTTCCCTGTAATGAACAACGTAAGTTTCTGGCTATTCTTTGCTGGTATGATTTTATTCAACCTATCATTTATCATAGGTGGATCACCAGCTGCTGGTTGGACAAACTATGCACCACTTGCTGGTGAATTTAGTCCTGGTCCAGGTGTTAACTACTATCTAGTTGCAATTCAAATCTCCGGTTTAGGTACTTTAATGACCGGTATCAACTTCTTTGTAACAATCTTAAGATGTAAAACACCAACAATGAAGTTTATGCAAATGCCAATGTTTACTGTAACAACATTCATTACTACTTTAATCGTTATCTTAGCTTTCCCTGTATTAACAGTGGCTTTAGCTTTAATGACAGTAGATAGAGTGTTTGGAACAGCATTCTTTACAGTTGCAGATGGCGGTATGCCTATGTTATGGGCGAACTTCTTCTGGGTATGGGGGCACCCTGAAGTATATATCGTTATCTTACCTGCATTTGGTATTTACTCTGAAATTATTCCAACATTTGCGCGTAAACGCTTGTTCGGTCATCAAAGCATGGTCTGGGCAACTGCTGGTATCGCGTTCTTAAGTTTCTTAGTTTGGGTTCACCATTTCTTCACAATGGGTAATGGTGCTTTAATCAACTCATTCTTCTCAATTTCAACAATGTTAATCGGTGTACCTACCGGCGTTAAGCTATTCAACTGGCTATTAACATTGTATAAAGGTCGAATTACTTTTGAGTCACCGATGTTATTCTCATTAGCATTCATCCCTAACTTCCTATTAGGTGGGGTTACTGGTGTAATGTTAGCGATGGCATCAGCTGACTATCAATATCACAACACTTATTTCTTAGTAGCTCACTTCCACTATACATTGGTTACTGGTGTAGTATTTGCCTGCTTAGCTGGTTTAATCTTCTGGTATCCAAAAATGATGGGCTACAAGTTAAATGAAACATTAAACAAATGGTGCTTCTGGTTCTTCATGATCGGATTTAACGTTTGTTTCTTACCACAATTCATCCTTGGATTAGATGGTATGCCACGTCGTTTATACACTTATATGCCTTCTGATGGTTGGTTCTTATTGAACTTCATTTCAACTATCGGTGCTTTATTAATGGCAATTGGTTTCTTATTCTTAGTGGTAAGCATTGTTTACAGTCACATTAAAGCGCCACGTGAAGCTACAGGCGATAACTGGGATGGCCTTGGTCGTACATTAGAGTGGACTACTGCTTCAGCAATTCCACCTAAATACAACTTTGCTGTCACTCCAGATTGGAATGACTATGATACATTTGTAGATATGAAGGAACATGGTCGTCATTATTTAGACAACCATAATTACAAAGATATTCATATGCCAAATGACACTCCAGTTGGTTTCTGGATGGGTATCTTCTTCACAATTGGTGGTTTCTTCTTAATCTTTGAAACAATCATTCCAGCGGCTATCTGCTTAGCAGGTATCTTTGGTACTATGATTTGGAGAAGTTTCCAAATCGACCACGGTTACCATATCCCTGCTTCTGAAGTAGCTGAAACTGAGGCTCGTTTAAGAGAAGCACGAATTAAAGAAAGGGAGGCTGTAAGTCATGAGTCATGATACTAATACAATCGATTCACGTACGCATGAAGGCGAATTAAATAAACTTGGCTTTTGGATTTTCCTTACAGCCGAATTCGCGTTATTCGGTACCCTATTCGCAACGTTATTAACTTTGCAACACGGTGGCGATTACGCTGGCAAGATGACTACAGAATTATTTGAATTACCATTAGTTTTAATAATGACATTTGCGTTATTATTAAGTTCATATACATGTGGTATTGCAATTTACTACATGCGTAAAGAAAAACAAAACTTAATGATGTTTTGGATGATTCTTACTGTACTACTAGGGCTTGTATTCGTAGGTTTCGAAATCTACGAATTCGCACATTATGCAACTGAAGGTGTTAACCCTACTATTGGTTCCTTCTGGTCTAGTTTCTTTATTCTTTTAGGAACTCATGGTTGTCACGTTTCAGTTGGTATTGTTTGGATTATTTGTTTATTAATTCAAATTGGTACTCGTGGTTTGGATTCATATAATGCTCCAAAATTATTTATAGTAAGTTTATACTGGCACTTCTTAGATGTTGTTTGGATCTTCATCTTCACTGCCGTATATATGATAGGGATGGTGTATAGCGGATGAATACAATCGTAAAACATACAGTAGGATTTATTGCTTCTATCGTATTAACGCTTTTAGCAGTTTTCGTAACTCTATACACATCAATGACTTTCCATGCTAAAGTAACAATTATTTTTGGATTTGCATTTATCCAAGCTGCACTTCAATTATTAATGTTCATGCATTTAACTGAAGGTAAAGATGGACGAGTTCAATTATTCAAAGTTATCTTTGCAATTATCATAACTCTAATTACTGTTATCGGAACATATTGGGTTATGCAAGGTGGTCACTCACACCACTTATAAAAAGTATAAAAATCATACTTTTAGACCTGTTAGCATTTGCTAGCAGGTCTTTTTTACGTCAAAATATAGTTATCTAATATTATTAAGGAGCAGATAGACATGACGATCCCGATCCCATTAATTATAGATACCGATCCGGGCATTGATGATGCCGCAGCGATTAGCTTAGCACTCAATCATCCTCAATTAGATGTAAAAATGATTACAACTGTAAATGGTAATGTAAATATTGATAAAACTACTGCTAACGCTTTAAAATTAAAACAATTTTTCAATAGCAGTGTTCCTGTTTTTAAAGGCGCATCACGTCCATTAATTTCAAATCCTGTTGATGCAGCTGAAGTTCATGGGGAATCCGGTATGGATGGCTATGATTTTAAATCTCCTACAGATGAAACAATTTCACCTATGAACGCTATCGAAGCCATGAAAAATGTATTAAAGGAAAGCACTTCCCCCATTACTATTGTTGCTATTGGACCATTAACAAATATTGCGCTTCTACTTGCTACCTATCCAGAAATCAAATCAAAGATTAAGCAAATTGTAATTATGGGTGGTAGTAGCGGCAGAGGTAACGTTACACCTCTTGCAGAATTTAATATATATTGCGACCCTGAAGCAGCTAATATTGTTTTTAACTCTCAACTTTCTTTGGTTATGATTGGATTAGATTTAGCACGTCAAGCCATGTTTTCCCATGAATTTATAGAAAAAATAAAAGCAACGAATCAGACTGGTGATATGTTATCTCAATTGTTCCAACATTATCGAACTGAAAATGTTCATGAAGGTCTCAAATTATATGATGTATTCACTATTTTATATTTAATAGATGCTGATCTATTTAATGTATTTGATGCAAATGTTCAAATAGAATTACAAGGTATACTTACTAAAGGGGCAACTGTTGTCGACTTTGATTCAATAGAACCTAACTGTCAGGTTGTTCAGTCCCCTATTTCAAATCATTATCAACAGGCTTTTTTACAAGCGCTTGCTCATTGTAAATAAATCAAAAACGCACATGTCGTATGTCTCATAGACAACAACATGTGCATTTATATTTATATCATTACTTCACTTGAATTCCAGGAACATTATATTGCTTTTTCTGATGAAGCATATCATAGAATACATGTTTCATTTTATTCTCATTTGTTTCATCTGCTGTTTCGCCTTCAACAGTTAAGTTACTTGCTAATATCACGATATATTTATCATTGTAATATACTGTGAATTTTTGTCCGAAGAATACACCATTGACTCGGTTCATGGTTGGCGTAACATAAAAACCGTATCGGTATTCCTTAGGATATTGTTTTGTACCAAATTCATGAAGTAATGGATTCGTTACATCCGCATCAAATATTTTATAATGTTGTAAAGCAAGTATTAATTGCCCCATATCATGAGGTGCCATATATAAATTACCTGCACCATAATATTGATCAAGAATTTTAGGATGCATTAAAGAGAATTTATTATGATTGATTTTATAACCCCTAGCCATATACTTTTGATATACTTTCTCATCAAAGAAAGCACTATGTTTTAATTTATAAGGATTGGCTAGTCTACTATAATAATTTTCAACATAAGGTTTATGAGTTACTTTTTCAATTACTTTCGCAAGGACTAAATAATTGCCATCATTATATTGATGCTTATGATAAAATTTGTCATCAATGCCTTTTTGCTGAATTGATTTAACAGCTTGATCTAGATTTTTAATATTTGTAGATGCTTCATATTTATGTAGACCACTCTCATGTAGCATCAAATCTTTTAGCGTTATCTCTTTGCTTGTTTTAAACCAAGGTAAGTATTTTGTCACGGGGTCATTGATATTGACCTTATTTTCAACTTCAAGTTGTTTTAACATTAATCCAGTAGTGAATTTTTGAGAAGACCCAATTAAATACATCGTATTAGCTGAATTTTTTTCACCATTTTCGAAGTTTTTAAATCCATAACCTTTATCTAATTTAACTTTTCCGTTTTCAAATACAGTTGCAGTTCCATTAAAGTTAGTTGCTTTCAAATAATTATTGATATCTTTGTATACAGGATTTTTCTTATCCATCACATTTTTTAGTTTCTTAGGTGCCTTCTCATGTTTATCTTTTTTCAATATGTAAGTTTCATTATCGTTTTTTTGAAAAATACGACTATCTGTTTGTAAGTATTCGCTCCATTTTCTCCCAAATATAATCATTAATACAATAAGTATTACTAATACTATTATAAAAAATATAATTTTAGTCTTATTCAGTTTCATGTTATTATTTGCCTCACCTGTTAATATCAATATTTTTCTTCAATATAAAATTTTGATATTATGACAATCATTTTTTATATCCATAATACTCCTAGAAAAATATTTAAATTAATCTATTATTTTTTTCTTTCTCAAATACAGAAGTAACACAACACTATCTTATTCCATTTTAAACTTACTTACACCATCCCCTTTTTAATCAGAAAATCAACTATAATATTAATGCACACTTATCAAGTAAATGAAATATAGTTAGTTTGTATAGTATTCATTTTATACACTATGCATAATTATAACGTATATCCCTTTTTAAATCACTTTAATTAAATGATACCTCTATAAAAAATTATTTCCATTGTACTTTAGTACCATAAAGCTAAAATGTGTATTAAAATTTTATTAAAGTGCGTAGATATATTACTAAATGTGTGTACGTAGTCTACTAAAAATATGTTCTTCAATTTAATCATTTATCAATACTTAACAGCTATTCATCGAAAAATAAAATCATAGTATATAAATAAGGTATAATTATGCATAATAATATGCATTGCTAAAAGATATAATCAAGAAGTCTATAAACCATTAACTCTATATCACATACTCATTCAATTATTTGTTACATAATAATCAATTTCAGTTTTTTTCTATAAATTCACAATAAATATAACTCTCTTATCACACTTATTACTTGGAATCATTTATAATATGAGATGTAAATTAAATTTTAAGAATGTAATAATTTTGTATATGTATGTGTTGTAATTTTAACTATAAAGTAATACAATTTAAGGCTATAGTGTGGAAAATAAATAACAACGATACCAAGAAACAACATAACTTTTAATAAAATAAAAAAATAAGTTTATACTATTTAGGAGCAACAAATATGAATAAATTTTTTAAATTCTTTTTAATTCTACTAACCTTCGCTCTTATTGCAATCCCTGTTGTTTTTGCTAATAATCTTTTCAAATCATCGGAGAAAGCATTTGAATCTTCTCAAGATAAAAGTAACGCTGATCGGCAATCTAACTTAAGAAGTTCAAAAATCGACCCTAAAAAAGATCCAATCTCTATCTTATTCTTAGGTATCGATGATAATGAAGGCCGTGAAAAAAATGGTCAGAGTTTGGAGCATTCAAGATCAGATGCAATGATTTTGTCCACTTTCAATCAAGAAAAACATCAAATCAGAATGTTAAGTATACCTCGTGATACAATTAGTTATATCCCTAAAGTAGGTTATTATGACAAAATAACTCACGCTCACGCTTATGGAGGGCCTATTGCTGCTATGGATTCAGTAGAAGCAACAATGAATGTACCAGTTGATTATTATGCACGTGTTAATATGAAAGCATTCGTTCAAGCTGTTGATGAACTTGGTGGTATATATTATGACGTACCCTATAATTTAAATGAACCAAATAGTGATGATACTGGAAGAATTAAAATTAAGAAAGGCTACCAAAAGTTAAATGGTGATGAAGCTTTAGCTGTTGCTAGAACACGCCACCATGATTCTGATTTAAAACGTGGTCAACGTCAAATGGACTTAATTAAAATCTTATTCCAAAAAGCACAGACACTAGATTCATTTGATAAGTTAGACGAAGTCATTAGTATTGTACGAAAAAATGCAAAACATAACTTAACTAAATCTGAAATTAAATCATTAGCTAAAATGTATTTATCTGATAGTGTAGAGATGAAAAAATCACAACTAGAAGGTAAAGACGATATGTTAGATAATATTTATTATTACAATCCGAGCATTAAGAGCATTCAAAAATATTCAAATATCTTGCGCTCTGATTTAGGGTTATCTAAAATTACAGATAAAGATGACTTCTTAAATCAAAGAGTCATTGACCATTATGGTTCATTAGTTCCATTAACTAAACTAGATGACTCGTTATTAAGAAAAGCACAAAATGATACAACAGATAAAAAGCATAAAAAAGATAACAGTAACGACACGAATCAACAATCAGATAATAACAATGAGCAATCTCAAAGCAACGATATGAACGAACAACAACCAAATGAAACAGTTAATAATCAAAACAATCAACAATCGACACAACAAGGTCAAGAAATTGATACAACTGCTTATTAATCCAGTTATATAGTGATATGAAAGGAGTTGCTAAGATGTCACGAAAAACATATGAAAAGATAGCCAATATCAATGGTATGTTTAATGTTTTAGAACAACAAATTATTCATAGTAAAGACATGGCTTTATTTAGAAATGAATTTTTCTATGTGAATCATGAACATAGAGAAAATTATGAAGCACTACTTATTTATTATAAAGAAAGTAATCATAATCCCGTTGTAGATGGTGCATGTTACATCGTAGCGCTTCCAGAAATTTTTAATAAAGTTGATATTTTCGAATCAGAACTACCATTTTCTTGGGTATATGATGAAAATGGTATAACCGAAGAAATGAAAAGTATTAGTGTTCCCTTACAATATTTAATTGCGGCAGCACTTGAGGTAACGGATGTAACACTATTTAAACCATCAGGATTTACGATGGGAATGAATAATTGGAATATAGCTCAAATGAGAATATTTTGGCAATATACCGCAATTATTAGAAAAGAAGCTTTATAAAATAACAGATTATCATAGGGAAGAAGACATCAAACCATTCGTCTTCTTCCCTATTTTATATCCAAAGGAGATTAAATATGTTTAATGAAGTGACAAATGATCAAATGTTACAAGATTGTTTTAAAATTAGAAAAGAGGTATTTGTTAAAGAACAACATGTTCCAGAAGACAATGAAATTGATAAATATGAAAACGAGGCAATACATATTATTGGTTACAACGAAGATAATCTACCAATTGCTACGGCACGCATACGAATGTTAAATGAAGAAATAGGTAAAGTTGAACGTGTTGCAATTCTAAAAGAATATAGAGGCTTAGGCTTAGGTTTAGGTTTAAAATTATTACAATTTGTGGAAAAAATTGCTCATACACATCAACTTACATTCTTAACGATGCACGCACAATATTATGCTATACCATTCTATGAAAAGTTAGGTTATAGCACTTCAGGAGAACCATTTTATGAAGAAAATATTAAACATATTGTTATGGATAAAAATATGAATACTTGATGGCTAAATCTCACTAAATATTTTGTAATATTTCATTAAACTCAAATTAATAATTTCTATGAAATTACTTGCGTACCATCAATGTTTAAAGCCCTTACATCTCTGCCACACCAAATTTTTATAGGTTAAAATTCTATTACAAATCTGTTAAAAGACGTACACGTATCTATTCTCATACTATAATTAATACAAATTCAAAAGATACAAGGAGTAATTATATAATGACGAAAAAATTCAATTACAAATTACCGTCAATGGTTGCAGTAACTTTATTGGGAACAGCATTTACGGCTCACCATGCAGATGCAGCAGAAACAGCACAAGATCAAACAAAAAATAAAAATGTACTGGATGACCAAGCAACACTAAAACAAGCTAATAATGCCAAACAAGAAGTGAGTAATCCTACACAAAACATTTCTGGTACTCAAACTTATCAAGATCCAACTAAAGTCAAACCAGTAAAAACTACTTCTACAGAAAATAATGATGCATCAATTAATCAACAGAAGACTGAAAATGCTTCTACTAATGAAAATACAAATGTAAAAGCTCAAACTACAGATGCGTCAAATCAAAATAATAATCAAATCGATGAAAATTCAACTAGTGCAGAAACTCAGAAACAAGAAGAGTCAAATAAAGACCTCGAAAACAATGAAAATCAATCTTTACAACAAGATTCAACTAAAGAGAATAATCAAGAGGTTGCTCAGCAAAATGCTAGACAAAACGCTTCAACTACACAAGAAAAAGCGACTGAGACTACAACTCAAAATCAATCTCAAGAACAAGCTCAAACAACTAGTCAAAGTGCTAAACAAGCCGTTAAAGATAATGGTGGTTACAGTTTAGATGATGATGAAGATGATGTAGACGATGAATCTAATTCAGTTGACGCTTCACAAAAGACACAAGCAACTCAACAATCTAAAGAAAATGTTGCTACAAGTACTGATACTAAAACGCAGTCAGCAACACCTAAAGCTAATGAGTTAAAAGCTAATAACGTGTCTAATGAATCTGCTAAGGTATCATCTACTCAGTCTAATGACAATGCTACTAAAGAAAATGCTAAACAAGTTACTACATTCAATTCAGTAGCTAAACCAAGAATGATGTATGCAACTGCTAATAGAGCAACTTCATCATTACCAAAGTATCAACCACAAGTGAAATCTTCAATAAATGATTATATTCGTAAAAAGAACTTTAAAGCACCACAAATCGAAGAAGATTATTCATCATACTTCCCTAAATATGGCTATAGAAATGGTGTAGGCCGTCCAGAAGGTATTGTGGTACATGATACAGCAAATGAAAATTCTACTATTACTGGCGAAATCAACTACATGAAAAATAATTACAACTCAGCTTTCGTACATGCATTTGTAGATGGTAACCGTATTATTGAAACTGCACCTACTGATTATTTATCATGGGGTGCTGGTCCAAATGCGAATGACCGTTTTATCAACGTTGAAATCGTCCATACACATGATTATGATTCATTTGCGCGTTCTATGAACAACTATGCTGATTATGCAGCAACACAATTACAATACTATGGTTTAAAACCGAATAGCGCTGAAAATGACGGAAGTGGTACAGTATGGACTCACGCAGCTATTAGTAGATGGTTAGGTGGAACAGACCATGCTGATCCACACGGATACTTACAACAACATAATTATAGTTACAACGAATTATATGATTTAATTAATGAAAAATATCAAATCAAGATGGGACAAGTAGCACCTTGGGGGACAACAACTACTACAAAACCATCTACTGGTGGTTCAACTACGAAGCCTTCTACAGGTGGTTCAACAACAAAACCATCAACAAATGATAAATTAACAGTTGCTGCTAATAGCGGTATGGCTCAAATTAAACCAACTAATAATGGTTTATATACAACTGTTTATGATAAAAAAGGCCACTCTACTAACCAAGTTCAAAAAGCATTGTCTGTAACCAAAACAGCTACTCTAGGTAGTAATAAATTCTACCTTGTACAAGATTATAATACTGGTGAAAAATTTGGTTGGGTTAAACAAGGTGATGTTGTTTATAACACTGCTAAATCACCTGTTAAAGTAAATCAATCTTACAATGTTAAACCTGGAACTAAAGCTTATACAGTTCCTTGGGGCACAGATAAACAAGTTGCAGGTACTGTATCTGGTAAAGGTAACCAAACTTTTAAAGCTACAAAACAACAACAAATTGATAAAGCTATTTACTTATATGGTTCTGTTAATGGTGTAAATGGATGGATTAGTAAAAGTTTCTTAACAACACCATCAACATCTAATACAACTAAACCTACTACGCCTTCTAAACCAGCAACTAACAATCAATTAACTGTTGCTGCTAATAACGGTGTAGCTCAAATCAAGACATCAAACAGTGGTGTTTATACAACAGTTTACGATAAAACAGGTAAATCAACTGACCAAGTTCAAAAAACATTAGCAGTTTCAAAAACAGCTACTTTAGGTAATGATAAATTCTACCTTGTACAAGATTATAATACAGGTAAAAAATACGGATGGGTTAAACAAAGTGATGTTACTTACAACACAGCTAAAACCCCTATTTCTGTAAATCAATCTTATAATGTTAAACCTGGTACAAAAGCTTACACAGTACCTTGGGGTACGTTTAAACAAGAAGCTGGTACAGTTTCAGGTAAAGGCAATCAAACTTTTAAAGCTACTAAGCAACAACAAATTGACAAAGCTACTTACTTATATGGCACTGTCAATGGTATCTCTGGCTGGATTAGCAAATATTATTTAACTGAGCCTACTGCTACAAGAGCTGCATTTGCACAACCTAAAATGGCTATTAAATCTAATGTTGCAACTAATAATGAAGCAGCTAAAGCTCAATCACCAACTAATGTGAATACAACACAAGCCACAAAACAAATTGGTCAAGTGAAAGCTAATAATGCTGGTATCCGTAGTTCTGTATACGATAAAACTGCTAAGAGTGGTACTAAATATGCTGACCGTACCTTCACTATTTCTAAACAAAGAACCGAAGGCGATCAAACATACGTATTATTGCAAAATACAGCTTCAAATACACCTTTAGGCTGGGTTAATATCAATGACGTCGACGTTCAGAACTTAGGTAATGAAGCCAAATTATCAGGTCAATATAAAGTTAATAACAATAACAATGGCCTTTATTCAATAGCTTGGGGTACTAAAAATCAACAATTATTACCTGCTAGTCAATTAGCAAATCAAACATTTAATGCTTCAAAAGCGGTATATGTTGGTAAAGAAAAATATTTATATGGTACTGTAAATAATCGTACTGGCTGGATTGCTGCTAAAGATTTAGAACAAGCAAACTCAAATAATCCAGCAACACCTTATAACTACACTTTCGTTATCAAAAATAACCATGGCTATTATTACGACGAACCAAGTGCTAAAAATGGCTATTCTTTAAAAACATATTTTGAGAAACCATTTGTAGTTATAAAACAAAAACAACAAAATGGTGTGACTTGGTATTATGGTAAACTTACTAATGGTAAATACGTATGGATTAAAGAAAGTGATTTAACAAAAGAATTAGTTAAATATTCAAATACAGGTCGTACATTAAATCAAATGGCATCAATCCAAAATAACTTAAGTTTTGGTCCACAAGTTCAAAGAACTCCTGGTGTATGGTCAAACGCGACATTTGGCGAAACTAAAAATGCAATGGATTCAAATAAACTTGCTAAAGATCCAGTTTCTAAATATCAATTTTTACGTTTAGATCAACCACAATATTTATCTGAAGCTACACTAAATAAATTATTAAAAGGTAAAGGTGTTCTTGAAAATCAAGGTGCTGCATTTAGTCAAGCTGCTAAGCAATATGGACTAAATGAAATTTATTTAATTTCACATGCCTTATTAGAAACAGGTAATGGTCAATCTCAATTAGCTAAAGGTGCTAATATAACAAACGGTGTAGTTAATACACGTTCTACAACTAAATATCATAATGTATTCGGTATTGCTGCATTTGACTACAATGCTTTAGGTGAAGGTGTAAAATTTGCTAAAGCATCTGGATGGAATTCTTTTTCAAAAGCAATTATTGGTGGCGCTAAATTCATCGGTAATTCTTATGTGAAAGCTGGTCAAAATACTTTATATAAAATGCGTTGGAATCCAGAAAATCCAGGTACACACCAATATGCAACAGATATTAATTGGGCTGAGTCAAATGCACAAGTATTAAAAGGTTTATATGATCAAATTGGTGAAGTTGGTAAATTCTTCGATATTCCAAAATTCAAAGCCTAATTTAATACAACATTACGAGGTAAATCCTTGATAAAAAGCCAGTAGATGAATTCATCTACTGGCTTTTATTTACATATTAAAAGAGATCACCCTAGCCTAGTAGGATGATCTTCATTACAACAACATTGATACACAGTTATGATTAAATATAACTATGACGACTATTCAACTTATTTAATAGTTGGTTTAAATTCTCAATTTCACTTTCTGATAAACATTGGCATCGGGCTTCTATTAACTCACAACGTGCTGTATTAATCTGTTTAATAAGTGCGCGTGCTTCATCAGTAAGTACAAGTTCCTTACATCTTAAATCTTCATGTGATTGGTGACTTGTAATATAGCCTTTCAATACAAGTTTCTTAATCCATCTTGAGACAATGGATTGTTCTCTACTCACTTTCATTGTTAAGTCATATTGAGATAAACGGTCATAATTGTACAATATACGTAGTAATTCTAATTGTTCTGATGTAATGTCTGTTCTTTGTCCAAAGCGTCGGTTAACTATATTTAAATCATTGTTAGTAAGTGTGATAAGTTTTTCAAGTTGTTTATACATGCTGTTCTACTCCACTTTATTTAGTTGATAATATTATATGCTTTTTTTATAAGATATACAATAGAATTTTATGCTAAGGTCAAAATCGTTGCATAATTGCCATAAAATATAATAAATTAAGTACAGTCAAACATGAAAAAGGAGACATTTATATGCCTTCCATCAAGGAAAGGGATTATTTCTTTGATAATGCCCGAGCGATACTAATATTTTTAGTGGTGCTAGGACACCTATTACAGCCTTATACATCAGAAGATAAATACTTATCTGCATTATATCTTGTTATTTATAGTTTCCATATGCCAACATTCTTATTTATTTCAGGATATTTTGCGAAAAATTTGGATAAGCCCTATTATCTAGAACATATTGCTAAAAAATTATTATTACCTTACTTTATATTTTTCGCATTTTACTCAGTTTATTATTTCTTAACTGGTAAAAGCGATAGCTTACAATTGGATCCATTCAATCCAGTCTTTGCATTGTGGTTCTTACTAACATTATTCTTCTTCCACGTTGTACTTGTTATTGTAAGAAGATATAATCCAATGATTGTGTTAGGAATCTCTTTACTTGTTTCAATTTTTGCTGGATTCTCAGCTAATATTGATGAATATATGAGCATTTCTCGTACTATTGTATTTTTCCCAATTTTTTATTTAGGACATTTATTTACTCAACAACAAAGTATGGTAATTAGAAGTAAAAAATGGGTGCCTATTTCTATAGTTGTATTTGTCCTTTATTTTATTGGGTATCTTATACATCCAATAAATGCAGATTGGTTGCTAGGAAGTTCACCTTATACGTCACTTGAACAAAATGCCGAAGATGTATATAGTCCACTCAAACGTTTATTACTTTATGCTGTAATTCTAACTTCGATGTTTGCTTTTTTAAATTTAACATCTCAAAAATTACGCTTTTACACTTATATAGGTAGTCGAACGATGTATGTGTATTTATTACATGGTTTAATTATTGGTATTATCCGTGGATTCGGACTTTATCCATTCAAGTCACACGTTTCTATAATGACGTATTTATTTTTAATTTTATCTTCAGGAATAATTGTTTATCTTTTATCCAACCGATTTATATGTAAATGGACAAATCCAATTATTAACTTGAAATCCCCTTCTAAATTTAAAGGGTAAAAATCACTATAAAATTTTTGTTTTTATACCAAAATGTAGTACTAAAAAATATGTTATGATAGTAATAATTTGAAAGAATTATACGACTATTCAAACAATTCGTAGTACTATATTTTGGTATTTTTTAGAGGAGTTAAGATATATGAAATTACAATTGAACGAGCAATCTAAATTTTTAAGAGCACCTAGTATTCGTCAATTTTCTAATCGTATGCAGCATATTGAAGACTGTATTAATCTAACAATAGGACAACCTGATTTTTCTATGCCAGAGGTTGTTAAAAAAGCTTATATCAAAGCTATTGAAGACAATAAAACAACATATTCTCATAATAAAGGTTTACCTGAAACAAGACAGGCAATCAGTCAGTACTTTAACAATAAATATGGGTTCAACTATAATGTAGATGAAATTATCGTAACTAATGGGGCTAGTGAAGCATTAGATACTGCATTAAGAAGCATCATTAATCCAGGTGACGAAATTTTAATTCCTGGACCAACTTATGCCGGTTACATTCCTTTAATCCAAACTTTAGGAGGGAAACCTATATTTATTGATACATCGACCTCTGCTTTTAAAATCACACCTGAATTAATCGAACAATATATCTCAAATCAAACTAAGGCAATTTTGCTTAATTATCCAACTAATCCTACAGGCGTGACCCTATCCAAATCAGAAGTTGAAGCGATTGCGGAAACATTATCTAATCATGAGATATTTATTATTAGTGATGAAATATATGCTGAAAATACCTTTAATGGCCAACATACTTCATTTGCTGAATTTGATATCATTAGAGATCAACTACTACTTATAGGTGGTTTAAGTAAATCACATTCTGCTACGGGCATTCGTATCGGTTTCTTAATGGGACCAGAGTATTTAATTGAAAAATTAACATTCATGCATGCTTATAATTGCATTTGTGCTAATGTCCCTGCACAACATGCGTGTATCGCTGCATTAACTGAAGGTTTAGAAGCACCTCAATATATGAACCAAGCATATATTGAACGTCGAGATTATTTGATCAATGCATTAACATCATTAGGGTTTGAATTGAATGCTAAACCTGAAGGAGCCTTTTACATTTTTCCAAGTATTAAAAAATACACAGAAGATGATTTTAACTTCTGTGTCGATGTTTTAGAAAAAGCACACGTTGCTATGGTACCTGGTTCATCCTTTACAGATATTGGTAAAGGACATGTTCGTATTTCTTACGCTTACGATATGGCCTTACTTAAGGAAGGTATGAAGCGTTTAGAAACATATTTAAAAACGTATTATCCAACTCAATTGACTAAATAAATAAAAACCACTTGTTGCTATTAAGAGATGCATTTATCATCGCTTAAAACAATCAAGTGGTTTTCTTATGAGATCCTATGGGAATTTAGGGAATTGGTCAAAGTCTGGATCACGTTTTTCTTTAAATGCGTCACGACCTTCTTTAGCTTCATCAGTTGTATAATAAAGTAAAGTTGCATCGCCTGCCATTTGTTGCAAACCAGCTAATCCGTCTGTATCTGCATTCATTGCAGCTTTTAAGAAACGTAAAGCAGTTGGTGAATGTTTCATGATATCTTGACACCATGCAACTGTTTCATCTTCTACTTTATCTAATGGGACTACTGTGTTAACTAAGCCCATATCTAATGCTTCTTGTGCATTATATTGACGGCATAAGTACCATATTTCTCTTGCTTTTTTGTGACCAACGATTCTAGCTAAATAGCCTGAACCATAACCAGCATCAAATGAACCTACTTTTGGACCTGTTTGACCAAAAATCGCATTGTCTGCTGCAATAGTTAAATCACATACAACATTTAATACGTTACCGCCACCGATAGCATAACCACGTACCATTGCTATAACTGGTTTAGGAATAACGCGGATTAAACGTTGTAAATCTAAAACATTTAAACGAGGGATTTCGTCTTCGCCAACGTAACCACCATGTCCACGTTTCTTTTGATCTCCACCTGAACAGAATGCTTTATCTCCTTCTCCTGTTAAGATAATCACTGAAACATTCTGATCATCACGTGCACGTGAAAATGCATCAATCATTTCAGCTACTGTCTTAGGAGTGAATGCATTACGTACTTCTGGACGATTGATAGTTACCTTTGCAATACCTTCGAAAAATTCATATTTAATTTCATCATATTCTCTAAGTGTTTCCCACTGTCTAGTCATTTTGCTCCTCCTTTAAAAAACCTAATATTATTGTATCAAATTCCGTGCTATCTTCCACATGAATTGTATGTCCTACATTAGAAACTATTGTTTTTCTGCTATTAATAATTGAATCTTTCAATTTTTGTGCAATTTTTACAAACTTCTCATCTAGCTCGCCTGCCATAATATAAGTTGGTATATCGACTTGTGATAGTAATGGCCATAAATTAGGCATATGTCCTGTACCATAATCTCGTAAAGCTTTTGCTAATCGGTGAGGATTCTGACTCATTCTATTATCACGAATTTGCTTTTTAACTGATTTATCTAAGTCATACTGTGATTGGAACAGTGGTAATCGTTCCCAATCATTGACAAATATTTCTAACCCAGCTATTTCTAGCACTTTCGCTCTTGCAGCATCTACTTGTTGTCTCTCAATTCGATCTTCTTCACTTTGAATACCTGGTGATGTGCTTTCTAATATTAAACCTGCAAGTTCTATCGAACCATGCAACGCATAATATAAAGCTACCCTACCTCCCATTGAATAACCAAATAAATACAACTGGTATTGTTGATATTCGGATAAAACTTGATTCAATGCTTGATTAATAAAATCAAAGCTCCATTCTATATCCATTGAAGTTCCATCTTCTCCATGACCAGGTAAATCAACTACTAATACGTTAGTTTGTTCGGTTAACTTATCAATATGATTATCGAAAGTTGTGCCATCGCTAATAAATCCGTGTAACAAAACTAACAATTGCTTCGATGATGACTTTGATTGATAAAAATTATGATATAACATTAATCATTTCACTCAATTTCTTATATAAAATTTGATGTTGTTGTAAATTATCTTCTCTATCTGTGATTATTTCATAAACATTCGAACCTAATTCAGATAACGATTCATATTTAAAATCATTTAAATGCTCAAAACGCTTAAAATTAAAGTCATACAACAATGCCGCATGTTCAAAATCTAAACCAGTTGGCGTTCCGAATAATCTCTCGAAATATGCTTCTGCTGATGCTTTTTGAGGTAAATAAGAAAAAATACCCCCACCATCATTATTTAATAACACTATATTTAAATGTATGTCATTAATTTTAGACATGAGCAAGCCGTTCATATCATGATAAAAAGCTAAATCACCGATGAGTAACGTCACTTTTTTATGTACTGCCATACCTAATGCAGTAGAAACAACACCATCAATACCATTCGCCCCACGATTAGCATAAATTTCAGCTTCATTATCAAATAGTAAATTATCAATATCTCTAATTGGCATACTATTACTTACAAATAAAGCATCTTCGTTAGTTAATTTAGAAATCAGTGTGCCAACATATGCCGCTTCATCAGTAGCATGTTGTAAATAATCATTGATTTCAATGCGAGCTTGCTTTTCTAATGATTGCCATTGTTGTAACCATGCTTTTCTGTCTACTGTTCTTTCTTCCATTAGCGATCTGAAAAAGTCATTAGCCGATATTTCATATGATACATCTGGCGGTACAGGAAAAACATCTATTTTATCGTTATTTTGAACTAATATTTGAAATGCTGAAGTCGTTTTTAACCATTGATTTAACTTTTTAGAAATAACTGGTTTACCTACTCTAATTACGAAATCAACATCCCAATCCATACCTGCTCTATATAATAAATCATATGTTGTTATGACATTAGGATGATTATGTCGTCTTAACTGACTTAGTGGATCTGCCAACACTGGTATATCGAAAATCGTTGAATAAGTTAAAATTTGGTCTACCTCTTGATGTTGCATATCTCCTACAATAATTAAACCTTTAGACTTTTCAATTTTATCCTTAATTGGATCAACATGTATCATTTTTTGATAATGAGGTAATGTTTTTGTTTCTGATTTCAATAATTCTGTTCTATCTAAATCAGGTGTTAATGGCTCTCTAAATGGCATATTAAAATGAATCGGTCCTTTATGTGGACCATAAAGGTACTGACTAGCAATTTGCATTTGGTAATGTATCGTATCTAGCATATTTGTAGTACCGTCAGCAATTGGCATATCAAATTGGAAATTAACATAATTACTGAACATATTGACTTGATTGATAGCTTGTGGTGCACCTACACTTCTTAATTCATGTGGTCGATCACTCGTTAATACAATCAGAGGTATACGACTAATTTGACTTTCTGCAATTGCCGGTGTGTAGTTAGCCGCCGCTGTACCAGACGTACATAAAATAGCAACAGGTCTTTGACTACCCTTGATTAAACCTAATGCAAAAAATGCCGCACTACGTTCATCAGGATGAATCCAAGTTTTGATGTTAGGATGTGCTTCTAATGCAATAGCTAACGGAGTCGAACGCGACCCCGGGCTAATCACAACTTCTTTTACACCATATGCAAATAGTTCTGATGCAAATGTAAAGACCTGTGTCGTCAAAGCTTCATTTTTATTACTCATGTTTATCTACTCCTAAAGCATTCATCATTGGTGAAAATTTTACAGCTGTTTCAGCAATCTCACTATCTGGATCAGAATCTTTAACTATGCCACATCCAGCAAATAATGTTGCTTGATCGCCTTTTATCAACATAGATCGAATGGCTACTATAAATTCACAATCATCATAGACATCTATATATCCTACAGGTGAACCATATAAGCCACGCGTGCCAAATTCTTTTTGTTCTATAAATTCTAGTGCTTCATCTTTAGGATAGCCGCCTAATGCTGGTGTTGGATGCATTCGATCAATTAACCCAATATATGATTGTTCTTTTAAATTACCTTGTATTTTTGTGAATAGATGATACAAATGGTCATTTTTTAAAATGTTTGGTGTTTCATTGTAGTATACATCTTCAACATATGGTTGAATATCATTCAATATACTTTCCACTACAATTTGATGTTCATTTAAATTCTTTTTATCATTTAGAAAAGCTTGTAAGTTTTCTTCATCTTCCTGTTCATTTTGAGAACGTTTAATTGTACCTGCTACTGCTTTAGTTGAAAGCACTTGATTTTCAACTTTTAATAATTGTTCAGGCGTTTGTGAAAAGAACACAGATTCATTAGATTCAAGTAAGAAAATATAACTGTTTTTTTCATTCTTTAATGCTCTAGTCAAAATATATGGAATACTTATCTCTTTATCAAATTTAATTAATCTTCTACGTGCAAGTACAATTTTCTTAGAATAGTCAATACTATTAATCGCTTCTTGTACTAAATCTCGCCATTCATCTAAATAGATATCCTCCATACGAGTAACATTTCCCAGGTGATCATCTTCCATATCGACATTGGCTTGTTCCAAATCATTGACTAATGACTTGAAAGTATCCATTTCAAATGTCTTTTTTTCAGTTGTATAAGTTATAAATGTTCGATTATTTTCAGTAGAAATCAATACCTCAGGTAGCACAAAATGATTTAATCCATATGCTCGCCATTCATCATCAGATTTATGTTTTGAAAATTGGAATCCACCACATAAACGTAAATGATGTTTCTCACTATCTGGATGAATTAACTCTATATCTTTTTTTAACGTTTCCCATTCTTTAAAGATAGACTGTTTATTTTCGAAATCATTTTCAAATTTTCGAATCGCATGATAACCGAAATATGAAGATTGATTGTCATTTAATCGCAAATAAAAACGATCGCCTGCTTTCGATTCAGTTATATGAAATAGAGTACTTGGATCTAATTGCTTGTCTAACTCTACTTCAACAGAGACCCAATCCTTAGAACTTCCATATAGCTTGTCGACAATCTCATCTTCTCTTACGTTAACAGTCATTCATCTCACTTCTTTCTTCTATATTTACTCATTAGTATATTGTATCATTTTTCAATGCTAATTTTGGTGCGAATTGCTTAATAAACACATGCAATTTTCACGTGAATTGACCTTTATTCATAATTACTTTAAAATATGAATGTTAAAACTAAAAATTAAGAGGTTATAAAAATGTCAGATCAATATCAACAATATTCAACGGTTAAAAAGTATTGGCAATTGATGAGACCTCATACCTTAACTGCCGCAGTTGTACCAGTTCTAGTTGGGACAGCTTCAGCTAAATTATTCCTACTTGGTAGTGAAGATCATCTTAAATTCAGTCTATTCTTAGCCATGTTAATTGCTTGCTTATTAATCCAAGCGGCTACAAACATGTTTAATGAATATTATGATTTTAAAAAAGGCTTAGATGATCATACTTCTGTAGGTATCGGTGGTGCTATTGTAAGAAATGGTATGAGTCCTAAACTTGTGATGAATATCGCGATTGCTTTTTATATTATTGCCGCCTTACTAGGTATATTCTTAGCTTTCCATAGTTCATTTTGGATTATTCCAATAGGCGTTGTTTGTATGGCAATTGGTTATTTATATACAGGTGGACCAATGCCGATTTCATGGACGCCATTTGGCGAATTATTCTCAGGCGTATTTATGGGTATGATTATCATCTTATTAGCCTTTTTCATTCAAACAGGTAATGTTCAAGGACTAATCATTTGGTTAAGTATCCCTATCGTCATAACAATTGGACTTATAAACATGGCTAACAACATAAGAGATCGTGTCAAAGATAAAGCTAGTGGACGTAAAACACTACCTATTTTACTTGGTAAACGCGCCTCAGTTATCTTTATGGCCACAATGTATGTTGTCGCATATGCACTTGTAGTATTTACTGCCTTATTTAAATCTGGTGGGTCATTATTCTATTTATTAGTTTTATTGTCATTCCCAATGCCAATTAAAGCCGTAAGAAGATTTAACAAAAATGATACACCTGAGACAATGATGCCTGCCATGGCTGCTACTGGTAAAACAAATACTATTTTCGGTTTATTATATGCATTAGGCATTTATATTAGTGCATTGTTAGGTGCAATTTAATACCATTTAATTACTCGGCAATGATTACCATTCATTGTCGAGTTTTCTTTCTAATTATTTATATTTAATCATATGTCTATAAAGATGACCGTAAAGATCGATATCATTCACTGTCTTAAATCCTAATTTTTTATATAGATTTAGCGCTTTTTCATTATCATAATCACAATTTAGACTCCATTTTTTCTCAGGGTACTTCTCCAATAGATAAGTCATTAGTTGTGTAGCTATACCTTGACCTCTATATTCAGGAAACGTAGCTACGGTTTCAATATACATCTCATCGTCCTCTGCTTCTTTCACTGGTAAAGGTGTACCATATTTACGAATATCTTCATCAAGCGGTAACTTTAACCAATTTTTCTCATAATCAAGTTCGTGTTTACCATCATATGCAATAACACAACCTGCAACTTTGCCATTGACTTCATAAACCCAAACATTTTTATAATAACTTCGATATTCTACATTAACAATACTCAACTCTAGTATGTTCATAATTCTTTCTTGGCTAATTTCATTAACTATATCTAATTCCATATCTTCCCAAATCATAAAACATAATTCAGCGATACGCTTATTATCACTAGGATGTGCTTGTCTAATCATCATATATCCTTCCTCAAAATTTGTCTTAATTTCATTATATAGAAACTACGATATAATATAAATCAAAGGACCTATTTCATATTGAATTTAGAGATTTTGATGAGAGAATTGAACTTTAAGAAGTATTTCTAAAATACATTTTTATGTTTGTTACGTGATTAATTCTTTAATCGATGAATCTTATTTTTAGGAGGTAGCAAAAAATGAGAGTTAATAAAGTCATTTATATATTAGTAGCTATTTTTTTAGGAGGTATTGGTGTTCATAAATTTTATGCTGACAAAGTCGGACAAGGTCTTTTACATCTTGCCTTCTTTTGGACAGGTATTCCAAGTATTGTAGCTATTGTTCATGCTATTATCGTCGCTTTTACTAAAAAAGCTGACAATGACGGTTACATTGTTTTTGAAAAATAATATTTACCCTATTCTAGCGATTTATTTTCCATTCACTTTTAAAACATTAAAAACGGGGTATATATTATTTATCAAGTAAAAGCAAAAGGGAGACATAATTATGATGAACATTATTAAACGTGTAGTAAGAACAATCATAACAGGTTACATTGTTAAAATTATCCGTGATTTGATTTCAGGTAAATCAAACGGAAAAAAATAAAGAATAATATATCGAGAATTACTGCCCATCAATGTATTCATTACAATTGATGGGCTTTTTTATATAAATGATCATTTAATAAAGACAAAATCTTCCATTCGTTATATAATAAGATAAATTTTATAAGTATTATAATTTTTATTAGAAATTTAAAGTCTTTTATTCTTAATTACTTATGAAATTTACTTTTTTATTTTATAACAATCTGGAGGTCAGTCTATCAATGAGATTTGGAATTTTATTAATTAGATGGATGTTAGCGACATCTTTTTTAGTACATGGCACGTTAAAATTTGTAGACCTAGAAGGTACGATACATTTTCTAGGTTCATTAGGTTTACCCCCACTACTTGCAATTTTAATGTCAATTGGTGAAGTTGTTGGAGGTATCTTCTTGATATTTGGGATTTTAACACCGTATGTTAATGTTTTCTATATTTTTGTGATGTTAGGTTCCATATTCACCTTAAAATTAACTCGAGGATACGTTAGTGGTTATGAGTTCGAAATAATTCATATCGCAATGAATATAGCAGTGATGAGCAGTTATAGTTGGAAAAAATGGATACAATTTTACTGATCATTTTATTTAATATTAACAGCCTTTTGTAAGTATCTTATCACTCTAGGAATGCAGCTTGAGTATTGCATTGATATTATAATAATAAACACCATGATTTTAGATCAGCCCTATGGTTAGATTCTAATTTCATGGTATTTTTATACTATGATATTCAATTATCGCCTAGCCTCATAATTGGCTAGCTACTGTGTTCAATGTATTTCGTTATAAAGTCCACGCACTAAAGAATCTTAATTCTTCGAAGTAAATTTTATAGAAGGAAGTCAACTCTTGATAAGTCAAAAATCAGTAGAAAAAATAACAGGCTGGGACATAAATATATATTTCAAGTTACATTCATATTTAGGCAGTAGTTGACTGTAAAGTCATTCTTTTTCTTATAGAAATTAGAATGATTTACACATGAGTATTGACTCATGTTTTCAAATTAAGCTTTAGAGGTATACATGAACTAAAGTTCATGCATAAAACCGTCTAAGTAATAAATTACAAAGACGGTCTAATGTACCAAGCTTTTTCATTTCTAGTCAACCTTGCCGGGGGACGGGCCCCAAACATAGAGAATTTCGAAAAGAAAATCTACAGACAATGCAAGTTGGGGATGGACAACGATAAAGAAATACTTTTTCTTTAGAAATTAGTATTTCTTATGCATGAGTTTCACTCATGTATTCCTATTTTAAAGTACACATTAGCTATGTCTAATGCGTAAGAACCACTACATAATAAATGATTAGTGGTTCTTTATTATTTCTTTCCCACTCCCACTTATGCCTTAGGAAAACTAAGGCGAACCGAAAAGGGAAACGAAGTTTGTTGTAGTGAATTTTCAAACCACCTAAAAAAGGGCCAATGAGGTTATCCTATTATAGATGACTCCATTGGCTCTTTTTAATTATTTAATACGAATTCTTCGGTTTCTAAAGAATAGACTAATGATTAATAAACCAATACTACAAGCTAATAAAATTAATGCATTATGAATGGCATCAGCTTCAGTCACAACTTGATCCGGTGATACAGATAAATAGTATTGTTTGAATGAATCTGCTATTTTTTCAGCTAAAGTATGAATAATATAACTAAAATACATTGTAATGACTAACATAATAGCCAAGAATAACATGTTAATAACTTTTAAAGCACTTCGATTAAAGATAATCGTTAATATAGATATAATCATGCTAATGATACATAAAGCGAAAAAGGCATAAAACACTAGTAATAAGCGATCAATTGATTGTTGTAGTTGATCTATATTACCTAGATTGATATTAATATTACCAACTTGTGTTACAGTATCTTGGAAATTTTTAAGTTGGTGGAAATCGATAGTTTGTTTAGCAAATACAATATTAAAGATAGGTTGATTGTACATGCTATAACCTGTAATTGCAGTTAAAACTAGTACGATGATTTGAATGATCATACTAACCCAAGAACGTTTTTTCTTGCCATATTGCTTACCACGATGCATTTGTTCATTTTGAAATGCATCATCAAAGTTTTCTAATCTTCTTTGTTGATTAGTCATAACGTTGCCTCCTTGAAAATAGTCATATCTTTATTTATCATTTCCAGTCTTATTTTGTTATAATAATGAATAATCAAAGACAATAAAAATTAGACAATTTATAAAATGAAATTCATGACTAAATTAAAATATACTTTAAATTATATCCCTTTTTAAGTTACGAATGTAGGTTTTTAATCAAATTGTTTTTTAATTTTAAAAATTGCAAAGAGGTAGGTTTAGTTATTTATGAAGAATCGATTTATGAACCGAGTGGTAAACAAGTATATTCTACACAATCGTTCAATATTTTTCGACAATGATGAAGCAGTGGATAAGTTTTTTGAAAAAAGACAAGTTGAAAATGAGAAAAAACATAAGCAACCCTCTACATTAAATGTTAAAGCAAATTTAGATAAACTTATGTTAGGGGACATGCAAGTATTTAGATTTAACTTTAGACATGAGTCAAAAAGAAAAATATTGTATTTACATGGTGGCTATAATACATTACAACCCTCACCATTTCATTGGAGATTTATTGATAAATTAACACTTTCAACAATACATGAAGTTGTATTACCTATTTATCCTAAAGCGCCAGATTATCATATTGAAGATACGGAAAAAGCAGTAAGAGATGTATATCATCAACTTGTGGATGAAGTAGGAGCTGAACATATAATTGTGATGGGTGATGGATCTGGTGGTGCATTGGCATTGAATTTAGTTCAATCGCTCATTGAAAATAATGAACAAGTACCACGCCAATTATATTTAATCTCGCCATTATTAGATGCTACATTATCTAATAAAGACATCACAGATGAACTCTTAGGGAAAGATATCCTAATTAGTCGTTTCGGGGTCAATGAGATTATGAAACGTTGGGCAGACAATGTAACACTCACCGATAAACGTGTGTCTCCAATATATGGTCCTATAGAAGGCTTACCACCAGTTTATATGATCGGTGGAGGAAGAGAAATTATCAATCCAGATATGCATTTATTTAAAGAAAAATTAGAAATGATGGGACAAGAAATTACGTTCTATGAATATCCAAGAATGGTTCATGATTTTCCACTGTATCCAATACGAGAATCACATAAAGTGATTAAACAAATTACCAAAGCACTTAAAAATAATTAAAATGACAAAAACGATGAGCAACAAATGGCGTTGTCATCGTTTTTGTTTATTCCATAATAGAATTGATATGTTTAATAATGAAATTTTGTCCTTTTGAAAAGTAAAGATCAGCTATAGTTTCTTCAAAGTGACTCGGAATATCAGTTAAATTACTAAATGAAAAGACTTTTTCAATATTGTCATTTCTTATACGACTTGCTAATTGATTATAGTGTTCAAGGAATTGTTCATCAACATCATATGTTTCAAGTAGTTGATTCATTTCATCTATGGCTTGCTTTTGTCCTTGTATATAACTCATGCGTGTCGCACGTTTGAATAACTTAGAAGCAGGACCATTGATAGTTAGCGATTTTTGTTCATTTAAATCACTTAATCCTACTTTGACATCATCATATAAATCTAGTAATTCGTTTTGAATGGTATAGCGGATAGATTCACTCATGATTGATCCTCCTTATGAGGAATACCAATACGATGCCCTAATTGCTTAGGCCATTCGATTGTTTGTTGTTCTTGTTGAGCATAGCGCTCGATTTGTTGATAATAATCTTCAGGAAATGCAGCAGAGCGACGTTTATTTTGGTCGATTCCCATCATCATGACTTCATTGGTTGCAGCAATTTCACCATCTTGACGAACCATTCTTAAAAAGAAATGAACGCGTTTATAATCGTAATCATAAACATATAACTCAACATGATATTGTTCATTTAAAGTTAGTTCTGACAAAAAACTAGTATGTTCTTCAATTGTGAATGTTGTGTATTCATATTGTGCACGTTCATCTAAAGAAAGACCGTGACTATAATTAAAATCATCAATGACATCACTAAAAATGATATTATAATATGCATCATGCATATGATTATTGTGATCGATAAAATCTTCTGTCACTGTTTTACTTACAGTAAATGTTTGAGACATGACTATTACTCCTTTATAGTTTGCTTAATACTTATTTTACTAAATTAAATTAAGACATACACGTAATTCAATTCATGATAAAATAAAAAAGAATTGCTTATCAGGGGGGTAAAGAGATGACGATGACCATTCGATACCAAACCACTTCCCAACCATTAACAGAGGTGAGTCGCATAGAAGACGTTCCGAGTGAAGCGACCATTGTTTGGTATGACTTTGAAGATGCAACAGAGAAAGAAAATGAATTTTTAAGAAATCATTTTGACTTTAACTATTTAGAAATCGATGATGCGATTAATGGCATTCCTCGAGCGAAATATAAAGCTTATGATGACTATCAATATATTGTGTTTCACAGTATATTAACACATGATTATGCAGCTATTGCGTTAAATGTATTCTTGCAAGGTAATACATTGGTAACATATCATCATAAACGTTTTGAATCACTTAAAAAAGTAGTTCAAGATAATCAAAAACATCATGTTTCCGATTTGGACTGTGCGGATATAGTGATACATATATTAGACAGCATGGTAGATAAATATTTTAATTTTGTTTATGACATTGAAGATAAGGTATATACATTTGAGGACAGACATGTAGATGATCGCTATAGTAAAAGCGTGATGGATAATGTATTCCAACTACGTTCTGATCTAATTAAGATAAAGCGAGTATTATTTCCAATGCAAGAATTGGTTGATACCATTAAAAGTGAAGGTAAGTTAATTATCGATACAAAGCATTCTATGTACATACAACATATTGATGACCATTTAATTAAGCAACGTAATGTGATTCGTACATCCCAAGAAATGACAAATGAAATACGTGAAAATTACGAATCCTATACTTCATTTAGAATGAATAATATTATGCAAATTTTAACATTAGTATCTGTAATATTTTCACCATTAACTTTTATTGCAGGTATCTACGGCATGAACTTTGCGTATATGCCAGAATTGAATTGGCATTATGGCTACTTTATTTGCCTATTTGTCATGCTAATCATCTCAATTATTTTAATTATCTTCTTCAAAAGAAAAAAATGGTTTTAAACCTTGTAATTATAAAATGAATCATTTGGAAAAGGCGGTATAGTAATGAGTGACTTTCAGAGAGAGCAAAGAAAAAATGAACATGTTGAAATAGCGATGGCGCAACATGATGCTACATTATCTGATTTTGATAAAGTGAGGTTTGTTCATCATTCGATTCCAAATATTGATGTGGATGATGTAGATTTAACGACAAAGACATCCGATTTTAATTTGAAATACCCAGTTTATATCAATGCCATGACTGGTGGTAGTGAATGGACAAAACAAATTAATGAAAAATTAGCGATTGTTGCACGTGAAACGGGTCTTGCAATGGCTGTGGGCTCCACACATGCTGCATTACGAAACCCTAAAATGGCAGAATCATTTACAATTGTTCGAGAAACGAATCCAGACGGTGTTATCTTTAGTAATGTGGGTGCTGACGTACCCGTAGACAAAGCAGTTAAAGCTGTTGAACTATTAGATGCACAGGCACTACAGATTCATGTTAATTCACCTCAAGAATTAGTTATGCCTGAAGGTAATCGAGAGTTTGCTAATTGGATGGAAAATATCGAGGCAATTGTTAATGCAGTAAATGTACCTGTGATTGTGAAAGAAGTAGGATTTGGTATGAGTAAAGAGACATATAAATCACTACTAAATTTAGGCGTTACTTATGTCGATGTCAGCGGACGTGGTGGTACGAATTTCGTAGATATTGAAAATGAGAGACGTTCAAATAAAGATATGGACTATTTATCTAATTGGGGACAATCAACAGTTGAATCACTATTAGAAAGTTCTGATTTTCAAGATAAACTAAATGTCTTTGCAAGTGGAGGTTTACGTACCCCATTAGATGCTGTGAAATGTTTAGCACTAGGTGCGAAAGCAGTAGGTATGTCGCGTCCGTTCTTAAATCAAGTTGAGCAGGCCGGTATAACACAAACGATTGAATACGTTGAATCATTTTTAGATCATATGAAGAAAATAATGACAATGCTAGATGCTAAAGATATCAATGAATTAACCCATAAAGATATGATATTTAATACTGAATTGTTATCTTGGATTGAGCAACGTGGTTTAGATATCCAAAGAGGTTAACTGAATCAAATTAAATAATCCCGTACGCAAGATATGACTATGTCTTGCGTACGGGATTATTTTATTATTGGAAAAATTGTATAAAGCCCATAACAATGATGACACCTATTAAGTCGATTAAGAAAGCTCCGACTATAGGAACAACTAAATAGGCTTTTGGCGAATTGCCATATTTTTTAGTAATCACATCTAAATTTGCCATCGCATTAGGTGTAGCACCTAAACCATGACCTATAAATCCACCAACCATTACTGCCGCATCATAATCTTTTCCTAAACCTCTAAATAGAACGAAAATAGAGAACAAGATCATAAATACAGCTTGTACAAGAACGATAATGATTAATGGTAAAGCTAATGAGTATATTTCAGTTAGCTGAATACTCATTAAAGCTAATGATAAGAAGATACCTAACGAAATATCTCCGATTTGTTCGTTAATTTTTAGATCCACAATGTTGAAACCAGCAGCTTCAGAAATATTACGAACGAATACTGCGACAAACATTGAACCTACATACATCGGAATATTCACGTTTGTTAAATTAGTAAATGTATTACCAATATATGTACCGAGTGCCATACAGAAAACTAAGATTGTGAACTGTATAAAGAAAATTTGAGTAGGTTTATATTTTTCATGAAGTGATTGATTATATTCAACTTCACCATAATTTTTAAATGAATCGTCACTATGTTCAGGTTTTAGGTTATAACGTTTAATTAAGAACTTAACGACTGGTCCACCAATTAAACCACCAAATACTAAGCCTAATGTTGCAGCTGCAAGGGCGGCTGTGACAGCGGAATCAATCCCCATATCTTGAATGGTTTTACCATAAGCGGCCGCATTACCATGACCACCTTCCATTGACATTGACCCTGCAGTTAAACCTAGTAAAGGTTTAATATTTAATAACTTCGCTAATGAAATACCAATCACATTTTGACAGAATGCCATAATGCCACAGAACATAAAGTACAATAGCATCACCTTTCCGCCAACTTTAAATAGTTTAAGAGATGCACCGAGTCCGATCGTTGTGAAGAATGCCAACATAAAGAAATCTTGTATAAATGAGGCATCTAATTTAATTTTCACAATATTAAATGAATCTAAGACAGCTACTAAAATAGCAAAAATTAAACCACCAATTACTGGTGCTGGAATACAAATTCTTCTTAAAATCGAGACATGATTAATGATCGTTTGACCAATAAGATATAAAATACATGCTAAACACAGTGTGGTAATAGCATCTAATTCAATCATTTTAACTCCCCCTTAGAAGTTATCCCAAAACCTATGTTTATGTGCTATTCAATTAAAATATGTAAGCGTTATAAAAAGCCACAATATCCATTATACATATGTATGTACAATAAATCTAGTTTTGAAATTAATATCAATTATATTTATACCTATTAATCATTAATCTAAAATAGTTTTTATCTATATTAATTTAAAAATGTGAAAGAAGAGAATATGATGATTTGAAACTATCTATTATTTAGTACCTTGCAATGTACAGTAGTAAGTGCTATATTATAGATAATTACTACTGTTTAATGTTCAGTACTGATTATTACACTTTGGAGGTCTAGCTATGAACACACAGTTTAAAAAGGGTGCATTAGAACTGATAGTCTTACTTATCATCAAACGAGAAGATCAGTACGGTTATTCTTTAGTACAAAATATTTCTCGCTATATGACGATTGCAGAAGGTACTGTCTATCCTTTGTTACGAAGATTGGTAAAGAACGGAGAACTATCGACGTATTATCAACCATCAACCGAAGGACCAGCGAGAAAATATTATCGGCTTACTGATCAAGGGCAAGAAAGATTAGCATTATTGAAAGAAGAATGGCAAATGTTTTCAAATGCAGTTAATACCTTTGTAGAGGAGAGTGAACGCAATGAATAAAGAAACTTATCTAAAACAACTCATAAGTCATTTAAGACATATGGATAAAAATGAGGAAAAGGATATCTATAATGAATACGAAACACATTTTATAAGTGGTAAAAATGAAGGTAAATCAGAAGAAGAGATTTCCAAACATCTAGGAAACCCAAAGATGATTGCTAAAGAATTAAATGCTTCATTGGCTATTGATAAAGTTGATGAGAAAAAGAATGCAAAAAATATTTTGAGAGCTATTTTAGCGGTCATGGGTTTAGGATTACTTAATTTCTTTATTATATTAGTACCGGCATTCTTTATATTTATGTTTTTGCTTACTTTAGTTGTATTTACAATCACACTCTTAAGTGCACCAGTATTTTTAATTATTAAATATATTACCGAAGGTGTAAATTCTATTATTTTATATGATGTTTATATGAGTGGTCTCATGTTTGGTGTTGGTTTAATGCTATTAGCTATTAGCATTTTCTTATGTCATTGGATTATTAAATTAACGATTATGTATTTAAAATGGAATATCTCTATTGTGAAAGGAAGTGTTCATTCATGAAAAAGCTAGTCTTAACGTTATTTATATTTGGACTAATTTTAAGTATTGGTTTTGGTATAGGCGTTTTTTCAGAATGGAAAACATTAGCTTCAAAGCAAGACAATGGCACTAAGTTAAATAAAGTTTATAAAGCACAAATTAATAGTATAGATCTAGATGTTGATAACAGTGATGTTGAAATCAAACGTGGTAGTACGTTCTCAATTAAAGAAAAAGGCAACTCAGATAAGAAAATAAATAGTGATGTAAAAAATGGTGAATGGCATATTAGTGATCAAGACCATCAATCAAATATTAATTTTAGAATTGGTTACATGACAAAGCACAAATTAGTAATCACAGTTCCAAAAGCGATTGATCAATTAACTGTTAAAGGTGACTCTGGAGATGTCACTATCGATAATATAATAAGTAAGAAATCAGATGTTACGGTAGATTCATCAGATATTTTCTTGAAAAATAGTAAGCTAGGAAAACTAAAAGTAAACAATGATTCTGGAGATATATCAACAAGTCATATCGAATTCACCAACGGCAAAATAGAAAATGATTCAGGCGATATAGAATTGAGTAAGTGTGTTCCAGATCAACCCTTATATGTATCAAATGATAGTGGAGATATTACTTTGAATTATCAACATCATCCTAAAAACACAACATTTATTGCACATAATGATTCTGGAGATTCTAACATAGATAACAAAGAATTTAAGCGTCATCGAGTTGGAAAAGGGGACAATAACGTCGAGTTATTTAATGACTCTGGGGATATCAACGTGCAATAAAGACATATTTTAAGAGAGGTGAAGACAAAAAGCTCATTTTGGGACGCCGTTAATCGGTTTCCAAGAGCACAAAACTTTTTGTCTCAACCTCTCTATCGTTTTATTTCCAAGTATCGTCAGGATTTTGAAAATCTGATTTCTTCATACGAGAGACATAAGGGTTACCTTTAACTGTGTAACGAAGTGGTTTGTTAGTCCATTCACCTTTATTCGGTATGCCTATACGTCCACTTTCAATAATTGATTTAGGGTATTTACGATGTTTAATATCGATGGAAAGTCGGCATTGATTTAAAGTAGCACCATCAATTGAACGTGGAATATTAAAGGCTTTTGTCCATTTTCCAGGGCCATTAGTCACTTCAAAGCCACTTTTGCCACGATTGATTTTCATAGCTTCAATACCATCTTCAGGTTCGATTGCGCGTATAAGCACACCTTCAGGAACACCAACATCTCTTGTAACAAAGTTAATTAATAGATGCGTATGCATGACGTGTGCATAAATCGTACCACCAGTTTGATATAAAGAAGTTACTTTAGGCGTGCGCTTTCCACCATATCCGTGAGCAGCACGATCTTTAATACCTAGGTAAGCTTCTGTTTCCACAATATAGCCACTATATGTTTGGTGTTCATCTTGATAAATAACGCGAACGCCGAGTAATGCTTTAGCTATGTCCGTTGTGCTACGTTGTTTAAAATCCATAAATTTGGCACCTCTATAAAAATATTTGTTATAAGAATTTATTCTAAAATTTCTTAAAATATTTTTTGATTTATATTTTTAAAAGTCTTGTTGTTTGATACAATGACAATAGAAACAATATTATTACTTAATTAATGTATCAGAGTTATTAAGAGTAATAAAATAAATTGAATTGATGATCTGAAGGGAGCCACTAATATGAGAGAAAAAGTTGGTTTTAAAGCATCATTTAAATTATTTTGGTCAAATTATTTTAATTTTAAAGGGAGATCTAGACGTAGCGAGTATTGGTTTATGCAATTATGGCATTTAATCTTTATGTGCCCTGCCATTATACTTATGATTATTGGTTACCCAAGTTTATTCTTAGGTGCATTTAATGAAAGTAGTGGCGCATTAGGTATTGGGATTATTTGTATATTTATAGGGACTATTTATATCCTTATTTATTCATTGGCTACTATAATACCTAATTTGGCCATTTTAGCACGTCGATTCCATGATACTTCTCGTTCAATGTTGATTCCAATCATTGCGTTTGTCATTGGGGTATTATTGAATGTATTTAATATTGTTATTAACGCTAGTGGTCTAATAGATAATGTAGGCGTATTAATCACATATTATATTATCGCTTTAATCTGTCTAGTATTAGGTGTTTATAATATTGTGGTGAGTTGCTTAGATAGTAAAAATGAAGGCAACCAATATGGGCCAAGTCCTAAATATGAAGTGAATGAACCGGTTAACGAACCGAATTACAATCCAGTTGACAAAGCGAAGTTATATCGCAATACAACAAATGAAATTTAAACTTCAAAGGCTAGTGTCGATAATGACGCTAGCTTTTATTTCAAAGTAAGTGTCATATATATTTGACACTCGTGAAAATGACTGTCTATAATTAAAGTAATATTAATTGAAAGAAGTGATTGATTGCGTTGAATAGAGTGAAGCAATATCGAGCACATCAAAAAATGTCGCAACAGGAGTTAGCTAGGCGCATTGGTGTATCTAGACAGACAATTAATATGATAGAGAATGATAAATATAATCCATCGCTTAAATTATGTATAAACATAGCTAAAGTATTATCCGTTACACTTAATGATTTATTTTGGGAAGGTGATTAATTATTTTTAACAAATTAGCATTTAAAGATGAATTGAAAAATGAATTTATAAGTGCTTATTTAGCAAAAGTAAGTGTGATTGTATGTATGATGATATTTTTAATATGGTATTTTGAAATCGTTTTTGATATCAATCGAAGTTATCTATCGCCGTTTTTAATAGGTGGGTTACTGATTCTAATAGTGACCCTTTGTAGATTAGTCATGTATGAAGAGTTTGTATGTACACCGATGATTTATGTTAATGATGAGAAAGAAAAACGATTTTTAAATCGTAGAACAAGAATGAAACATATCCTTTTTTTAATTTTAATTATGCTATATCTAACATGTGTTAATAATATAGTGGTACCGTTAATTACCAATAATGAAAAATTTAATGATTTGACTGTTGGTTGGTTTTTTATCATTCCAATTATAGTTATGATGTTCATGAATGATAAACGTATCAAAATATCTGACACACCCACTGTTCCAGCAATGGAAAAGATTAATACACAAGATCGTATGCTTAATATGATTCCAAATTATAATTTCAGTGATGAATATGAAAGAACTCGAATAATTAAGGCATATTCAAGTAATGTAATATGGCAATTAATCGCGTTATTGTTCGTAAGTGTCATTGATATCGTTGTTGAACATATCATGGGGCATGTGCCTATTTCGAGTTATATGGCAATCGCAGTAGTGGTCATTGCAGCACTATGTATCACTTATCAAATAAAAAAACTTAAATCATAAAAGAATAGCTATACTTGCGTTAAATCAATATGATCAACGACAAGTATAGCTATTTATATTTAATAACAATTATTCTGTTTCGTGGATATATGATAATTCTGGATGTTCACGACCTAATAAATCATGTAGTTTTTGATATTTATCAAATAATTTTTCATAATGTTTTACTTTTTCTGGATCTGGTTGTTTTTCATAATAAACAGGTTGTTTCATGTGTTGCACGGTTTCTCTTAATGTATCATATGCACCACCCACATTTGCGCCCAACATAGCAGCGCCTAATGCTGTTGCGTTTGAAGATTCTAAGACGACAACTTTTTTATTTAATACGTTAGCATAGATGTCGACGAGTAATTGACTTTTCTTAGGAATACCGCCAGAAGCATAAACAGTATGAACTGGAATATCATTATCTTCGAATTGTTTCATAATCATTTTAGTACCGAAAGCAGTAGATTCTAAGTAAGCACGATGAACCATTTCAAAAGGTGTTTGCAATGTTAAGCCAAAGACACTACCTGTTAAATGGCTATCACTTAAAATACTTCTATTACCATTGTGCCAGTCTAAGACAACTACGTGTTGGTCTTCAACAGGAATTTGTGATGCAAGTGTTTCTAAATATTCTAAGACGCTCTTATCTTGTTTGGCTGCTTCTTCAACGATATGTTGTGGAGCCATTCGTTCAGAGTAACTAAATAAATCACCTACAGCTGCTTGACCCGCTTCGTAAGCATATAACCCTGGAATAATAGCGTCTTTAACTGAACCTGTAATAGAAGGGATAGGTTCTTGTTTCGGGTCTAACATTAAGTGGCATGTGCTTGTTCCTATAACCGGTGTGAATTCACCTTTTTCAATTGCACCTGCACCTAAAACGCCAGAGTGGGCATCAATCATGTAAGGGGAAATCTGTACATTGGAAGATAGTCCCCATAAGTTTTGATAGTATTCTGATAATGAACCGGCGCTATCACCAATTTGAATGACAGGTGCTTCGCATTTATCTTTGATGATTTGTGGTAATTCTGGATCTACGGTTTCAAAGAAATCATAATTAAAGCCATTTACTTCATCATAGAATCCTTTGAATCCTATACCACAGTTAGAGCGGATATTTTGATTGACGAGTAAGCTTGTCATATAATCTCCAGCTTCCATTATATAATGGGCGCGTTCTAATAATTCGGGTGCTTTATGTTTTACTTCGAGGATTTTAGGAATCATCCACTCACTGTTTACACTATGGCCATAATAATCTAACCAATTTTGATTAGCTTTCTCATTGGCTTCAACCATTTGAGTTGCTTCGTCTTGAGCGCCATGATGTTTCCATAATTTAACATAGGCATGAGGATGATGAGATAGGTCTTCATTCATATGTAATGGTCTGAAATTCTCATCTAAAAAGACCACTGTACAACTAGTAAAGTCAACACCAATACCTACGACCTCATCCTTATTAATTTGGCTTTCTTCTAAAACGTGTTTAACACCATTTTCTAGTACGTGATGATAATCACCAGCATGTTGTAAGAAGTAATTATGGGGTAAAGTTTCTCCTCCTAATTCTTCAGCGATGGTACCATGTTGATAAGTCTCTTCATAACTTGAAACAATTTTTCCATCAGATGTATTTACCAAAATGACACGTCCTGATGCTGTGCCGTAATCGATACCAATACTATAACTCATTCTATATATCCCCTTTAAATTTGATGTCGTGTTTAATCATCTCTAAGAAGTTAACTTTAATTTAATCTTCTATGATAAAATTAATGATAGTGCTTACATAAATAATTGTAAAGTTTGACATATTGCAAAATCTAAATTCATTAATAGAACTAATAATGTTATATTAAATAATAATAAAAATATTATTTGGGGAGGTAAACATGTCATTACATATTGATCATGTGACGAAGAAATTCAATCAATTTACGGCAGTCAATGATATTTCTATCCATCTTGAAAAAGGGAAAATGCTTGGCTTTTTAGGACGTAATGGTGCAGGTAAGACAACCACCTTTAGGATGATATTAGGATTAAGCGAACCTACTGAAGGACACATTACATATGATGGTCATGCGATTGATCAGTCAATGTATAATCGAATTGGCTACTTACCAGAAGAACGTGGTTTACATCCTAAAATGACTGTGGAAGATGAACTGACTTATCTTGCAACACTTAAAGGGATGTCTAAATCAGATATTAAGAAAAATATTGATTATTGGCTCAAACGATTTGCTATAACAGAAAATCGTCATAAACGTATTGATGCCTTATCCAAAGGTAATCAACAAAAAATTCAATTATTAGCAAGTATGTTGCATCAACCAGAATTACTGATATTAGATGAACCTTTTAGTGGTTTAGACCCTGTTAATGTTGAATTACTCAAATCAGCTGTAAAAGATTTAAATGATCAAGGTTCAACAATTATTTATAGTTCTCATCGTATGGAACATGTTGAAGAGTTATGTGACGATGTATGTATCTTGAACCATGGTGAACTTGTGGTATCAGGTGACATACATGACGTGAAAGCCTCACATGGTTATAAGCAAGTTATCATTGAAACTGATAAATCAATGCCTGACATAGCAGATATTGAAGGTGTGATAGGTTTTGAAACAAATAAACGTCATATCAAAGTGACGATACAAGATGAATCCGTTGCAGAAAAAATATATCATCATGTCATCTCGCATGGCTATGTACGTCGCTTCCAAGTACTAGAACCTTCCCTTAAAGACATCTTTATTGATAAGGTGGGTGATTTACATGAATAAATTTTGGGCTACATTTGGACTCACATATAAAAGTAAAGTGAAATCTAAATCTTTTATCATCTTCATGGCGATTGTCATTATTTTAATGATAGCATTATCCAATGCTGACAAAATCATGGATATGTTTAAAGGTGACGGTGATCAAATCGGTATCGTAACGAATAGTGAGCCAATATACAAAGCCATTAAACAACAAGGAAATGTGATTGATGAAGATGCTTCATTTAAAAAGGTAAGTAAACAAGAAGCGAAGAAACAAGTGAAAAATGAAAAGTTAAAAGAAGCCTATATCATTAAGGTGAAAGATAAACAACAGTTATCAGCAACTATCTTGAGTAAAGAAAGTGTCTCACAAGAAAAAGAGCAAAAAATAAATGGGGTACTGACATCGATTCAATCTAAACTAGTCGCATCGCAACTACATTTAAGTAACAATGATTTGAAAAAATTACAGTCCCAAAGTAAGGTTGACAGTCAAGTCCTCTCAGATAAGAAAGATCAGCAACTGGATGAAGGTCAAAAACTACTTAATTTAGTTCTAGTATATGCGATTCTAATGTTGATGTTCTTTATTGTTTTCAATTACGCAACACAAGTTGCAATGGAAATTGCCACAGAAAAAACATCAAGAGTCATTGAAATGATTATTACGAGTGTATCTCCAATCACTCATATTATGGCTAAGATTGCAGGGATTATCGCTGTCGCTTTAACACAAATTGTAATGATTGTTGTAGTTGCTATCATTTGTATCTTTGCCTTTGATTTAAAACGAATGTTAAAAGACTTTAATGTATCCATGAGCCATATCACTTGGCAAGTTTTAATCGTAGGATTGTTATGTATGATTATCGGAATATTAACATACGTGTTGCTAGCGGCAATATTAGGTTCTTTAGCAACAAGAATTGAAGATATTAACCAAACATTAATGCCATTAACTTTATTTGCAATGATTGCTTTTTATATTGCGATATTCAGTATGTTTAAACCTGACATTTTATTAATAAAAATAACTAGCTTTATACCTTTTTTAGCACCTTTTGAATTGTTAGTACGTGCCCAATCGACTGAGTTACAAGTTTGGGAAATCATCGTTAGTATATTAATATCAGTTGTAGTGATGTTTATTTTATTATGGATCGCCGTTAAAACATATAAAGATTCTGTATTAACTTTTGAAAAAGGACTATTTAATACCATTAAAAAGGTAATGAAAAAATAATTAAAAAAGAGGAAGCGCGTTAAATTAAACTTGTAAGAGTTTACAAAACGTTCTTCCTCTTTAATTTGTATTTTACTATGGCATATTAGTAGAAAAAGTGTAACAATATGTATGTATTAGCAAGCCAATTAATATAATACAATAGAAGATAAATAGGCATCACAAGCGACATTTTTTTATATTATTCAGTGACTCTTTACCCCGAGTTACTTATAACTAAGGTTTTAATGAAATGACAATCAGATTCATGTCTTGGATTTAAGAGGTAGATAATTCATATGAACTCATGTATGTTGTATAAAGTGAAGCTTCATAGATAATGAACAGAAAGGCGTAATGTTTGTGATGGTTTATTCTTTTTTTATATTTATATTAGCGGGTTTATGTGAAATTGGAGGCGGCTACTTAATATGGTTATGGCTTCGGGAAGGCCAACCATCGTGGCTAGGTGTTATTGGCGGCGTGATACTCATCTTGTATGGTGTGATAGCAACACTACAAACATTTCCGACATTTGGAAGAGTATATGCTGCATACGGGGGCGTATTCATCGTTATGAGTTTAGTTTGGTCTATGCTTATTGATAAGAATATGCCAGATAAATACGATATACTGGGTGCATTCGTCTGTTTAATAGGCGTCTTAATTATGCTGTTACCACATCGGGCATAATAAACGTGTTTGAAAGGGAGAAGTATGTAATGAATGTTGAAATTGAGCATCAAAGATATGGTGTAGACTTAATTAAAATTGATAATGAAGAAACCAAAATTGTGTTTACAAATTATGGTGCGAGAATTGTGTCATGGAAATATCATGACAACAATATTGTATTAGGGAATGTTGTTGAAGCGGATGAATTTTATTTTGATAATCCATTTAGATTTGGGGCGACTGTTGGACGATATGGTGGTCGTATTTCAAATGCGACTTTTAATTTAGAAGGAGAAACATATCAATTAGAAGCTAATGATGGCCAACATCATATTCACGGTGGTAGTCATGGTTTAGATTCTAAATTATTTGACTATGAAGTTGTAGACGATTTAGGACATGTCAAAATCATTTTCAAAACAACGTTAAAAGAAGCAGATGATCATTATCCAGGGGATATGGAAATTAAAGTCACTCATACATATGATGCGAATCATTGTTGGACAATTCAATATGAAGCTATATCAACGAACACTACTTTGTTTAACCCTATGAACCATGTTTATTTTAATCTTAATCGAGATAATAATGTTATTGATAATCATCGAGTGTCTAGCTCTAAATTGAATATGTATCCATTAAATGAGGATCATATGATTAGTTCAGACAACACGTTAGATATACAACAGATATTTAATAAGGACGCCATATATTTTAAAGACATTTTTGAAAGTAGCCATGAGCCGATATCACAACAAGTGTCTCAATTTAATGGTTTAGATCATCCGTTCAAAGTAGGGGAACAACAATTATCAATAGATAATGATGAGTTTCAATTAGATGTTAAAACGGATATGCCTTACGTCATATTATATACATTTAATCAACCGAAAAACTGGAAAAGTGATGCAAATATTTATAAAGCACATTCGGGTTTGACAATCGAGGCACAGTATTTGCCAAATGATATTAACTTATATGGTGATCAAGCTTCATCAATATTAAAAGCGAATGAAATGTTTTATTCACAAACGAGCTATCAAATTCATGAGAAATAAGTTAAAGAGTAGAATAAACATCGTTTTTTACGATGTAATTGTTCTACTCTTTTTATTGTTTTATTTTTTTGTTTATTTTGTTGCACGTTGATACATTTTTTCAAGTTTCTCATATCTTTTAGACGATAAATATGGATTTTTCAATGCTGATGCGATTCTGTCTACATTTTTTCTGTCATTATAATAAATGTCGTTTAATGTTTGGACGGATAGTTGTGTATCTAATTCGGCTTCCTTTATTAATTCTAAGTGATGATGTTGACTGACATATCCTTCTTTAATGACACGACAATAAAAGCCCGTTTTGCCTGATTGAGACATACGTTTAACCAAGTCAGAAAGCCCGTACTTTGCTTGGATTTTCCAGCAGGGTTCTCTAATTTCAGAAACTTCGATAATTGCATCGCCTAATTGATATTGGTTACCGAAATAAACGACATTTTCATCTAAATCTTCAATTGTCAAATTCTCACCGAACATGGCGTACTCTGGCATATCAAGTAAATCACCACGATACATGTCATAGTTCTTTTTACTAAAACAGCATACGGCTTTATCTGGACCACCATGATCTTTATAAGCTTGTTCATCATCAACAAATCCTAATTTTGAAAGCCACATTTGATCTTTAAAAGGTTGTTTATTGATTGCTGATTGCATAGGTTTAGCATCTTTGTATTGAAGTGATTCTATTTTTCCTGTCGAAATGGCGTACACTGGTATCATCATGGTCCCCCCTAAATTATTGTTTGAAGTGTATTTTACTATAGAATTTCATTTTTATGAAAGATTTTAAAATATATTAAAAATTAAACGTTGATTATGGTATGTTAAATTGAAAAAGTCATGTAAAATAAGAAATGTAAACGATTTAGAAAAGGGGCTCATGACGTGATGAATGATGTAAAACAACTCAAAATGATGACGCTAGATGATGTTTTAAGTCAAATCGAGGATGGTATGACGCTCGGTATTGGCACAGGAAGTACAATTGAATTATTAGTGCCTAAAATCGCTCAACTTATTGATGAAAAACATTATAATATTATCGGAGTATGTACTTCTAATAAGACGGCGTTTTTAGCTAAAGAATTAAATATTAATATTGTTGATGTAAACGATATTGATAAAATCGATTTAGCTATTGATGGTGCTGACGAAGTAGATCCTCAGCTTAACCTTATTAAAGGTGGCGGTGGAGCGCTATTTAGAGAAAAAGTAATCGATGAAATGGCAGACCGCTTTGTGGTTATTGCTGATGAAAACAAGGTTGTTAACTACCTAGGTGAAACATTTAAATTACCGGTTGAAGTAGATAAATTTAATTGGTATCAAGTTGCTAAGAAAATAGAAACAATTGACGGCGTGACAACAGAACGTCGTGTTACGGATGATGTCCCATTTACGACTGATAATGGTAATTATATTTTAGATTGTGCATTACCAAAAGGTATTGATCCTTATGAAATGCATGAATTTTTAATTCACATCACAGGTGTTTTAGAAACAGGTTATTTCCTTGATGTGGCTGACCAAGCAATTATCGGCACACAACAAGGTGTTAAAAAGATGAATCGACAAGTATAATATCTAGTAAAATTAACTCTTACTCAATAACAAAAGCGTCTATGGCCGTTCATGAGAACGACTATAGACGCTTATTTTAATATGATTCAACTTTTATTGTGCACTGTTGAATAAATCGACTAAACTTTGAGGACTATTTGCACCTAGACAAATATCTAATAATTCATGAGATTCTTTAGCTTCTTCCTCACTTCTAGGGAACATTTTTTCTTCGTATAAAGCAATAGCTTTATCAATATCATTTGGATGTTCAGCGATTAATTCCGCTAATTCCGCACCGTCTAACATTGCTAAATTAGCACCTTCACCAGATGGTGCCATTAAATGTGCAGCATCACCAATTAATGTGATACCTGATTGACGTTTCCAACGATGTGTATCAGGTAGAGCATTAATTTTACGAGGTGTAATAGAACTATCCGCTTGAGTAATTAAAGCAGTGACTTCTGGTGACCAACCTTTAAATTCTGCAGCTATAGTATTAGTTGCTTCTTGGCCATTTGAAAAATCAATGCTATCTATCCATTCGCTATCACAATTCATTTGAATATACGTGTGTAAAATATCGCCTGCTTCTCTATGAGCAACTATACCTTTATTTGGTGATAGAGCATACATTGCACCTTTGCCTACTTTGTTAGCTGTTTTAGGATATTGACGATCAACATCATATAAATAGGTTTCAATAAAGGTATAACCAGAATAATGTGGTTTAATATCAGTTAATATATTGCGTACTTTAGACCAAGCACCATCTGCACCAATAAGTTGAGCAGTTGTTACAGATGTGTTATCTCTAAATACAACTTTATATTGTTTTTTATCCAATTTTTCTACGTGGTCTACTTTTTTATTCCATTCAATCATGTCTTTTGGTAATGAGTCGATTAAAATATTTCTTAAATCACCACGTAAAACTTCTGGTCGGCCATTGGATTCGTCGTCAGGTAAATCTAATAGTAATTCACCATTTTGATTTACAATACGTGTTGCGTCAGCGCCTTTTTGAATAATAGAACGGAATTCATCCATTAAGTTTGCTTTTTCCAGTGCAACTTGACCATTATATTCATGTATATCTAACTGTCCACCTTGTGTACGTGCGTCACGTGATGCATCAGATTCATACACTTTAGCAGGTATGCCATTCACATATAGTACACGTGCTAATGTTAAACCACCGATGCCACCACCAATTATTGTAATAGGGTTATTATTTTCTTCTAAATTCATCAAACCACTCCTTAAAGAATGAGGAAATATATTATAGTATCTTAACATTCCTAATAAATATAATTTTGCCTGACTAAATTTACCCATTTAGGTTCGACATTTAAACGTTAAAAAAACCCGTCCACTCATTAATATGAATGTGACGGGCTTGATTAATTAATATTTGTTGTTAGGGCTATGTTCTTCAGTTTGTTTGATTTCATCTTGTAAATCAGAAACAACGGATGAACGACGATCTTGTTTATATGATGTATGTTCTTTTAAATGATCAGTTGACTCAGAGTCATGACCATGATCTTGAGCGTCATACTTATTGTCTTGATGTTGAGCATCTAATGTATCTTTATGACGATCATGGTTATCTGAAATTCTACTATTATCATGCTTAGTTTCAGTATAATCATTGTCATTATCATCGCTAACATGATCTAAATAATTATTAGGTTCTACTTCATCTAAACTTTGATTCGTCTTTTTATAAAAGATAGCACGAATGATTAAGCTTAAAATGATATAAATTAAACCAACAGCAGTCGTAGCTAAGGCGATGACTTTCATAGAGAATAAATCGCCAATTTCTTCACTAAACAAGAATACTAAACCAAATGACATTGCTGCGTGGAAAAGTGTAGCAATATAAATGGTACGACCATTAGTAGCTCTAATTAACTCACCTACAATCATTGAGAAAGCAAATGTATATAAGAAATGATAGCCTGCGAACTCAAGACCGTATGTTGTATTAGCATTAAAGATAGAATAAATGATACCTACAACAATACTCGCAAATAATGTGTTCATCTTTGTTTCAACGATATGTTGCAAATATGAACGGAAACCTAATTCTACTACAAACGCCATGATTAAATGACCGATTAAAATTGCGAATATTGACACAGATAAATCAGATGCTTGTAGTAGGATGAAACTATCTGCGAATGTATTGAAGCAGAACATACCGATAATGAAAATAAATAAAGGTATGATTAATGCGAGTAATAAACGCTCAATAACTTTGAGACTAAAAGTGAATTTTAAACTCGCCATTTGTTCTTTTTTATGTTTAAAGACAAGTAGACATATGATAGCTGCAATAAATGGAGAAAGGTCTGTAATGTCGAATACAAAACGTTTCACGCCTATTGCTGCTTGGAAATCTCTAAGTATTACGAATAAGGCCATTGTCACGACAAAAAACACAAATATTGTCATTGCCCATTGAAACCCAGAAATTCGATTGTTTTTCATTTTATGTAACCTCCATTACGGAAACAAGCAATTATTGTTTTATTTACAATTATACATCTTAAAAGATGATAGATAAATTGTCTATTTTAATTATCATCAAAATGTAATAGTAATGAATTATAAACGTAATTAAATTTAGGTTAAACGGGAATATAAGAACAACATTGAATTAAGTGTGAGCCAAAGTTATACTTTAATTATAAGGATAAAGCAAAGAAATCAAGGGGGAAGAACAATGTATCAACTAGCTGAACCAAGCTTATGGACTGGAAGATTAGATAGTGAAACAGATGCCAAACAATTTAGACATTTTCAAACTATCCAATTTAATGACTTAAGACAAGTAGAATTTGCATCTAAACAAAAAGGTGTTGGTATCTTAGGTTATGCGATTGATAAAGGTGTCGAACTAAATAAAGGGCGTGTAGGTGCAAAAGAGGGGCCTAATGCGATTAAAAAAGCGTTCGCTGGCTTACCAGATTTGAATCAATGTGAACAAATCGTTGATTATGGAAATGTCGAGCATGATCATGACGCACTAATTGATACTCAAAAGGAATTTGCAGAATTAGCAGCTAAGTCTATTCATAATCATAAGCAAACATTCTTATTAGGTGGTGGGCATGATATCGCCTATGCACAATATTTAGCGACTAGACAAGTGTATCCTAATGAGTCAATTGGGGTTATTAATATTGATGCCCACTTTGATACACGTGATGAAGGTGAATCCACTTCAGGTACGAGTTTTAGACAAATACTAGAACAAGACGACAATGCAGATTACATGGTATTAGGTATTTCTCAAGGTGGTAACACACAAGGTTTATTCGACTATGCTAAAGAAAAAGGCGTATCATTTGTTTATGCTGATGAATTATTACATCAAGTATCACCACCGATTAAAGATATGATTGAACGTTTTATTCACGATCATGATGTAATCATGTTTACGATTTGTATGGATGTTGTAGATAGTGCCTTTGCTCCAGGTGTTAGTGCTCCAGCAGTCTTAGGCATCTATCCACATACAGTGTTTGAATTAGCAAAACGCATTGTCCCAAGTGAAAAGGTTAAATCAGTAAGTATTGCTGAAATGAACCCTAAATACGATCAAGACAATCGTACAGCGAAACTGATTGCGAATTTAGTGCATCACTTCTTATTATAAATTCCAATAATCAATACATTGTTCAATAAGAGAAAGTACTTGTTCAGAGTGCTTTCTCTTTTTTAAATAATTAATATAAATTTTGCGTCCTAAATTAGGGCGTATTTTAATGTAGTCTAAATTCCGTGTATTAAATGATTGGTAATAAAATCGAGGAATAACCGCATAACCAATACCTAAATGGACTAGATTAGTAGCGGATTCAAAACGATCAGATTCCATAATGATATTAGGGTGGATACCTACTCTATTAAAATAATCATCTAAGTGTTTACGAACTTGAGAATTTTTATTCGGCAAAATTAAAGGTAAGTCATCCAATTGAATCGTTTTTTGCTTTGGAAATGCATCTTTAGGTGTTAATAATATATAAGATTCTTTATATAATGCGATCGATGTAATATCTTGATGGCGTATTTCTTCGTTTGTTAAGGCAAAATGAACATTAAAGTTGGTAAGTTGCTCAATGGATTGATGTTGATCATGCACTTCATAAATTCGGTATTGCTGATTAGGGTAACGCTTATGATGTGCACGGATGACATTGGCCATCCATTGACTCGTGGATTCTAAAATGCCCATTTTAATACGGGGTTCCGAAGACACATTTAAATCATACATTTTTTCAACTGTTGAACGATAGGATTCTACTAGATCTTCAGCATATTTATAAAACTGAATCCCTTTTTCAGTGATTTTAATATCTTTGGTAGTACGCATAAATAAGTCGTATCCTAAATCAGCTTCCATTTTTTTAATAGCTGCAGTTAAGGAAGGTTGACTAATATGTAAAAAATTAGCGGCTTTCGTAAAACTATTGTATTTTACAACGGCTAAAAAATATTCTAATTGAATGATTTTCATAGGTCATCTCCTATATATCATAGTTTTTATCTATAAATAATTAGTTTATTTATATTTGTTATCTATATCTTAGCATAATATAATATGGTTGTAACAACCTGATTAATAGTGATTGTTATCTTTTGAATAGTACGAATATTTAGAAGATAATGATTAAAGAGAAACTTAATATATTTTGGATTTTGATATTATTTCGGATGGGAGAGATAGTAATGAGAGAAATTCATGCAAAAAAAGGGTTAGATATCGAATGTAAAGGTTGGGAACAAGAAGCAGTACTACGAATGCTATATAATAACTTAGATCCAGAAGTAGCGGAACACCCAGAAGAACTTGTGGTATATGGTGGTATTGGTAAAGCTGCTCGTAATTGGAAAGCCTTTGAAGCAATTGAAAATACATTAAGAGATTTAGAAGCAGATGAAACAATGCTTGTACAATCTGGTAAACCAGTGGCAGTATTTAAAACACATGAAGAAGCGCCACGAGTATTAATTTCCAATTCAGTTTTAGTGCCTGAATGGGCGAACTGGGATCATTTTAATGAATTAGATAAAAAAGGCTTAATGATGTATGGTCAAATGACAGCAGGTAGTTGGATTTATATTGGTTCACAAGGTATCGTTCAAGGTACTTATGAAACATTTGCTGAACTTGGTAATCAAGAATATCAAAGTGATTTAACAGGTACAGTAACACTTACTGCTGGATTAGGTGGTATGGGTGGTGCACAACCACTTGCTGTGACTATGAATAATGGTGTAGCTATTTGTGTAGATGTCGACGAAAGTCGTGTTGATAAACGTGTCGAAACAAAATACTGCGATATCAAGACTAACGATTTAGATGAAGCATTAAAATTAGCTGAAGACGCTAGACAAAAAGGGGAAGCTTTATCTATAGGATTAGTAGGTAATGCAGTAGACATTCACAAAGCTATTTTAGACAAAGGATTTAAAATTGATATTATTACTGACCAAACGAGTGCACATGACCCATTAAATGGTTATGTACCACAAGGATATTCAGTTGAAGAAGCTAAAAAGCTACGTAAAGAAGATCCAAAAAAATACGTAGAATTATCTCAAGCTTCAATGGCTAAACATGTTGAGTTAATGCTTGAATTCCAAAAACAAGGTGCCGTTGCATTTGACTATGGTAACAATATCCGTCAAGTTGCATATAATAACGGAGTAAAAAATGCATTTGATTTCCCAGGATTTGTGCCTGCATATATTAGACCATTATTCTGTGAAGGTAAAGGACCATTCCGCTTTGCAGCATTAAGTGGTGATCCAAAAGATATTGAACGTGCAGATGAAGAAATGAGAAAATTATTCCCGGATAATGAAAAATTAATTCGTTGGTTAGATCTAGCAGAAGAGAAAATTTCTTATCAAGGTTTACCTTCAAGAATTGCATGGTTAGGCTATGAAGAACGTGCCAAAATGGGACTAGCACTTAATAAATTAGTGCGTGATGGTGAAATTTCTGCACCAATTGTTATCGGACGAGATCATTTAGATTCTGGTTCAGTAGCAAGTCCAAACCGTGAAACAGAAGGTATGCGAGATGGAAGTGATGCAGTAGGTGACTGGGCTGTACTTAATGCATTAATTAATACTGCAGCAGGCGGTTCTTGGATTTCATTCCACCATGGCGGTGGCGTAGGTATGGGTTATTCATTACATGCTGGTATGGTTGTTGTAGCAGATGGCTCAGAACGTGCAGATCGTCGATTAGGACGTGTATTAACTACAGATCCGGGTATGGGAGTAGTAAGACATGTTGATGCCGGTTATGACATCGCCATTCAAACGGCTAAAGATAAAGGCATCAAAATTCCAATGATTGATGAAGCAGGTGATAAATAATGAACGATTTAATTATTCAAAACATTAAAGAGCTTATTTTACCAAAATCAACTGATCGTCCTTTAAAAGGTGCGGAACTTGATCAATTAGATGTGATTGAAAATGGTACGGTAGTTGTGAACGACGGTAAAATTGTATATTCAGGACCACATACTGATAAATATGATGCTGAACAAGTGATTGATGCTACAGGTAAAGTAGTGTCACCATCATTGATTGATGCACACACGCACTTAGTTTTCGGTGGCTCAAGAGAACATGAAATGTCATTAAAACGACAAGGTAAATCTTATTTAGAGATATTAGAATCTGGTGGCGGTATTTTATCAACAGTTAAAGCCACACGTGACATTAGTGAAGAAGATTTATTTAAAAAAGCTGAACACGATTTACTAACAATGATTCAACATGGTGTTTTAGGCGTTGAAAGTAAAAGTGGTTATGGTTTAGATAAAGAAAATGAACTTAAACAATTAAGAGTGTCTAATCGTTTAGCAGAGAAATACGGTTTAGATATGAGACATACATTCTTAGGACCACATGCGGTTCCTGAAGAAGCAGAGTCTAATGAAGCGTTCTTAAATGAGATGATTGAGCTTTTACCAGAAGTAAAAGAATATGCAGACTTTGCAGATATCTTCTGTGAAACGGGTGTATTCTCAGTTGAAGAATCTAAACATTATATGCAAAAAGCGAAAGAGGCAGGATTTAAAGTTAAAATTCATGCTGATGAAATTGATCCACTTGGTGGTCTAGAGTTAGCTATTGACGAAAATGCAATTTCTGCTGATCACCTTGTTGCTTCAAGTGCAGAAGGTAAAGCAAAATTAAAAAATAGTGACACAGTAGCCGTATTATTACCAGCTACGACATTCTATCTAGATAAAAATGATTATGCAGATGCGAGAGGTATGCTAGATAATGATGGTGCTATCGCTATTGCAACAGACTATAACCCTGGTAGCAGTGTTACTAATAACTTACAATTAGCTATGGCCATTGCTGCATTAAAATTAAAATTATCACCAAATGAAGTTTGGAATGCGGTAACAGTTAATGCAGCAAAAGCTATTGATTTAGACGCAGGTACAATTAATGAAGGCGACAAAGCTAATATCGTTATTTGGAATGCGCCAAACCATGAATATATTCCTTATCACTTTGGTATCAACCATGCTCAAAAAGTGATTAAAGATGGTAGAGTAATTGTAGATAATGAATTTTCATTAGATTAAGACAAAGTGTTCATTGAAATGACCGTGCCGACATTGTCGGTACGGTTTTTTGTTTATAGTAAAAGGATCAGTGTATTTTTAGAAAAGTTTGACAATTATGTTAACATTATTAGACAAGGAGATGGATAAATCTAATGTTTGCATACCGTCAATACTTAAAACAGTGGCAAGGTAAATATCATCAAAATATTCTTAGCGGTATTTTGATGGGCTTAGCTTTATTGCCAGTATCGATAGCTTTCTCTTTTATTGTTCATGTTAAACCTTCCATTGGATTAATGAGTTGTGGATTAATGATGTGTTTGATTAGTGTATTTGGTAAAAGAGTTTCGATGGTATCAGGACCGAGTAGTGGGATTTCAATCATTGGAGGGCCTCTCGTTAACCAATATGGCACTCATTATTTATTTTTAGCAACTATGATGATGGGAATGATGTTGATTATTTTAGGACTACTACACATTGATCAGTTGCTTAAATACATTCCTAATACAGTAGTGATAGGATTTATGAATGCTTTAGGTATTTTACTTCTATCAACACAAATAAAGTATATATTTGGCAAATCAATGTCTACATATATCGTTGCGTGTTTAACTTTTATCATTATCTATTTAGCAGGAAAGTGGATAAAATCGATTCCAGCGCCGTTAATAGCCATATTTATTATTACTTTATTAACAACCTTCATACATCCACATTTACAATATGTTTATGATTTAGCGAGTATACATTTTAAAATGCCTAGTTTTGCAATATTTAATTTGTCTATGTCTATTGAAGCATGGATTATCATCTTTAAATATGCATTAACTATGACAATTATTTCTGTTATTCAAACGAATTTAACTACACATATGGTTGATATGATTAGTAATACTGAGTCTCATAAGGATAAAGAAATCATTGGACAAGGTATATCAAACTTTATAGTAGGAAGTATTGGAGGTTATGGCTCAAGCGGCTTAGTTGGACAATCGAAATTTAATTATAATATGGGAGCGACAAGTCGATTATCTACATTGATTACAGGTTTGTTTTTACTATTATGCATGGTAGTGTTAGGTCCAATAGTTGGTCTAATACCCATGGTTGTTTTAGCTTCAGTACTAGTAACCGTTTCATTAAGTACATTTGATCGACGAACATTTAAGTATATTCAATCATCTCCAATTCAGAATGCGAGTGTCATATTGCTAACGATGGCACTAATACTATGGACGCATAATCTAGCTGTGGGTGTTATCATTGGCACAATTTTTTATTACCTAATGAACTATTTTATAAAGAAAGTGGGATGATTAAATGTCAAATTATACAGACTATGTGAATTGGCGACGAACATTTCACCAATTCCCTGAAATATCAGAGAAAGAATATGAAACTACACAACGACTTAAACGTATTTTAGAAGCACATGAGATAAAAATTTTAGATTTACCTTTAGATACAGGATTAGTTGCAGAAATAGGACAAGGGGACCAAATGATTGCGATTAGAACTGATATAGATGCGCTACCTATCAATGAGCAAGTCGAACATGAATTTACGTCAACCAATCAAGGTGTCATGCATGCATGTGGTCATGATATTCATATGGCAAGTATATTAGGCGTTGCAACACAGTTGAAAGCCCAAGAGAATGAACTAAATGGTCGAGTGAGAATCATTTTCCAAGCGGCAGAAGAGCTAGGTCATGGAGCTAAAAAAGTAGTAGCTACAGGTGTATTAGACGGTGTAAAAGCAGTTTTAGGTTTCCATAATTATCCAACGATGGACATTGGTGACTTTGCAATTAAAAAAGGTCCTATTACATCTGCAGTAGACCGTTTCGAATTTGATATTAAAGGAAAAGGCGCGCATGCTGCTAAACCAGAACAAGGTAATGACCCAACGGTGGCTTTAGGTCAACTGATTAATAGTTTACAAACGATTGTTAGTAGAAATTTATCTGCATTTGATAATGCCGTTGTTACAATTGGTGAAATTTCATGTGGAAATACATGGAATGTCATTGCGGATCAAGCCTATGTACAAGGTACCGTCCGTTCATTTAAACCTGAGCATAGAGCGTATATCGAACAACGAATGAATGAAATTGCTGATGGTTTAGCACAAACATTTAATTTACAAGTTGATTGCCGATATACACGACTTCCTGGAACAGTGATTAATGCTGATGAATTAACTGATATAGCGATAGAAGTAGCAGAAGATGTTGGTTATCATGTGTCAATTATGGATTTACCATTAACAATTGGTGAAGACTTTTCTGGTTATACAGAAACGTATCCCGGCGTATTTGCATTCATAGGATCTAATAGTGAGTATGATCTACATCATCCTTTATTTGATCCTGATGAACGTATTTTAGAAAAAGTACCGACATATTTTGTGACACTCACTAAACGTCTTCTGAATCAATAGTCTCCATAAATTGTATAAAGATAGTACGATTAACATCTGGATAACCTTGGGTATATGAGAACATATATAAATTGAGGAGATGAATTTAAAATGTCAGCACAAGATCCTAGAAATAAATTCAAATCAACAGACTATGAACAACAAGAGCAGCCACTTCCAGGCTTGCAAAGCCAATTAAAACCTGAACCAGATTGTGGTGAGACATCATACGTGGGACACGGTCGATTAAAAGGATATAAAATGTTAGTCACTGGTGGCGATTCTGCCATTGGACGCGCAGCAGCTATTGCTTATGCTAAGGAAGGCGCAGATGTTGCTATTAATTATCTTCCAAGTGAAGACAAAGACGCACAAGAAGTTAAACAAGTGATTGAAGAAGCGGGACAAAAAGCAGTGTTACTGCCTGGTGATATACGTGATGAACAATTTAACTATGACATGGTCGAAGAAGCACATCAACAACTTGGTGGGCTAGATAATGTGACATTAGTAGCTGGACATCAACAATACCATGACGATATACAAGGGTTTGATACACAATCATTTAAAGAGACATTTGAAACCAATGTATATCCTATATTTTGGACAGTACAAAAAGCGTTAGAATATTTACAACCAGGTGCATCAATTACAACAACATCATCTGTTCAAGGATATAATCCAAGTCCTATTTTACATGATTATGCCGCTTCGAAAGCTGCAATTATCTCATTAACAAAAAGTTTATCAGAAGAACTTGGCGCAAAAGGTATTCGTGTCAATTGTGTAGCCCCAGGACCATTTTGGTCACCATTACAAATTACTGGTGGACAACCACAACGAAATATTCCTGAATTTGGTAAGGAAACACCACTTGGCCGTGCAGGACAACCTGTTGAATTATCAGGAACATATGTCCTATTAGCATCTGAAGAATCAAGTTATACAACTGGACAAGTCTTCGGTGTGACAGGCGGTATTCAAATTAACTAATGAATATAAGTTGGTCGATAAAGTGTTAATACTTTATCGACTATTTTTTTGTGACAAATTATATGATAACTATATCCAATTTTATTATGAATTTGGAATAAAAATATGTTTAATGTAAAATAAAAATATAAAATTATTAACCTTTTTGAAGAATGAAATTTAATTAAAAAATACCCTATATATTTAAGGGATTGGCATTTTATACGACAAATTGCAAATGAAATCTTATATCTAAAGGAGGTAATAACATGGTGAAAGATAGGTTTATAAGGATTGCTCCGTTCATAATGTTGATGATAGGTCTTACTTTTATACCTTTTATTTCTTCTGAAAATCTATATTTCTTAACGCTAATACTTTTATTTGCTTTAACCAATGTATTAAAGAATCTGTATTTTGTTAATAAAAATATTAAAAATCATATCATATGGATTAGTCAAACAATCGACCGGTTATTAGGTATTATTGCGGGGTGTTTGTATTTAGGTTATGCCGGAATAGTGCTAATATCACAATCCCATGTATGGATTGGTTTCTTAATCCTAATGGTAACTATGGCATTTGTTTTTTATATAGAAACAAAATTACAAATTGATGATAATACTCAAAGGAAAAACCATCGAGATTATAAAGTGATCTCTCAACAATGTGAACGACAATTTAAAATACTGATGATTAGTATGGCGATCATTTCTATTATTTTAATGATTGTATCACTTTATTTAAAATGGTGGATCGTCTTTGGTATAGCTATTGCAATGTTATTCGTAGTTGCTGTTGCATTAATTATTTATGAAAAATATTTTACGACGAAGTTATAATTTATGATTGACGTCATAGGAATTATCTTGTAACGTAAACGTTAAATATGAATCACTTATCAAGAGAAGTGGAGGGACTGGCCCTATGAAGCTTCGGCAACATTGAATCATGTGCCAATTCCAGTAACCTGTCTAGGTTTGAAGATAAGGGGATAGTCGTTGTAGATGGACCTCTTTTCTTTATCATAAGGAAAAGAGGTATTTTTTGTAAGGAAGTAGGTCTAATAATGAAAGAAACTAAAAAGGGTAATGCTTGGGCGTTATTTCCGTTATTATTATTTATGTTGTTATTTTTAGGTGTAGGTATCATCTCGGGTGATTTCACGACGATGCCGTTAAATGTTGCGATAACGATTACAGTAATCGTTGCTTTGTTGATGAATCGCAAAGAAAAATTTGCCACTAAAGTTGAAGTGTTTACTAAAGGTGCAGGTCATTCAAATATTATTTTAATGATGCTTATCTTTATTTTAGCAGGCGCATTTTCTACTACTACAGAGAAAATGGGTGGCGTGACTTCTACTGTAAATTTGGGATTGTCTCTCATCCCTGAAAATTTAATTATAGTAGGTTTATTTATCATTTGTATGTTTGTTTCTATTTCAATGGGAACATCAGTAGGCACAGTAGCAGCTATTGCACCAGTAGGATTTGGCTTTGCGCAAGCAACAGATGTCTCTGCAGCATTAGCTATGGCTACAGTAGTTGGTGGCGCTATGTTTGGAGATAATCTTTCTATGATTTCTGATACTACGATAGCGGCTGTACGTACACAACATACGAAGATGAAAGATAAATTTAAAGTAAACTTTAAAATTGTTTTACCAGGTGCGATATTAACTATAGTTGTACTATTTTTCCTAACAAATGGTATTTCCATGGATCATTCTAAAAGTTATGATTTCCAATTAGTTAAAGTCATTCCATATCTATTGGTGTTGATTCTAGCGCTAGTTGGTGTCAATGTGATTATCGTTCTTATTGGTGGAACAGTTTTATCTGGAATCATTGGTCTTATTGATGGCTCATTTGGTTGGAAAGGATTACTAAGTGCTGTATCTAAAGGGATTATAGGTATGGAAGATATTGCGATGATTGCCCTATTAATTGGTGGTTTAGTAGGACTTATTCAACATAATGGCGGTATAGATTGGTTGTTAAATGTAGTTAGAGGGCGCGTGAAATCTAAACGTGGGGCTGAAATAGGTATTGCCAGTTTAGTTAGTGTAGCAGATATTGCAACAGCTAATAATACTATTTCAATCATTATGTCAGGACCATTAGCTAAAAATATAGCAGATGAATATGATGTTGATCCACGTAAATCAGCTAGTATTTTAGATATATTTGGTGGATGTTTCCAAGGCTTATTACCATATAGTCCTCAAGTTATTTCAGCTGCAGGAGTGGCTGGTATCTCACCATTCTTACTTGTACCTTATAGTATTTATCCAATCATGCTTGGAGTATGTGGGTTGATTGCTATTTTAATTGGGTATCCGAAATTAAAAAGTAAAGCATAAATATGATAAAAAAACTGAGACTTTTTAGTCTCGGTTTTTTAGTTGATAAATAGAATTATAAATATTGAAAATGTTTTAAGTCAGCGTTTTAATGGTAAACTAGACTAAATGTGTAGAAGCGCAATCTTTTTTAATGTATAAATGTTTGGAAGTTTGAACAAATACGTTAAAATAGTATTAAGAGTGAAAGTAGGTGACTGAAAGTGGCAAAGTATAATGTGGAAAATGAATATGTAGAAATTGATATTGAACGTTTATTAAAATATTCACCAGAAACAATTTATGAAGCTTGGACGAAAGAAGATATTCTAAAACAATGGTTTATGACGTCGAAACGTACGAATAAATCATTTGAAGCAGATGTCCAAGAAGGTGGTAAGTATCGTATCGTTGATAGTAGAAATGGCAAACAAAATATTATCGAAGGTACATACGAAGAATTAGTCATGGATGAATTTATTAAAATGACAATAGGTATGCCAGGCTTAAGTAACGATGAAGATATTATAGAAGTAGAATTCTTTGAACGTGAATCAGGTGGCACACAAATGTTCTTCTATTATCAATCATATATGGAACGCGAAAGAAGATTAACCAACCTTGAATACAAACAGAAAAAGAAAGAATATCATGATTCCACTGCACATGGATTTGAACTTATGTTTGATAAAATGAATGCAGTGTTAGAAGAAATTGAAGAACAAAAAAATAACTAATTCGTTTTAAACATAAGTTATATAAGCCAGTAAATGAACTTAAGAAAGCTCATTTACTGGCTTTTTATCTTTATAGGCTAATGCATCAATTGAGGTCGCCTTTCTCTTTGCGTTCATTATATTTTCTGAGCAGCGTTTCAAAGAAAATATGATAACTAATGAAACTTGAATAGTCAGTGCCATCATTTAAATAAAATGTATTACTAGATACATAAACATTATAATTTGCTTGTTGGGCTAACGAATTATCTTTCATCGTTGTGACAGAGATAAAATATTTTTGTCTCAATTGTAATAACTGAGTCACTTCTTTTAATTGATATGTTTCTCCAGATAGTGAAATGATAAAGAAAAGGTCTTGCGATACTGTTTTGTTTAAGACCATTTTTAATTCGTGGACATCATAAAGAATAATGATGTTTTTATGCATTGTTAATAATATTCTTTGTGCTTCTTCAGCCACATTGATTTGAGCTCGACCCGTTCCATATAAATATATCGTTCCAGCATCATTCATTTTATTAGTTAATAACTCATAATCTATACGATCTAAATAATTAAATGTATTTTCAATTTCTTGTCTAAATGATTCGATAGAGTCAGAAGGCAATTGATTTTTCTTTTCACTTTCAAATTTTAAAAATGATTTGAAGTCACTATAACCATCAAATCCTAATTTTCGTGTAAAGCGATGTATAGTGGCATTTGATGCATGTGTATGTTGTGCCAAGTCTTGAATTTTCAAATTTTTACATAAATCAACATGAGTATTAACGAAATTCGCAATTTGTAAATCATTGTCATTAAGTTGATTAAAGTTCGCGTTCACACGTTCATCTAGAAACATGACGACACCTCATTTGTTAGTGTTGAAAAAATTTTCATCATAAGAAAACATAATCTGATTATACAAAATACTTTCAAAATGCGTCAATGACGTTGTAGTGATGTAAGCGTTTACTATATATTAGAAACAAGATAAGACATTGAAAGGAATGGTTTAATACTCATTTTCAATGTGAAATAGAACGAAATTGGGATGTGGAGGTAATTATAATGAATGCAATCAAACGTTTTGGTAGTGCAATGATTGTACCTGTCTTGATGTTTGCTTTCTTTGGGATTGTACTTGGGTTTGCAACATTATTTAAAAACCCAACAATTATGGGAGGTTTAGCAGACCAACATACATTTTGGTTTAAATTTTGGTCAGTAATAGAGTCAGGTGGTTGGGTCATATTCAACCATATGGAAATTGTATTTGTAGTAGGTTTACCATTATCTTTGGCTAAAAAAGCACCTGGACATGCTGCACTAGCTGCATTAATGGGCTATTTGATGTTTAATACATTTATTAATGCAATATTAACGCAATGGCCACATACATTTGGTGCCAATTTAGAAAAAGGCGTTGAAAATGTTACTGGTCTTAAAGCAATTGCCGGGATAGAAACATTAGATACTAATATTTTAGGCGGTATTATTATCTCAGGTATTATTACATGGATTCATAATCGTTATTATAGTAAACGTCTTCCAGAAATGTTAGGCGTATTCCAAGGATTAACATTTGTAGTGACGATTTCATTCTTTGTTATGTTACCTGTTGCAGCAATTACATGTGTCGTATGGCCTACAGTTCAACATGGTATAGCGTCAGTACAACACTTTATTATCGGATCAGGATATGTAGGCGTGTGGTTATATCATTTCTTAGAAAGAGTGTTGATCCCAACAGGTTTACATCACTTCATTTATGCACCGATTGAAGTTGGTCCAGTCGTTGTCAATCATGGTCTCAAAGCGGAATGGTTACAACATTTAAACCAATTTGCAGAAAGTAGTAAACCATTAAAAGAACAATTCCCATACGGCTTTATGTTACAAGGTAACGGAAAAGTATTCGGCTGTTTAGGTATTGCATTAGCTATGTATTCAACAACACCAAAAGAGAATCGTAAAAAAGTGGCTGCATTGTTAATACCAGCAACACTTACAGCGGTTGTTGCGGGTATTACTGAACCATTAGAATTTACATTCTTATTTATTGCACCATATTTATTCGTATTACATGCTTTACTGGCAGCTACAATGGATACAATTATGTATGGATTTGGATTAGTAGGTAACATGGGCGGTGGTGTTTTAGACTTCTTAGCTACAAACTGGATACCACTTGGTAAAGAACATTGGATGACATATGTGATTCAAGTGGTTATTGGTTTAATATTTGTAGGTATTTACTATGTATTATTTAGATTTTTAATATTGAAATTTGATATTCCACTACCAGGTCGTCGTAAAAATGAAGAAGAAGTTAAATTATTCTCTAAACAAGATTACAAAGAGAAAAAAGGCGAAGGCAAGACGGCGCAATCTCAGTCAACTGGAAATGAATATGATGATAAGGCTGCTTATTATCTAGAAGGACTTGGCGGTAAAGAAAATATTAAAGATGTTACTAATTGTACAACTCGATTAAGATTAACAGTTAATGATGAAAATAAAGTAGAAGACAGTAGTTATTTTACACATAATCAAATGGCACATGGCCTAGTTAAAAGTGGCAAAAGTGTACAAGTCGTTGTAGGTATGTCTGTACCACAAGTGAGAGAATCATTTGAACACTTAGTTTACGATAATGATGAAAAATAATTAAAACAAGGGATTCCGAAACAATATTGTTTCGGAATCCCTTTTATAATTAGTGTTTAAATAGTTGAATTATGAAATTCTTGCTTTATTTATCATTTTAGATTTATATCCTGCTGAAAGAATATCTATGTTACGTGTTGCTATAGTATGTAGTAATTTAGAAAAAATATCAGGAGGACAAATGATACTTGCACAATTTTTATTTAATGTATAGCTAATATTATAGTGATTCATATACATATTCATAATATCAATCACTTTGTCTTTGATAAATGCGTCTTGTAAGCCATCGATAGATAATTCAAATCGTTTAGCAGATTGGTATAAACGTTCTGAATCAAGTAATTCGTCTAGTTGCTTTGGTGATAAAATTTGGTAAATGGTAAAGTTATGGAAACTTAAAAAGCTAATAAAGTAAGGTAGTTGTTGTTTAGGTAAGCTGACTTCTAAAGCGTACATACCTTGTTGTTTAAAGATTTGGTATTGAAATGATTCACAAAACTTAAGTTGTTTACAAAGCTTTGTTAAAGATTTGCGTGATGATCGCGATTTTAAATCTGCGATATTGATGATATAGGTTTCAAATTTGTCTATCAACATGTTATGCCTCCCAATTGCTAACATTCGTACGTGGCTCAAATAATATATAGTTATGTAGGATATTTGTTTTTTTATTTCGTTAAATTGATTGTACCACGCTTCTTTTTGATATTCACTAGGACTTTTGAATGAAGGTTAATAAGAATATGGATATAAAGCTAGCGAAATCAAGTGTACCATGGTGTTTAGCATTTTATTAAAATCTCGTTACAAAGACTTTATACACCTTAAAATATCGAAAAATTCTGAAAATAATATTGTTCATAATTATGAGTTGTGATAATATTTGTCATTATTAACGATTAAGGATGTGTTTATATGTTGAATCGTATGAGTCAATTTGCCACTAAGACATTTATATTTTGGATGTTAGTGGCAGCTATAATTGGTTTTGTGTTTCCATCACATATGGCTATATTAGGAGGATTTGTCCCTTACTTATTAGGTATTGTCATGCTAGGAATGGGGATGACGATTGATCCAAAAGATTTCAAAATTGTATTACAATCACCTAAACCCGTTATTATTGGGGTGATTTTGCAATTTACGATTATGCCAACATTAGCCTTTCTGATTGCCAAAGGTTTTCATTTACCACCAGAAATTGCGATTGGTGTCATTCTAGTAGGGTGCTGTCCGGGTGGAACATCTAGTAATGTCATGAGTTACTTAGCTAAAGCGAATGTAGCGCTATCTGTTGCAATCACAAGTGTTTCAACTCTGATTGCACCTTTTGTCACACCAGCACTGATTTATCTTTTTGCGCATGAATGGTTAAATGTATCATTCACAAGTATGTTGTGGTCTGTTGTTCAAGTGGTACTGATTCCAATAATCATTGGATTTGTTTTCCAAAAGGTAGCGCGCCAATTTGCTCATAAAGCAGCGACGGCATTACCGCTTGTATCTGTTATTGCGATTTCACTTATATTGGCAGCTGTAGTTGCAGGTAGTAAAGCACAAATTTTAAAAACAGGATTACTTATTTTTGTCGTCGTAATATTACACAACGTATTAGGATATACAATTGGTTATCTATTAGCTAAAGTGTTTAAAATGGATTATCCAGATAAAAAGGCAGTTGCTATTGAAGTGGGTATGCAAAATTCTGGTTTAGCAGTTTCACTGGCTACTGTTCATTTCAGTCCTTTAGCTGCAGTACCGGGGGCAGTGTTCAGCTTAGTACACAATATTTCAGGTCCTATTCTTGCTAAATACTGGTCTTCTAAAAGTAAACGTCTCTGATGCACTTTTAAGGGAAATGGAAAGTCTGATTATGTTAAAATATGAATCAATGAACATATTTAACTTAAGAGAGACAAAGGAGCACATATATTATGTACAGAGCAGTTGTATTTGATTTTGATGGTACGATTATCGATACAGAAAAACATCTTTTCGATGTCATCAATAAACATTTAGTAAAACACAACGAAGCCCCTATATCGTTAGCTTTTTATCGTAGATCGATAGGTGGTGCAGCAACTGAGCTTCATCAGTATTTAGAATCATTACTATGTTCAGAGAAGAAAGCAGCAATATATAAAGAACATAATGATACAAGTAGCCAACTTCCGATCGTTGAAACGATTGGAAATTTAATGGCATATTTAAAACAACGTCACATTCCAATGGCTATTGCAACAAGTAGTCATAGAGAAGATATACTTCCTACCTTCCATAAATTAGGTTTAGACGAATATATTGATGTCATTGTAGGCAGAGAAGATGTTTCGAATGTCAAACCTGATCCTGAACCTTATTTAACAGCGGTGCAACAGTTGAATAATAATCCAACACATTGTTTAGCAATAGAAGATTCAGTTAATGGTGCAACTGCTGCCAATTTAGCTGGCTTGGATGTTATCGTCAACACGAATGTCATGACAGAAAAACAAGATTTTACTTCAGTAAACTATATTGCCAAAGATATTGATTTTGATGACATTGTGCAACGCTTTTTTGAAGTGAAATAGGAGGTATGGCATGTTTTACACGATACTATTTTTTATAGCTGGTCCACTTATTATTGGTATAGGTAATTTAATCTTAGGACCCATATTTAATAAACGTGTTCCATTTCATGTGCATGTAAGATCATTTGTAGTGGGGACAGTGATTTATTTGATTTTAGCTACAATTGGATATTTCCTATTATTACAAGGTAAACTATAAAAATGCCCGTTTCAGATTGAGATCATTAACTCAATCTGAAACGGGTTTCTTCATATATAAAATAAATTATTACATGATTTTTAATAATAATGTAACTAAAATTAACACGATTAAAATCGCATCGATACCGACCATTATGGCAAAACGTGTTGTCTTTTGACCTTGTGATTTTGCTAATTTCATGGCTTTATAATTCGGTATAAAACTGATAATTAATAGTATTAAAATGATGACGCCAATCAAAACTGACATTAACGTTTACCTCCATTTCGTTTTTCAATATATTCCCAAATAAAACCAGCAATGATACCAATAACAATACCTATTAAAACACCTAATTGAATCTGTGATATCAATGCACCAATAATTAAACCAATGATGATTGCTATAGGCAATGTAGTACCAAATTTCATTTTTCTCTCTGGAGAATCTAAAACTGTAAAAGCAACTACATAAATGATAAAGAATGCAACTGCAGCTAATCCAGATTTACCAATGAGTGGTAGTAAATTTGGGTTTTTAACTGAAAAATAATTGAGTAAGAAAAAGATAATTAAAAAGATAGCTGAAATTTTTAGTGCTTTTTTAATTAATGTTTGACTCATAACGATCTCCTTAATGATGATATGAAAAGTATATCATAAACCATAATTGAACAAACGTTAAAGAATCTTGAGAACATAAATGAGTTAGAGATTAAATAAAACTATATTAGAAAACAAAAACAGTGACCATTACGATTATTTCGAAGTTAAAAAAACATGAATCATTTTCTTTTTTTTAAATATTTTTTAAGGCAGTTGTTTATTGCAAATGTAGTAAAATTGCGGTTTTGCAAAAGACTGCCATGCCAGTTTTGTAAGCGATTTCAATAAATTGTTAAAATATTGTTTCAATTTCGTCATTTTATAGTATAATTGCGTAAATAAGATTATTATTATTTTATCTTAGTAAAAAGAGGTGGGTTATTGTTATGGAGAATAATGAATTAAAAAGGGGATTGAGTGCACGTCAAATGCAAATGATCGCACTTGGCGGTACGATTGGTGTAGGTTTGTTTATGGGAGCAACAAGCACCATTAAATGGACTGGGCCATCTGTAATATTTGCATATTTAATTGCGGGTATATTTTTATTTTTAATTATGCGAGCAATGGGAGAAATGATATATATTAATCCGACAACGGGTTCATTCGCTACATTTGCAAGTGATTACATACATCCAGCAGCAGGTTATATGACTGCTTGGAGTAATATATTCCAATGGGTTGTTGTTGGTATGAGTGAAGTAATAGCAGTAGGAGAATATATGAATTATTGGTTCCCGAACTTACCAGCTTGGATACCGGGAATTATAGCAGTTCTTTTATTAACAGCAGCTAACTTAGTGTCAGTTAAAGCGTTCGGTGAATTTGAATTCTGGTTTGCGTTGATTAAAGTTGTAACAATTATTTTAATGATTATTGCAGGATTTGGATTAATTTTATTTGGAATTGGAAATGGCGGACATCCAGTTGGTATTTCTAATTTATGGTCACACGGTGGATTTATGCCAAATGGTATTGTTGGATTCTTCTTTGCATTATCTATTGTCATTGGTTCATATCAAGGGGTAGAATTAATTGGTATTTCAGCAGGAGAAACAAAGGATCCACAAAAAAATATTGTCAAAGCAGTTAATGGTGTCATTTGGCGTATATTAATTTTCTATCTTGGTGCTATCTTCGTTATCGTTTCAGTTTATCCTTGGGATGAATTAGGAAGCATCGGTAGCCCATTTGTAGCAACATTTGCTAAAGTAGGTATTACATTTGCAGCAGGATTAATTAACTTTGTTGTATTAACAGCAGCAATGTCTGGTTGTAACTCAGGTATCTTCAGTGCGAGCCGTATGATTTATACATTAGCACGTAAAGGTCAATTACCTAAGATATTCACTAAAGTAATGAAAAATGGTGTGCCATTATATACAGTATTAGCGATTTCTACAGGTATTTTAATTGGAGCATTATTAAATGTGATATTACCAATGTTCATTAAAGGTGCTGATAGTATTTTCGTATATGTTTACAGTGCGTCTATTTTACCTGGTATGATTCCTTGGTTTATGATTTTATTTAGCCATATTCGCTTTAGAAAATTACATCCAGAAGAAACGAAAAACCATCCATTCAAAATGCCTGGTGGTATGGTAGCAAGTTACTTAACAATTGCATTTTTAGTTATTGTTTTAATTGGAATGTTATTCAATAAAGAAACAGTGGTTTCAGTAGTGATTGGTATTATTTTCTTAGCTATCGTTACTATTTATTACTTCATTAGATATAATAAAGCTGAACAACAGGCAAGAAAAAATAATACATTAAAATAGTTTGAATTATAAAGAGGTTGAGACATAAAGTTTTTGTGCTTTGGGAAACCGATTAACGGGGTCCTTAAAGAAGGATTTTCTGTAGGAAATCCTAAACGCTTTTGTCCTAACCTCTTTTTTCTTTCGAGCTATAGAATTGAAAAAGATACAGTCTAGACACTCATTAATGTCTAAACTGTATCTTTTTTAATGTTTGAAATCAATATTGGAAAGATGTTTTCTATAATTATCTAATGCCATTTTTGATTGTGTAATGAAGTCTAACGATGATTGATAATTAAGAGCTATATAACGATAATATAGGATATCGATCGTAAACATTTGTGCAAATAATGATGTAGTCGCACCCATTCGCATTTCATTTTCATCTGATTGTCCATAATCAAGTACTATATCTGACATCTGAGAAATAATATTTTTTGAAGAACTTGTAATTGTAATAATTGGAATATGATAATCTACTACAACTTTAGCAATGGCTTGCATTTCACTTTGCATACCATTATTAGTAATAAAAACAACACAATCTCTACTATCACAGGATGCTAACATAGTAGTGAAAATATGTGTCTCTTGTACAAGTTGTACATTCATTCCAATACGAGATAGCTTTTGATATAAATCAGTTGCAACGACAAATGAAGCGCCATAACCATATATGAAAATGCGATTCGATTGTTTAAATTGATCACAAATACGATCAATTGTTTTATCGTCTAGTGTTTCATTTGCATTATTCAAAGCACCTTTAGCACGAGAATGCATCTTCTTTTTTAATGATGCTGTACTTTCATTGTCAACTAATTCCACATTGTAGACCGTGGTCTCTTTTGGTAAATATTTAGATAAACCAATTTTTAATTCGTGAAAACCACCTTCAGTGACTTTTTTGCTAAATCTAATAATAGAAGATGGACTTGTATCAAGTTCTTGTGCAAGATCTTGAGAATTCATTTGCACAACATGGTGCGGTGCATTCAAAATATAATTTGCTATTTTTTTCTCATTTTTTGTTAAATAGGGATACTGGTTATCTATTTCATATAAAATGTTTGTCATTTTAATCACCCAGTTTATTAGAGTTTCTCATTTCTTTAGTCGTTCCAAATAAATAAGTCATGATAAATCCACCGATATATGCTGATAGCAATCCAGCAATATAACCTAAATACATATTATCTGATATCAGTGGCAATAGTGATAAGCCACTAGGTCCTACAGCTTTAGCTCCAATATGACCAATACCGCCAATGACGGCACCTCCAATACCTCCACCTATACAAGCAGTGAAGAATGGTCTTCCAAGCGGCAAGGTTACACCGTAAATCAGTGGTTCCCCAATACCTAAGAATCCAACAGGTAAGGCACCTTTTAATGTGTTTCTTAGTGGTTGATTGTGTCGGCATCTAACCCATAATGCTAATGCAGCACCAACTTGACCTGCACCCGCCATTGCAGCAATAGGTAGTAGATAGGTTGCACCAGTACTGTTTATCAATTCAATATGAATTGGCGTAAAAATATGGTGAAGTCCTAACATTACTAGTGGAAGGAAAAATGCACCGATGATAAATCCGCTAAAGACACCACCAACGTCTATTACCCAATTAACGACGTGAACTAAACCATCTGATACAAACCCAGCCATTGGCATGATGATAAAAATAGTTAATAATCCTACTCCGAGTAGGGATAATGTTGGTGTGACGATAATATCTATAGCATTTGGAGTTACTTTATGTAGTCTTTTCTCAATCATGCTCAGTATCCAAACAGCGAATATAACACCTATAATTCCACCTTGACCAGCAACAAGTGGTTCACCAGTGAAAATATTTTTAATCGGATTTTCATCAGTCAGACCAGTTAGTAGTGTTGTGCCACCAATGACACCACCTAAACCAGGAGTTGCGCCAAATACTTTAGCACTATTAATACCAGTGAAAATGGCTAGATATGCTAACATTCCGTCTTTAATCACATTTAATACGGTTACGAGTTGTTTCATAAAATCCCCAGAAATCATATGAGCAGTAAGCATATTATTGAGCACAGCTGCAATACCACCGATTAAACCTGCACCGATAAAAGCGGGGATTAAAGGAATAAAGATATTTGATATTGATTTCAAGAAACGTTGCCATTTACTATGTTTTCTTGATTTTTGGTAGTGCTTTTTATTTTCTTTTGCAAGTTCTTTAGCTTGAGATTGATAACTTTGATTGTCCGAATAGGAGATATCTTCACCTAACGGTACATGGCTATAATCTGCCATATGTCCTGCCACTTTCTCTACTACACCGGGACCCACAATGATTTGAAGTGTTTCATCTTCAACGATGCCTATGACACCTTCTATTTGATGTAATTCATCATAATTAACTATATCTGGATTCTTAATGGATAACCGCACTCTAGTCATACAATGCATGATACGCTGTATATTACGCATTCCACCTACCGCATTGATGATTTCTTGTGCGAGTCTGTCTTCTTTACTCATAGAATTAGCCCCCTTAACCTTTGATGGCTTGCTTAATCACACCATTATGTTGTAATAATTTGTTTTGTGCATCATCTTTAGTTGTGTCACATAAATACATCACAACAGCAGTTTTAATGTTTTGATCGGCTTTTTCATAGAGTAACTTAGCTTCTTCGTCATTTAAATCACATATATCTTTAATAATTCGAATAGAACGTTGAATTAATTTTTGATTTGTTGGTTTTAAATCTACCATCAAGTTATCGTAAACTTTCCCTACACCAATCATCGTCATGGTAGATATCATATTGAGAATGAGTTTTTGGGCTGTACCTGATTTTAAGCGAGTTGAACCGGTTAATACTTCTGGTCCGACAGGTACTTCCAACACATATTGTGTTAACTTACTCATCTCACTGTTTGTGTTGCAAGAAAGAGATACGCTTACGGCGCCAACCTCGTTTGCATAGGCTAAAGCGGCTTTAACGTAAGGTGTACGTCCACTAGCAGAAATACCAATCACTATGTCATCTTTTGATAGTTGAATTGCCTTTAAATCAGCTTTCCCTTGTTCTTCATTATCCTCCGCACCTTCAACAGCTTCTGTCATAGCCTTACTTCCACCGGCAATAATACCTATGACTTCATCGGGTGAAGTATTAAATGTAGGTACGCATTCTGCTGCATCTAAAACACCTAATCGACCACTTGTGCCTGCACCAATGTATATCAATCGACCATGTTTCTTGAATTTAGATATCGCTTCTTTGATGACTTTTGTTAATTCAGGAATGATCGGTTCTATAGCTTTGGGAACGAATTGATCTTCGTCATTCATCGTTTGAAGTGCTTCTTGAATTGACATTTCATCTAAATGCATAGTCTCTGTATTACGTGATTCAGTCGTTAAATGATTCAATTGTCATTGCTCCTTTAAACATTTAAATTCAAAAGTATCACCTGGCGCTATCAAATGGATAAATGGTTGATCCTGTTTATAAATTCGTGCAATACGATTGATATTTGGATGTCCTTGAAGTGGTGATTTAATTACTTGTAGTTCACCTTCATATCGACCATTCAGATGATTATCGATAGTAACATCTCCCGGTATTCTTTGGTCGATACCAACGGCTTCAATAGTTTGATTAATTAAGTGTCTAGATTCATGTGAACGTATGATATGTTCGGGCGAATCGATTCTTGAATGATGCTTAGTAAATAGTATATTTGACAGGTCATCATTGATATTTTCAGTGACATTAACACGCAGTTCAAAGTGTCGTTGGACACACATTTGATAGAGTTGACGCGCTAAATTTAAATCAAACCCAGTATCTCCAATAATGATATTTGAGATACCAACACGTTCTAATTCATGAACCGCGATACAAGGATGTTGATTACGATGTACCTCGATAGTTGGTAAACCTTTAAAAATGGGTCCTCTTAATTCAGTTCCTGGAATGAAGGCATATATATCTGCCATTGAATCAAAAGAATGTATGAGTGCATTTTGTTGTTCGACAAATGTGGCACTTAATCCAGTATCCGGCCTTGGATAATAATTATGACAGTATACTAGTGATTGAATATTTGAATGACGATATAGCGTGGATAATTCACTTTGAGTTATCGTACTTGCGTTAATGCAACATCGATAACCGTGTTGCTGTATATCATGAATAAGATTGATATTAAGGTCGTGATCGATTCTGATAACAAAATCCCCATGAGCGTATTGATCTAATAAACTGTAAAAGTGGTGATTAAGTAAAGAAGGATTCACATCAATAATAAAGGTGATTGAATATTGAGATAATAACTGACACAATTCCCCAAAATGTATCAGTGTAAGTTGATCATCCTCTTCGGGTATTTGTAGAGAAGTAAAAATAGTATCGTATCCCTGAGATACCATTGATTGAATATAAGATTGATTTAATTTACTTCCTAACGAGACCGAGAAACCGAGCATGATCATCCTCCTCATTTATAAGCTTAATCATATCCGATTATAACGCTAATATTAGTCATTTACAATTTACATTTTAGATTTAGGTTTGTTTTTTTACAAAAATATTAATAAATAAAATAAATAGTACTTTTGGAGAATAAAATACGAAAAATATAATGGGGGAAATAAGTAGAATTAAAAAGTGTGATCTTTAAATTGAATAAGCGTACGGTAAATCATATTTTGGTATTCGATAATATGATGAAAAATATCACCATAATTAATAGTATGAAGCGGGTATTCGACGAGGTAAGCAATTAAATTTTGATAATGAGTGAAATGACTTAAAGAAGTACAGTTGTGGTTTGTTGAATTCGTCTTAATCCAATTACTTTCTTTAATGATGAATGTATTAAATTCATTTAATGATGGTTCAAATTTGCTATAATGTGATATTAAGTAATATTTTAGCATTTCAGTATGTGTGATAAGTTGTGTTAATTTTAATTCAATATGGTTTAATGTTTCTTGAGAATTCATAAAGCCTCCTTAGTAGTTAAATGTAAAAAGAAAGGAAATATAGATATGAAACTTTCGAACAAAGGGTACCGTTTTAAAGATATTGCTTGGAGAGATTTATTTTTAATACCAATTATCTTTATAACAATGATGATATTTTCAAGGATAGGTGTAAATATATTAAATACGCATTATATACATATAGATCGATTAATGGGTGAGATGGTTGCTACCGTTGCACAAACCATGAGTTATGTTATTGCCATTTTATGTTTTTACCTTATGCATATCAGTTCCTTTTCAGAACGCTTGAAGAATGGGATTAATTATATAAAAAAGCATTGGAAATTTTTAATTGTGATGTTCATTATCTCAATTTGTGCGTCAAAAGCCTATGAATGGATGATGGAATTATTACCGCAATCATGGCAATTTAATGAAACACAGAATGAATTAGCATTAAATCAATTATTTAAGACCCCTCTATTTTTACCAATCACTTTTATATTGATAGTGATTGTTGGGCCTATCGTTGAAGAGATTGTATTCAGACATATCATTATAGGTGAATTAGGAAAAAAATTTAATTTTATTTTTATGGGGATTATCTCCGCTGTAACATTTTCACTAATTCATGTAAGTGATGCTAAATCACCATTAGAATTTGGTGCATACTTTATACTCGCAGTTATTTTAGTATTCGTATATTTAAAGTCAAACAGAAATTTAGCGTCTTCTATTACGATTCATATGCTCAATAATCTATTATCATTTATAATCACGATATATACAATTTCTATGTAATATACAATAAACCCAACTGATTACACGTGTAAATCAGTTGGGTTTAAAAATTGTTGATAATTATCAATCGTAATATCATGCGTTTTAATTGTTTTTTCAAATGAGTAGGAGATATCTTGTATATCTTTAATAGGGAGTTCTCGTGTAGAACCTAGTCCAATTTCAAATACCACAGCATGCCACTGACCATCTTTACATAATAGACCAATAAAGATAACGTTCTCCGCAATAGTTTGATTGTCTTCATAAAAATCTACAAGCATGACATTTCGTTCAGTACAGTAAATTAAAATATCGGAAAAGATATTTGGAAGTGTTATCTGTGCGGTATCTTCGAATTTTATATAGTAATCCATTTTTTTTAATAATTTTCGTACACGCGTTTGAGGTAAAGTTAAACATTGTTTAAGTATATCTTGAATTTCTTTAGTATAGGGTAGCGTAGAATAAGATTGACTTTCATTTAAGGTAAGAAATAGCGCAGACAATTGACTATCAGTCAATGTAAGTGCAATTTTGGCTTGTGCATCTTGAATTTTGTAACCACCCTGGCTACCATGAGAAGCATGAATTTGAACACCTTGATTTTCTAAATCATCAATATCTCTCAGAATGGTACGTTTTGATACATTAAAACGTTTGGCTAATTCAGAAGCAGTTATTTTATTACTTTGTTGTATTTCTGTTATTAAGCGATTTTGTCGTTCTAACTTATTCAATGAAAGTCACCTCCAAATTAACATTACATATTACAATAATTATATCATATAAGCGACAATGATGACATTTATAGCGCATTTTTGGATTAAAAAGTGAAAAAATGGTCTAAAAAAATTTTGGAAAACGCTTACAAAAGAAAACGCTTTATGTTAATATATTATTTGTAACAGGGGGAGCGATTAACAAAGGGGTAGAGCTATATAACAGATAGCTGGTAATCGTTCGAGTTACACTAAAACATCTTCAATATTTATTACTTACTTTCCTTTCTATTTGTCGGCTAGCATAAGACTAGCCGATTTTTTTATGTAAAAAGATGCAAATGGACACTGGCATGTTACTATAGCTATTAACACATTTAATTTAATTAATTATGATAAAATCATTAATATTTTTAGATATATAGGAAGGTGTTATTAATGCATAACATTGATTTGCACAAGATAGATGAAATGATAACAAAATGGTTGAAAAACGTAGACCAAATCATCCCAAATTTAATCGCGGAAATGGAAACAGATACAAAGTTAAATCGCTTTGACTTAGTGACAAATGTGGATAAACAAATTCAAAACGAATTTCAAGTATTTCTACAAACACAACTTGAAGGTCATCGGTTATTTGCAGAAGAAAAAAATAATGATGAGATAGATCCTAGACAAGGACATGTTTGGATTATGGATCCTATAGATGGTACGGCTAATTTGGTGAAACAACAGGAAGATTATTGTATTATTATAGGTTATTTTGTAGATGGCGAACCTAAACTTTCATATATATATGATTACCCACATCAACATTTATATAAGGCTATTGAAAATGAAGGCGCATTTGATAATGCGCAAGTGATGAAACAACCACCTAATATGGATATAGAAGAAGCCATATTATCGTTCAATACACAAGTCATGAATGATGAAACGATTCATCAATTATATGATGCGTCTTTTAGTCATAGAATTATTGGTTCTTGTGGCTTAGATTCAATTAGGGTGATTAAAGGTCAATTTGGTGCACATATCAATACTAATCCTAAACCTTGGGATATTGCCGCACAATTTTTATTTGCGAAAGAACTTGGGCTGAAAATGACAGCGTTAAATGGTGGACCTATAGATTTATCAACAGCTGCGCCATTTATTATTAGTAATGAAGGATGTTACTCCGCAGTACTTGAAATTTTAAATAGTGATATGGGTTATGAAAGATAAGATAATGTTCGATATTAAAATCATTATTCCATATTCCATTAGGATTAATATTTTTACAATAAATTTCGCATAATAAGACTTTAGAAGTATAGTAAAAATATTTTTCTATTATATAATAATAAAGGTATATAGCATGTAAAGTAATTATGGAAAAGGAATGATGGGTGTGCGCAGAACAGAAAAAAATAGAATGAGTCTACCAGCTAAAATTTTAGTTTGGTTTGTTGGCATATTATTTATATTAGCGCTATTAGCAATGATATATGTCATTGCCAAGATATTTATTACTGGAGATAAAATACATAATCCTTTAAATAGAGATTATTCACATTTAAGAAACGGCAAAGTTAATTTGAAAAATGGTGATCCATTCACGATAGCATTATTTGGTGTAGATTCGGATGCTGAACGTAAAGCGCAAGGTGGCGGATCTCGTAGTGATACGATTATGATTCTATCTATTAATCCAAAAGAGAAGAAAACAGAGATTGTAAGTGTACCTAGAGATACTCAAGCTAAAATGGTTGGTAAAGGTACAACAGAAAAAATAGCACATGCTTATGCGTATGGTGGTCCTAATATGGCTGTCAATTCATTAGAAAAATTAATGAATGTTCCCATTGATCATTACGCAACAATCGATATGGATGGATTACATGACATGATAGATACTATGGGTGGAATTGATGTTGTAAGTAACGATACCTTTACAACAAACGGAATACATTTTGAAAAAGGTAAGAAAACGCATGTTAATGGTGAAGAGGCGATGAGCTTTATTAGAAGTCGTAAAGAAGAAGGTGCTGGTGGAGATTTCGGCCGTCAAGAACGCCAACAACTCATTCTAGAAGCAATGGCTAATAAAATGACTAGTGCGTCATCGATTACACGTTTTGCGCCGTTAATGAATGAAATACAAAAGAATGTTAAAACTGATCTGTCATTAGGAGAACTCAATACAATTAGAAGTAAATATAAAGATGCTAATGATACAGTAAGTAGACATCAATTAGATGGTCAGGGTGGCATACAAGATGACGGATTATATTACTTTGTACCTAGCGATAGCTCACTTCAAGAGAATACGAATTTACTTAAAGAAAATTTGAATTTATAACGATATCAAAATAAATAATAACTAGTTTAAATTAAGGGCAATAGCGATAGTTAAAAATCGTCGCTATTGTCTTTTTTTAATTCGATTATTTGTATTGGTTTAAATACTCACATTTAACAATCAATTAAATTTTAAAAATACTTAACATTGCATGGTTAAAGTTATACAATTAAACTGATTCTATCTATACATATATGTGTGGGGCATTTTAAATAGATGGAAGTTAGACATTATAACGTTAGCATATACGGAACTATATATAATGGGGTGAAAATATGAAAGAACATTTAATCGTCACTCTAGATGGTACAGATTATTTGGTTGAACCAGGTACCAACTTACTTGAATTTATACGTTCGAGAGATACGTTCGTACCAGCCATTTGTTATAACGAGTCAATGGGGCCTATTCAAACTTGTGATACCTGTACTGTAGAAATTGACGGCAAAATAGAAAGAGCTTGTGGCACAACTATTGATAGACCAATGACAGTCAATACAACTACGGATCATGTACAAGCATCTCAAAAAGAAGCATTAGATCGTATTTTAGAAAAACATATGTTGTATTGTACAGTGTGTGATTATAACAATGGAGACTGTGAAATTCATAATACGATGGACGAGTGGGGGCTTCAACATCAAACTTATGAATATAAAGAAAAGCCATATGAAAAAGATTATGGCCCATTCTACCGCTATGATCCGAACCAATGTATTTTGTGCGGACGTTGTGTAGAGGCATGCCAAGATATTGAAGTAAATGAAACAATCAGTATTGATTGGGATCGTGAACATCCTAGAGTTATTTGGGATAATGATGTACCTATTAATGAATCTTCATGTGTATCATGCGGCCAATGTGCAACAGTTTGTCCATGTAATGCCATGATGGAAGTCAATATGGAAGGTAACGCTGGCTATATGACAGATACTGAACCAGGTTCATTAGCTGCAATGATTGATTTAACTAAAAAGGCTGAACCAGGTTATGGTCCATTATTTGCTATTTCTGATTCTGAAGCGGAAATGCGTAAAGAGAGAATTAACAAAACCAAAACAGTATGTACATACTGCGGTGTAGGTTGCTCATTTGAAGTATGGACTAAAGATAGAGAAGTGTTGAAAGTACAACCTTCACATGATTCTCCAGCTAATAAAATTGCATCATGTGTGAAAGGAAAATTCTCTTGGGGACATATTAATTCTGATCAACGTTTAACGAAACCACTTGTGCGTAAAGATGGTCAATTCCATGAAGTTGAATGGGAAGAAGCGTTAGATGTTATTACAGATAATTTCAAACAAATTAAAGACAAATATGACGCAGATCATTTGGCATTCATTTCCTCTTCAAAAGCAACAAATGAAGAGTCATATTTAATGCAAAAACTTGCACGACAAGTCATTGGAACGAATAATGTTGACAACTGCTCAAGATATTGCCAAGCACCGGCTACTAAAGGATTATTTAGAACTGTCGGTCACGGTGGTGATTCAGGTAGTATTGAAGACCTTGAAAAAGCAGCAATGACTGTATTAATTGGTACAAATACTGCTGAGGCACACCCTGTTATTGCATCACGAATGAAACGAGCTCAAAAATTATTTGGACAAAAATCACATGTATTTGATATTAGAAAACATGAAATGGCTGAACGTGCAGATGAATTTTATCAACCGAAACCAGGTACAGACTTAGTATGGTTAGGTGCTGTAACGAAATATATTATTGATCATGATCTGCATGACAAAGCATTCCTAGACGAATGGGTAGATGATTTTGAGAAGTATTATGAATCATTAGCACCATTTACGATGGCATTTGCAGAAGAAGCTACAGGCATCCCTCAATCACGTTTGATTAACTTTGCTAAAGAAGTAGCTAAAGCAGAATCAGTATCTATTTGTTGGGCAATGGGTATCACACAACAAGATATCGGAAGTGATTCAAGTACTGCCGTTTCAAATTTATTACTAGTAACAGGTAACTATAGAAAACCAGGTACAGGTGCATATCCATTACGTGGACATAATAACGTTCAAGGTTGTAGCGATATGGGTAGCATGCCTGACCAATTTACAGGTTATCAAAAAGTAGTTGATGATGATGTTCGTGCGAAATTCGAAAGAGAATACGGCGTCGAATTAAATAAGAAACCAGGTCGAGATAATCATCAAATGATTGAAGGTATTCATAATGGTGAAATTAATTCACTTTATTTATATGGTGAAGATACAGGAATAGTTGATTCTAATATCAATTTCGTTCAAGCTGCCTTTGAAAAATTAGACTTTATGGTTGTTCAAGACGAATTCTTAACTTATACAGCAACTTATGCAGATGTTGTATTACCAGCTAGTCCGTCATTAGAAAAAGATGGCACATTCACCAATACTGAACGTCGAATCCAAAGGTTATACCAAGCACTTGATCCTAAAGGTGACTCTAAACCAGACTGGAAAATTTTCCAACTTATCGCAAATCGTTTAGGATTTAACTGGAACTACAAACATCCAAGCGAAATTATGGATGAAATTGCACGTGTGACACCATTATATGAAGGTGTAAGTTACGACTTATTAGAAGGCTTTAATAGTTTACAGTGGCCAGTGCATAAAGATGGTACAGATGAGCCATTACTTTATTTAAATGGATTTAACTTTGATAACGGCAAAGCAAAACTTTATCCATTAACATTCGATAATTTCTTCAAAGAAGATGAAGTGTATGACTTACATGTTAATAATGGTAGATTATTAGAACATTTCCATGAAGGAAACATGACATATCAAACTGAAATGATTAAATATAAAGTGCCTAATGCCTTTGTAGAAATCTCACCAGAACTTGCTGAAGATAGAGGTATTCATGAAGGTGCACAAGTTAAATTAATTTCTGAAACTGGCGAAGCTACATTAACGGTACATGTTACAGATCGCGTAAGTGGAAAACAAATTTACATTCCTTTAAATAATGATGCTTTAGAAAATGGTAATATGGGTGCAATCAACTTACTTACTAATAGTGATGTAGATCCATACACAGATACACCATCGTATAAACGTACAAGTGCAAGAATGGAAGTGATAACTAAACGTGGTAAATCACCGCTAAATCCAACTAACTTCCGTGTAGACAAACAACGTAATCCACAATATAGTGTCAGAGTTGATAAAAAATGGGCGCGTCCAGACTATATTTTCCCAGGAAATCAGGTGAATGACTGATGGCAGAAAGAATAACTCAAATTAAACGCATGGAAAAATCAGATGAACAAGTCAAAGCAGATAATCTCAATGAAGTGTTAGATGCAATATCTGAGAATAAAGATAGTATCATGAAAGCAATTCGATTAGTGAAAGTTTTAGACGAAGCGAAATTGTTAGACGCACTATCTGGTGGTATTAAAGGTAGACAAGTCATTATAAATAAATTTGCAGTCGAATTAAATAAAGATATTTATACTGGATTATTATCTAATATGGCATCATTAGTATTTTTACTTGGCGACTTAAATGTTAAAGACTTAAGTGAGATGCTCAATAGACTGAATAAAGGTATGCATGTAGCCAATCAAGCAAGTAGCCATTCCAAAACGAATGTTCGAAGCTTGCTAGGGGTTCTTAAAGATGATGATATGAATAGAAGTATCACCTATATGCTTAATTTATTAAAAGGTATGTCTCGAGAAGATTAGATATAAAAAGAGGTCAGAACAAACAACTTTTGATGAACAGGTTTGTCAAAAGCGTGATGGATGATTCATTTTCCATCACATGTTCTGACCTTATTTCTTTATGTCGACATTTACAAATTAAATCATGTATCATGTAGGATAAGTATTATTTTAAGTGAATAGAGGTGTCATATGATTAATCCCAATATATTAAAGGCTATGGCTATCGTATCTAATGTTTTATTAGTGATTGGTATCATCTTTTTAATAATGTTGAAGTTGATATTAGCCATCACATTTTTTGCGGTATCGTTGGCTATTAGTTTAGTAATATTTAATGTACTATTTCGTGATAGAACAGGTATGAAGATTGCAATTAATGTATCATTCTTTATCGTTGTCATAGCAATTGTAATCGCATATGTCGTTTTGTCTAAATAGTTAAAATAGGAGCTTTTATTGAATGAAGAAATTGAGTAAGTCCCGTGTAAGTACTATTATTATCCTCTTACTATTGATTGTTTTCGGAATACTGTATATCATTTTTGATACTAATTTATTTAATAATGATAAACGTGTGTCTTTTAACGAAGCGGTCTCACGTCAACAAAATAAAGGCGTACTTAATATGAAAGAAGATCATGGTGAGTTTAAAAAAGCAAATGAAAATGATATTAAAAAGGCCATGTCAATTCATCATGGCGATAACAAACTCAAATATATGGATATTTCCGAAAAAGTACCTATGTCAAAAGAAGAAGTTAATAAAATGCTTAAAGGGAAAGGGATTTTAGAGAATCAAGGGCAAAGTTTTATAGATGCTCAAGATAAATATGAAGTTAATATTATATACTTAATCAGCCATGCAATTGTGGAAACTGGAAATGGTGATTCTGAATTGGCACATGGAATCAAAGATGGTAAACACAATTACTATAATTTTTATGGTATCGGTGCATTTGATGAGAATGCGGTGCATACTGGTAAAAGTTATGCCAAAAAGGAAGATTGGACATCGCCACGAAAGGCAATATTAGGTGGAGCAAAATTTGTAAGGAATCAATATTTTGAAAATCAACAAATTTCACTTTATCAAATGAGATGGAACCCGAAAACACCAGGACAGAATCAATATGCAAGTGACATCCACTGGGCTGACAATATAGCAAAAATAATGAAGAAATATTACGAACAATTTGGAATCAAAAAAGACAAAGTTCGAAAAGATTATTACATTTAAATTATAAATTGATAAGAGTATCTGCTTGAAAGCGAGCGGTATACTCTTTTTATTGTGGCAAGCATATCTTTAGTTTACTCAATTTTGTAAATGTATGAGATGTGATAAAATATATAAGAATCACAATGTTGAGGTGGAATCATATGAAAATCGCAATTGTCGGTGCAGGGATCGGTGGCTTAACAGCGGCTGCACTATTACAAGAACAAGGTCATCAAGTTAAAATTTTTGAAAAAAATGATGCAATTAGAGAAGTGGGTGCGGGTATAGGTATTGGTGACAATGTCATTCAAAAACTACACAACCACGATTTAGCGAAAGGTATAAAAAATGCGGGTCAGAATTTAACATCAATGCAAACGCTTGATGAGCATAATAAACCATTGATGACTGCGCATTTAAAACGAGATACACTTAATGTTACATTATCTCGTCAAACACTAATCAGTATTATTCAGTCTTATGTACAACAAGACAGCATTTATTTAAAACATGGCGTAACTAAAATAGATAATAGTAATTCAAAAGTCATTCTTCATTTCATGGAACAAGAAAGTGAAGCCTTTGATTTATGTATTGGTGCAGATGGCATACATTCAATTGTTAGAGAAGCTATTGATAGCCAAAGCAAGGTTCAATATCAAGGCTATACATGCTTCCGTGGGCTAGTCGATGATATTCATTTAGATGAAACGGATGTAGCTAAAGAATTTTGGGGCAAACAAGGACGCGTTGGTATTGTGCCATTAATTGATAACCAAGCATATTGGTTTATCACAATCAACGCTAAAGAAAAAGATGTCAAATACCAATCATTTGGTAAGCCACATTTACAAGCACGATTTAATCATTATCCCAATATTGTAAGACAAATATTAGATAAACAAAGTGAAACAGGCATTATATTAAACGATATTTATGATATGAAACCACTAAAATCTTTCGTTAAAGAGCGTACTATTTTACTAGGTGACGCAGCACATGCAACAACACCTAATATGGGTCAAGGTGCAGGACAAGCTATGGAAGATGCAATTGTATTAGCTAACTGTTTAAAATCATATGACTTCAATGAAGCATTAGAAAGATATGATAAATTAAGAGTAAATCATACAGCAAAAGTGATTAAAAAATCACGTAAAATTGGAAAGATTGCACAATATCATAACAGTTTGATGATCAAATGCAGAAATACAATGATGAAAATATTACCGAATAAAATTGCTTCAAACCAAACTAAATTTCTTTATAAATCTAAAGAAAAATAGTGTATAAGTAAAAAGGCAATCCAAATCAATGATGTGATTTGGATTGCCTTTTGTTTTACTGTTGAGGATTAACAATGAATTGCGGCGTTTTGCCATTTAATTTTTTAATTGTATCATTTGCTACAATTTTAGCCATCATATCTCTTGCTTCAAATGTTGCATTACCAATATGTGGTGTAAGTACAACATTTTTAAGCGATTTTAATTCATCTGTAATTTTAGGTTCAAATTCATATACATCTAATGCTGCACCTTCAATTTCTTTGTCTTGTAAGGCTTTTACAAGTGCTTGTTCATTAATGATTGGACCACGTCCAGCATTAACAATATAAGCTGTAGATTTCATCTTTTTGAATTGTTCAGTATCAATTAAGTGATGTAAATCAGGATTATAGGCAGCATTAATTGTGATGAAGTCTGCATTCTCAAGTAATGTATCTAAATCAACATATTTAGCACCGATATCTCGTTCTTTTTCCTCTTTACGATGAGGTCCAGTATATAAAACATCCATATCAAATGCACGTGCACGTTTTGCAACTGCACCACCAATTTCTCCTAATCCAATAATGCCAATGGTTTTCTCAGAAACTTCTCTACCTCTAAAGAATAGGGGAGCCCAACCATCAAAGCCTTTCGTACGTGATAACTCGTCGCCTTCAACAATACGTCTTGCGACACTTAAGATAAGACCAATGGTTAAATCAGCTGTAGCATTGGTTGAAGCTTTCGGTGTGTTTGTCACATCAATATCTTTCTCACGTGCATAGTCAATATCTACATTATTAAAACCTGCACCATAGTTAGCAATGATTTTTAAATTTTTAGCACTATCAATCACATCTTTATCTACATTAGTTGATAATAAACTTACTAATGCAGTGGCATCTTTAACACCATTTATTAGCGCATCTTTACTAATTAATCCCTCATCATCGTACATTTCTACTTCGAAATGTTCTTTGAGAAGGTTTAAACCGACCTCTGGAATTGCACCTGCGATAAATACTTTTTCCATCCTAATCACTCCTTTTATCAACAGTATATAAAAAGATAATACTCTAAACAATGAATAAACATATGAGCTGAATAATATATTAATTGATTAAACGTAATCCAATGACTGATCCTAGTATAAGTAGAATACAAAGAATTCTCATAATATTTTTGGATTCATGATAAAAGATCATACCTATCATCGTACCCCCAGCTGTACCAATACCTGTCCAGATAGCATAAGCAGTACCCATAGGAATATCTATCATTGATAGTTTTAATGTACTAAAACTACATACAAAGGCAATACCAATGAGAAGAATGAAAATTTTATGTTTAGTTCTAGACCATTCATTCATCAATATAACACCAATCACTTCTAAACAACCTGCGATTAAAAGATACACCCAAGCCATTATTTGCTACCTCCTTCAACATCATCCGTTGTGGAAAGCTTTAAACCTATAATACCTATTATTAATAAAGTAACTAATAATATTTTCATAAATGTAAAAGGTTGGTTGAAAAATAGTATATCGACGATCACAGTACCAGCTGCTCCAATGCCGACGAATATCGCATACACTGTACCAACTGGTAAAGATTTCGTAGCATTGATGACGAGATAAAAGCTTAAAATGATAAAGATAAGTGTAAATAACCAACTGAAAATTGAATCAGCATTATTCAGTCCAGTAACCCATATGATTTCAACTAGTCCTGCTAGAATGACTTTTAACCATTTCAATGTAAAGGTCCTCCTTATCAAATAACAATAAGAATATTCTCTCAAATTTAAAGATATAGGGCAAAGTTTGAAATTGATGTCGTTAAGATACATTTTCAAAATAAGTTTTATTATATATGTATTTCAATATTAGGGAAGCATATTCTAAAAAAGGATGTGAATAGGGGAATAATTTATAGAAAGAAAAAAGCCTGTAAATGCTTAATTAAAAGCATCTACAGACTTTAAATGTCTATTTCATATATGAATTAGATATGAATATAATTATATGAGCTTGCTTCACCTGCAGAAATAGTACGTGTGCTTACTGAGAAAGGTCCACCGCTATAGTTCATTTCAGAAACTGTAACTGAACCGTCAGAACCAACACTTTCAACATAAGCAACGTGACCATAACCACCTGCTGATGATTGTAAAATTGATCCAGCTTTTGGTGTATGATTGACTGTATAACCAGCTTGTTGTGCAGCTGATGCCCAGTTTCTAGCGTCTCCCCAAGTTGAGCCTACTTTTCCGCCAACTTTGTCATAAACGTACCAAGTACATTGACCAGCTGTATATAAGTTACCAGAAGCAGATCTTTCTGATGTAGTATTGCTAGTAGATGTTTGAGCTGTATTATAATTATATGATTGATTATTTGATTGATTAAATTCTGCAGCATCTGCGTGATGAGCAGTTGTACCGAAATATGCAGCGCCAATGCCTGCTGTTAATGTAGTAATAGTTGCGATTTTTTTCATGATAAATATCCTCCCGAATTTTGTTTGGTTTTATTATGTAAGAAGATACGGCGTAGCGAACCGGAAATCATCTTCATTTACCAATTTAAGTTTTATCGTTTTTACGACAAGAGTAACTTTAACAGAAAATCATTACCTTGTGCGGAATGTTACAGCATCGTAATTAAATTAAAAAAACCATGACGCTCGCTGTAATAAACGAGAATCATGGTAATAAAAGTTTGTAACGCTTACAAAGTGCATCCACACTGATTTATAATTAATTTAATAAATGACCATCAATCATAAATATTACAAAGAGTTGTAATAAATGTGTTAGAGATTATTTGAAAAATCTAATGCTAAGTGGAATTAGGTATTCATTGCCATTATAGTATTTAACACATGCAATAATAGTAAAAATAAATGAAACAAAGGCTAAAACCATCATAATAATAAAGCCAATGATATAGATAATAAAACCTACAGTCATAGAGGTATCAGTACCCATACTTAACCCGATAAAAAATGGAACTAACATAACAACTAATATAATTATTGTCCAAATTGTATAGGAAATAACAAAGTTTAAGTAATTTTTACCAGCTTTATTAACGAAACGAGATTCTTTATGTTTGATTATCCAAATGATAAGCGGACCAATAAAACCACTGAATAAACTTAATAAATAGATTAACATAGCCATTAATCGAGATTCTTGGTTATCTGAATCAACTACTTCAGAAGATTGATCATGTAAAACATCATTCTGATTGTGTTCTGTCATGGTATTACCTCCATTTTATATGTAAATTAAATTTATTACATCTTTACTATATCAAATAATTATAAATTGATAAATAAGTTTTTAGATTTACTTATAACATGATATACGTTATTGTTCATTTAAAGGTTTAATTCATTTAAAATAAGGATATATAAAATTATTACAAGTTAATGGGTTGAAAATAATTGAGACGTTAATCATACCTAATTCAAGTATTTAAACATAAATGTCCAATTAAAAATGATTGTTACATCTATAATGTTTGATTTTAGTATTTAGTAGTTGTAGCAAGATTGAAAAATAGAGTGGGACTAAGAAATCTTTTTATAAAAGTCATTTCAGTCCCGCTTTTTTAATGAAAGAAAAAGATTAAGAAAGAGAGAGGATTTTAATGAAAATAGCAATTATTGGTTCAGGTAATGGTGCTGTAACAGCTGCACTAGACATGGTGGATAAAGGTCATGAGGTTAAATTGTATTGTCGTAACCAATCTCTAGAAAAATTCAATAAAGCAATAGAAAAAGGTGGATTTGATTTTAATAATGAAGGAGAAGAAAAATTCATTCAGTTCACGGATATCAGTGATGATATTGAATATGTGATGAAGGATGCAGATATTATACAAGTCATTATCCCATCTTCATTTATCGAATATTATGCAAAAGTGATGTCTTATCATGTCACAAATGATCAACTGATATTCTTTAATATCGCTGCATCAATGGCATCTATACGCTTTATGAATGTACTTGAAGATAGACATATTGATGTAATGCCTCATTTTGCTGAAGCTAATACATTAACTTATGGTACACGCGTTGATTTTAATGAAGCACGTGTCGATTTATCATTGAACGTGCGTAGAGTATACTTCTCTACATTTAATCGAGAAGAATTAAATGACAGTTATGATAAAGTTTCACAAATTTATCCGAATTTGGTTAAAGAGGAAAGTTTACTTAAAACCAATTTAGAAAATGGTAACCCAGAGGTACATCCAGGGCCTACTTTATTAAATGTTGGACGTATTGATTATGCAGATGAATTCTCACTATATAAAGAAGGGATTACAAAGCATACTGTTCGTCTACTTCATGGTATTGAATTAGAACGTTTGAATTTAGGGCGTAAATTAGGATTTGAATTAGAAACTGCTAAAGAATCTAGAATTCAAAGAGGCTATTTAGAACGTAAAGATGAGGATGAGCCGTTAAATCGTTTATTTAATACGAGTCCAGTATTCTCTCAAATTCCTGGTCCTAATCATGTAGAAAATAGATATTTAACAGAAGACATTGCATATGGCTTAGTACTATGGTCTAGCTTGGGACGTGTGATTGATGTACCTACGCCTAATATTGATGCAGTGATTGTCATTGCTTCTACTATTTTAGAACGTGATTTCTTTGAAGATGGTCTAACAGTTGAGGAACTAGGATTAGATAAATTAGATTTAGAATAGTGATTTAAAAATATGGAAAGGAAAGAGGTCTTGTTTCAAAAAGAAAAGTAAAGGGGTTTAGATATATGAAAAGACAACCAACTTTTTTAGAGTCTATATCTACAATTATAGTTATGGTAATCGTAGTAACAACAGGATTTGTCATCTTTAATATACCTATTCAAGTTTTATTACTTATATCTTCAGCTTATGCAGCATGTATTGCTTATCGGGTAGGATTACGTTGGGAAGATTTGGAAGAAGGGATATCTAAACGATTGAATACAGCGATGCCGGCGATATTTATTATTTTAGCTGTGGGTATTATTGTAGGTAGTTGGATGTTCTCCGGTACTGTACCTGCACTTATTTATTATGGTCTTAATTTTTTAAATCCAAGTTATTTTCTAGTTTCTGCTTTTATCATTAGTGCGATTACGTCAGTAGCGACTGGTACGGCATGGGGGTCAGCATCAACTGCTGGTATTGCGTTAATATCAATCGGAAATCAATTAGGTATTGAAAGTGGTATGGCTGCAGGCGCTATTATTGCTGGTGCAGTATTTGGTGACAAAATGTCACCACTATCAGATACGACCAACCTAGCCGCATTAGTTACAAAAGTCAATATCTTTTCACATATTAGATCGATGATGTGGACTACGATACCTGCTTCTATCATTGGATTAATTGTCTGGTTTTTTGCAGGATTAAAATATCAAAGTCATACGAATCCTAAGCAAATTAAACAACTACTTCATGAATTAACACAGGTATACAATATTAATATATTTGTATGGATTCCATTAATTGTGATTATAGCATGCTTACTATTAAAAATTTCTACTGTACCTGCGATGTTAATATCAAGTTTAAGTGCACTTTTAGTAGGAACATTTAACAATCATTTCAATATTGTTGATGGTTTCAAGGCAACATTTAATGGTTTTAGTCATACTATGGTAAATCAAAGTCATGTTTCAAATAGTGTCAAAGCACTAATAGAACAGGGTGGCATGATGAGTATGACTGAAATTATCGTGACCATATTCTGTGGGTATGCATTTGCTGGTATTGTTGAAAAAGCCGGTTGTCTAAATGTTTTATTAAAGACAGTATCAAAAGGTGTGAATTCTGTTGGCACACTTATATTAGTAACAGTAGTATGTTGTCTCATGCTAGTTTTTGCAGCTGGTGTCGCATCTATCGTTATTATAATGGTAGGGGTACTTATGAAAGAAATGTTCGAAGAGAGACATTTATCCCAAACTGTATTATCTCGAACATTGGAAGATTCAAGTACAATGGTATTGCCTTTAATACCTTGGGGAACATCAGGTATATACTATGCACATCAATTAAATGTAAGTGTTAATGACTTCTTTATATGGACCGTTCCTTGTTATATATGTGCAATCATTGCAGTTATTTATGGCTTTACAGGAATAGGAATTAAAAAAATTAATAAAAGTGAAGTTTAAATGAATGAAAATGTGGAAAGTATTAAATAAGTTAAAACAATTACATAGATATAAATTGTAGCGATTATATCTGAATGATGTTTTAACTGATAAATATCCTTCTAATTAGAGTAGTGATTGAGTTTTGTAGCGGAATTTAATCATGAAATATTAGACTAAACGAATTCTTTTAAACAACATTTAATAAATTGCCAATTATTATGTAGAAAAAGCGAATCAAGAAAGATTATTTGAATTTGTTTGTAACCAAAAACCGGGTAAGGTTGTAGCGATATTACCTGGTTTACTTGGTTATTAACGAGACAGTTATTTAGTTACTGGTCTCAATTAAATCGTTAATATAATAGTTGCAATCATATAAAGAAACCGAGTATTACATTCACAATTTTGTGAATGTAATACTCGGTTTTTTAAATATGACTAAAAATGATTAGTGAATGTAGTTATATGAACCAGCTTGACTAGCTGAGATAGTACGTG